>Ga0302314_10000702_pt1 | contig 62399 bp, 56 predicted proteins | sample III_Palsa_N2_3_FD_200533 | JGI IMG/M metagenome (GOLD analysis project Ga0302314, IMG submission 200533) | Peat permafrost microbial communities from Stordalen Mire near Abisko, Sweden - III_Palsa_N2_3 | ecosystem: Environmental > Terrestrial > Soil > Palsa > Peat permafrost | place: Sweden...
TGGTTTCGACCGACCGGGAATGACGTATGGCTATCCTGCACCTTAAAATCGCACCAAGGCTTACGATCGGTCTTATGCTACTCGCCGGGTTGACGGTTCTCGTCGGCTCGATCGCTTTTCTATCTTTTGCCCATCTGCGCGATGATTTCGATGAAATCGCGCAGACCGACCTGCCGGTGATCGGTGCGGCGTCCCAGCTCTCTCAGCAGGCCCAGTCCATCGTCGCGTCTGCCCCGGCCCTGGTCGTGGCCGACAGTCAGTTCGCCCGCCGCACGCTTGCGTTGCGCATCGTCGACCAGGTCACCGCCCTAGACGAATTCATCAAACGTCTGAAAGAAAAGGGCATCGGCGGCGACCGGTTCGAAATGCTGACCCAGTTGCGGACCAGCCTGTTCGACAATCTGACCGCGCTCGATCATGCGGTCGAAGTGAAGCTGGATCTCGACCAGCAGATGCAGCTGCAGGCGAGCCAGCTCGGCGATCTCGATATCGATCTCAAAGCCTTCGAATCTCCCGAAGACAACCCCGACAGCGCCAGCAGCGTCCGCCTCCAGCAACTGTTGGCGGAAAAGGCCGACAAGAACCGGCTCGACGCCTTCGCCGCCAATCTCGCCGCCCAGGAAGCGGCTGCCCGCGCCTTCCATATCTGGCGCTTCAACGCCGGTCAGACCGTAACGGCACTGCTGTCGACCAGCAGCGTGACGCAGGCGTCCGTGCTGGAGGCGATGCGCAAGGAGATCGAGCGGCGGCTCGACATCGGCGAGTGGCTGTTGAGCGATCTGCCGGCCACCAGTCACGATCGGGCGACCCAGTGGCAGAAATCCGTGACGGCCTTGGCGACCGGCGAGACCGGCCTGTTGGCCTCGCGCCAGCGGCTGCTCGACACCAATCGCCAGATCCAGGCGTCGCTCACCGCCAACAAGCTGTTCGCCGACCGGTTCGACGCGACGGCCGCCCGGGTGTCCTCCGATATCGAGCGCGAGATCCTCGACACGAGCCGCACGGTCTCGACCCTGACCCAGCGGCAGAACCGCCTGATCTTCGCCCTCACCCTGCTGTGCATCGTCGCCGCCGGCGGCATCCTCATCTACATCCGGCGCAGCGTGATCGATCGGCTGCATCGGCTGCAGGAGGCGATGCGCACCCATGTCGGCGGCCAGGTGACCGCGATCGACACGCATGGCCATGACGAAATCGCCGACATGGCACGCGCGCTCGAATTCTTCGTCACCGCCATTTCGGAGCGCGAGATCGCGCTGGCCGCCAGCGAAAGCCGGCTGCGCTCGGTCACGGCCAATCTGCCGGGCGCCGTGCTGCGCCTGTTCAGCCGCGCCGACGGCCCGCTGGTGATTTCCTACATCAGCGAGGGCGTGCGCGAGTTGATCGGCAAGACGCCCGAGAGCCTGATCGGCGTCGATGATGCGCTGCTGGAACTGATGACGCCCGGCGACCGCAAGGCTTTCGTGGGATCCCTCGCCCGCTCCGCCGAGCGGCACGAACAGGTATTCTTCGAGTTCCACGCGCCGGATCTGGACGGCTATGAAGGCCAGACCAAGTGGCTGCGCTTCCTGTCCTTTCCACGCTCCGGCGACGACGACGAACTGATCTGGGACGGGCTGATCCTGGACTCGACCGAATGGAAGCAGGCGGACCTCGCCAAGCGCGCCTTCGTTTCGACCGTCAGCCACGAGTTGCGCACGCCGCTGACCTCGATCCAGGGCTCCCTCGGCCTGGTCGCCGGCGGCGCCATGGGGGTGCTGCCCGACGGCGCCCGGCGGCTGGTCGACATCGCCAACAGCAATTGCCAGCGCCTGACCCGGCTGATCAACGACATCCTGGATATCGAGAAGATCGAGCTCGGCCATATGGAGTTCGATCTGAAACCCCAGGCGCTGATGCCGCTGCTGCGCCAGGCGGTCGAGGCGAACCGCGGCTATGGCATGCCGCGGGGCGTCAGCTTGAAGCTGATCGAGATCGAGCCCGATCTGGAGATCGAGGTCGATGCCGACCGCTTCATCCAGGTCGTGAACAACCTCGTTTCCAACGCGATCAAATATTCGCCCGACGGCGGCCAGGTCGAGGTCGGTGCGGTCCTGCGCGCCGAAGCCGGGACCGGCGTCCACATCTTCATCAGCGACCATGGCGACGGCATTCCCGAAGGGTTCCGCGAGCGGCTGTTCGCCCGTTTCACCCAGGCCGACAGTTCCGACAAGCGCGCCAAGGGCGGCACCGGTCTGGGCTTGTCGATCGCCAAGGCGATCATCGAGCGGTTCGGCGGGCGGATCGGCTTCGAAACCGCCGCCGGCCAGGGTACGACCTTTCATTTTGATCTGCCGGCCTCGGCCCTGCAGCCTCAGCAGCAACAGCCGGCGCCGACGCAACGCGTGCTGGTGTGCGAGGACGATCCGATGTTCGCCGATCTGATCGGCGACATGATCACGCGGCGCGGATCGAGCGCGCGGCTGGTCCATACCGCCGCGGGACTGAGGGCGGCGCTGGCCGAGGAACAGTTCGATACGCTGATCCTGGATCTGCTGCTGCCCGACGGCGACGGCATCGCCCTGCTCCGAGCGTTGCGCACCGCGCCGGAGACCGCGAACCTGCCGGTCATCATCGTATCGGCCCGGGCCGAGGAAGCCCATGCCGAGGTCAACGGCAGCGTGCTGGGCATCCTCGACTGGATCGGCAAGCCGATCAATCCGCACCGCCTGACCCAGGCGCTCGCCGGCGCCATGCGCCCGGTCGGCGGGGCCAAGGCCCATATCCTCCATGTCGAGGACGACGAGGATCTGGCCTCGGTGCTGAACCATCTGGTGGGTACCCGCGCTGAAATGACCAGCGTGCGTACCCAGCGCGACGCCATCGAGCTGCTCGAGCGGGAACAGTTCGACCTGATCATCCTGGATCTGGGCCTGCCCGACGGCACCGGCTACGAACTGCTGACGCGGCTGACCGAGCACAAGGCGCATCGCCTGACGCCGGTCCTGATCTTCTCGGCCCAGGCCCCCGATCCGGACCGGACCCGCCAGGTCGCCGATGTGCTGTTGAAGTCGGTCACCAGCAACGCCGAACTGCTGAGCCACATCGAGGCGCTCTTGACCGGCGCCCCGCATAGCCCGGCCGGTTTGGCAAGTGAACCTGTTCATAATTCCGAAAGCACGATCCCGGCATGATCGCTACTCGGTTGTAGATCCCCAGAGGGCGCACTTTGTCGAAAGCACATTGGACGCGGACCCGAGCAGCGAGCGGCAGGCCATGAGCGAGCGCTTTCCGCCGCTCGGCCGCATTCTGTATGTCGATGACGAACCGGATATTCGCGAAGTCGCGAAAATTGCGCTCGAGGTGATGGGCGGTTTCACCGTCCACGCCTGCGAATCCGGCGAAATGGCGCTGGCCGACGCGCCCGGCTTCAACCCCGATCTGATCCTGCTCGACGTCATGATGCCCAGCATGGATGGGCCGGAGACCTTCGCGGCCCTGCGCCAAATCGACGCGCTCAACGACGTCCCCATCGTATTTTTCACGGCCAAGGCGCAGCGCGCCGAGGTGCAGGCGCTCCTGGAATTGGGCGCACTCGACGTACTCGCGAAGCCGTTTGACCCGATGACGGTCGCTCAGACCGTGTCGGAGATTTGGATGCGACATCATGGCTGGGACGGTTGAAGACCTGCAGCGCAGGCTCGCGGTCCTGCGCGATCAGTTTGTGCATGAACTGCCACAGCGCCTGTCCCGTGTCGGGGCGCTGAAGCCGCGCACCAACGGGCCCTGGGGCGACGAAGCCGCGGCCGACCTGCGGCTGCTCGCCCACAGCATCAAAGGGTCCGCCGGCACGTTCGGCTTCACCGAGCTTTCTGCGCGCGCCGCCCGCCTGGAACGGCTGATCGCCCAGGCCATGGCCCAGATCGCCACCGCGTCGGCCGATCAGAAGCGCGCGATCCGCGACGCCGCGGACGCCTTGACCAACGCCGGCACGATCGACAGCTCCGCGATCCAGCCCGCCGCCCCGCGCCGGCCCGGCCGCGCCACCAAGACGCTCTATCTGCTGGATGAGGATGCCGAGCGATCGATCGGCCTGATCGAGCAATTGCGCCAATACGGCTATCATCCCGAAGGCTTCGCCACGCCCGAGGCACTGCTGATCGCCGTGGCCGAGCTGGAGCCGGTCGTGGTGCTGATCGACGGCAGCGGCGAGGACACGCCGGAACGCGCGATCGCCGCAGTGACCGCGCTCAACGCCGACCGCGACCCGCCGATCCCGACCGTGCTGCTCGCCGGCCGCGGCGACATCGGCGCCCGGCTCGCGGCCGTGCGCGCCGGCATCGACATCTTCCTACCCTGGCCGGCCGAGACTTCCGAACTGATCGGGCAGTTGGATCAACTGGCGACGCTCGACGATCACGCGCCCTATCGGGTGCTGGTGCTGGGCGCCGACCCGGTCGAGGCCAACCGGACCGCGGGCCTGCTGGAGGCGGCCGGCATGCGCACGCGGGTGGCGCCGGCGTCCTTGCGCATTCTGGAGGCGCTCGCCGATTTCCCCCCCGACATGCTGCTGATGGACGCCGCATTGCCCGATTGCACCGGCACCGAGCTGGGCGCGGTCATTCATCAGTTCCCGACCTGGTCCAACCTGCCGATCCTGTTCCTGGCCAGCGCCGCCGAGGTCGAGCGACAATTGGCCTCGGCCCATGCCAGCGCCGATGATTTCCTGGTGAAACCGGTCGCGGCCAACCGCCTGCGCGCCGCCGTCGCGTCCCGCGCCGAGCGCCGGCGGGCGCTCCGGGCGCTGATCGCCCAGGACCCCCTCACCGGCCTGTTGACCCATCGCGCCATCGATCGCCGCATCGAGGCGGAGATCGCGCGCGCCGAACGGATGGATCGGCCGTTGACGCTCGCCATTCTCGACATCGACCGCTTTCGCTCGCTCAACCAGCACCATGGCTACCCGGTCGGCGACGGCGTGCTCAGGAGCCTGGCGCTGCTCCTGCGCCGGCGGCTCCGGCGCAGCGACCTCATCGGCCGCTTCGGCGGCGACCGCATCGCCGTCCTGCTGCCCGAAACCGGGACGGATATGGCTGAGGAACTGGTCGATCGGATCCGCATCGCCTTCGCCGGCATGAGCCATGGCGGCGCCGACACGATGGTCAGCGCCAGCTTCAGCACCGGCATCGCCGCCAGCCGGCGCGGCCGCAGCGCCGCCGAACTGATCCGTGCCGCCGAACTCACGTTGCTGGAAGCAAAAAAGCACGGCGACGGCGCGATCAGGGTCGAGGAAAGCTGATCAATACCGGCTGAGCACCTTCTCGACCATTCCCTCGGCGCGGATCTTGGCCGCAACGGCGATCAAAGCCTTGCATTGGTCTTTGAGCGGGCTCGCCAGGCCGACCCAGATATGGATGTTCTGCTGCGGCAAGACGACGGCGGGTGCCAGTGTCCGGGCCAGATCCGGGCTGTCGGTTGCGAGACTACGCAGGGCCAGGTCATTGCCCATGATGCCGTCGAGCCGGCCCGCTGCCAGCATGCGTACGCCCTGCGCCAGGTTTTCCAGCTCGACCACCTCGACGTCGGCATTTTTCCCCGACATTGCGTTCAGTGTGTAGGGCCGGATCAATCCGATCCGCTTGCCGGCCAAATTGCCCGGCGACGAGAGCGGTGCCGACGCGGCCGAGATCAGCAGCCGACCGATCGACCCAATCGAACCGCAGTCGAGATCGGCGCCGCGCAGCGCCGGCTCGTCCGGCGCCAGCATCAGATCGATCGTGCCATCACGCAGGCTTTCGATCAGCCGCGCGTTCGGCTGCGGCGTGATCTCGATCGTAACGCGCAGGCGTTGGGCGATATCCCGGAAAGCATCGACCTGCGCGCCGGGCCGGGTCGGATCGACCGGGTTGGCATAGTACCAGGGCGCGTAGTCGTTCACACCGCCGATGAAATGCGCCTGCGGGGCCTCTGCTGCGACGGCGGGGCTGGCGAGAACGGCCAAACCGATAACCCATTGCCACAGCCTCATACCCAGCTTCGCCCCAATTGGATCGACCGATGGATCGAGACTACCGAAAGCGGAGGGATTTCTCTAGGCTCGGCCCATGCTGTTCCGTTTTGCCCCCGCCGCCGACAGCGATTTCGAACGGCTGCTGCTGATCCGCCATGCCGCCATGCGCCCATCGCTCGAACGGGTCGGCCGCTGGCATCCCGCGCGGGCCCGGGCCCGCTTCCGCGCGGCCTTCACGCCCGGGGAAACGCGTCTGATCCTGGTCGGCGATCGCTTGGCCGGCTGCGTGGCGCTCCGGCCCGCGGGCGAAGCGTTGGAGCTCGATCAATTCTATCTCGACCCAGCCCTCCAGGGTGGCGGGCTCGGCAGCGCGGTGCTACGCACGCTGCTGGCCGAGGCGGATGCCGCGGGCAGGCCCACGATCCTGACCGTGCTCGCCGGCAGCGACGCGATCCGCCTTTACGAGCGGCATGGTTTCGTCCAGACCGGCGTCGAGGATTGGGACCTGTTCTATCGCCGGCCGGTCAATCCGGCTTGACGGCGGTCGCCTCGATCTCGACCAGGGCTTGGCGCTCGACCAGACGCACGACCTGAACTACGGCCATGACCGGGAAATGCCGGCCGATCACCTTGCGATAGGCCGCCCCCACCTCGGCCTGGTGCGCCATGTAGTCGTCGATGTCGGTCAGGTACCAGGTGAGCCGCGTGATGTCGGCCGGACCGGCGCCGGCCTCGGCCAGCACGGCGACGATATTGGCGAGCGTCTGCTCGATCTGGGCCGGCAGGCCCTCGGCAAACTTGCCGGTCTCATCCCAGCCGATCTGGCCGCCGACGAAGATTACCTCGCCCGTGGCGGCGATGCCGTTCGAATAGCCCTTGGGCCGGGGCCAGCCGGCCGGCTGCAGCAGTCTCATGGCGCCGTCTCCTGCAAGGTCTGCCGGGCGATGATCAGCTTCTGCACTTCGCTCGCCCCTTCGTAGATCCTAAGCGCGCGTATCTCGCGATAGAGTTCCTCGACCTTGACGCCGGATTTGACGCCCAAGCCGCCGAAAATCTGCACCGCCTCGTCGATCACCTGTTGCGCCATGTCGGTCGCATAGAGCTTGGCCATCGCCGCCTCGCGCGTGATCCGGCGATGCTCGGTATCGCGGGTCCAGGCAGCGCGATAGACCAGCAGGGCGGCCGCATCGATCTGGAGCGCCATGTCGGCGAGCTTGGCTTGGATCAGCTGCTGATCGGCCAAGGGTTTGCCGCCGATCCTGCGGCTCTTGGCACGGGCCAATGCCTCGTCGAGCGCGCGCCGCGCCATGCCGAGAGCCGCGGCGCCAACCGTCGGGCGGAAGATATCGAGCGTCGCCATGGCGATCTTGAAGCCCTCGCCCGGCTGCCCCAACAGGGCCTCGTCCGGCACGACGCAATTGGCAAAGCGCAATGTGGCGAGCGGATGCGGCGCCATCACCTCGATCCGTTCGGCGATCTCCAGCCCCGGCGTCGCGGCCGGCACGATGAAAGCGGCGATGCCCTTGGTGCCGGGCCCGTCGCCGGCGCGGGCGAACACGACATAATGATCGGCGATGCCGCCGTTCGAGATCCAGGTCTTGCATCCGTCGAGCCGCCAGCCACCCGCGATCTTGGTGGCACTCATCGTCATGGCGGCCACGTCGGAGCCGGCATCGGGCTCCGACAGGGCAAATGCCGCGATGGCCCGGCCGGCGCGAACGGCGGGCAAGAAGCGCGCGCGCTGTTCGTCCGTGCCGAAGAGCGTGATCGAGCCGGTGCCGAGGCCCTGCATGGCGAAGGCGAAATCGGCCAAGGCCGAATGGCGGGCCAGCGTTTCGCGCACCAGGCACAGGCTGCGCACGTCGAGCGCGTCGGCACCCGCTTCCGGCACGGCATCGGCGAGGAAGCCCGCCGCACCCAGTGCCGTCACCAGCGCGCGGCAGATCGCATCGACATCGCCGTGATGCGGATCGGCCAGGTGCGCGGCCGACCAGGCTTCGAGCCGGTCCGCGAGGTCGCGGTGGCGCGCATCGAAGAACGGCCAGCGCAGATAGCTCTTGTCGGCCATCAATTGCCCTCGAACTTCGGCGTCGCCTTGGCGGCGAAAGCGTCATAGGCGCGGCGGAAATCCTGGGTCTGCATGCAGATCGCCTGGGCCTGCGCCTCGGCTTCGATCGCCGTATCCAGGTCCATCGCCCATTCCCGATGCAGCATGGTCTTGGTCATACCATGGGCGAAGGTCGGTCCATCGGCCAGCCGGGCCGCCATGGCGGCGACCTCGTCGGTCAATGTCTCGCGCGCCAAGAGCCCGTTGAAGAAGCCCCAGCGCTCGGCCTCCGGCCCACCCAGGCTGCGGCCGGTATAGAGCAGTTCGGCCGCCCGGCCCTGGCCGATGATGCGGGGCAGCATGGCGCAGGCGCCCATGTCGCAGCCGGCGAGGCCGACCCGGGTGAACAGGAACGCGACCTTGGCCTCGGCCGTGCCATAGCGCAGGTCCGACGCCATCGCCAGGATCGCGCCGGCCCCGGCGCAGATGCCGTCGATCGCGGCATAGATCGGCTGCGGGCAGGCGCGCATCGCCTTGACCAGGTCGCCGGTCATGCGCGTGAACGCCAGCAGCTCCGGCATCTTCATTTCCGTGAGCGGCCCGATGATCTCGAACACGTCGCCGCCCGAGGAGAAATTGCCGCCGGCGCCGGTGAGCACGATCGCCTTGACCGCATCTGCCGTCGCCAGCGCGCGGAACGTGTCGCGCAGCTCGGCATAGCTCTCGAAGGTCAGCGGGTTCTTCCGCTCGGGCCGGTTGAGCGTGATGGTCGCGACCTTGCCGTCGAGCCGCCACAGGAAATGCTGGGGCACGAAATTGCTGAAATCCATCACATCACCTCTCCACCGGCCACGATCAGGGATTGGCCGGTCATGGCGGCGGCCTCGCGCCGGCACAGATAGGCCACCGCATCGGCGACCTCGTCGGGCTCGATCAGCCGGTCCTGCGGGCTGTAGTTGGCGAACAGCGCCTTGGTCTCGTCCGGCGCCCGGCCGGTCTTGGTCCGGATCAGTTCGGCCGCGCGCGCGACCAGATCCGTGTCGGTAAACCCCGGGCAGACCGCATTGACCGTGACGCCGGTCTTGGCCGTCTCCAGCGCCAGCGAGCGGGTGAGGCCGATCAGCCCATGCTTCGCCGCGCAATAGGCGGTCGTGTAGGCATAGCCCTTCAGGCCCGCGGTGGACGCGATATTGACGATGCGGCCCCAGCGCCGTGCCAGCATGCCCGGCAGCGCCAGACGGCTGGTGTGGTAGGCGGCGGTCAGGTTGAGCGCCAGCATGCCGTTCCAATCGTCGGGTTGGGTCTTGCCGAACGGCTTCGACAGGGCGGCGCCGGCATTGTTGATCAGAATATCGAAATGCCCGATCAGCGCGAAGCTGCGTTCCAGCGCCATGGGATCGGTCACGTCGGCCATGACCTGGGAACAATGGAGCGCATCGGCCGCGGCATCGAGCGCGGCGGCGTCGCGGCCGAGGATGATCAGATCGGCGCCCTCCTGCGCCAGCCGGCGGGCGATGGCGAGGCCAATGCCCTTGGCGCCGCCGGTCACGACCGCGCTCAGACCCTTCAAGGGTTTGCTACTCATTGTTGGCGACTCCTGGGGCGGCCTCCTTGGCCAACAGACGATCGAGCTGGATTTTGCCCGGCAGGTAGGGCTTGGGCCAGGCCTGGCCTTGATGGCCGGCGGATGCCGCCGCATGCAGCGTCCAGTGCGGGTCGCTGAGATGCGGGCGGGCGAGCGCCACCAGGTCGGCGCGGCCGGCGGCCAGGATCGAATTGGCCTGGTCGGCCTCGGTGATGTTGCCGACCGCCATGGTGGCGATGCCGACCTCGTTGCGGATGCGATCGGCGAACGGCGTCTGGAACATGCGGCCATAGATCGGCTTGGCCTGGATCGAGGTCTGGCCGGCCGACACGTCGATCAGGTCGGCGCCGGCCGCCTGGAACGCGCGCGCGATCTCCACCGCCTCGGCCGGATCGACGCCGCCCGGCACCCAGTCGGTCGCCGAGATGCGCACGGACATCGGCTTGTGGGCCGGCCAGACCGTGCGCATCGCCTGGAACACCTCCAGCGGAAAGCGCAGCCGATTGGGGAGGCTGCCGCCGTACTCGTCGCTGCGATGGTTGGTCAGCGGCGACAGGAACGCCGACAGCAGATAGCCGTGGGCGGCGTGCAGTTCGATCATGTCGAAGCCCGCCACCTCGGCCGCCTGGGTCGCGACCACGAACTTGCCGCGGATCTTGACCATGTCATCGAGGTCCATCGCCCGCGGCACCTGGTTCCGCGGGCTCCAGGGAATGGCCGAGGGCGCCAGCAGCGGCCAGTTGCCCTCGTCCAGCGGCTCGTCCATGCCGTCCCAGCCGCGCTTGGTCGAGCCTTTGGGACCGGAATGGCCGAGCTGCAGGCAGAGTTTCGCCGCCGATTGGGCATGGATGAAATCGACGATGCGCGTCCAGGCCTGGACCTGGTCATATTGCCAGATGCCGGTGCAGCCGGGCGTGATCCGACCCTCGGGCGTGACGCAGGTCATCTCGGTAAAGATCAGCCCGGCGCCGCCCAGCGCGCGGGCGCCCAGATGCACCAGATGGAAATCGCCCGGCACGCCATCGACGGCGCTGTAGGTCGCCATCGGCGAGACCACGATGCGGTTGGCGAGCGTCATGTCGCGGAGCGCAAAGGGCAGGAACATCGGCTGGGTCGGCCGATCGACGCCGGCCTTGGCACCCAGCCAGCGCTCGACCCCGTCCAGATAGGTCTTGTCGCGCAGACGCAGATTCTCGTGGCTGACGCGCTGGCTGCGGGTCAGGAGCGAATAGGCGAATTGCTCCGGCTCCAACCCGGCATAGCGTTCGACATGCTCGAACCATTCGGTCGAGTTGCGCGCGGCCGACTGGATCTTCAGCACCTCGATACGCCGCTCGGCCTCATAGGCGGCCAGCACCTTGGGCACGTCCTCGCCATGGCGCCGGAACGCCTCCGCGAGCCCGATCGCGTCTTCGAGCGCCAGCTTGGTGCCGGAGCCGATCGAGAAATGCGCCGAATGGGCGGCGTCGCCCATCAGCACGAGATTGCCTTGGACCCAAGTTTCGTTCGAAACGCGTGGGAAATTGATCCAGTCGGAGCCCTTCAGGTGCCGGCTGTTCGCCATCAGCGGCGCGCCCTCGAGCCAGGGCTGAAACAGGCGCTCGCAGAACGCGATGGTCGCGGCCGTGTCCGCCTCGGCCAGCCCGGCGGCGCGCCAGCTCTCCTCCCGCGTCTCGACGATGAAGGTCGAGGTCTCACCGTCGAACCGATAGGCATGGGCCTGGAACCAGCCCCATTCGGTCTCGACGAAGATGAAGGTGAAGGCATCGAACAGCTTGGTCGTGCCGAGCCAGGTGAACTTGTTGGCCTGAAGCGCGACCGAGGGGCGGAAGTGCGCGGCATGGGCCGTGCGGATCCGGCTGTTGATGCCGTCGGCGGCGACGATCAGATCGGCATCGCCGAAAGCGTCGATATCCGCCACATCCTGTTCGAACCGCAGCGTGACGCCCAGTTCCGCCGCCCGGTCCTGCAGGATCGCCAGCAGATGCCGGCGCGCGATGCCGCAGAAGCCGTGGCCGCCGGACGTGATGCAGCGGCCCTTGAAATGAATGTCGATATCGTCCCAATGGGCAAAGCTGTCGATGATGCGGGACTGGCTGGTCTCGTCGCCGCCCTTGAGATTGGCCAGCGTCTGGTCGGAGAACACGACGCCCCAGCCGAACGTGTCGTGCGGCCGGTTGCGCTCATAGACCGTGATGTCGTGCGCCGGGTTCGCCTTTTTCATCAGAATGGCGAAATAGAGCCCGGCCGGGCCGCCGCCGATACAGACGATCTTCATGGCGCCATCCATTTCATATCGGAACTAATTCTCATGCCCGCACCGACTGCTTGAGCTTGCCCAGCAACTCGAGCGCCAGCACCATCTCGGCCCGGCTCATGCCCGCCATCAGGCCGTCGATCCAGCCCTGATGCGCCGGCGCCATCTGAGCGAACAAGGTTTGGCCCGCCGCCGTCGCACTGATCAGCGCGCTGCGCCCGTCGGCCGGATTGGGCCGCCGCTCGACCAGCCCGTCGCGCGTCATCGCCTCGATCAAACCGGTGACATTTCCATTGGAAACCATGAGCCGCGCGGACAGCGCCCCCATGGTGAGCCCATCCGGCGAGCGCTCCAATTGGGCCAGCACGTCGAACCGCGGCAAGCTCGTACCGAACTCGGTCCGAAGCCGCCCCCGCACCCGCTCTTCGATCAGATCGGTACAGGTCAGGAGCCGCAGCCACAGGCGCAGCTGCAGCCGATCATCCTCGGCAACGGCGCTCTCCCGATCGGACGCGGCGGCTTCGATATCGAGCGGCATGACGGATCCATATAGTTTAGAACTAAACTATATGGGTCGAGAAAAGTGGTCAACTATATCCCTCGTCACCGCCGCGAAAGTGGGAGTCCAGGGTTGCCGCAACCATCTCGTGGTTGCTCTGGATTCCCGCTTTCGCGGGAATGACGGAGGATTGAAACCCACTTTGGGTAACGACTACAGTCGCTTGGCCCACTCTGTCCGAAAGCCGAACCACCACAATGATCTACCTGCTGCGCCACGGCGAGACCGAGTTCAACGCAACCGGCCGATATCAAGGTGCGCTCGATTCACCCCTGACACAGCGCGGCACTGCTCAGGCGCGCGCTCTGGGACGCCGGCTCGCGACCCTGCTGGGCGCCGCACCCGAAGGTTACGACATGATCGCGAGCCCGCTCGGACGGACGCGCGAGACAGCACGGCTGGTCGCACTGGAGATCGGTGTCGATCCTGCCCGGATTAGCTTTGATGACCGCCTGCGTGAGATCACGCTTGGCGCCTGGGACGGCCTGACGCGCGAGGAGATCGACATCGGCTGGCCCGGTGCGGTCGAGGCGGCCGGCCGCCATGAATGGTACTATTGCGGGCCTGGGGGTGAGACGTTCGAGCAGACCCAGGCACGACTCGGTACCTGGTTGGCCGAGCAACGTCGGGAGCGCCCGCTAGTCGTGATCGCCCATGGCGCGGTCAGCCGCGTGCTGCGCGGGCTCTACGCCGATCTGTCGCGCGAGGTCACGGTCGCCCTCGAAGTGCCACAGGACGCGCTGTTCCGCCTCAAAGATGGGTACATCGAGCGCATTCCAGCGTAGGGCTATTCCGCCGCGCGGATTTCCTCGACGGTCTGCATCGGCTGTTCCGACCCGGGCGGATGGCCGGTATGGACCACGACCGAGTTGGAGATGTTGCTGGCGAACAGGATGTTCGCCTCGGCGAAGGCCTGCTCGATCCGGCGATAGGCTTCGGTGCGGATTTCGAACTGCTTGCCGGGCGGCGTCTGGATCTTGCAGCGGAAGATCTTGGCGCCGGGCTGGATGCGGTAGAGCTTGGCCTTCAAGGGCTGCATGATCAGCGAGGCGAACTCGTCATGCTCCAGCATTTCGAGCCCGATGCGCTTCACGATCCGGCGCACCTGCTCGCTGTCGACGTCGGTCGGCAGCGGGATCTCGAACTTGTCGATAACCCAATCGCGCGAATTGTTGCGCACGGAGCCGAGCGAGCCATAGGGCACGAAATGCAGCGGGCCGTTCTGGTGCCGGAGCGCCACGGTGCGGAAGGTGATCTTCTCGACCGTGCCCTTGGCCGTGCCGGCTTCGATATAATCGCCGATGCGGAACACGTCCTCGATCAGGAAGAAGGCGCCGGAGAACAGGTCCTTGACCAGGGTCTGGGCGCCGAAGCCGATGGCGATGCCGACCACGCCGGCCGAGGCCAGCAGCGGGGCGATGTTGAGCCCCAGCACCGACAGCGACCACATCAGCGCCACGGCCGCGATCACGACCATGCCGATCGAGCGCAGCAGCGGCTGCACCGTGCTGGCGCGGCTGCCGGGGCCGCTCTCCTCGCGGCTCAAACCCACGGCCAGGCCGGTTTCGAACAGGCGCCAGACGTACCAGCCGACCAGCAGCGTGACGCCGGCATCGAACAGCACGCCGAAGAAGGTGCGGGCATCGTGCGCGCCCAGGATGTGGATGAGGTCGAACGACCAGAGCCGGGCCAGGAACGCGCCGGCCGCCAGCAGAAACACCCAGGAGGCAGCGTAATGGAGCACCTGGGTGAAGGCGTCGATGGCCTTGTTCTGCTCGGGCGAGGCGCGCGGCACTTCGACCGGCTGGGCCACCGGCTGCAGCGGCTCGCCCTCGTCGCCCGGCACGAAGATCAACCGCTCGGCGCGGTGCCGGCGCAGGAGCCGCTGCTTCAATTGCCGGAGCACCAGCGCCACGATGCTGTCGAATGCCGGCATGGCCGCCAGCACGACCAGCGTACCCAGCACCCGGTCGAACGGCGGCGTCGGCAGCAGCAGCACGCCCAGGATCCAGGTGGCGCCCAGGCCGAACACACTCAGCACCGCCAGCGAATGCCAATAGCGGGCGAAACCATGCAGGAACGGCCGCAGACTATAGAGCGCGCGCAGGCACATGAACCCCACGACCAGGCTCGCTGTGATGATGATCAGATGCGGCAGACCGTCGCCGAACCATAGGTAAAACAGGCCCTGGGCCACGATCCAGGGCACCATGGCGGTGGCGATGATCCGCGCCAAAACGCGCCGCGCGCGCCGCGCCTCGTCATTGTCGAGCGGCACCAGCCTGAGATTCGGCCGCTCGGCCGCGAACGGCTGGCTGAGGATGACATAGGCGGCCCAGCCGATGGTCGAGCTTTGGAAGAACGCGTCGGCGAAGCCCTGGAACACGTCGGTGCCCATGAAGACGAAGCCCGACATCGAGAAGAACAGGTTATAGAGCACGCCGCAGCCGAGCAGATAGGCGGCCGGCGGCAGGAGATCGACCAGCAGGCCTTCGAGCCCGAGCAGGATGCCCTTGCCGGCGCGATCGATTTCGATCTGGGCCAAGCGCCGGCGTTCGCGCGCCAGCAGCCGATGCACGACCATGGCCCCGCCGAACGCCATCAGCACGGTCAGGGCCAGACAGGTCAGCACCCAGCCGACCGAGCCCAGCTCGCCGTCGTTGGTCAGAAGCGATGCCGCCTGATGGGTCAGCGTCGGCGCATGCCACGCGTCCACCAGCATGGCCTTGATGGCAGCCCACAGCTCGTTCGCGGACTTGCCCAGATGGATCATCATGCCGCCGAACGGCTGACCGCCGAAGCCATGGCCGACCGTGCCATGAACCGCCGCTGTCGTATGATCCGTCACCGCCGCCGGATCGGCCGCCTGCGCGAGCGCTGGCTTCGCCATCGAAAATCCCTCACCCATGGTCACCGCGCCTATAAGGCTGCGGAAATTGATGCTGTGCCAAATTGGTTTAAGAGACCGCCGAGATCATGGAAATCTTAGCTCACCCTTTTTCCAGACCTTTAACGTCGTCTCCGCACTCGTAGCGACCTGCCAAGGTTCTGATAGGGCAAGCGCTTCCAGCACAGAGACCCCCTTAGCCGGCGCAATCTCCAAGGCGTGCGCCGCAGCCCAAAATCGAACGCCGATTTCCTCATCCTCAAGCAGATCGAGTAAAGCGCGCCGGGCATCGTCACCACGGACTCGGAGTTCCCGATAGATGGACGCGATGGTGTCTGCCTGAGGATTTCCAGTCTCGTTATCGCCAGACAGAGTGCAAGACGCATGAATCTTCGCGGCTCGACGATATGAATCCAAAAGCTCGGGAATTGATGCAGAGGTTAGTGAGCGAGCTTTCATAAAACCTCTCATCCGGCAGATATCCTGATCGAGAGAGTAGCACGAACGCTGGCACCCACGTGGTCAACGGCATTTTCAAACTGCCTCTAACAGCGTCCTTTGTCCCGAAGCTCTTTGATTGAAATTCCGCCCAACGTTGTTCCCTTACGCAACATCTTGAGCTTTTCAAAAGCCTCCATTGCTCGCGCAGAGTCGGCTTCTTGAATGCCCGCAAGGCGCGCAACTGGCTTCCCGTGCTTGGTAATAGTGATTTCCTCACCTGCAGCTACACGATTTAGCAGTGCTGAGAATTGCATCACCACCTCACCAGCTTCCACGCTAAACATCGGCGTCTCCAACCAGATCCGAATTTGATTATAGTGCCAGCCAGAATTTCTCACCACAACAAGCGCCCGGCCCCAAACTGGACTTAACCGCCTACTCCATCGACAATAGACCGATCGCCGTTCGGCAACACGTCCCGTCACCGAGAATTGATCCGCCCGTGCCGCCCAGGAAGCTCGATCCAATAGACTTGAAGATTTTGGCCGAATTGCAGCGGGATGGGCGCATGACCAACCAGCGCCTATCGGAGCGCATCGGACTGTCGGCGCGGCCGTGCCTGGAGCGGGTGCGGCGGCTGGAGGCGGCCCGCTTGATTTCGGGTTATCGCGCCGTGATCGAGATCGGCCAGCTACCGGATCTGGTCCATGCCTTCGCCGAGATCACGCTCAAGAGCCAATCGACCCAGGCGCTGGCCGCGTTCGAGCGCCACCTGGCCGATTGCGCCGAGGTGGTCGAATGTTTCCTGGTCGGCGGCCAGTTCGACTATGTGGCGCAAATGGTCTGCGCCGATCTCGACCGCTACAACCAGCTCACCACCCACTGGCTCGACGACCCCGCGGTCGGCGTCGCGCGCATCACCTCGCGCTTCGTCATGAAGCCGGTTCGGCGCTTCGCCGGATATCCGCTGGCGCTCTTGGCTAAAAACGCCGAACAGCAGAACTGATCACCCGCATCGCGATTCGACAGCCGATCCTGCTGTGCGACTCGCGCGCTTCGGCCGCACCTGCCGTGCCTCCGCCCCTATAATCCTAGGCACCGGAACACAGGGGCTGATCATGGATTTGGGCGAGTTGGAACGACGCTACGGCGCCAGGAACTATCACCCGATCCCGGTCGTGCTGACCCGTGGCGAGGGCGTATGGCTGTGGGACGACCAGGGCCGCAAATATCTCGACATGATGAGCGCCTATTCCGCAGTCAGCACCGGCCATTCCCACCCGCGCCTGGTGGCGCGCCTGGTCGAACAGGCGGGGCAACTGGCCGTCCCGTCCCGCGCCTTCATGAACGACAAGCTCGGCCCGCTGATGCAGCGCCTGGCCGAGTTGACCGGCCTCGACAAGGTGCTGCCGATGAATACCGGCGCCGAGGCGGTCGAGACCGCGATCAAGGCGGCGCGGCGCTGGGGCTATCAGGTGAAGGGCATCGCCGAGGGCGAGGCCCAGATCCTGGTGGCGTCCGGCAATTTCCACGGTCGCACCACGACCATCGTCGGCTTTTCCAGCGAGACCGCCTATCGCCAGGATTTCGGGCCGTTCACGCCCGGCTTCCGCATCGTGCCGTTCGGCGATCTGGCCGCGTTCGAAGCGGCGATCGGCCCCAATGTTGCCGCCATCCTGGTCGAACCGATCCAGGGCGAGGCCGGCATCGTCATGCCGCCCGCGGGCTTCCTCAAGGGCCTGCGCGAGCTCTGCGATCGGCATAACGTGCTGCTGATCCTGGACGAGGTGCAATCGGGCCTCGGCCGCACCGGGAAATGGTTCGCCTATCAGCACGAGGGCGTGCTGCCCGACGGTGTCATCCTCGGCAAGGCCTTGGGCGGCGGGCTGCTGCCGGTCTCGGCCTTCGTCGCCACATCGGCGGTGATGGACCTGTTCAATCCGGGCAGCCACGGCTCGACCTTCGGCGGCAATCCGCTGGCCGCCGCCGTGGCGCTCGAAGCGCTGGATGTCCTCGCTGACGAACAGCTGGTCGCGCGCAGCGCGGTGCTGGGCCGGCACATGAAGGCGCGGCTCGAAGCGATCGGCTCGCCCGCGATCCTCGATATCCGCGGCACCGGCCTCTGGGTCGGCCTGGAGTTGGATCCGGCGCTGGCGGACGCACGCCGGATCTGCGAGCGGCTGGCCGAGCGCGGGTTGCTCACCAAGGAAACCCACGACACGGTCGTGCGCCTGGCGCCGCCGCTCACCATCACGCGACAAGAACTGGATTGGGGGTTGGACGTGGTTGAGGAGACGATCCGCGAGGCGACGCCGAAGAGCCTGTCCGGCCGCATCCGCGAGGCCGCCCAGCGCGCGGCCACCGGCGGCCCGCATCTGGTGATGTGCCCGCCGGAGCATTACGAGGTCAGCTACAAGATCAATCCCTGGATGGATCCCGCCGCCTGGGCGGTCTCCGCCGAGACGCTCGCCCACGACGCCCGCGTCGGCTGGCAGAAGCTCTACGACACCTACCGGTCCCTGGGCGCCAATATCGAGATCATGCCGGCGCAGCCGGGCCTGCCCGATCTGGTCTTTACCGCCAATTGCGCCGTCGTGCTCGACCGCAAGGTCCTGCTCGCCCGCTATAAATGCGCCGAACGCCAGGGCGAGGAAGCCCACGGCCGCACCTTCTTCGAAGGTCTGAAGCAGACCGGCATCGTCGACGAGATCCACGAACTGCCCGAAGGGACCTTCTTCGAGGGTGCCGGCGACTGCTATTGGGACCCGCATCGCCGCATGCTCTGGACCGGCTGGGGCCAACGCTCGTCGCGCGAAGCGACCGACACGATCGCGGCAGTCTATGGCGTGCCGACCGTGGCGCTCGAACTGGTCGATCCCCGCTTCTACCATCTCGACACCGCGTTCTGCGTGCTGTCGGGCGGCGACGTGCTCTATGTGCCCTGCGCCTTCACGGCGGAGGGACTGCAGATGATGCGCGACCTGATCGGACCGGAGCGGCTGATCGCGGTCGAGGATGCGGATGCCGAAACGCTCGCGGCCAATTCGGTCGCAGTCGGACGGGATCTGGTGTTCGGCAATTGCGGGGCGGCGCTCGAGGCGCAATTGAACGCGCGCGGCTATACCGTCCACCGCGTCCCGCTGGGCTCGTTCGGCCGCAGCGGCGGATCGGCCTATTGCCTGACCCTGCGCCTGGACAATTACGCGCTGGCGAGCTGATCAAAACCGGCATTCCCGCGCCGGCGGGGATGCCGGACCAACGTCATACGCCCAGGCTGCGCCGCACCAGTTCCGGTGCCGCCTCCAGGCCGGCGCTGTCGCCGCTCCAGACCGTCCGCCCCTTCTCGATGATGACATGGCGGTCGGCCAACCGTTTCAGCGCGGCCAGGTTCTTGTCGACGACCAGAATAGCCTCGCCCTCTTCCTTCAGCAGCTTCAGGCAGCGCCAGATCTCGGCGCGGACCAGCGGCGCCAACCCTTCTGTCGCCTCGTCCAGGATCAAGAGGCGCGGGTTGGTCATCAGCGCCCTGCCGATCGCCAGCATCTGCTGCTCGCCGCCCGACAGCGTGCCGGCGCGCTGCTTGCGGCGCTCCTGCAGACGCGGGAACAGCTGATAGATCCGGTCGAGCGACCAGGGATCGGCCCGGTCGGCGCCCGATGCCGCCGTCGCCACCAGGTTCTCCTGCACGGTCAGGGTCGGGAACACGCGCCGGCCCTCGGGCACCAGGCCGATGCCGCGGCGGGCGATCTTCTCCGGCGCCAGCCCGGCGATCTCGCGGCCGTTGAGGCGGATCGAGCCGGCGCTGGGCGGGGTCAGACCCATGATCGCCCGGATGGTCGTGGTCTTGCCCATGCCGTTGCGCCCAAGCAGGGTTACGACCTCGCCCGCCTCGATCGACAGACCGATGTCGAACAGCACCTGGCTTTGGCCATAGGCGGCCTGGACGCCTTCCAGCACCAGCATCACCCCGCCTCCTCGTCGGTGCCGAGATAGGCCTCGATCACCGCCAGGTCGGCGCGGATGGCATCCGGCGCACCCGTGGCGATGGCGCCGCCATAGACCAGCACCGTTACCCGATCGGCGAGTGCGAACACGGCGTCCATGTCATGCTCGACCAGCAGGATCGAGACGCGGCCCTTCAAGCGCTGCAGCAGGCCGATCATGCGGCGGGATTCCTCCGGCCCCATGCCGGCCATCGGCTCGTCGAGCAGCAGCAGCTTGGGCTCGGTCGCGAGCGCCATCGCCAGTTCCAGCTGCCGCTGTTCGCCATGGGCGAGTTCGCGTGCTTTGCGGTCGGCGAGTGCCGCGAGGCCGATCTCGTCGAGCAGCCGCAGGGCCGGATCGCGCAACGCCGGCTCGCTCGCCGCCCGGCGCCAGAAGCCGTAATGGCGCCCGAGCCGGGCCTGGACCGCGAGCGCCAGATTTTCCAGCACGGTGAAATCCGGCAGCACGGCGGTGATCTGGAACGAGCGCACCAGCCCCTCGCGCGCCCGCGCCGCCATGCCGAGACGGCTCACGTCCTGGCCGTCGAACCGGATCGTCCCCGCGTCGGACCGGAGCTCGCCGGCCAATTGCGCAATCAATGTCGATTTGCCGGCACCGTTCGGGCCGATCAGCGCGTGGCATTCGCCCAGCATGACATCGAGCGACAGGTTGTTGGTAGCGACCAGCCCGCCGAAGCGTTTGACCAGGCCCTGGGCCTCTAAAATCGCGCTCATGACCGCCGCGTCCCGGCCAGCACGCCCCAGAGCCCCCCGCGCGCAAACAGGATCAGCGCCACCAGGATCGGCCCCAGCACGATCATCCAATGCTCGGTCCAGGCCGCCAGCACCGTCTCCAGGATGATCAGCACGGCGGCGCCCAGCACCGAGCCGTAGAGCGTGCCGAGCCCGCCCAGGATGACCATGATCAGCAGGTCGCCCGACTTGGTCCAATGCAGCAGTTCCGGGCTGACGAAGCGCGCCTGGTTCGCCATCAGCGCGCCGGCCAGGCCCGCGACCGCGCCCGAGAGCGCGAAGGCCGCGAGCTTGATGCCGTAGGGCTGGATACCGAGCGCAGCCAACCGCCGCTCGTTCTCGCGCACGCCGCGCAGCACCGTGCCGAACCGGGCGTCGAGCAGCCGGCGCGCCAGGATCAGGAAACCCACGAGCAGCACGGCCACCACGTAATAGAAGCTGGTCTCGTCCTTGGTATCGAGGCCCGGCAGCAGGTTGCGCGGCCGGAAGCTCAAGCCGTCGTCGCCGCCGTAGGTCTTCAAGGAGACGGCGAGGAAGAACAGCATCTGGGCGAAGGCGAGCGTGATCATGATGAAATGCACGCCCGTGGTCCGGAGCGACAGCGCGCCGATCGCCAGCGCCGCCAGACCGGCGAGCACGAACGCCGCCGGCCAGGCGACGAGCGCCTGGTTGCTGCCGGGGATGAAGCCCAGCAGATCGCTCCCCTCGTGCGCGTGGAACGCCAGGATGCCGACGACATAGCCGCCGACGCCGAAGAAGGCGGCGTGGCCGAAGCTGACCATGCCGCCGAAGCCCACGATCAGGTCCAGGCTCGCTGCCGCCAACCCCATCACCAGGATGCGGGTGCCGAGCCCGATCAGGAACGGCTGGCCCACCGCCGTGACACCCCAGGGATAGGCCAGGATCAGCACGAGGCCAGCGAGGATGAGGCCACGCTCGCGCCTAGCCATGGGCGGGAAACAATCCGCGCGGCCGCCACAGCAGCACCGCCGCCATCAGCAGATAGACCGCCATCGACGAGACGCCATTGCCGACCGCGTCGGCGTCGGACGTACTCAGCACCAGCTTCAGCAGCCCCGGCAGGAACGCGCGCGTCAGCGTATCGACCATGCCGACCAGGAGCGCACCGACGAAGGCGCCGCGCACCGAGCCAATGCCGCCGATGATGATGACGACGAAGGTCAGGATCAGCACCTGCTCGCCCATGCCGACCTGGACCGAGAAGACCGGCCCGGCCATGACGCCGGCGAGCCCTGCCAGAAGCGCGCCCAACCCGAACACCAGCGTGTAGATCAGGCCGATATCGACGCCCAGCGCCCGCACCATCTCGCGGTCGGAATTGCCGGCCCGGATCAGCATGCCGAGGCGCGTGCGCGCCACCAGCAGATAGAGCCCGAGCGCCACCAGCAGCCCAACCGCGATGATCGCCAGCCGATAGGCCGGATAGGGCACGCCCGGCAGCAGCTCGACCGAACCGCCAAGCCAGGGCGGCATGCGGGCAAACAGCGGCTGGCGGCCGAACAGCATGGTCGCGGCCTCGTTGAAGAACAGGATCAGGCCGAAGGTCGCGACCACCTGGTCCAGATGATCGCGCGCATAGAGCCGGCGCAGCACCAAGGCCTCGACCGCCATGCCGATGACGGCGGCCGCACCCATGCCGGTCAGCAGCGCCATCAGGAACGAGCCGGTGGCATTGCCGGCCCAGGCCGCGGCGAAGGCACCGATCATGTAGAGCGAGCCATGGGCCAGATTGATCAGGCCCATGATGCCGAACACCAGCGTCAGCCCGGCGGCGAGCAGGAACAGCATGATGCCGAACTCAGCGCCGTTCAGGACCTGCTCCGCCAGCAGCATGGCCGGCTACATCTTGCACTCCGCGGCATAGGCATCGCCGCGATCCTTGTAGATCGTGCCGACCGTCTTCAGGATCGGCTTGCCATCCTCGCCCTTCACCACCTTGAGCTCGTACCAATCCTCGATCGGGTGCTGGTTCGCGCCGAACTTGAAGGCGCCGCGGACCGACGGAAAATCGGCCTTGCGCAGGGCCGCGCGGAACGCGTCGGCCTTGTCGACATCGCCGCCGGTCGCCTTCAACGCACTGCCGATGAGGCGGGCCGTGTCATAACCCATGGCGGCGTAATAGGTCGGCGTGCGGTGGAATTTCGCCTCATAAGCCGCGACGAACTGCTTGTTGGCGGCATTGTCGAAATCGGAATTCCAGTGCGAGGCGACCTGCACGCCCAGTGCCGCCTCACCCACCGCACCCAGCGTGCGCGCATCCATCGAGGGCGAGGCCAGCACCATCGGGATCTTGTCCATGAGCCCCGCCTGGACATATTGCTTCAGGAACGTGATGCCGAGGCCGCCCGGTTCGAACTGGAACACCGCATCGGGCTTGGCGTCGCGGATCTGCGCCAGCTCGGGCGCGAAATCGGTCTGGTCGAGCTTGGTATAGATCTCGCCCACCACCTCGCCCTTATAGGTGCGCTTGAAGCCGCCCAGCGAATCCTTCCCGGCCTGATAATTGGGTGCCAGGATGAACATCTTCTTGTAGCCGAGCTGGTTGGCATACTCGCCCGCCGCCTCGTGCAGCGCGTCGTTCTGCCAGGCGACGACGAAGTAGTTCTTGTTGCAGTCCTTGCCGGCGAAGCCCGACGGGGCGGCGTTGGGCGAGACATAAAAGGCGCCGGCATCAAGGATGTCCGGCACCACGGCGCCGGCGACATTGGAAAAGATGATGCCGGTCATCAGCTTGATATGCTCGCTTGCCAACATGCGCTGGGCGATGTCCTTGGCGGCGCCGGGCTTCAGGCCGTCGTCCTCGACCTCGACCGCGACCGGCACGCCGCCGAGCTTGCCGCTGTCCTGGTCGATCGCCAGTTGGAAGCCGTCGCGCACATCTTCGCCCAGGTAGCCGCCCGGCCCCGACAGAGTCGTGATCATCCCGATCTTGACCGGGTCGGCCGCGAATGCCTGGCACGTGAGCCCCATCGCCAGCGCGGCCGCGCCGAACGCCTTGATCCCAATCCCCATGACATCACCCCTGTTGTCCGCCCCGGGTTTGCCCAGGTTCGCTTGGGCATCAGCAGACCAAACTCAGGCATCCGCCGCCAGCGAAAAGACGGGGCGCGGATCGTCTCACCCGCAACAGATGCGCCGGGCCCCGCTTTGCGGCACGATCCACGCGAGGCAGGGAGGATAAAGCCAGGTGAGCACGGAAACCGCGATCGGCCATCCGCTGCGCCGGAGTTTGAACGACGAATTGCACGCCCGCCCCTTCATGATCGTGGAGGCGCCGGAGCATGTGCTGCATCTGGCGGTGCTGTCGGGCACCGACGGTCCGGCCGAGGCCCATCGGCGCCTGGCGGAACTCTGCCGGGTGTTCGGCGTGACGCCGCCCGAAGGCGGCAATCATTTCGCCGGCGATTTCGGCCGGTTTCGGCTGAAGTGGGAACGCCATACCGAATTCGCGACCTACACGCTGTTCGGCGCCGGCAGCCGGCCGTTGACCGAGCCGGATACTCTGCTGGCCCAGCTGCCGGCCGACTGGTACGAGGCGCTGGGTGCCGATCTGCTGGTCGCCTGCCGGATCGCGATCGAGCGGCAGGACGAGCCCTCGGGCTCGTTCACCACGATCAGCGCGCAGTTGGGCGCCATGCCCTTGGCCGGCAATCGGGTATTGGGCGGCGGTGCCGAGGTCTGGACCGACTTCCGCATCCATCCGGACGGGCTCGCCCGCATCCTGCTGATCGACCTCGACCTGCGCGAACGCCAGGCCGGCCGGCTGGTGCAGCGGCTGCTGGAGATCGAGACCTATCGGATGATGGCGCTCTTGGCCCTGCCCCATGCCCGCGCGTCGGCCGGCGCCACGGCCAGCCTGGGCGACGAGATCGCGCAGATCACCGAGGCGATGGCGCGCGAAGACGGGGCCGAGGCCGAGCGGGCGCTGTTGGCGCGGGTCATGGGGGCGTCCGCCCGGGTCGAGCGGCTCGCCGCCGCCAACGGCTATCGCCTCAGTGCGGCTGCCGCCTATCACGCCCTGGTCGAGGCGCGGCTGGCGGAACTGCGCGAAAGCCGGATCGAGGGCCTGCCGACCTTGAGCGAATTTCTGGATCGCCGGCTGGCCCCGGCGATGGCGACCTGCCGCCACGCGTCCCAGCGCCAGGAGGCCCTGTCGCAACGGCTGGCACGCTCGGCCGAGCTGCTGCGCACCCGCGTGGATATCGCGCTCGAAGACCAGAACCGCGCCGTGCTGCAGTCGATGGACCGCCGCGCGCAGCTGCAATTGCGCCTGCAGGAGACGGTCGAGGGCCTGTCGGTCATCGCCATCAGCTATTACCTGATCGCGCTGGTCGGCCACGCGCTCGACGGCGTCAAGGCCGCTGGCGTGGCGTTGCCGACCGAGATCATCGACGGCGCGATGGTGCCGGTCGTGCTGTGCGCCGTCGCCCTGACGGCGCGCCGGGTCAGGCGTCGCCTGACCCGGGACTAGGCACCTACTGGTACGGGCTCGGCTGCGGCGCCGGATAATAGCCCGGCGGCGGGCCCGGCGGCGGTGGCGGCGCCTGATAATAGGTTGGTTGGGGCGGCGGTTGCGGCGTGGTCGCGACACCGGTCGCAGCCCCCACACCGCCGCCGATCAACGCACCGAGCGCAGCACCATGGCCGCCGCCGACCGCGGCGCCCAATGCCGCACCGGTGCCGGCACCGATCAGCGCACCGCCGGCCGCGCGCTGGCCCGGGTCATTCGGGTTGGTACAAGCCGCGAGCCCGATCATCAGGGCCAGCGCGGCGGCGCAGGGCATCAACTGCCGTTTGTTCATTTTCTCGTCTCCGACCGGAATTGGTCTCGTGACAAGACAACGCAGCCGGGCTTCAGCCGTTCCGCTCAGGCGAGCCGGTTCGGCACCGGCTGACCCGCCAGCACGGCGGCGATGCCATCCGCCAGCAGCCGTGCCATTGCCATGCGCGTCCCGAGCGTCGAGCTGCCGATATGCGGCAGGGCGAAGACATTGGGCAGGGTGCGATAGGCCTCCGCGATCGCCGGTTCATTCTCGAACACATCGAGGCCGGCGGCAAACACCTGACCGGATTCGAGCGCCGGAATCAGCGCCCGATCGTCGATCACCTCGCCACGGGCGATATTGACGATGATGGCGTCGGGCGGCAGTTGCCGGAGCCGTGCCGCATCGATCAGATGCCGCGTTTCGGGACTGGCCGGACAGGCGACGCACAGGAAGTCGCTCTCCGCCAGCAACGTGTCCAGCGTCGGATGGAACCGCGCGCCGGCCTCGATGTCGGCCGCGAGCCGGCTACGGTTGTGATAATGCACCGCCATGTCGAAACCGCGGGCCCGCTGGGCAATGGCCCGGCCGATCCGCCCCATGCCGATGATGCCGAGCCGGGCACCATGGACGTCGCGGCCGAGCAACTGCAGCGGCGTCCAGCCCGTCCAGGCGCCGCTGCGCACCAGTGCCGCGCTCTCCCGCACCCGCCGGGCCGCACCCAGCATCAGCAGCAGGGCCGTGTCGGCACAGGCGTCGCTCAGCACATCGGGCGTATAGAGCAGGGTCAACCCCCGTGCCCTGGCCGCCGCGACATCGATATGTTCATGGCCGACCGAATAGGTCGCCGCGATGCGGATGCTGGGTGCCAGGTCGGCGATGACGCCCGCGTCGAGCTTGTCGGTCGCGGTCAGCACCAGCACGTCGGCCCCGGCACTCTCCTGGATCAGCTCGCCTGGCGTTAGCGTGCGGCCATGCTCGTTGAAGCGGGCGTCGAAGCGATCGGAAAACAGCGCACGGCATTCGTCCGGCAGCCGGCAGGCGACGAACACGCGGGTAGCGGAAAATCGGGTCATCGGCGCACTCCGGTTCGCTGCTGGCGCCAAAACTTAATCGCGCCGCCCGGGACTCTCAAGTTGGAAAGACCGCACGGATCATCACACCGCGTTTCATGGAACGAACGTCGGCAGGTTCGCGTTCTCAGCTGGACAAACACAGGAGATCGGCCATGCTGCTACTTCTCATCATCTTGATTATATTGTTCGGTGGCGGCGGCTTTTATGGCTATCGGCGCAATTACTACGGCGGCGGCGGCATCGGCATTGTCGGCGTGATCATCATCGTGCTGGTCGTGCTCGCCTTGTTCGGCGGTCCGCACTGGGGCGCCTGAGCCTCCTGACCTTCCATCCCATCCCAGACTTCAGGAGCTGAACCATGGATGAAAATCGCGTGAAGGGCGCCGGGCGCCGCGTCGTCGGCCGGATCGAAGCCGCCGCCGGCGCGTTGGGCGGCTCGCCCAAGACCGAGGCCCGCGGCCGCGCCCGTGAGGCCGCGGGCGAGATCCAGCAGAACTATGGCGCCGCCATTGATGCCGCCCGCGCGTTCGCGCTCGAACAGCCGATCACCGCCCTGCTGGCCGCCGCCGGCGTCGGCTTCCTGGTCGGCATCTTCGCGGCACGTCGTTAGCTTCAACCGAGGCCGCGGCGGGCTTCCCGTCGCGGCCTCGTTGCCGCTCCCCTGAAATTCCTGTAGTGCCTTTCTGCAATGGAAAGGCCGGCCAATGCGTGATCAGGGTGCGATGGGCACCAAGCCCGACGTCGATTTGAAGACCACGCTCGCCGATGATCTGCGGCGCCTGATCGCCGACGAAATCCTCGAAGGCCGGCACCTGCCCGGAACCCACCTCGACGAACAGGACCTGGCGACCCGGTTCGGCACGTCGCGCACCCCGGTGCGCGAGGCGCTGAAGCTGCTGGGCGCTACCGGCCTGGTACTGAACCGCCCGCACAAGGGCGTCATCGTCGCGAGCCTGACGCCCGAACGCGTCACCGAGATGTTCGAGGCAATGGGCGAGATCGAGGCCTCCTGTGCCCGGCTCGCGGCCCTGCGCATGACCACCGACGACAAGCAAGCTTTGGTCGAGATCCATACCCGCGCCGAAGCGATCGCGCGCACCAACGATCCCAGCGCGTACGATGAGATCAATGCCGAGTTCCACACGGCGATCTATCAGGGCACCCATAATTCCTTCATGGAGGAAACCGCGCGCGCCATCCGCCTGCGCTTGCGCCCCTATCGCCGCGCCCAGTTCCGCGTCTCGGGCCGGCCGAAACATTCCTGGATGGAACATGACGCCGTGGTGCGGGCAATTCTGCGCGGCGACGGCGAAACCGCGTTCCACGCCATGCGCGCCCATGTGAACGCGGTCAGCAGTGCATCGACCGAGTATCTGACGATCCTGCTGCCGGAACTGCTAAGCGGTCCCTAGGTCAAAACGCGCTTTCGCGCGAAGGGTACAGCAGCCGCGTCGGTGTACATTCGATGAGGTCTTGAGGGCGTGAGATAGGCTTTTGAGCATGGAGTTTCCTTCATCTTGAGAGGAAGCTCCCCTGTCCATCTCATCCGTCGAACCGCCTCCAGTGCCCCTCCGAGACCACCTCCACGTCGCCGTCCACGACCTTGATCGCGCTGTCGTCGCAGATCGCGTAAGCCGGTCCGCCCAGCTTCGCTGCCCAGCGCTCAGCATCGGCCATGGTGTTCTCCGGCAAGGCCGGGTGGTCGAGATGCGGGAAGATCGAGAAGTCGACCCAGCCCAGCGGGTTGTCGCCCCCCTCCGGCGGCTTCCAGCCCATGAAGTCCTCGCCGATGCGGGGGGTCATCACCATGCTGCCGGCGCTGAGGCCCATCCAGACAAGATCCGGCAGCGAGGGCAGCAGGTCGGCTAGGCCGGACTGGCGCATCCAGTGGGCGAGATAGAGCGCGTCGCCACCATTCACCAACAACACGTCGGCCGCCTGTACCCAGGGGATCCAGCGATCCTGGCCGAGGCTGGGCAGAGCGGTCAGTTCCAACACACCCAGCGACTTCCAACCAAGTTCGCACATCGGCGTGGTGGCCCGGCCGGTGATGAACCGCCAGGCGCCGGCGGGACTGCCCTGGGGATGGCCATAACCGGCCGTCGGGATGCACAGCGCGTCGCACTCGGCGATCGGCTTGCCCAGCAGTCCCACCAGGGCGCCTTCGATGCTGGGATTCTTGACCCCGGCCGAAGTAAGCAGAAGCTTCACAGGATGGCCTTTCCTTTCCGCGCGGAGCCTGCCAGCTGCTCCAACCACGCGCGGGTGCAGTCGGCGCGGCGACATCAACTAACGATCTTATGGATCGGGATAACGAGGCTCAAGGGGTCTACCACCGTCGCGCATTCGCCCGTCAGGCCCCCCCTGCTGTCAGTTCCGCGCCGGCCGCTCCGGTGCAGGCCAGCCCGTCGGGAACAGCGGACGTCTCGTTGTTTCTCAGGACAGCGCCCCCGAACCGTATTGCGGCAAATTCAGCGACCATGGGGCTTGCAGCCCTCATGAACCAGTTGTACCATTGGATCAAATGGTACATATAGGCTGCCCTGATGGAAATCACCGTCGACATCGACAACCCCGTGCCGCAGTTCGAGCAGATCATCGAACAGATCAAGGCAGCGGTCACGGTCGGCGTTCTGAGGGCGGGTGACGCGCTGCCTTCGATCCGCCAGCTCGCCAACGATCTCGAACTCAACAGCAAGACTGTGGCGAAGGCTTACAAGCTGCTGGAACGGGATTCGGTCATCGAAACCAAGGGCTACCGCGGCACCTTTGTCCACCCCGGGGCCGAGGCGAACTGCAAGATCAACCTGCAGGAGTGGACGCTGCGCAAGCTCGGCGAAACGGTCGCCGAATTGCGCGAGGCCGGTGTGACCGATTCGGAAATCCGCAATGCATTCGCCGGCGCCATCGGCCGGCAACCATCGGCAAAGTGAGGTGCCGTCATGATCGAAGCCTATGCGTTCCTTGCGGCCTTCACGGTGCAGATACTCGTCGTGTCATTGCTGCATCCGGCCTGGTTCACAGCCTATGCTCGCGCCAAGGCGGAGGCACAATTTCCGGGCTGGGACCGCAAGTCTCGCGAGCGCTTTCTCAGTCTATTCCGCGCGGTGAACGCGGGCATCGCAGTGCTCGGCCTGGTGTTGCTGGGCTGGCTGTTCAACCTCATGCGAAGCCCGGACTGGGATCTCACTCCGGTGCTGCGCCTGTTCGCCGGGTATGTTCAGTTGCAGATCTTGCCATTCGCTTTGGCTAGCCTGATCGGAGCCTGGTTCAAAAGGAAGGCGCTCAGGCGCTCGCCGCCGGAAGCCAAGCGGACAGCCAGTCTGCAGCGCCGTGGGCTTTTCGATATCGTCTCGCCATTCATCGTCTTCCTAGCCGTCGCGGGATATGTCCTGTTCGCCGCGTGCATCATCGCTATCCAGCAGCGCTCGGCTACGGGATTTTCCGGCTACAGCCTCCTGTGCATTGTCACGCTGGTTTTCGCCCTGAACGCCTTTGCCTTATATTGGCTGCTGTATCTCAGAAAAAAGTGGCCACTCGAAACGCGCGCTTATCGAACGCAGGCGGTGGAGGTGCAGGTAAAGATCGTCTTCTATGTGAGCATCGCAGTTGTCGTGTTCATCTCCCTGATCACCACGCTGAGGCTGCTGGATATGCCGAGATGGGTGCCATTCGCGATGAGCATTTATGTCGTGATCATCATGCTTTTCACTTCCATGATGCTGTTCACGCTGCGACGGCAGGCAGAAGCGGATCGGATCGGCCCCAGCCCGACTTCCTGAACGATGCGGCGGCTAACAAAGTGTGTACCCGATTTGGGTCAATGCCGGCTGTCCGCGGGATGCCTGCTCGTCCCGGACCGACGCCTGAAAACCGACCACGCAAATCCACCCTTAGCAGCGCCGACCGGGCCGTGCCCCGCATGATCTCCCTAGGTTAGGATGCGGCCGTAAAGCGCGAAGAGTTCGTTCCAGCCGCGCTCGGCGGCCTCGGCGTCATAGACGGGCATATCCGGCTTCATCCAGCCGTGCAGCTTGCCCGCGTAGAATTCGCTCTTGTGCTTGACGCCCGCCGCGTTCAAGGCGGCCTCGAAGCGTTCGGCCATCTCCGGCGGATAGCTTTGATCCTGGTCGGCGATGGCGATGTAGAGCTCGGCCTTGACCTTGCCCAGCAGCAGATGCGGGCTCGTAGGCAGGTCGGTGGCGAGCCTGCCGCCATGGAAGCTCGCCGCCGCGCCGATCCGGTCCGGATAAAACGCCGCTGCCGCCAAGGCCATGCCGCCGCCCATGCAGAAACCGACCGTGCCGATCTTGGTCCTGGCGACGTCCGGGCGGCTGTCGAGGTAAGCGATGAAGGCTGCCGTGTCTGCCCCGGCCTTGTGGCTGTCCGTGCTGGCCATCATCGGGCCGACGATGGCGCGGAAGTCGCCCTTCATAACCTCCCTGGGATCGAAGGGGCCGTACGCGCCAAAGCGATAGAACAGATCGGGCAGCAGGACGACGTAGCCCTGGTTCGCCACATGGGTCGCCATCTGGATCAACCCCGGCCGAAGGCCGAAGGCGTCCATATAGAAGATCACGCCGGGCCACGGCCCCGTCCCCGCCGGTGTCAGGACATAGGCTGTGCAGGGGCCGTCCTCGGCCTGAAGCGTCACCTTTTCCAGGCTCAAGCGGCTCTCCCTGGGATATCGGCTTCCAACGGCGGCTGGACCGCTTTTATCGCTTGGCAATGCCGCGGACAATGGGTGATCTCCGGATGGTCAATTCACGCCCGCGCCTGAAGCCCGCCAGGCGCGCCATCCGCCGTGGTTGGTGATGTCGTGTGCACCCTCGGTCGCCGCCGCCTCGCACAGGAAACCCTTCACCACCCGGCCATCGGCGAGCGTGACCGAGCCGATCGACAGCGGCGACGGCACGGCGGCAACGAAGCGGCCGAACGCGGCCTCGGTCACCTGCCAGACTTCGCCCTCGATCGCGCCGCCGCCGCCCGCGACCCGCAGCATGCCGGGACGGGCCGGCGTGCCGGGCAAGGCGAACAACCGATAATCCGGTGCGGTCCGGCAGGCCGCGACCAAGGACGCACCCAGATCGGTCAGTTCGCGGTTGAGCGCCATGCCCGAGAGATGCGCGCCGATCACCAGGACCTGGACGAGGCCGGCCGTGCCATAGGCGATCGGCCGGGCCGGCGGCAGCTTGAGGCCGGTCGCCCCCGCCGGTACCTCGGCGGTGCGATGCAGCCGGGTGGCGATGCCGGCCACCATGGTCTCGCGGAAGGCTGGTGCGATCAGCGTGACGCCGGCCGGCAGTCCGTTCGCCTGGAAGCCCGCGGGCACGGCGATGGCGCACAGGTCGAACAGATTGGCGAAGTTGGTATAGCGGCCGAGATTGGAATTGGCGCCGATCGGATCGGCCTCCAGCTCCTCGAGCGTATAGATCGTGCCGCTGGTCGGCAGCAGCAGCAAGTCGATCCGCTCGAAGGTCGCGCGGGCATGCTGGCGCAGCGCTTCGAGCCGGTAGGCACCCCGGAACGCATCGACCGCGCTCACCGTCTCGCCGGGGGCGATGATCTGGCGGATCACCGGCAACACGCCTTCGCCGCCACCCGCAATGAAACCGCCGACGGCCGCCGTGCGTTCCGCCACCCAGGGCCCGCCATAGAGCAGCTGGGCGGCGGCGACGAAGGGTTCGAAATCGACCTCGACCTCGACCGCGACGCCACCCATCTCGGCCAACCGCTCGGCCGCGGCGTGGTAGAGCCGGGCCGCCTCGCCATTGCCGAAGAATTCGAGCTGATCGGCCCGCGGCATGCCGAAGCGGATCGGCGCCGTCGGTCCCGATGCCATGACCGGCGCACGGCGGCTGAACGCGTCCGCCGCATCCTCGGCCGCTGCGACCGCCAGCACGTCGAGCGTATCTTCGACCGAGAGGCCGAAGATCGAGATGCAGTCGAGCGAGCGGCAGGCCGGCACCAGGCCGCGCGTGCTGATCAGCCCGCGCGAGGGCTTCAGCCCGACGATATTATTGAACCCGGCCGGGACCCGGCCCGAGCCGGCGGTATCGGTGCCGAGCGAGAAGCTGACGAGACCGGCCGAGACCGCGACGGCCGAGCCGGAACTGGAGCCGCCCGGCACATAGCGCGGATCGAACGGGTTGCGCGGAATGCCATAGGGCGAACGGACGCCGACCAGGCCCGTGGCGAACTGGTCGAGATTGGTCTTGCCGACCAGCAGTGCGCCGGCGGCGCGCAGGCGGGCGACCGCTGTCGCGTCCTCCGCCGGCTGATAGGCGAAGCCGGGACAGGCGGCCGTGGTCGGCAACCCGGCGCAATCGATGTTGTCCTTGACTGCGAACGGGATGCCATAGAGTGGCAGGCCGGCGCGCTCTGCCGGCGGCAGCGCCTCCAAGGCCGTGGCAGCGGCCAATAAAGCCGCGTCGGGGACGCGGCTGATCCAGACATGATCGTCGCCGGCGGCAGCGATCCGCGCCAGCACGGCCCGGGCAACCACGCTCGGCTGCAAACCCTCGCGATAACGCGCGGCCAGGCTGGCGAGATCGAGGCTACCGAGCGTGTCCGGGCTGGTCTCGGTCATGATGCGGTTCCTTGATGCACGCGTAAGGGGTTTGTCGCCCTGCCCTTGCAAGGCGAGGGCCTAGCGGATTGAGTCGGATTGTACACAATGACAAGAGCGCCCCGGATTTCTCCGATCCGAGACCGCCGTGTCATTTTTTGACCAGTGATCGCCGATTTATCCGGCAATCCGCCCAAATCGGCATCGCTCCGCGTGGTTTATGCGGAAGATCAAAACGACGCGAGGCCTTTCGGTCGAAGCACCTGTGATCTCTGGCACGCGACTTGCGGGATAGATTGCATACACGTGATCCTTTGGCGCCCTGGCGCCGCCCGCAGACAGGAGTCCGGTCATGCGCCCGCTGTTTCGAGCTTTCTGCATCGTTGCGGCCGGGGCGCTCTCGCTGGCCGGCCCCGCCTTCGCCCAGACCCGTAACGAGACGCTGCTGGTCGTGGTCGAGTCCGGTACCAACAGCCTGGACATCCACACGGTCGGCGCCAATCCGCCCAGCTACGGCGTCGCCTGGAACATCTACGACCGGCTGCTGACCTATGGCACCAAGACCCTGCCCGACGGCACGCTCAGCTACGACTATGCCTCGATCAAGCCGGAGCTGGCGACGAGCTGGGAAGTGACCGACGACGAGCTGACCTTCCATCTGAGGCCGGACGCCAAATTCCATGACGGCACGCCGGTGACGGCCAAGGACGTCAAATGGTCGTTCGACCGCATGGTCGCGGTCGGCGGCTTCCCGACCTTCCAGATGAGCGCCGGCTCGATCGAGAAGCCCGACCAGTTCGTCGTGGTCGACGACCACACCATCAAGATCAAGCTGTTGCGCAAGGACAAGATGACCTTGCCGGATCTGGCCGTGCCGGTGCCGGTGATCCTGAACAGCGAGCTCGTCAAGAAGCACGTGACCGAGGCCGATCCCTGGGGCCTGGAATATACCAAGGCTAACGACGCCGGCGGCGGCGCCTTCAAGGTCGAGAGCTGGAAGCCGGGCCAGGAGCTGGTGCTGGCGCGCTATGACGGCTGGCTGTCGGGCCCGCTGCCCAAGCTGAAGAAGGTGGTGATCCGCGAGATCCCGTCCGCCGGCAACCGCCGGGCGCTGTTGGAGCGGGGCGATGTCGATATCTCGTTCGACCTGCCGCCCAAGGATTCCCAGGAACTGGCCAAGGCCGGCAAGGTCAAGGTCGTGGGCGTGCCGATCGAGAATTCGCTGTGGTTCGTCGGCATGGGCGTGAAGCAGCCGCCGTTCGACAATGTCAAAGTCCGCCAGGCCGTGGCCTATGCCGTGCCCTACAAGCAGATCATGGACGCGGTCGTGTTCGGCCGCGGCATTCCGATGTTCGGCGGACCCGCGACCGTGACCAGCGATGCCTGGCCGCAGCCGTCGCCCTATACCAGCGACATCCCCAAGGCCAAGCAATTGCTGGCCGAGGCGGGTTTCCCGAACGGGTTCGAGACCACGATCAACATCAACCAGGGCACCGCCACGCTCGCCGAACCGATGGCGACGCTGCTGCAGGAGAGCCTGGGCCAGATCGGCATCAAGGCGACGATCAACAAGATCCCCGGCGCCAGCTGGCGCGCCGCCATGCTGAAGAAGGACATGCCGATCTCGATCGACACTTTCTCGGGCTGGCTCAACTATCCGGAATATTATTTCTTCTGGGGCTATCACAGCCAGAACGCCGTGTTCAACACGATGAGCTACCAGAACCCGGCGATGGACAAGTTCATCGAGGCGGCACGGACCGATACGGATCCGGCGAAATACCAGTCCGACGTCGAAAGCTTCATCAGGATCGCCTGGGCGGACATCCCGCGCGTGCCCCTGTTCCAATATTACCTGGACGCGGCGATGCAGCCGACCATCACCGGCTATACCTACTGGTTCCACCGCGCCATCGACTTCCGCTCGATCGCCAAGAGCTGACCCGGCCATGGGGCCGCCCTTCCTGCGCCTGATCCGACGCCGGCTGCTGGGCGCCTTGCCGAGCCTGGTCGCGGTCGTGGTGGTGACGTTCCTCTTGACCCGCGCCCTGCCCGGCGACCCGGCGGCCTATTTTGCCGGGCCGGCCGCGACGCCCCAGGCGATCGAACAGGTCAGGAAACAGCTGGGGCTCGACCGCAGCCTGCCGGTGCAGTTCGGGGCCTATCTGGTCGCCCTCGCCCATGGCGATTTCGGCAAGTCGCTGACCACCGGACAGAATGTCGGCGACGATATCCTGGCGCGCCTGCCGGCCTCGATCGAGCTGACCTTGTGCGGGCTGATCCTGGCGCTGGTCGTCGCCATCCCGCTGGGGGTGGCGGCCGCGACCCGCCCCGGCTCCTGGATCGATCATTCGGCGCGCATGGTCAGCACCGCCGGCGTCTCGCTGCCGGTGTTCTTCACCGGGCTGCTGCTGGTCTATGTGTTCTATTACCTGTTGGGCTGGGCGCCGGCGCCGCTCGGCCGGCTCGACCTGTTCTCGACCGCACCGCCGACCGTGACCGGCCTGCTGCTGGTCGATTGCCTGATCGCCGGCGATTTCGAGACGTTCCGGGCGGCGGCGGCGCAATTGGCCCTGCCGTCGATCACGCTCGGCCTGTTCTCGGTCGCCCCGCTCGCACGCATGACCCGCGCCTCGATGCTGGGCGTGCTGTCGTCCGACTTCGTGCGCACGGCGCGGGCGAGCGGGCTTTCGACCTACACGATCCTCGTCACCTACGCGCTCAGGAACGCGCTGCTGCCGGTCGTCACCACCTTGGGCATGGTGTTCTCGTTCCTGCTCGGCGCCAACGTGCTGGTGGAAAAGGTGTTTGCCTGGCCGGGCATCGGTTCCTATGCGATCGAGGCGCTGATCGCGTCCGACTATGCGCCGGTGCAGGGCTTCATCCTGACCATGGCCGTTATGTATGTCGGGCTGAACCTGGCGATCGACTTGCTCTATGGCTTGATCGATCCCAGGGTGAGGATCGAGGCATGAGCGCCACCACCCGCCATATCCGCTATGTCCTGGCCGAGAACCCGGTCACGGGTTTGGCCTTCGCCGGCTTCGCCCTGCTGATCATCCTGGCGCTGATCGGCCCGGATATCGTGCCGTTCGATCCGCTGGCGAGCGCCACCGACGATGCGCTGCATCCGCCGACCTGGATGCACCCGTTCGGCACCGATCATCTGGGCCGGGACATCTTCTCCCGCGTCGTGGTCGCGACGCGGATCGACATGCAGATCTCGATCGCGGCGGTCGCGCTCTCGTTCGTATTCGGCAGCACCTTGGGCCTGATCGGCGGCTGGTACGGCGGCCCGATCGACCGCGCGGTCGGGCGACTGGTCGACACGATCATGGCGTTTCCGCTGTTCGTGCTGGCGATGGGCATCGTGGCGGCGCTGGGCAACTCGGTCGCCAACATCGTCTATGCCACTGCGATCATCAATCTGCCCTTCTATGCGCGCATGGCCAGGACCGAGACCAGCGCCCGGCGCGAGGCGGGCTTCGTCGAGGCGGCACGCCTGTCCGGCAACGACGACGGCCGCATCCTGATGTTCCATCTGTTCCCGAACATCCTGCCGCCGATGATGGTGCAGATCTCCTTGAACCTCGGCTATGCGATCCTGAATGCCGCGGGCCTGTCTTTCATCGGCCTGGGCGTGCGGCCGCCGACGCCGGAATGGGGCATCATGGTCGCCGAAGGCGCCAATTACATCGTATCGGGCGAATGGTGGGTGGCGCTGTTCCCCGGCACCGTGCTGATGCTGGCGGTGTTCTGCTTCAACCTGCTGGGCGACGGTTTGCGCGACATCGTCGACCCGAGGCGCCGGACATGAGCGCACTATTGGAGATCGACGATCTGTCGCTCGACTTCCGCACCCGCGGCGGCACGATCCGGGCGCTGGAGCAGGTGTCGCTGTCGGTCGCGGCCGGCGAGACGGTCGGCGTCGTCGGCGAGTCCGGTTCGGGCAAGTCGGTGCTGTCCTTCGCGGTCATGGGCATCTCCGACGCCGCCGCCCGCGTCACGGCCGGCCAGATCCGGTTCGAGGGCCGGGAATTGCACGCGGCCGATCTGGCCAGCCTGCGCGGCGCCCAGATGGCGATGATCTTTCAGAACCCGCGCGTGGCGCTGAACCCGATCCGCGCGGTCGGCAAACAGATCGAGGATGTGCTGCGCCGCCATGCCGGCGTCAGCGGCGCCGAAGCCCGGTCGCGGGCAATCGAGATGCTGGCCAAGGTGCGCATTCCCGATCCGGAACGGCGGGCGGCCGCCTATCCGTTCGAGATGTCGGGCGGCATGTGCCAGCGGGTGATGATCGCGCTGGCGCTCGCCTGTTCGCCCAAGCTGCTGATCGCGGACGAGCCCACCACCGGCCTCGACGTCACGACCCAGGCGGCGATCATGGACCTGATCGGCGATCTGGCGCACGAGACCGGCATGTCGACCATCCTGATCACCCACGATCTGGGCCTGGCCGCCCAGCGCTCAGACCGGATCGCGGTCATGCATGCGGGTCATCTGGTCGAGGTCGCAGCGACGGCCGATCTGTTCGACCGGCCGGCCCATCCCTATACGCGCAAGCTGATCGCGACCACGCCGCGCCCGTCGGTTGGCCTTACCGACCTGGAGCCGATCCCGGGCTCGCTGCCCGACCTGCGCGGCGTGCTGCCGCCCTGCCGCTATGCCCGGCGCTGCGAACGGTATGAGGCGATCTGCGAGGCCGTGCCGCTGCCGCGGATCGAGGTCGGCCACGCCCATGTCGTGCATTGCGCGAGGCCGCTATGACCGCTCTCTTGGATGTCGCCGGGCTGTGCCGCCGCTTTCCGGTCGGCAAGCGCACATTGCATGCGGTCGACGGCGTCAGCTTCGACATCGCGCCGGGCGAGGCGGTGGGATTGGTCGGCGAGTCCGGCTGCGGCAAGTCCACGCTCGTGCGCATGCTGACCCGCGTGCTGGATCCGAGCGAAGGCAGCATCCATTTCGACGGGCGCGAGATCGGCCAGACCGCAGCCGCGCGCTTCACCCGCACGCCCGACCGGGCGCTGATCCAGATGGTGTTCCAGGACCCGACCGACAGCCTGAACCCGCGCTTCACTGCGTTCGACTGTATCGCCGATCCGCTGCTGCGCCTGAAGGGCCCCTGGACGCGGGACAGCCTCGCGACCCGGGTGCATGAGCTGGCCGGCATGGTCGGACTGCCCGTGCCCCTGCTCGGCCGTTTCCCCCATCAGCTCTCCGGCGGTCAGAAGGCGCGCGTCGGCATCGCGCGCGCTCTCGGCCCCGAACCGCGCCTGCTGATCCTGGACGAGCCGACCTCGGCGCTCGACGTCTCGGTCCAGGCGGTCGTGCTGCGCATGCTCGACGAGCTGCGGCATCGGTTGGGCGTCAGTTACTTGTTCGTGTCCCATGACCTGAACGTGGTCCGGCTGCTGTGCGACCGGGTCATGGTCATGTACCTGGGCAAACTGGTCGAGACCGGCACGGTCGCCGAGGTGTTCGACCATCCGGCCCATCCCTATACCCGCGCGCTGCTGAGTGCCATCCCGGGGCTGGAGGGCACGCTCGGCGAACGGGTGCGCCTGACGGGCGAGCCGCGCAGCCCGATCGATCCTTCCCCCAACGCTTGCCGCTTCCATGGCCGCTGCCCGATCGGCGAACATCGCTGTGCCGAGCATATGCCGGTGCCGCAAGACCTGGGCGGACGCCACCGGGTCGCCTGTCATCTGGCCGGAGGCACGCCATGAGCAGTTTCGATCCCGCCAAGCATCTGGACGCGATGGCGCCGGCGCTGGGCCTCGACATCGACCCGGCCTGGCGCCCACAGGTCGAACAATTCCTGGGCGTTGCAGCCCGGATGGCGGCGTTGCTCGAGGGCTTTCCGCCGGGCGAGGAATTGGAGCATGCGGCACCGGTGTTCCGGCCGTGAGCGGCCTGCCCGTGACGGCGACAGCGATCGCCGAGGCGGTGGCAGGCGGCCTGGTCTCCGCCCGCGACGTTACCTGGGCAGCCTTGAGCCGCATCGCCGCCGGCAACGGGAGGGTCGGCGCCTTCACTGACGTCACCGCCGACCGGGCACTGGCCCAGGCCGATGCGCTGGACGCGGCGCGGGCCCGGGGCGAGATGCTCGGCCCGCTCGCCGGCGTGCCCTATGGCGTCAAGAACCTGTTCGATATCGAGGGGCTGCCAACCCGCGCCGGCTCCAAGATCAACCGCGATCGCGCGCCTGCGGCCCGCGACGCGCTGCTGATCGAGCGGCTGACCGAGGCTGGCGCCATCTTGCTAGGTGGGCTTAATATGGGCGAGTATGCCTATGATTTCACAGGCGAAAACGCCCATGACGGCCCGTCGCGCAACCCGCGCGATTTGGCCCGCATGTCGGGCGGCTCGTCCGGCGGCTCGGCCGCGGCGGTGGCGGCGGGTTTCGTGCCGGCATCGCTCGGCTCCGACACCAATGGCTCGATCCGCGTGCCCTCGTCGCTGTGCGGCACCTTCGGTCTGAAGCCGACCTATGGCCGCCTGACGCGCAGCCGCACCTTTCCGTTCTGCGAAAGCCTGGATCATCTGGGCCCGTTCGCCGCCAATACGGCCGATCTGGCGCTGGTCTATGACGCGCTGCAGGGGCCGGCCGGCGACGATCCCGCCTGCACCGGCCGGGTCGATGCGGTCGGCACGCCCGGCGGGATCGAGGGTCTCCGCATCGCCATCGCCGGCGGCTATTTCCGCCAGGGCGCCCAGGCCGACGTGCTGGACGCGGTCGATCGCGCCGCCACGGCGTTGGGCGTCTCCCGAGAGATCGAAATCCCGGAGGCCGCGCGCGGCCGCGCCGCCGCATTCCTCATCACCAATGCCGAAAGCAGTGCGCTGCATCTGGACCGGCTGCGCGCCCGTGCCGGCGATTTCGACCCGGACACCCGCGCCCGCTTCCTCGCCGGTGCCCTGCTGCCCGCCGCCTGGCTGGTGCAGGCCCAGCGCTTCCGCCGCTGGTATCACGACCAGGTCTTGAAGCTGTTCGAGGAGGTCGACGTCATTCTGGCACCGGCGACGCCCTGCCCGGCGCCGCTCCTCGGCCAACAGACGCTCAAGCTTGGTACCGAAGAGGTGCCGTTGCGCCCCAACATGGGCCTGTTCACCCAGCCGATCTCCTGCATAGGCTTGCCCGTCGCGGTGGCGCCGCTGAAACTTGCCGGCGGGCTGCCGATCGGCGTGCAGATCATCGCCGCACCCTGGCGCGAGGATCTATGCTTGCGCGTCGCGGCGGCGCTCGAAGCCGCGGGGATCGCCCGAGCCGAAACCGGCATCGCTTGAGGAGCCTTTCATGGAAATCAACGCGCCCGACGTGCTGGCCGAGGTCACCCAGATCTTCGCCTGCTATGAGCAGGCCCTGGTGACCAACGACATCCGGATGCTGGACACGCTGTTCTGGGACAGCCCGCTCGTGCTGCGCTATGGCACCGCCGAGAATCTCTACGGCATCGAGGCGATTCGGGCGTTCCGCTCGGCCCGCTCGCCGGTCGGCCTCGCCCGCGAGATCTCGAACACGGTCATCACCACCTTCGGGCGCGACATGGCGACGGCCAATACCGAGTTTCACCGCCGCGAGTCGGGCGTTTCCGGGCGCCAGAGCCAGACCTGGGTCCGGCTCGAGGGCGCCTGGCGCATCGTTTCCGCCCATGTGAGCCTGTTGAAGTAGACTGCGACAATTCTGCGTGGGACAACCTGCAAGGGGGCACGGCATCTAGGTATGCCGATTGCCAAAAAAGCAGCAGGGAAGGAAACGCGATGGCTCACCCGACGGTCCGCACGCCGCTCAATCGCCAACAGATCATCGGATTCTGGGCGGCCTGGTTCGGGTGGATGCTCGACGGCATGGATTCGGTGATCTATGCGCTGGTGCTGAGCCCGGCATTGGCCGAGCTCTTGCCGAAATCGGGCATGGACGCCTCGCCCGCCAGCATCGCCGAGGCCGGCTCGATCATGTTCGCGCTGTTCCTGATCGGCTGGGGCATGTCGTTCATCTGGGGCCCGATCGCCGACCGGTTCGGCCGCACCAAGTCGCTGGCCGCGACGGTGCTGATCTATGCACTGTTCACCGGGGCCGCCGCCCTGTCGCAGAACATCTGGGAACTGGCGATCTTCCGTTTTCTGGCCGGCGTGGGCGTCGGCGGCGAATGGGCCATGGCCGGCACCTATGTCGCCGAGGCCTGGCCCGAGGATCGCCGCAAGATGGGCGCCGGCTACCTGCAGACCGGCTATTATTTCGGCTTCTTCGTCGCGGCCGCGCTCAACTTCACGGTGGGTGCCGCCTATGGCTGGCGCTGGATGTTCGCCTGCGGCCTGGCGCCGGTCGTGGTCTCGATCGTGACCCTGCTCAAGGTCAAGGAGCCGGAGCGCTGGGAGCATAAGCACGAGTTGGAGGCCGCGGCCCCCGTCGCCAAGCGCCGCAGCCCGTTGGCACAGATCTTCAAGGCGCCCTATCGCGGACGGACACTGGTCATGTCGGCACTGCTGACGGTCGCGGTCATCGGCCTTTGGGCCGGTGCCGTCTACGAGCCGACCGCGATCATCACGCTCGCCAAGGGCCAGGGCATGGACCAGCCGTCGGCGGTCAAGATGGCCTCGCTCGGCACCGCGATCCTGTCGGTCGGCACCATCCTCGGCTGCCTGCTGCTGCCGCTGCTGGCCGAACGCATCGGCCGACGCAAGACGCTCGCGATCTATTTCGTCGGCATGATGGTGACGATCGCCGCCAGTTTCGGCTGGGCCTTCTACCAGCCGGCCGGCACGGCGCTGCCTCTGTTCCTGATCGTGCTGTTCTTCCTCGGCATGGCCGGCGGCAATTTCGCCGTGTTCAGCCTGTGGCTGCCGGAGCTGTTCGGCACCGAGGTGCGGGCGTCCGCCTTCGCCTTCTGCACCTCGGTCGGCCGCTTCATCGGGGCGGCGGTCAATTTCGGCCTCGCCGCCTCGGTGCGCAGCATGGGCACGCTCGGCACGCCGGTGGCGCTGACGGCACTCGCCTTTGCCATCGGCTTGCTGATCATCCCGTTCTCACGCGAGACATTGGGTCAGACCCTGCCCGACTAGGCGCTGTGGCAGCATAGCGACGGACACGTTTCCGTTTCGTTCTTTTATGCTATGCTGCCGACACTATGGCCGACGGCGACATCCGCAAGATCATCCACATCGATATGGACGCGTTCTATGCGTCGGTCGAACAGCGCGACGATCCAAGCTTGCGCGGGCGTCCGGTCGCGGTCGGATATGCGGCCAAGCGCGGCGTGGTCGCCGCCGCCAGCTATGAGGCGCGGGCGTTCGGCGTGCATTCGGCCATGCCGTCGAGCACGGCGTTGCGCAAATGCCCCGAGCTGATCTTCACCACGCCGCGCTTCGAGGTCTATCGCGCGGTATCGCGCCAGATCCGCGAGATCTTCGCCGACTATACCGACCTGATCGAGCCGCTGTCGCTCGACGAGGCCTATCTGGACGTGACCGCCAATTGGCGCGGGCTGCCGACCGCGTCGGCGACGGCGACCGAGATCCGCGCGCGCATCAAGGAGGTGACGGGCCTCAATGCCTCGGCCGGCATTTCCTACAACAAGTTCCTGGCCAAGCTCGCGTCAGACCAGCGCAAGCCCAACGGCCAATTCGTGCTGCCGCCCGGCGCCGGCGCGGGCTTCATCGAGACCCTGCCGGTGCGGAAATTCCACGGCGTCGGGCCGGTGACGGCGGAGAAGATGAACCGGCTCGGCATCCATACCGGCGCCGATCTGCGCCAGCAGTCGCTGGCGTTCCTGCAGGGCCATTTCGGCAAGTCCGGCCCCTGGTACTACGCGATCGCCCGCGGCGAGGACCATCGCGCCGTGGTGCCGAACCGGCCGCGCAAATCGTCCGGATCCGAGACGACCTTCGCCAAGGATCTGACCGAGCCTACGGAGATCGAGGCCGGCGTGCTGTCGATGGCCGACGAGGTCTGGGACTGGTGCGCCAAGACCCAGGAATTCGGCCGCACCGTCACGGTGAAGATCAAATATGCCGATTTCCAGCAGGCAACGCGCAGCCGCACCCTGTCGGCCCCGGTCGCGACGCAGGATATGCTGCGATCGACCAGCATCGAACTGGTCCGCACCGTGTTTCCGCCGACCAAGGGTATCCGGCTATTGGGCGTGACCGTGTCGAGCTTCGATGCCGCCGAGGAGCAGGCTCCGGCGCAGTTGGGGCTGGATCTGGGACTGCCGGCCTAGGCCACGGCCTCGACAGGCTTCAGCAGCCCCTTCAGCTCCGGAATGCAGGAGCCGCAATTGGTCCCGGCCTTGAGGGCCGCCCCGATCTCGGCGACCGAGGCCAGGCCCTCCGCCTCGATCGTCCGGCACAGGGTTTCGAGTCCGACCGAGAAGCAGGCACAGACGATTTTGCCCGCGGCCGGCCCCGTTTGCGCGGTGCCGGCGAGCACGCCCAGACGGCCGGCATCGGGTACCGCTTCGCCCAGCAGCGGCGCCGCCACATCCATGGCCGGCACGGCGGCGCCGCCCGCACGCGACAGCATCAGCCAGGCCTCGAGCCGACCGTCGACCAGCACCGCATAGCGATAGGTGCCGCGCCGATCATCCACCATCTCCAGACGGTCGGCCCCGGCCGGTGCATCCAGCAGTGCCGCGACGAATTCAGTGAATTCAGGCCCCTCCGGCAAGGCGTCCCAGCCGGCCAGATGATAGGCCTGACCGCGCTCGACCGGGACCCGCGCCCAATAGAAACCGCCCCTAAGCGCGCCGGCCTCGCGCCGCAGCAGCAGCCCGCGCCAATGGGTCGGCAGCGGTCGGAGCGACGCGGCACTCGCCTTCAGTTCCGGCTGGCCTGAGATCGGATCGGTGGCGCCGCCGACCAGCCGGTCGATCGGCCCGGCCGAGGCGAAGGCGTCGGTCCAATGCATGGCGACGAACAGGTCGCCCGGCCGCTGGTTCGCGCTGGGCTCCGCGCGCAGCACCGCGTCGCCCTTGGCCGTCGCGACCCGCACCAGATCGCCGGCGTCGAGACCGAGGCACGCGGCATCGTCCGGATGCAGCGCCAGGCGCGGCTCGTCGATATGGCTCATCAGCCGTGAGGCCAGCCCGGTCCGCGTCATGGTGTGCCATTGGTCGCGGATGCGGCCGGTATTGAGCATGAAGGGAAAATCCGCATCGGCCATGGCCTGCGGCGGGCGGAACCCCACCGGCTGAAAGCGCGCCTTGCGATCGGGCGTGAAGAAGCCGCCGTCGGCGAACAGGCGCCCGCCGGCGGGTCCTGAGACGGGGATCGGCCAGGTGACAGGGGCGAGCGCGTCGTAGTCGGCGTCACAGATCTCGGCGAGCCCGCCGATGTCGAAGCCGCGGGTGCCGGCATTCTCGAAGCCTGAGAGCGCGGCGTGTTCGCGGAAGATTGCGGCCGGACCGTCGTAGGTGAACGCGGCGCGCCATTTGTCCGCCGCACGTTCTCTTTTCTCGTCATCCCTGGGCTTGACCCGGGGATCTACGGGGCTGATGCCGCTCCGTTCCGTCGCCGGAGGGACGTGGATGGCCGGGTCAAGCCCGGCCATGACGGTGGGGGAGAGAGCTGCGACAAACCCCGCCAGCCGTTTCCCAACCTCTGCCAGCATCCACCAGTCGGGCCTCGCCTCGCCTGGCGCCGCGCGGAACGGGCGCTGGCGCGAAATGCGGCGTTCGGAATTGGTGACGGTGCCGTCCTTCTCGCCCCAGCCTGCGGCCGGCAGCGTCACCTGGGCATAGCGGCTGGTGTCGGTCGGCCAGCAGTCCGACACGACGACGAACGGACATTGGGCGAGTGCTGCGCGGACCTTGTCGGCCTGCGGCAGGCTCGCGGCCGGATTGGTCGCCATGATCCAGAGCGCCTTGACCCTGCCGTCGGCCACGGCCTCGAACAGCTCGACCGCCTTGAGGCCAGGCTGGGTCGCGACTTGCGGTCCGCCCCAGAAGCGGCCGACGCGGTCGATCGCGGCCGGATCGGGGAAGCTCATATGGGCGGCCAGCTGATTGGCGAGGCCGCCGACCTCGCGTCCGCCCATGGCGTTCGGCTGGCCGGTGACGGAGAACGGCCCCATGCCCGGCCGGCCGATGCGCGCGGTCGCCAGATGGCAATTGAGGATGGCGTTGACCTTGTCGGTCCCCGCCGAGGATTGGTTGACGCCCTGGGAATAGACCGTGACCGTGCGCTCGGTCGTGGCGAACAGCCGGTAGAATTCTTCGATCGCTTCAGGCGCCAAGCCGGTGCGCTTCGCCACGGCGGCAGCGTCGTTGAAGGCGGCGCTCAAGGCGGCTTCGAGCCCGCTGGTATGGGCGTCGATCCAGTCGGCCGCCAGCAATCCTGCCTCGGCCAGATGCACCAGCAGGCCCTGGAACAGGGCGACATCGCTGCCCGGCGCCAAGGCCAGATGCAGGTCGGCGATCTCGCAGCTGGCCGTGCGCCGTGGGTCGATCACGACGATCCTGGTGCCGTGCGCGGCCCGCGCCGCGATGAGGCGCTGGTACAGCACCGGATGGCACCAGGCGAGATTGCTGCCGACCAGCACCACCAGGTCGGCCTGTTCCAAATCCTCGTAGCTGCCCGGCACGACATCGCCGCCGAAGGCACGGACATGGCCTGCGACCGAGGACGCCATGCACAGCCGCGAATTGGTGTCGATATTGCCGCTGCCGATGAAGCCCTTCATCAGCTTGTTGGCGACGTAGTAATCCTCGGTCAGGCATTGGCCGGAGACATAGAACGCGACCGCATCCGGCCCATGCTGGGCGATGGTCTCACCAAAGCGCCGGGCGACCAGGTCCAGCGCCTCGTCCCAGCCGGCGGGTCGCCCCTCGATCATGGGCGTCAGCAGCCGCCCGTCGTCGACCAGCGTCTCGGCCAGTGCGGCCCCCTTGGAGCAGAGCCGACCGAAATTCGCCGGATGGTCCGGGTCGCCGCGCACCTGCCAGCGACCGCCCTGGTCGCTCGCCACGATGCCGCAGCCGACGCCGCAATAGGGGCAGGTCGACCGGACTTCCGTCATCCCCGCGGCACCCGCAGCAGAATGCGGTCGCCGTCGCGCCTGAGCTCGATCGGTTTGGTGCAGCCATGGTCCGGCGCACAGGCCTCGCCGGTCTTGAGGTCGATCAGCCAATTATGCAGCGGGCAGCTGACGCCCGTGCCATGAACGATGCCCTGGGACAATGGCCCGCCCTTGTGCGGGCAGCGGTCCTCGAGCGCGAACAACTCGTCGGCGGCCGTGCGGAACACGGCGATATTGCCGGTCGGGCTGGTGACGACGCGGGCGCCCAGGCGTGGGATGTCGGCCAGCGTGCCGACATCCGCCCAGCCGTCGATCTGATCGACGGAGCTCACGGTGCCACCGCCATGGCGGCCAACGGCCGATACTCGTGGCGCGCTGCCGCATCCTCGGCGACCCGCTCGGCCCAGGGATCGTTTTGGGCGAACGATTGGGCATGGAGGAAGGCCGCGTAAAGTTTTGCGCGTCCCTCCGCATCCTCGACGATGTGCTTTTTCACATAGTCGATGCCGACCCGCTCGACCCAGGGGGCGGTACGTTCCAGATAGCGCGCTTCCTGGCGATAGAGCTCCAGAAAGGCGCCGCAATATTCGAGCACCTCGGCGTCGGTCGTGACCTTGGCGAGGAAATCGGTGCCGCGCAGCTTGATGCCGCCGTTGCCGCCGATATGCAGCTCCCAGCCGCTGTCGACCGCGATCACGCCGAAATCCTTGATGGTCGCCTCGGCGCAATTGCGCGGACAGCCCGAGACCGCGAGCTTGACCTTGTGCGGATGCATCGAGCCCCAGGTCATGCGTTCGAGCGCGATGCCCATGCCGGTCGAATCCTGAGTGCCGAAGCGGCACCATTCCGAGCCGACGCAGGTTTTCACCGTGCGGAGCGCCTTGCCATAGGCATGGCCCGAGACCATGCCGGCGGCATTGAGATCGGCCCAAACCGCCGGCAGATCCGCCTTCTTGACGCCCAACAGATCGATCCGCTGGCCGCCGGTGACCTTGACCTCGGGAATGCCGAACTTGTCGACCACGTCGGCGATGGCACGCAATTCCTTGGCGCTGGTAACACCGCCCCACATGCGCGGCACGACCGAGAAGGTGCCATCCTTCTGGATATTGGCGTGCGCCCGCTCATTGATGAAGCGTGACTGGGCATCATCGACATACTCGCCGGGCCAGGCGGTCAGCAGATAGAAGTTCAAGGCCGGCCGGCAGCTGGAGCAACCGTCGGGCGTGGTCCAGTCGAGCGCGCGCATGACCTCGGGAATGGTCTTCAGCCCATCGGCGACGATGCGGGCACGAACCGTCTCATGGGGATGGTTCGTGCATTTGCACATCGGCCTCGCCGCGGTCGATTGCTGGTAGCCGTCGCCGAGCGCCAGGGCCAGGATCTGTTCGACCAGCGGCGTGCAACTGCCGCAGGAGGCGGACGCCTTGGTATGCGCCCGGACCGCGTCGAGGCTGGTCAGCCCCTTTTCGGCGATGGCATTGACGATCTTGCCCTTGCACACACCGTTGCAGCCGCAGATCTCGGCATCGTCGGCCATCGCCTTGACCGCGGCGCCAGGGTCGGCCGCAGCGCCGCCACCCAAGGCGAAGGCCTGACCGAAGATCAGGTTGTCGCGCAGGCTTCCGATCGGCGTGGCGTCCTTCAGCAGCTGGAAATACCAATTGCCCTCCGATGCCTCGCCATAAAGCACGACGCCGACCAGCCGATCGTCCTTCAGGATCAGGCGCTTATAGACGCCGCGCGCCGGGTCGCGCAGCACGATGTCCTCGCAACCCGCGCCGCCCGCAATGTCGCCGGCGGAGAACATGTCGATGCCCGTGACCTTGAGCCGGGTGCCCGTGACCGTGCCTTCGTAGCCGCTCTCGGCCGTGGCCGTGATCCGGTCGGCGCAGACCTTGGCCATGTCCCACAAGGGGGCCACCAGGCCATAGGTCAGGCCGCGATGCTCGACACATTCGCCGATGGCATAGATCGCCGGGTCCGACGTGCACATGCCGTCATCGACGACGATGCCGCGGTTGGTGGTGAGGCCGATCGCCTTGCCCAGCTCGCCATTGGGCCGGATGCCGACCGCCATGACGACCAGATCTGCCTGCAATTCGGTGCCGTCGGCCAGTTGCACGGCGCGGACGCGATCCTCGCCCAGGAGCGCCTTGGTGTTGGCCGCCGTCAGCACTCTGATGCCGCGCCGTTCCAGATCGCCGGCGAGCAGCGTGCCGGCCGCGACATCCAACTGCCGCTCCATCAGCGTCGGCATCAGATGCACGACCGTCACGTCCATGCCGTTCAAGGCCAGGCCGTTCGCGGCCTCCAGCCCCAGCAAGCCGCCGCCGATCACGACCGCATGGCGATGGGTCCGGGATGCCGCCAGCATGGCATCGACGTCGGCCATGTCGCGGAAGGTCACCACGCCGGCCAATTCGACGCCCGGCACCGGGATGACGAACGGGTTCGAGCCGGTCGCCAGCAGCAGCACGTCATAGGGACGCACGGTACCGTTGGCGCCATGGACCTGGCGCGCCTCGCGATCGACCGTGACGATCTTCTCGCCGGCGATCAGTTCGATGCCGTTCGCGTCGTACCAGGCACGATCGTTGATCACGATCTCGTCGAAGCTTTTCTCGCCGGCCAGCACCGGCGACAGCATGATGCGGTTGTAGTTCACGTGCGGCTCGGCGCCGAACACCGTGATCTCGAACTGGCCGGGCGCACGGGCGAGGATTTCCTCGATGGTGCGCATTCCGGCCATGCCGTTGCCGACCAGAACCAGGCGCTGCTTCCGCGGGGTGAGCATGTTCATGGACCAGTCCTCCCTATCCGGTTAGACGCGCGCGGCGCTGATCGAGGCCGCACCCCAGGTCGTCCGCCAGCGCTTCTTGACGGCGGAGAGGCCCAGGAGGGCGATGAAGGCGAGCCCCGCGAACAGCAGGAAGCCCACCTGGTAGTTGCCGGTCAGCTGTTTCGAATAGCCGAGGCTGGAGGCGAGATAGAAGCCGCCCAAGCCGCCGGTCATGCCGACGATGCCGGTCATGACCCCGATCTCCCTGCGGAAGCGCTGGGGCACGAGCTGGAACACCGCACCGTTGCCCATGCCCAGCGCCAGCATGCCGATGACGAACACGGCCAAGGCCATCCAGGCCGCCGGCAGGCCGAAGCTGACGATGGCGAAGGCCGCCGTCGCGACCATGTACATGACGGAGAGCGACTTGATGCCGCCGACCCGGTCGGCGACGGCGCCGCCGACCGGCCGCACCAAGGAGCCCGCGAACACGCAGGCCGCCGTGCAATAGCCGGCCACGACCGGCGACAGGCCATATTGGTCGTTGAAATAGATGCTGAGCGACGAGGCCAGACCGACGAAACCGCCGAAGGTCACGCTGTAGAAGAACATGAACCACCAGGCGTCGCCGATCTTCAGTACGGAGAAATACGAGGCGAGCGACTTCGGCGGCGGGCAATCCGGGCTATCCTTGGCCAGCACCAGATAGACCACGAACACGATGACGAGCGGGAGTGCCACCAGGCCGAACACGTTGGTCCAGCCGAACGCGACGGCGAGGCTGGGGGCGAACAGCGAGGCGAACACAGTGCCCGAATTGCCGGCCCCCGCGATGCCGAGCGCCGTGCCCTGATGCTCCGGCGGGTACCAGCGCGACGCGAGCGGCAATGCCACCGCGAAGGAGGCGCCGGCCAGGCCCAGCACGATGCCCAGCAGCATGGTCTGGCCATAGGTGTGAACGCCGAAGTACCAGGCGGCGGCCAATCCCAGAATGACGATGACCTGGCAGATGGCGCCGGTCAGCTTGGGCTTCAGATAATCGACCGCGACGCCGTTGATGACGCGCAACAGCGCGCCGGCCAGCACCGGGATCGCGACCATCAGGCCCTTCTGGGCGGCATCGAGGCCCAGATCCTTGGAGATCTGCACGGCGAGCGGCCCCAGCAGGACCCAGACCATGAAGCTCAAGTCGAAATAGAGGAAGGCGGCAACGAGCGACGGCGTATGGCCGGCCTTGAGGAAACTGGTTTTCACGGCACTCTCCCGACGGATCCCGTGACGCCCGAGGCCCACAAGTCCGGTGATGGATCGCCGTTGACCCACCGCTGAAGCGGAAGCGGAACCCCTTCAGGGCCCCTATATCGAGACGTCTCGCCGTTGAGCACGCCCGGCCCGGCATCGCAAAAGGACATCAGGGCAAATGCTGCACTGCAAACGACGGGCCAGCGGGAAAGCGAGGGTTTGCGTCAGTGTCGATCATGGCGAGTGGCTATTTTGTGATCACCAATGCCGATCGGCGCGGCAAAAGATCAAATTTTATGCACCCCCCTCACTTGCCGTCACGCCCGGGCTTGACCCGGGCATCCACGTGGTGAGGCAATAGACTACGCTGCAGAAATCGCCCAAGCGGCGGCGCGTGGATGCCCGGGTAAAGCCCGGGCATGACGATGAAAGGGTAGAATGACAGCAGGACCATGACCGACCTCACCACAGAAACCCGCCCCCGGCTCGAGCTCGGCGCCGGCTTCGCCAGCCTGCAGGGCCGGCGGGCGCGCAATGAGGATTGGGGCGGGCTGTGGCTGGGTGACGGGGCGCAGCGCGCACGCCATGGTGCGCTGGGCGTGTTGTCGGACGGCATCGGCGGCGCCAAGGCCGGCGAGATCGCGGCCGAGCTGGCGGTGCGTGGCTTCGTCGACGGCTATCTGGGCCAGAGCGAGACCCTGGGCGTGCAGCGTGCCGCCGCGGTCGCCTTGGACGCCATCAATCGCTGGATCCATGCCCAGGGCAGGACCGACCCGGCGCTCGAAGCCATGGGCGCCACCATCGCGATCCTGATCCTGCGCAGCCGGCAGGTGCATTGGCTGTCGGTCGGGGACACGCGCGTCTACCGCCTGCGTGATGGCCGGCTGGCGCGGCTCAGCCGCGACCATGTCTCGCCGCGCCCCGGCATGGGCCACGTCCTGCTGCGCTCGATCGGCGGCGAGGAGAGCGTACGCGCCGATTATGCGGTCGAGGCGGCGCGCACCGACGATCGCTATCTGCTGGTGACCGACGGAGTCCACGGCAGCCTCGACGACACGCGCATCGCCCGTATCCTGGCCGATGCCGCCACACCCGACGACGCCGCCGGTCAGCTGGTCTCGGCAGCCCTCGACGCCGGCTCGTCCGACAATGCCAGCGCCCTCGTGATCGAGATCCAGAACCTGCCGCCCGCCGATCCGACCGCGCTGGAACTGGCGATCGCGGCTTTGCCGATCCTGGAGCCGCCACGGCCGGGTGACCGCATCGACGGCTATACCATCGGCACGCAATTGTCGGATGGGCGCTACAGCCGGCTGTTCCGCTCGGTCGACGAGAGCGACGGCCGGCCCGTCGTGCTCAAGTTCCCGAAACCGCGCATTGCCGAGGACGCCTCGTTCCGGCTCGCCTTCCTGCGCGAGACCTGGGTCGCTGCCCGGGTACGCAGTCCCTGGGTCGGTGAGGTAATCGAGCCGCCGCCGGAACGCCGCACCCGGCTCTATTCGGTCATGCCGCTCTATGATGGCGAAACCCTGGAGCAGCGACTCGGCCGCCTGCCCGCCATCCGGCTGGGCGAAGGCCTGGCGATCGCCGCCAAGCTCGCCAAGGGTGTCGCCGCTCTGCACCGGGCCGGCATCATTCATCGCGACATCAAGCCGGAGAATGTCATCCTGGAGCCTGGCGGCGGGCTGAAGCTGATCGACCTGGGCGTCGCCTACCTGCCCCATCTGCCGGAATTCCCGATGGCGGATATTCCCGGCACCGCCAGCTACATGGCACCCGAACAGTTCGACGGCTGCGTCGGCAACGAGCAGAGCGACCTGTTCGCCCTCGGCGTCACGCTCTATCGATTGTTCAGCGGCGGCGCCTATCCCTATGGCGAGATCGAGCCGTTCTCGCACCCGCGCTTCGGCCGGCTGCAGCCGCTGGCGCGGCATCGGCCGGACCTCCCGCCCTGGCTCGACGCGCTGCTGGCCCGGGCGTTCGCCATCGATGCCGGCCATCGGATTCAAGACGCACTGGAACTGGCGTTCGAGCTGGAACAGGGCCAGGGCCGCGCCCGGCCCGTGACACCCCGCCGCCGCTCGCTCTACGAACGCAACCCGGTGCGGGTCTGGCAGGGCGTGGCGGCAGTCCTGTTCCTGGCCCTGCTGGCGGCGCTGCGGCTTAGGTGACCCCGTCGCAGAACCGCTCCGGCCCTGCCATCGGCACGAGTTTCGTCCCCGCCGCCTGTTCGTAGAGATCCGGCCGATAGACCGCGCGCGCCAAGGCCGCGCGATCGACCTCGGCGCCGAAGCGGCCCCAGCGGGCCATCTGGTCGAGGAACCAGCCGGCATGCTCCAGCCGCGGCACGCTGGCCGCGCCGGCGAAACGCGAGACGTCGACACCGCCATCCGCGGCCGCACCGGGCAGCGAGGCGCGCAAGGCCGCGGCCGGAACGCCCAGGCGATCCGGGCTCGACAGGAGCTGCGCAATCTCGTCGGCACAGGCCGGATCGTCGCAATAATGTTGGGCGCGCAGCAGGGCGCGCAGCACCGCCTGCAGACCGGCCGGATGCCGCTCGGCCCAATCGGCGGTAACGCCGAAACATTTCTCCGGATGGTCCCGCCAGATCGCGGAACCGACCAGGATGGTCCGGCCGACGCCCTGCTGGGTCGCGACGGCACCCCAGGGCGCGCCGGCGCAGAACCCGTCGATCTCGCCCGCCTTCAAGGCCGCCACCATGTCGACCGGCGGCACCACGACCAGCTCGACCTGGCCGACCGGATCGATGCCCGAAGCCGCGAGCCAATAGCGCAGCAGCAGGTCGTGCGAGGAATAGGCATGGACGACGGCGATCCGGAGCCGCGGCCCGCCGACAGCGACGATCCCGGCCAGGCGCCGACCGACCGCCATCGCGTCGGCAACATCGGGCCCGATCGCATCGGCCAATGCCGGCGCCACCGTCAGGGCATTGCCGTTCTGGCTGATCGACAACGGTACGACCAGCGGCGTGCCCGCCCCGCGCAGGCCGAGCGCCACCGCGAAGGCGAGCGGCACCAGCATCACCGCCGCATCGAGCGCGCGATAGGTCAGCTTGTCGGCGATATTGGCCCAGGACGGCTCGACCGACAGGGTTGCCTCGACCCGCTCAGCCGCGAACAAGCCCTTGGCGTCGGCCACGAAAGCCGGCGCCATGTCGGTCAGGTGCACGAGCCCGATGCGGATCGGCGTCACGTCATCGGTCGCCATGATTGCCTCTCCTGTCCCTGGAAACCGCCAGACCGCCACCCAGAATATCGACCGCGACATCGGCGATGCGCCGGCCACGGTCCATGGCCTGACGCCGGAGCCAACGATAGGCGTCGGGCTCGGTCATCCGGCGTTCCTGCATGATTTTCGCCTTGGCCTTGTCAATGAGCGCCCGTTCCTTGAGCGATGCCTCGGCCTTGCGCAACTCGGTTTCGACTTGGCGATAGCGCCGGAACATGATGACCGCGGTCTCGACGATCGGCTTCACGTCCGGCAGCGCTGTGCCGACCACATTGTATGAGCTGACGCCGGCCTCGATCGCCGCCTCCATGAAGGCCGGATCGTCGCGGTCGACGAACAGCACGATCGGGCTCGGATGGCGCGAGGCGACCTCGCGGATACTGTCCAATTGATCGCGGTCCGGCCGCGCCATATCGACGATCACCACGTCGGGCCGATGCCGGCTGACCGCCTGGGCCAGGCTCTCGCCCGGCGCCAGGCGCAGGATCTCGGCCGCACTCGCCTGGGCCAGCCGGTCGGCGACCGAGGCGGCCCGATCGAGATTGGCGTCGGCCAGCAGGACCCTCAACCGGTCCTCGCTGAAGAATGTCGCAGGCGGCAGTTCATGCGCTGGACAACTGCAAGAGCGAGGCCAAGCCCGATCCGGGACGGAGGATAAAATCCTCCCCCTGGTGATCCTGAGGGATGGTTTCTCTACAAAATCGAATTTCTTTGAAATTGATCATTGTAGAGACGCTTCGTAATCTTCGATCAACAAAATCTGATCTAATTCGAAAACATAAAAGAACTTATCCAAATATTCTGAAATTTAAAATCCATAGAGATTTTAAAACACACGAATCTCGCCCTTCTTGTCTATCTTTTACGGAGTATATCCATGTCTCAACTTGCCATCGGCACGACGGCCGTCAATGGAAATCGGCCCACGGAGCACGTCGACGAGATCGTTATCCATCCGATCGCGGGCAAAATCGGCGCGGAAATTCGCGGTGTGAAGCTGTCGGGCGACCTGCCGGCTGCGACGCAGGACGCCATCCGCCAGGCGCTGCTGCGCTACAAGGTGCTGGCATTCCGTGGCCAGCATCACCTGGACGACCAGGGTCAGCAGGATTTCGCCCGCGGCTTCGGCGAACTGGTCGAGCATCCGACCCAGCCGTCACGGCCCGACACCGCGATCCTCGAACTCAATTCGACGCGCGGCGGCGGCCGGGCCGATCGTTGGCACACCGACGTCACCTTCGTCGATGCCTATCCGGCGGTCAGCATCCTGCGAGGTGTCGTGGTGCCGGCCCAGGGCGGCGACACGATCTGGACCAATACCGAGGCCGCCTATGCCGGCCTCTCGCCGGAGCTGCAGGGGCTCGCCGACCGGCTCTGGGCGGTCCACAGCAATCTCTACGACTATGCCGCCGAGCGCCCGGCCGCGTCCGCCGCCGACCGCGAGGTCTATGACAAGATCTTCACCTCGACCGTCTACGAGACCGAGCATCCGCTGGTCCATGTCCATCCCGAGACGGGCAAGCGCTCGCTGATCCTCGGCAATTTCGTCCGGCGCATCCTCGGCCATTCCCAGGAACAGTCGGAGCTGCTGATCCGCCTGTTCCAGTCCCACGTCACCCGCATCGACTACACGCTGCGCTGGCGCTGGCAGGCCGGCGACGTGCTGATCTGGGACAATCGTGCGACCCAGCATATCGCGGTCAACGACTATGGCGACGAGCCGCGCGTCGTCCGCCGCGTCACCGTCGCCGGCGTGGCACCGGTCTCGGTCGCGGGCGAGCGCAGCCGACCGCGCAGCAAGTCCGCCAAGCCCCCCGCCGCGACGCATTGACCGAAAGGGTTCTTGGCCATGAGGACACCCCTGCGTTTCGCCCTGCTGGGCTTCGTGCTTGGGACGGCGCTCGCCGCCGTTCCAGCCCTCGCCGATCCGGTGACCATCCGCATCGGCTATCCCGGCGTCGGCGCCGACAATCGCCCGTTCGCCAGCGGCGATATCGTCGCCGTCGCCCATGCCGGCCATTTCGTCGAGGACGAGTTCGCCCATGATCCCGACGTCAAGATCGAATGGACCTTCTTCCGGGGCGCCGGACCGGCGCTGAACGAGTCTCTCGCTGCGGGCCATCTCGATTTCGCCGCCGGATTGGGCGACCTGCCCTCGATCGTCGGGCGCGCCAACGGCCTGAAGACGCGCTTCATCCTGACCGACAAGGTCCGCGACACGATCTATCTGGCGGTCCGTCCGAACTCCGGCATCAACCGCGTCGAGGATCTGGCCGGCCATCGGCTGTCGGAGTTCAAGGGCACCAACCTGCAGCTGGCCGCCGACAAGGTGCTGGCGGCCCATGGGTTGAGCGAGCGGAATGCGCGGTTCATCAATCTCGACACCGGCAGCGCGCTGGCCGCCCTCAACGCCGGCGAGATCGACGGCACGTTCGGCAGCATCGAACTGTTGGGTCTGCGCGACCGCGGCATCGTCGAGCTGCCCTACAACACCAAGGCCGACGCCACGAGCTTCGGGCGCCATTCGGCGACCTTCGTCACCGAGGCGTTCGAGCAGGCCCATCCGGAACTGGTGCAGCGCGTCGTCGATGCCTTCGTCAAGGCGGCGCGGTTCGGCGCCGACGAGGCGCATCGCGCCGCCGTGTTCGATCTCTGGGCCAAGGCCGGCTATCCGCCCGAGGCCTTCGCCGAAGATTTCGACCATGAGCGGCTGGCGAACCGCCTCTCGCCGCTGATCGACGATTATGTCGTCGCGCGCTATCGCGACCAGGCGGCCCATGTCCGGCAATATGGCTTGATCCGCAAGGATATCGACGTCGACGGCTGGTTCGAGCCGAAATATCTGGAGGCGGCGCTCAAGGCGCAAAATCTCGAGAATTTCTGGCCGAAATACGACGCTGAAGGCCATAAGGTCACGATCGGCGACGTCGAGCAGACCCGGTCGGCCGCGCGATGAGCCGCCTCACCACCGCCTTGGCCGCGCCGGCCCTGCTGTTCGCCCTGTGGTGGCTGAGCGCCGCCCAGGGCTGGCTGCCCGAGCAACTGCTGCCGGCGCCGGCGGCGGTATGGGATGCCTTGGCCGAGACGGCCGCCAGCGGCGATCTTCAAGCCGACATCCTGATCAGCCTGCAGCGGGTCGGCGCGGGATTTGCGCTCGGTGCCTTGGGCGGCCTGGCCTTCGGCGGGGCGATCGGCCTGTCCCGCACGCTCCGCCAACTGTTCGACCCGCTGTTCCTGCTGCTGGCCCAGGTGCCGCCGCTCGCCTGGATCCCGCTGGTGATCCTGGCGGTCGGCATCGATGAGGCGATGAAGGTGACGGTCATCGCCTGGGCCAGCTTCGTCCCCGTCGTGCTGGGCGTGGCCCAGGGTATCCGCGACGTGCCGGCACCGTTGCGCGAGTTGGGCCGCGCGCTGACCTTCAGCCCGTGGGATCTGGTCTCGCGCATCGTTTTCCCCGCAGCCGTGCCGGCGATCTTCACCGGGTTGCGCGAGGGCCTGGCCAATGCCTGGCAAACCCTGGTCGCCGCCGAGCTATTCGCCTCGTCCGAGGGGCTGGGCTACCTGATCTCGCTCGGGCGGCAATTGTTCCAGCTCGACCTGGTGCTGGCCATGGTGCTGGTGCTGGGCATCGTCGGGCTCTCGGTCAATAGCGCGCTGGCGCTGGTCGAACGGCGGCTGTTGCGCTGGCAGGCGCAGGCGGCATGAACGCCCCTGCCCGCCCGATCCTGCTCGGATTGCTGGTGCCCGTCTTGCTGATCGGTCTCTGGCAGGCCATCGCCGCCGCCCATCTGGTCGCCCCCTATATCCTGCCCTCGCCCGCGGCCGTGCTGGCGCGGTTCGGCGACGAACTCGACGGCGGCACGTTCGGCAGCGATGTCTGGGCCAGCCTCACCCGGGCGCTCGTCGGTTTCGCGATCGGCGCGCCGGCGGGCATCGGTTTCGGGCTGCTGCTCGGGTTGTCGCGCCTGGCCGGACGGCTGTTCGGGCCCCTGTTCCTGGCCTATCGCCAGGTCGCCCTGTTCGCCTGGGTCCCGCTCCTGTCCATGTGGTTCGGCGGCGGCGAGGCCGGCAAACTCGCGTTCATCGCCATGGCTGCCTTCGCACCGGCGACGGTCAACACCTGGCGCGGTGCGGCCGCGGTTCCGGCGCCCTACCGGGAACTATCCCGGGCCCTGACCCTGGGCCGGCTCGACCATCTACGGCTGGTGGCACTGCCGAGTGCCCTGCCGGGCGTCCTGACCGGGCTCCGGAGCGCGCTGATCCATGCCTGGCTCGCGACCGTCGGCGCCGAGCTGTTCCTGGACATCGCCCCCGGTCTCGGCGGGCGCCTGAACGAGGGCCGCGACAAGTTCGAGGTCGACCTGATGATCGTGGCGCTCACGGTGCTGGCGACCCTGGGCCTGGGCTTCAGCCAGCTCGCGGCCGCCGCCGAGCGACGATCGATACGATGGAGAAGACGATGAGCACTACACCCCGAGCCGCCCTGGAGATCGACCGCGTCGGCAAGATTTTCGCCGTCGCCGGGCGAAAGGTCGAGGCGCTACGCGACATTTCCTTCTCGGTTCGGACCGGCGAATTCGTCGCCATCGTCGGCGCATCCGGCTGCGGGAAATCCACGCTGCTGCGGCTGATCCTGGGGCTCGATACCGACTACGAGGGCGAGGTCAGGCTCGACGGCCGGCGCATCGAGCGGCCCGGCCTCGACCGCGGCGTCGTGTTCCAGGACCATCGGTTGCTGCCCTGGCTGACCGCTGCGGGCAATGTCGCGGTGGCGCTCCGCCGCAGCGGCCTGCCCAAGGCGGAGCGGCGACGGCTGGTATCCCAGCATCTGGAGCTGGTCGGGCTCACGAATTTCGCCGGCGCCTGGCCGGCGCAGCTGTCGGGCGGCATGTCGCAACGGGTCGCGATCGCCCGCGCCCTGGTCAACCGGCCGCGTTTCCTGCTGCTGGACGAACCGCTGGGCGCGCTCGACGCGCTGACGCGGCTGCGGCTGCAGGACGAGTTGGCCCGCATCGTCCGGCATGAGGGCACGACCGCGCTGCTGGTGACCCATGATGTCGACGAGGCGGTGTTCCTGGCCGATCGCATCATCGTGCTGCAACCGGACCCCGGCCGCATCGCCCGCATCGTCGAGGTCGATCTGGACGGCCAGCGCGACCGTTCCGCCCCGGCTTTCCTGCGCCTGCGCGACGAGATCCTGGACACGCTCGGCGTCCGCCATGCGCCGCGCGCGATCGCTTCGGCCGCCTGACCTTTCCTTTCCCAGCAACCGCAAGGACGCATCCATGAGCTACGAAACCATCGAGGTAAAACGGGTCTCGCCGCATATCGGCGCGCTGATCGGCGGCATCGACCTGTCGAGCACGCTCAGCAACCGGCAGGTCGAAGAGCTGCATGACGCGCTCGACCGGCATCTGGTGCTGTTCTTCCGCGATCAGGACCTCGATTATGAGCGGGCGAAGCAATTCGGCCGGCATTTCGGCGAGCTGGCCATCCATCCGAACACGCCGGGTCCCGAGGGGCATCCGGAGATCCTGCCGATCCATGCGGATGCCAATTCCAAGCTGATCAACGGCGAGCGCTGGCATTCCGACGTGTCGTGCAACGAGGAACCGTCCTATGCCAGCATCCTGCATCTGAAGACGGTACCGGACATCGGCGGCGACACGATCTTCGCCAGCCAATATGCCGCCTATGACGCGCTGTCGCCGCGGCTCAAGACCTATCTCGACGGGTTGACAGCGACCCATGACGGCGCGCCGGCCTATCGCGCGTCCAATGCCAAGCGCGGCATTCCGGAGAGCGGCAAGATCTATCCGAGCGCTGTGCATCCGGTCGTCCGCACCAATCCCAAGACCGGGCGCAAGGCGCTGTTCGTCAATGCCGGCTTCACCACGCGCATCAACGGGCTGCCGGAGCGCGAGGGCAAGGCGCTGCTGACATTCCTGACCGAGCATGCCGGCAAGCCGGATTTCCAGACGCGCTTCCAATGGCAGGCAGGCTCGGTCGCGGTCTGGGACAACCGCTTCACCCAGCATCTCGCCATCTGGGATTACTATCCCCAGACCCGCTCGGGCTTCCGCGTTACCGTGAAGGGCGATCGGCCGGTCTGACACACGCGGCGGCGAGGCCTCAAACCTCGGCCTCGTCGCCCGCCCGCCGATCGCGGAAGACCGTGCCGTGCAGCGGATAGGCGGTGGTGAGCTTCAGCTGTTCCATGGCGAACAGGGACGTCACGTTCTTCAACGGCGCCGCCTGGATCAGGCGCTTGTAGAACGCATCGAACGCAGCCATGTCGGCGACGACGACGCGCAGCATGTAATCGACCTCGCCCGCCATCCGGCACAGTTCCATTACCTCCGGCATGGCGACCACCGCCGCGGAGAAGCGCTGCAGCCACTCCGGCGTATGATCGCCGGCCTCGACGGCGATGAAGACACTCAGCCCCATGCCGATACGGTTCGGATCCAGCACCGCCACGCGGCGCCGGATGACGCCGGTGCTCTCCAGCTTCTGGATACGCTTCCAGCAGGGTGTGGGCGACAGCCCGACCCGTTCGGCCATCTCGGCGACCGACAGGCTGGCGTCGGCCTGCAGGATCTCCAAGAGGTGGCGGTCGATCTCGTCCAATTCGCGGCCAGTCGATAATTACCGATAAATTCTGTCTATCATAATTTTATACGATACATAACTGTATTATACGCTTGCCACAATCCGACAGGCGTCCGCTGCGCGCGCCTCGGAAGATACGGTTCAGAATTGAGAGAGCCTGCAAACGCAAAAGCCCCGGAGCCCGGCATTGCTGCGGGCTTCAGGCTGCTTTCACGATTTTAGGAGAAGTTGGCGGAGGGGATGAGATTCGAACTCACGATAAGGGTTAACCCCCTATAACGGTTTAGCAATCCCAAGCTCCCTCCGCCTGCTCCGCTCGAAAAGCGGGGAAAATGCCTGAGTTCTGCCAAATATCCCGTACGCACCACGCGTCTGCTGCGAAGTCAGCAGCGGATCGCGGAGTCACGTCGGCCGGCACAGCTCAATTCCACGTCGAGATCGCGATTCGCGCCCGAGGAGGCGCGAAATGACCGAACCCTAAAGCCAAAAAACCCCGCTCGAAATCGGGCGGGGCTTGGGACCAGCTATATACCGGCGGTCGGACCGGAAGATCAGTGCTGCACACAGATCTTCCCAAACACCGCCGGCCTAGTCAAGCGCCTCAGTGCCGATTCTGGGGACGCCCGAGGCTTGTCTGCAGCTCCCGCCCTTCTCCGCCCCACGTCGCCCGGCTCCGCCGGCGGTGAAGGAACGAACATGTCCGTCGAGATCCAACCACATGAACCCGGGCGAGCCCGGCGCTTTGTCCACGAAAATCGAGAGAGCTATATCAAAGCGCAGGAGTCGATCGCGGCCAAGGCGCCGCCGATCGCGCTCGACAAGTTCCAGCTCAGCGACGCTCTCAACTACTGGCCGAACCTCAAGACCGAAGCAGTACCGAAGCTCACCGGCACCGAGGCGCGTCTGTTGAGCGTCTACCTATCGGTGATCCCCTGGGAGGATATCCAAGCCGGCAAGGCCATGGGGTCGATGTCGATCGCTATGCTGGGAGCTCGGCTCGGGATCGCGGACCCCCGTCGCGTTCGCGAGCTACGTTCCAACCTCGAGCGCAAGGGCGCGGCCTGGCGGGACTACAACGGCGCCAACTATCAGGCCCCGCGTGAAGGCTTCGATCTCTCGGCCTTCTTGGCAATGGCTCGGATCGTCTATGCCGAGCTGCAGGCCGCCGTCGCGGCCGTCTATGCCCGGCGGGATATCGCCAAGGCCATTATGGAGGGAGGGTCAAAAGCTCCGGGAGGGAGGGTCGAACCGACCCGCCTAATACAAGCTTCTTCACAGCCCCCAAGGGGGCGTGGGGAAGAAGTACAAGGAAAGACGGAATCGGGCTGGTCGCCCGATGACCGGCGCCGCGGCAAGCCATACGGCGCATCCACCAACGCCGGCAGCAACGGCACGACCGAAAGTTGCTCGGCAGGTCGAGCAAGCGTCTCGGACGGGGTGAAACCTGCAGCCCCGGAAGAGGCTGCAATCATCGTTGCGGCGCTGTCTGCAGCCCGCCAGGCAAGCAAGTCACTCCGGGCCGCCACGTCGCACGCCGACATTGATCGACTGAACCTGGCGGCGCTCTGCACGTCGATCGTTCGGGCGTTGCCAACGATCGCGCCAGGCTTCCCGGTCAAAACATTCGAATGGGCATGGCGCGAACACAGTTGGCGCTCGATTCCAGCCCTGGCCGTCGCCCTGGACGATCCCACCACGGGCAATCAGGCCGCCCTCTTGGGCGCGTGGGTCAGAGGCCATTTCACGACCCGGGACGACTGGGCCAGCAACTTCAAACGAATGATCAGAAGCGAGGAAGAAGCAGCGCTTGCGGCCGGCGTCGCGACGCCGGCGGTTCCAACGTCACCGCCTGCGGCAGGTGGGTCTGCACCGCCTCCGCAGATCTCGGCCCCTCGGTTAGAAGCGGCCACGACCTACCTCAACCGACTTGATCCCTTCGCCAAAGTCAAATGGGGCGATCGGGCCAAAGCGCTCGGAGCTCCGGCCGGCCCGGCCGAGCGCTGGGCGGCCTGGATCATCGACGAGCTTCCGAAGGGCTGGTCGTCGTAACCGCCGTTTCGGTCCGCGGAACCCCACCAGTACTAGTATCCATGGATCATAGGAGACTGAAATGAAGGTTCTCGCCATCCTCGCCCAGAAAGGCGGCGTCGGAAAATCGGCAGTTGCCCGCTCGATCGCCGTGGCCGCCCTGCTCGACGGCCGACCGACCGCCATCATTGATGCGGATCCTCAAGGCACCTGCATTCGCTGGGCCCAGCGTCGCGCGGCGCCGGCGCCCACCGTCATCGACCTCGGCGGCCGCACGCTCCGTCAGCAGCTGGCCGAACTCGCTGGCCGCGGCGCCGACCTGGTCGTAATCGACACACCTCCTCATGCCCAGGCGACGATCGCCCAAGCGGCAGAGGCCTGCGACGCCGCGCTGGTGGTGACAGGCCCCTACCCCGAGGATCTCGAGGCGATCGGCGCCACGGTCGGGATCGTCCAAGCCCTCGGCCGACCGGCCGGGATCCTGCTCAACAAGTGCCCACCGCGCGCCGCAGCCCTCAGCCTGGCTCGATCGGCACTCACAG
>Ga0302314_10000706_pt1 | contig 62274 bp, 42 predicted proteins | sample III_Palsa_N2_3_FD_200533 | JGI IMG/M metagenome (GOLD analysis project Ga0302314, IMG submission 200533) | Peat permafrost microbial communities from Stordalen Mire near Abisko, Sweden - III_Palsa_N2_3 | ecosystem: Environmental > Terrestrial > Soil > Palsa > Peat permafrost | place: Sweden...
TTGCCGACCTGCCCGCACCGATGCAGAGCATATGGAATCAGTGGGCCACGTACACCACCGACCAACCGACCGGCAAGGCGCTCTTCGATGACATGTTTCATCGTTTCTTCTTCGTCCATGAGCTGGGCCACTGGATGGCCAGCCAGGTTGTCGCCGGACTTCCAAAGGGCGAGATAAGTGTCATCGCCAAAAACGACGCAGGCCATAAGTGGGAGGGAGAAATAGCCGCAAACCGCATTGCCGTTGCCTGGTATCGCGAGCATGACCCGCAATACCTCGCCAAGCTGGTGAAGGACTTCCGCAATATCGAAGCCCATCTGCCGAACCCCGTACCCGCCGGCGTCGACAAGAAAACCTATTTCACCGACAACTACCAGAAACTGGGCGCCGACCCGCTGGCTTACGGTTGGTACCAGCTGCAGATGGTGCTGATCGCCTATGACGAGCCCGCTCGAAGCTTCCAGCAGGTGCTCTACGCGCTGCCAAAGAATCGCTACGAATGATTTGTTGACGTTTAGCGATATTTTCCTTGGATCTATTTTCCTCGGATCAGCTGCACCGCCCGATTTGATCGGGCAAGAGGCCGTCGTTTGAGAATCACCATGGAAAAGGGAAGAGAGCCATGACACTACGCCGCACGATGAAACGTATGCTCTCAGCGCTGCTCTTCCTGATCGGCTTGGCAATCTCCATCGCGGCGAGCCTCATGGCGACCTATCAAACGGCCAAGGTGATGCCAAGTAGGGATGGGTTGACTGCAGTTGCGCTGCTGGTGTTTTTTCTTTGCGTTTTCCTGACTATAAAACTCGTGGGTAAGCTAAGCACCAGTTTTCTCAATCGCCGCACAGTTTTCACGAGTGCCATATTCTCGGCTCTTTTTGCGCTTGGTCTTTATTTCGCCGTGTTGAGACCGTTGCACTATCCGCATATCGTCCCGGTACCCCGCGCGAATACGCAGTATTGGAATCTTCCGACAGGGTCCCGCATCGCTTACAGTGTGTATGAGCCAACTGCAGGTGTGCCGGTGAAAGCCGAGCCGATCTTGTTCGTGCACGGCGGCCCGGGCGTGCGTGCGCTCGATACAGACCATGCTTTTTACGGGCAGTTCGCGCGGGATGGTTTCCGGGTGTATCTCTTCGATCAGGCCGGCTCTGGCCTGTCGGATCGCCTAAACCATGTGGCGGACTATTCGGTAGAACGTTTCATCGCCGATATCGAGGCAATTCGTCAGCAGATTGGCGCCGACAGGCTCATTTTGATTGGGCATTCCTGGGGCGGCACACTCATTGCGCACTATGCCGCGGCCCATCCGGACCATGTGGCAAAGCTGGTCTTTCATTCGCCGGGGGCGATATGGAATTATGCGTCCGCTCCATTGGAGCCGCAGCGGACCGATGCGAAGGAACACGGGGGTCTTCCTCCGCTACGAATAGTGGCGGCGATTGTTTTGTCGCATGCCAGCTGGAGTGCGGCAGAAAACCTGTTGCCCCAGGAAGAGTCCGGCGACTGGCAACTTGCAAATGCTCCGGCTGATTTGGGCGCGACGGTTTGTAAGGGAGAGCGCGGTAAATTGCCCGTCGATTTGTCGCCTGCCAAGGTTGCCGGGATGAATCTCTACCCATTGCTTGTCGCCGATCGGGAACTGAATGACAAGCCTGAAATGGATATTCGCGGACAGCTTGGCAAGCTGCATGTTCCTGCCATTGCGTTGGAGAGCCAGTGTGAATTTGTACCGTGGTCGCAGCAGTTGGAATACAAGCAGTCCATTCCGGGATTGCAGGAGTTCTATTTTGCCGACGCCGGTCATTACATCAACTTTTCGCAACCGGAAAAGCTGGCAGCGGTGATCCGCTCCTTTCTGCTAGATCAGCCGCCGCCTTTCCCTGCATATCAGGGCGACAAAGATCCTCGGCCCGCGATCAAGCCTTGAATGCACAGCGTGATGAACGGCCGCAACGCGGAGACTAGCCGTGTTCATTGATCTCGGGTTTTGCTGATCTAGTTTCAGTGCGTGCGTTCAACCGCATAAGCGGCCAGGGTCAGCAGCGCATCGCGATGCGCTGAATCCGGCAGCACCTGCAATGCGGCGCAGGCGGCATCCGAGTGAAATACCGCGCGCTCATGCGTGCGTTCCAGGGCACCGGAGTCGCGGATGGCGGCGATGATGCGGTCGAGCGAATCCAGCCCGCCTTGCTCGATCGCGTGCCGCAGCGATTGCGCCTGCTCGGGGGAGGATTTTTCCAGGGCGTAGATCACCGGCAGCGTGGGCTTGCCTTCGGCTAGGTCGTCGCCGATATTCTTGCCCAGCGTGTCGGCGTCCGAGACGTAGTCGAGCAGGTCGTCGGCAATCTGGAACGCGTAGCCGAGCTGCATGCCGTATTCGCGCAGCGCCGCGATCTGGTTTTCCGGCAGGCCGCCAAGAATGCCACCCAGCTCGGTGGCGGCGGCGAACAGCACGGCGGTCTTGCGCTCGATCACGGCCAGGTAGGCCGCCTCGTTGACGTCGGCGTTGCCGATGTTGAGCAGCTGCAGCACCTCGCCTGCGGCGATGGTGTTGGTGGTGTCGGCCAGGATGCGCATGATCCGCATGTCGTCCAGTTCCACCATCAGCTGGAACGAGCGCGAGTAAAGAAAATCGCCGACCAGTACGCTGGCGGCATTGCCCCACAGCGCGTTGGCGGTCTTGCGGCCGCGGCGCAGGTCCGACTCGTCGACCACGTCGTCGTGCAGCAGGGTCGAGGTGTGAATGAACTCGATGATCGCCGCCAGCTTGGTGTGCTGGTCGCCGCGATAGCCGGCGGCACCCGCGGCCAGCACGTGCAACATCGGTCGCAGGCGTTTGCCGCCGCTGGCGATGATGTGGTCGGCGATCTGGTTGATCAGCACCACATCGGACGACAGCCGCTGGCGTATCAACGCATCGACACGTCGCATGTCGGTTGATGCGAGCTCACGCACCTGGGTGAAGTCGGCGGGGCGGCTGGCGTCGGCGGGCATCGAGTTCATGTGGGCTTCAAATCGGTGTGTATGGCGATTATAGGGTGCGACAGGTAATTACGCCGTGACATGACGCCGCGCGCACCGGTACGCCGAGCCCAGCAGCGTCTTGCGGAAAACTTTACGGCTTGTTTACGCGAGTACGCCGAATCGATACCCCGTTGTTATGCGGCAATTCCTACAGTGCGCACCTTACTTTACCGAGCCCGCGCCAATGGATTTCGTCTACCTGCTGCTGCTGATCGTGCTGTGCGCAGCCACCTTGGGTCTGTTGCTGATCTGCGACCGACTGAGTCCGCGCAAGTAATCGTGACCGGCAGAACCCTCCCAAAACGCATCCGCCGCTGCCTCGATCGACACGGCTTTCTTCAGCAACGTTACTGAGTTCCCTCTCATGAATGTCCTCTATGTCCTCGCCGGGCTGATCGCTGTGGCGCTGACCGGCTACCTCTGTGTGGCCCTTCTCAAGCCGGAGTGGTTCGAATGACCACCAATGACTGCGTCCAGATCGGTTTCTTTCTGGTCATCCTGCTGCTGCTGGTCAAGCCGCTAGGTTGCTACATGGCCAGCGTGTTTTCCGACGAGTCTGATGACATCCGGCCCAATCGCATCAGGCGTTTCGGCGGCGGCGCCGAGCGGCTGATCTATCGCCTGTGCGGCATTCGCCAGGACGAAGACATGGGCTGGAAGCGTTATGCGCTGGCGGTGCTCGTGTTCAACATCCTCGGCCTGCTGGTGGTCTATGCGCTGCAGCGTCTGCAGCAGTGGCTGCCGCTGAACCCGCAGCACTTTGGCGCGGTGACGCCGGACTCGGCGATGAACACCGCGATCAGCTTTGTCAGCAACACCAACTGGCAGGGCTACGGCGGCGAGTCGACCATGAGCTACTTCACCCAGATGCTGGGTTTGGCCGTCCAGAACTTTCTTTCAGCGGCAACCGGTATCGCGGTGCTGATCGCGATCATCCGCGGCTTCAGCCGCCGCAGCGCGCTGGGCCTGGGCAACTTCTGGGTCGACATGACGCGCAGCACGCTGTACATCCTGATGCCGCTGTCTCTGATTTTGACGATGCTGCTGGTGTCGCAGGGCGTGGTGCAGAACTTCAAGTCCTACGTCGACGTGCCGGTGGTGCAGACAACCACGGTCAGCGAACCGGTGCTGGATGCCTCCGGCGCGGCGGTGAAAGACAAAGCCGGCAATCCGGTGATGAAGCCGACCGAGGTCTCGACGCAGACCCTGCCGATGGGCCCTGCCGCCTCGCAGATCGCAATCAAGCAGCTCGGCACCAACGGTGGCGGCTTCTTCAACGTCAACTCGGCGCATCCGTATGAGAACCCCACACCTTTCAGCAATTTCCTCGAGCTGCTGTCGATCCTGCTGATTCCCGCCGCGCTCTGCTACACCTTTGGCGAGCTGGTGAAGGATAAACGCCAAGGCTGGGCGTTGCTGGCGGTGATGCTGGTGATCTTTGTACCACTGCTGATCGCCTGTACTTCGGCCGAGCAGGCGGGCAACCCCGCGTTCAACGCGCTGCACGTCGATCAGACGGCGTCCGCGCTGCAGGCCGGTGGCAATATGGAAGGCAAGGAGACGCGCTTCGGTATCGTCAATTCCACCCTGTGGGCGACAGCAACGACGGCGGCATCGAACGGTTCGGTCAATGCGATGCATGACTCGTTCACTCCGCTGGGCGGCCTGATTCCGATGTGGCTGATCCAGCTCGGCGAAGTGATTTTCGGCGGCGTCGGCTGCGGCTTGTACGGCATGCTTGCCTTCGCGGTGGTCGCGGTATTCATCGCGGGCCTGATGGTCGGCCGCACGCCGGAATACCTCGGCAAGAAGATCGAAGCCTACGAAATGAAAATGGCCAGCCTCGCCGTGCTGCTGCCGTGTGCCCTGGTGGTCATCGGCACGGCGATCGCGGTGATGGTGCCGGCCGGCTTTGCCGGCGTGGCCAACCCCGGCGCGCATGGCTTCACCGAGATGCTTTATGCGGTGAGTTCGGCGTCCAACAACAACGGCAGCGCGTTCGGTGGTTTGTCGGCCAATACGCCGTTCTGGAATGTGCTGCTCGGTATCTGCATGTTCCTCGCACGCTTCCCGCTGATCATCGCGATGCTGGCGATGGCCGGTGCGCTGGCGGCTAAGCGCCACGTACCCGCCACGGCCGGCACCTTGCCGACGCATACGCCGCTGTTCGTCACCCTGCTGGCCTGCGTGGTGATCGTGATCGGCGCGCTGACCTTCTTGCCGGCGCTGGCTCTCGGGCCGATCGCCGAATACCTGATGTCCGCCCACTGATGCACTTGCCATCGATCTTTTCTGGACACTGAATCATGACTACCCAAACTGAAACGATGGGCCACGCGCCTGTCGGCAATTTCAATCGTGCGATGGTTATCGCGGCGATAGGCGATTCCTTCCGCAAACTTTCCCCGCGTTTGCAGTTCCGCAATCCGGTGATGTTCGTGGTGTTCGTCTGCAGTGTGCTCACTACCATGCTGTGGGTACAGGCGCTGGCCGGCCACGGCGAGGCGCCGACAGCCTTCATCTTCTGGGTCAGCCTGTGGCTGTGGTTCACCCTGCTGTTTGCCAACTTTGCCGAAGCGCTGGCCGAAGGCCGCGGCAAAGCCCAGGCAGACGCGCTGCGCAGCTCGCGCAAGGACGTGATCGCCAACAAGCTGGCCAGCGCCGATCGCAACGCCGCGATCACGATGACGCCATCGAGCGAACTGCGCACCGGTAACTTCGTGCTGGTGATGGCGGGCGACCAGATTCCCGGCGATGGCGAAGTGGTGGTCGGTGCGGCCAGCGTCGACGAAAGCGCGATCACAGGAGAGTCCGCGCCGGTGATCCGCGAATCCGGCGGCGACCGCAGTGCCGTCACCGGCGGCACCAAGGTGTTGTCCGATTGGGTGGTGGTACGCATCACCAGCAACCCGGGCGAGAGCTTCCTCGATCGCATGATCGCGATGGTCGAAGGTTCCAAGCGCCGCAAGACGCCGAATGAAATTGCGCTGACGATTCTGCTGGCCAAGTTCACGCTGATTTTTTTGCTGGCCTGTTCCACGCTGTTGCCGTATTCGATCTACAGCGTCAAGGTGGCCGGCGCCGGTAATCCGATCACGCTGACCGTACTGATTGCGCTGCTGGTGTGCCTGATCCCTACCACCATCGGTGCGCTGCTCTCGGCGATCGGCATCGCCGGCATGGACCGGATGATCCGCGCCAACGTCATCGCCACCTCCGGTCGCGCCGTGGAAGCCGCCGGCGACGTCGATGTGCTGTTGCTCGACAAGACCGGCACCATCACGCTGGGCAACCGACAGGCTGTGCAGTTTCATCCGGCGCCCGGTATTGCGGATAACGTGGTGGCCGAGGCCGCGCAGCTGGCTTCGCTGGCCGACGAAACGCCGGAAGGCCGCAGCGTGATCGTGCTCGCCAAGGAGAAGCATGGTCTGAGCGAACCGCAGCTGGCCGAGGGCGAAGCGCAGTTCGTGCCGTTCACCGCGCAGACGCGCATGAGCGGTGTCGACATCGGTTCGCGCCAGATTCGCAAAGGTGCACTCGATGCCGTCGAGCGTCATCTGGAAGCGCAGAGCAGTCATCTGCCGCCGCTGGTCAAGCGCATGGCCGAGGACATCGCCCGCCGCGGCGCCACGCCGCTAATCGTCACCGAAGGCGCGCGCGCGCTCGGCGTGATCGAGCTGAAGGACATCGTCAAGGTCGGCATCAAGGAGCGCTTCGCCGAGATGCGCAAGATGGGCATCAAGACCATCATGATCACCGGCGACAACCCGCTCACGGCCGCCGCGATCGCAGCCGAAGCCGGCGTCGATGATTTCCTCGCCGAAGCCACGCCGGAAGCGAAGCTGAAGCTGATCCGCGACATGCAGGCCGAAAACCGCCTGGTGGCGATGTGCGGCGACGGCACCAACGATGCCCCCGCGCTGGCGCAGGCTGATGTGGCGGTGGCGATGAACACCGGCACGCAGGCGGCGAAAGAGGCCGGCAACATGGTCGACCTGGATTCGAACCCGACCAAGCTGATCGAAGTGGTGGCCATCGGCAAGCAGATGCTGATCACCCGCGGCGCGCTGACCACGTTCTCGATCTCCAACGATATCGCCAAGTATTTCGCGATCATTCCGGCGGCGTTTGCCACCACGTATCCCGCGCTGAACGCCTTGAACGTGATGCATCTGGCCACGCCGCAGAGCGCGATTCTTTCGGCGGTGATCTTCAACGCGCTGATCATCATCTTCCTGATTCCGCTGGCGCTGAAGGGCGTGAAGTACCGGGCGCTGGGCGCAGGTGCGCTGCTGCGGCGCAATCTGCTGGTCTACGGCCTGGGCGGCATCGTGGTGCCGTTCATCGGCATCAAGATCATCGACATGCTGCTCGTCGTTTGCGGATTCGCCTGAGCGTAGCTGGCCTGATTCATTTTCACCGTCATGCCTGAGTTGACATGACGACTTACTTCTCTCTGGAGTCTGTCGATGCAAACCCTGAAGCTTTCTGTCTCGCTACCCGACGCAACCCATCCGGATATGGAGCTGCGCCTGTCGGCCAATGATTCGAACTGCGAGTTCGTCATTGCACTGCCCACTGGCACACGCGTCGATCTGGTCAAGCCGACGGTCGTCAGCGTCAATCCGCTGAGCGCGGTCAACGACGAATACGAGCTCGGCGGCTACGCCGGCATCTGACCAAAAAAATTCACCACCGCGTATTTCACCACCCACGTATTTCACCACCAGTCTGGTCCGGCACGGGCCACAGTTGCAGGGGCTTTAACTTTTATGCAGTACAAGAAACTTCTTTCCGGAGCGATCCTCCTGGCGATGATGCCCCTCGGCCACGCCATGGCTACCGCGGCTTCCGCGTATGGCGCCGAGCTGTCGGCCGACCCGCAGTCGGCGATCGCTACGCCTGCATCGCCGGCGCAGGTCGCAAGCAGCGACTGCTCGGCTGGATTCCTGAGCCGTTTTGCCGCGGCCTATCGCGAAGATGCGGCGCCAGCTGATCCCAATGCACCGGCTACCCCGCGTCGCGCTATGGATGCACCGCTGAATTCACCGCCGTTCCCGTCTTCGGAGTGGCAGCTTGGCGCGGTGCCTGCGCCGATTGGCGTGCCGGATACGAACTCGCAGTATCCGCTAGAAAAAGCGCTGGCCTGCACCTCACTCGGTCACTGGATGCAGCGCAACCGTATCGAAATCTTCGGCTGGGTAACGCCGGCGGCGAACCTCAGCACCTCAAGCTTCACGAATGCCCCGTTGTCGTACAACACGCGGCCCAATCGCGTCGAGCTGGATCAGGCGGTGATCAATATTCAGCGCGTGGAGGACACGGTACAGACCGATCACCTCGACTGGGGTTTCGGCCTTTCCAACCTTTATGGCTACGACTATCACTACACGACGATGAAGGGCGTCTTCAGCAACCAGTATCTGAATCATCCGAATTCGAACGGGCCACAGCAAGGCAAGGTTTATGGCGATGATCCGATGCTGTTCTACGGCGATATCTATATCCCGTGGGTAGCAGAGGGCATGATAGTTCGCATCGGTCGCTACCTGTCGCCACCTGATATCGAAGCGCAGTTCTCGCCACAGAATTACCTGATGACGCATTCGATCCTCTACACCGAGGATCCATATACGCAGATGGGCATCATGACCAGCACCCGGCTCAGCAGCCAGTGGACGGTGCAAATTGGCATCAACGGCAGTAACGATACGGCGATCTGGAACCATTCTGCACGTCCTACGCTGCAGGCCTGCGTGCGTTGGGTATCGGCCAGCAATAACGACATGCTGTATCCGTGTATCAACAGCCTCAACAACAGCGACTACAACTATAACAACGTGCAGATGTACGTCATGACCTGGGGCCATCGCTTCAGCGAAGGTGTGCATATCCTTACCGAGGCCTACAGCATGTTCGGCCGCAATATTCCTGGCTACGGCCCGGGCGCGACGCCAGGTCAGGCGGGATCCTCGCCGTTTGCGGGCGAGGCGGGTGAGTTCGGTATCGTCAATTACCTCAATATCGAATTGAACCCGAGCAACATGTTGTCGATCCGCAACGAGTTCTACAACGATGAAAAGGGCCAGCGCACCGGCTACGCCACCCGTTACAGCAGCCATACCGTAGGCATCACCCATTGGGTGTCGCAGGATCTGGAAATCCAGCCCGAGCTGCGCTACGAGCACTCTTACGACGCGGACGCGTACAACGCGGGCAAAAAGAATTACCAAGCGGTCGCGCTTCTCGACGCGATCATTCACTTCTGAGGCGGTTATGGGCAAATTATTACGTCAATCCATCGTCATGCTGCTGTTGATGACAGTCATAACAGGCGTGGCTTATCCATTGGCCGCGACCGGCCTGGCCCAGCTGATCTTTCCGCAGCAGGCCAACGGCAGCCTGATCGAAAAGAACGGCAAGCCGATCGGCTCCGCGCTGATCGGCCAGTCGTTTACCGACGCCAAATATTTCTGGGGTCGTCCGTCGGCCACGTCGCCAAACCCGAATAACGCGGCATCGTCGAGCGGCTCGAACACCGGTCCGACCAATCCGGCGCTGATCGACACGATCAAGCAGCGCATCGACGCGCTGCACGCCGTGGACCCGGGCAACAAGGCGCCGGTGCCGGTGGATCTGATCACTGCTTCGGGCAGCGGTCTCGATCCGGAGATCTCGCCGGCCGCGGCGCAGTATCAGCTGGCGCGTGTGGCGCAGGCGCGCCAGCTGAGCACGTCGCAAGTGCAGGCATTGGTCGACGAATACACCAGTGGCCGTACGCTGGGCCTGCTCGGCGAGCCGCGCGTCAACGTGCTCAAGCTGAACCTTGCACTGGACGCACCTGCGCAGGCGCGTTGACCGCCTCTCGTTTTGTGAAGCAACCGCTGCCATGCTTGTTACTCATGCAGCTCAGTATCAGAACTGCACGGATGGCCCGTCGTTTTCAGGACGGCTCTGATCGGAGTGGCAACGCATGACCGAATCCTCCCGCGAAGCCCGTGCCGATGCGTTGCTCAACACCGCGCATGAAGAGCACAGCCGCCGCCTGAAGATTTTTCTCGGCGCGGCGCCTGGCGTTGGCAAAACCTACGCCATGCTTTCCGCCGCGCGCGAGCTGAAGCGTCAGGGTGTCGATGTGGTCGTCGGCCTCGTGGAAACCCACGGCCGCACCGAAACGGCGGCGTTGCTCGAAGGCATGGAGGTGCTGCCGCGCCGGCCGGTGCGCTACGAATCGTTCAACGGCGGCGACCGCGAGTTCAGCGAGTTCGATCTCGATGCCGCGCTGGCGCGCAAGCCGGCCGTGCTGCTGGTTGATGAGCTGGCGCATCGCAACCTGCCGGGCGGCCGGCACGAACGGCGCTGGCAGGATATTGCCGAACTGCTCGACGCCGGCATCGAGGTCTATACCGCGCTCAATGTGCAGCATCTGGAAAGCCTCAACGACCAGGTGCAGCGCATCACCGGCATTACCGTGCGTGAAACGGTGCCCGATGCGTTTCTCGATCACGCGCGCGACATCGTGCTGATCGACCTGCCGCCGCGCGAGCTGATCGCGCGGCTGAAGCAGGGCAAGGTCTACGTGCCAGAAACGGCGGCCGCGGCGCTGAACGCGTTCTTCTCACCGACCAATCTCGCCGCGCTGCGCGAGCTGGCACTCGGCACCATCGCCGATCACGTCGACAGCGATCTTCGTGAGCACATGCTGGCGCGCGGCAGCGCGATGACCGTGCGCCGGCGCGTGCTCGCCGCCATCGACGGTCACGCGCAAAGCGATTATCTGGTGCGCGTGGCGCGGCGCATCGCCGAGCGTCGCGGCGCGCCGTGGAGCGTGGCCTACGTCGATACCGGCGCACGGCTCGATCCGGCGCGACGCGAGCAGCGCGACGCGGCGATGCGGCTGGCGCGGCGGCTCGGCGGTGAAACCATCATCCTGCGCGGCCATGCGATTGCCGACGAGCTGCTGGCGCACGCCGACCGCGAGGGCGTCGGCCAAATCATTCTTGGTCGTACGCGCGAACGGCCGTTTGCGCGGATGCTGGGCCGCTCACTGACCCAGATGCTGCTGCGTCGTGGCGCGCATATGGAGCTGACCATCATCGCCACGCCGGCCGAACGGGCCAGGGCGCGCCGACGCTTGCGCTTGCCGCGTGAGCGCGGCAGCCGCGCCGAATATATTTACGCCACGCTGGCGACGCTGGTCGCGTTCGGACTTTCTTTCATTGCCGACCGTTATCTGGCGGTGGCCAATCTGTCGCTGATTTTCCTCACCGCAGTGTTGATCGTGGCGGTGCGAACGCGCATGGCCGTGGCCGTCTATACGGCTATCCTGTGTTTTCTGGGCTACAACTTCTTTTTCACCGCGCCGCGCTACACGTTGTCCATTTCCAATTTCGACGACGTGCTGGCGGTCACGCTGTTTCTCGTCGCCGCGCTGGTTTGCAGCCGGCTGGCGACGCGGCTGGCCAGCCAGGTCGAATCGCTGCGTTCCTCGCACGCACAAACGCGTGCGCTGCTGACGCTGGGACAGCAGCTGAGTACAAGTACCGACGCCAACGGCATCCGTGACGCCGGCAGCAAGGCGCTCGCACGGGTATTGCGCTGCGAGGCCTCGATGCTGGCGCGCGATCCCGAGCAGGTGTTGCGCGTAGTTGCCAGCGCGCCAAGCGAGCGCGAGTTGACCGCGCAGGACATGGCAGCCGCCGACTGGAGCGATCGCCACGGCGAGCAGGCAGGCCGCTTCACCGACACCTTGAACGCGGCGCCGTGCTGGATTCTTCCGCTGGGCACCGATACGCGTCGGCATGGCGTCATCGGCCTGCGCTTTGATCCACAAGAGGGTGAGCCCGACGCCGATCGGCGCAGCCTGGCGCTGGCGATGGCGCAGGACATCAGCCAGGCGCTGGAGCGCGCGCGGCTGTCCGACGAGCTGGAGGGCGCCCGCGTGCAGGGCGAAACCGAGCGCCTGCGCAACGCGCTGCTGTCATCCGTTTCGCACGATCTGCGCTCGCCGCTGGCCTCGATGATTGGCGCCGCCGGTACGCTGATCAGCTACGAAGCCAGGCTGCCGCCGGAAGAACGTACCGAACTGCTGCAGTCGATTCTCGGCGAAGGCCAGCGGCTGGATCGCTACATCCAGAACCTGCTCGACATGACGCGGCTCGGGCACGGCACGCTCAAGCTCAGCCGCGACTGGACCGACAGCAGCGAAATCATCGCCGCCGCCATCACGCGCTTGCGCAAGCTGTTCCCCGATCTGCGCGTGGAAACCATGGCGCCGCACGAGCCGATCCTGCTGTACGTGCACCCGGCGCTGATCGAGCAGGCGCTGTTCAACATCCTGGAAAACGCAGCGCGCTTCTCGCCCGCCGATGAAGCCGTGCGCGTTACCGTGCAAAGTACCGAAGATCGCCTGTTGATCGACGTGAGCGATCGTGGCCCGGGTATTCCCGAAGCCGAGCGTGCGCAGATCTTCGACATGTTCTATTCCGTCTCCCGCGGCGATCGCGCCACGCAGGGCACCGGTCTGGGCCTCGCCATCTGCCGCGGCATGATCGGCGCGCATGGCGGCAGCGTCGAGGCCTTGCCGGGCGACGGCATTGGTACCACCATCCGCATCAGCCTGCCATTGCCGGCGCCGCCCGGCTCTGATCCGTGATGGATGGTCGCAGGGTGGCCTCAAGCGATGCCTTCCGAACCCCCAATACGATGAATGATTTGCCATGACCTCCGCTTTACCGCGCATTCTTGTCATCGATGACGAAGCGCAGATCCGGCGCTTTCTCGACATTGGTTTGCGCGCGGAAGGTTACGAAGTTTTCCTCGCGGCCAATGCGGCCGAAGGCCTCGCGCTGGCAGTGACGCAGTCGCCCGATCTGGTGATTCTCGATATCGGCCTGCCCGATCGCGAGGGCCACGATGTGCTGGCCGAGCTGCGCCAGTGGAGCCAGGTACCGGTGATGATGCTCACGGTGCGCGATGCGGAAACCGAAAAAGTGCGCGCGCTCGACGGCGGCGCCAACGACTATGTCACCAAGCCGTTCGGCATTCAGGAACTGATGGCGCGACTGCGCGTGCTGCTGCGCAGCCGGCCCGGCGAGCCGGCCATCCAGCAGCGCTACGACGATGGCCATCTGAGCATCGATCTGGCTCGACGCGAGGTGCATCTCGACGGCGCCCTGCTGTCGCTTACCCGCAAGGAGTACGCGGTGCTCGCGCTGCTGCTGCACCACGCCGGCCGCGTCGTTACGCAGCAGCAGATACTGCGCGAACTCTGGGGTGCCACCCACGTGCAGGACACCCACTACCTGCGCATCGTCCTCGGCAAGCTGCGCCAGAAACTCGGCGACGAGGCCACCGCGCCACGCTGGCTGAAAACCGAACCCGGCGTGGGCTACCGTTTTCTCGGAGAAGCCTGAGCATCTGCGCTGGAATCAACGCCCCGTCCGCGCTGGAGTTGCCGCGCGGATGGGGCGATGCAGGCATCCCATCTGACTCTTCAGCCAAAGACGGTTCGACCGCTGATGTGCCGAGGGTCAACGTCGAGCCGAGCGCGGCGGCGTCTCCCTAGCAACACGAATCGTTTTATTGCTGTACCTTCAGAGGGTGGGCTTGCGTGCCGCCCGCTTTTCTTGGATGTCCGCCACTGGGACCAAGCACTTCGCTACGCGTCTTTCGGACAGCTCATATGAGCACCAACCTGGATAACAATTACCGCCTGCTCGTCGAGGCCGTGGTCGATTACGCGATTTATACGCTCGATCCGGGCGGGCACGTGTCCAACTGGAACAGCGGCGCCGAACGGATCAAGGGTTATCGTCCCGAAGAAATCATCGGCTCGCACTACTCGCGCTTTTATTCCGAGGCTGACCAGAAGAGCGGAGAGCCGCAGAAAAATCTGCGTCAGGCGGCGGTGGCGGGTCGTTGTGAAAGCGAGGGTTGGCGCGTACGCAAAGACGGAACGCAATTTGCGGCGCACGTCATCATCGACAGGATTCTCGATGAAAACGGAGAGCTGATCGGTTTTGCGAAAGTCACGCGCGACGTGACCGAGCAACGCAAGGCCGCGGCCGACTTGCAAAAGGCGCGGGAAGACCTCTTCCAGTCTCAAAAGCTCGAGGCCATCGGGCAACTGACCGGTGGACTGGCGCACGACTTCAATAACCTGCTGATGGCCATCATCAGCTGCATGGAGCTGCTGACTCGTCGCGTGCCGGACGATCCTAAAATTCATCTGCTTATCGAGACGGCCAAACAAGGCGCATTCCGCGGCGCTGCGTTGACCCAGCGCATGCTGGCGTTTGCACGGCGCCAGGAGCTGAAGCCGACGGTCATCGACCTGATCACTCTTGTGCGCGGCATGGCCGAATTGCTTCAACGCTCCGTCGGTGCGCAAGTGCAAATTGCCATGACGTTTCCTCTGACGCTGGAATCGGTGCTGGTCGACTCAAACCAGCTCGAACTGGCATTGATGAATCTCGCGGTGAACGCTCGTGACGCCATGCCCGACGGTGGGCAATTGTCCATTTCGGCGCAGCAGCGCGAGGTCGGTCCGGCGCACGCTACCGGTCTTGCCGAGGGAAGGTATGTGGAACTGTCCGTTGCCGATGAAGGGCACGGCATGGACGAGGAAACCCGCCTGCGCGCCACCGAACCTTTCTTCACCACCAAAGGCGTGGGCAAGGGCACGGGCTTGGGCCTTTCCATGGTGCACGGTCTGGCGGAACAGTCCAATGGCCGCCTGATTGTTCACAGCACCGAGGGAAAAGGTTCGCGCATGGCGCTCTGGCTGCCGGCGGCACCAAACGCAGACGACGTGCAGGCGCTGCCCGTACACGTTGTCCCCGTTCCCGTCATCGCGGTAGCCGTGATAGCCCTGCGTATCCTTGCCGTCGACGACGACAACCTGGTGCTCACCACCATGAGCGCCCAACTGGAAGATCTGGGGCACCTGGTCATATCGGTATCTTCTGCCGAACAGGCGCTGCAGATCCTGCAGCAGGGCGAGCGATTCGACCTTCTCATTACCGACCATTCCATGCCGGGCATGACGGGTTCCCAACTCGCCGAAATGCTCCGTGAAAATCTGCCGGAGATGCCGGTCGTGGTAGCAACGGGATACGCTGAAATCGTCAATGACTACAAGCAGGACATTCCCCGCCTGCAAAAGCCGTTTACGCAGGAAACGCTGGCCATCGCCATTTTCAACGCCGTCGCCACGGCGCGTACCCGGCAGAAGATGTAAGCGGGTCACCCTTGCGTTGGGCCGAGTGGAGTCGATTCGAGGCGAAGAGCTGCGGATGGCTCAGCCGCCGTCGACGCCTCGTGTTTAGCAGACGAGATATACGGCCAAAAGACGACGTGAAACAGCCGTCTGATTTCGCCATGTCCTTTGACCCCTGGAAGCAACGTTGCCTGGTCGCAAGCTGGCTTTTGTCGGTACTTGTTCGGCTTCTCCCGCCCAGAAAGCTAGCCTTGTCGGATAAACAATCGGCGCGTTGTCTGGGATGCCCCCTTTGGGAATGATCTGGAGGCTTTTCGTCTTTTGCGTTCAGGCTCGTACCTATGAGCCGGCACCGCGAAAGTCAGCCGTGTCAGGTCTGGCGATGTGAAATTTTGCCGAATACGCTCAGGCCCATCGCGTCGGTCGCGTCACAAGGTGACCTAAAAATGCTGAATCTAAATTTCCTCTTGCTGCAAGCCCGAAGGGACGGATAAAGTGTGAACTGATTCACATCTCTAACCTGTATGGCACATTCGTTGCTGCGTACCGGTAGCGAGTCCATCAGGGGAAATTTTTGCGCTCCATGCATTTCATCTCCGGCCTGCCCAGGTCCGGATCGACCCTGCTTGCGGGTCTTTTGCGTCAGAATCCGGCGTTCCATGCCGGCATGAGCGGCCCCGTCGGTGGGCTGTTCAATACCTTGCAGGGTGAAATGAGCGGCCGCAACGAGTACTCGGTGTTCATCACCGATACCCAGCGTCGGCGCCTGCTGGAGGGACTGTTCAAGGATTACTACGGTGAGGAATTTACCGCCGAAGTGATCTTCGATACCAACCGCATCTGGTGCAGCAAGTTGCGCCTGCTCAACGAGCTGTTTCCGACTGCCAAGGTGATCGCCTGCGTGCGGCACATGCCGTGGATCATCGACAGCATCGAACAGCTGGTGCGCAAGAACGCGTTCCAGCCCTCATCCATCTTCAACTACCAGCCTGGCGGCACGGTGTACTCGCGCGCCGAAGGCCTCGCCAACGGCGAAGGCATGGTGGGCTTTGCCTATAACGCGCTGAAAGAGGCGTACTACAGCGAAGACACCGCCAACCTGATGCTGCTGCAGTACGAAACGCTGACCAGCGATCCCGCTAGGGCTATGAAAGCCGTTTACGAGTTCATCGGCGAGCCGGCGTTCGAGCACGACTTCAACAACGTCAGCTACGACGCCAACGAGTTCGACCTGCGTGCTGGCACGCCGGGTCTGCATACCGTGCGGAAAAAGATCGAAGCGCGCGAGCGAATCAGTGTACTGCCGCCGGATGTGTTCAGACGCTTCGAGAACGACGCTTTCTGGCGCGACTCCAGTCTCAATCTGCGCGGGGTGAAAGTGGTCTGAGCGTCGACATCAAGTGCTGGTTACGCGATACCCAAGTCTTAAAAGTCCAGGCTCGCTCAGAGAAATGAGTTTGGACGTACAAAACACTTTTTTGAACAACAAATCACTGGTTTCTTAGGGGAAATTACAGATGAACCGTATTTACCGATTGGTATGGAATCGCGCGTTGCGCATTTTCCAGGTGGCATCAGAACTTGCGCGCCAGCCGCATCAGGTAGGCAGTGTCGCTATTGGCCGCGTGCTTCGTCCAAGCGTTCTGGCGCAGGCATGTGCCGTCGTGCTGATCGGTTCGTCGGGGGTTTCGTCTTCGGCATTTGCTGCAAGCTGCACGATTTGTGGTGTGAATGGAACTAGCTCTAACAGCCAAATGGGCGGCATCGGCGGCGGCGGTGTGGGTAATGGCGGCAATGGTGGTTATGGCAGCGTGGGGTCAACGGCGGGTACCGGTGCTGCTTCAAGCGGTGGTGCCGGGGGATTTTCCAATTACCAGAACGGTGGTGCTTCTGGATCCGGTGGAGTCACGGCTAGTGGCGCTGGTGGCGTTGGTGGCGGTTATAGATTCAACGGTTTTACATATGGCGCTGGCGGCGGCGGCGCTGGCGGTGGCGGTTTGGCTAATGGTGGTCTTGGCGGCGGCGGCGGCGGCGGTCAAGGTGGAAGCTATTACGCAGGCGGCGGCGGCGGCGGCGGCGGTCTCGGTGTGCATTACGCTTCCGGCTCTCACATTACTGCAGGCAACATCGCTGGCGGCAACGGCGGCAGCGGCGGAAACGGCGTTATCCAGGGTGGCACGGGAACAGGCGGCGGCGGCGGCGGCGGCGCCGGCGTTTTGATCGACGGCGGCGCGACGCTTCAAAACACTTCGGCAGTGACTATTAGCGGCGGTATGGGTGGCACTGGCGGCGATGGGTCTGTTACCCATTTTGGCCAATACGGTGGTGGTGGTGGTGGTGGTGGTACGGCTGTGCTCGTGCAGGGTGCCGGCCAGTTTCTGAATTCCGGCGTGGTGATCGGCGGTGCCGGTGGCACCGGTGGCTCAGGTGTAAGTGGGAGACCGGGCGGTAATGGCGGTAACGGCGGCGCCGGCGTTTATGGCGCTTCTTTTACGCTGCAAAACCAGGCCGGCGGCAGCATTAGCGGTGGGCAGGGCGGAGCGGGCGGTTCGCCAAATGGCGCCGGCGGGGCAGGTGGTATCGGTGTTATCGCCCTCGGCAACGCCAACATTTCAAACGCTGGCACGATCAGCGGCGGCTTGGCTAATGGCGGCGCGGGTGCGCAAGCGGATGCCTTCTATTTCCAGGGCGCCAATAATTTACTCACGCTTGAAACGGGTTCGACCATCAATGGTGCGATCGAGCTCGGCACCGGAGGCACGCAGGCGACCATCGCCGCCAGCGCGCCTAGCGTGCTGGGAAGTGCCATTCTGCTGGACGACAGCGCGGCAGCCCTGACGCTCGGAGGCGCCGCTTCATTGAACGTCAGCGGCGTCATTTCCGGTGCAGGTAACGTCACGTCGCAAGGAACAGCGGTTCAGCTGTCGGCCGCAAATACCTATACCGGTGGCACCACGGTTACCGGCGGGACGCTTTCTATTTCCAGCGACGCCAATCTCGGCGATGCCAGCGGCGCTTTGACGTTGAACGGTGGCACGCTCGAAGCCACGGCCACTATGAACTCAAACCGGTCGGTTACGGTGGGCGCCTCGGGCGGCACGTTTCTTATCGATCCAAGTGCAACGCTGATTGAAGGCGGTGTGATCGGCGGCACCGGCGCGCTGACCAAAAATGGCAGCGGCGTGCTGATACTTGCAGGGACAGACACCTACAGCGGCGGCACCACCATCGATGTTGGCACACTGCAGGTGGGCGATGGCGGTACGACAGGTTCGATCATCGGCAACGTCGCCGATAGCGGTGCTTTGGTATTCAACCGCAGTGATTCGGTGATTTATGCCGGCGTGGTTAGCGGTAGCGGCGCGCTCTATCAGAATGGCGCAGGCGCGCTGGAGCTTACCGGTGCCAATACCAACACCGGCGGCAATGTCATTCAGTCCGGCACAATGCAGGTTGGCAATGGCGGCACTACCGGATCTATCACCGGCAACGTCGCCGATAGCGGTGCTTTAGTATTCAACCGCAGCGATGCGGTGACCTACGCCGGCGTGGTCAGCGGTAGCGGCGGCCTCTATCAGAATGGCGCCAGCGCGCTGGTGTTGACCGGTGCGAACACCAATACCGGCGGCAACGTTATCCAATCCGGCTCGATGCAGATCGGCAACGGCGGTACGAGCGGCTCGATCACTGGCAACGTCAGCGACGGAAGCGCACTTGCGTTTGACCGAAGTGACGCGGTGACCTTCGGTGGCGTAATCAGCGGTACTGGCGCACTTAATCAGATTGGTACCGGCAGCACCACGCTGACCGGAAGCAACACGCTTACCGGCCTCACCACCATTAGCGCGGGTACGCTCGCGTTGAGTGGCACGGGTAGCCTTGCCAGCTCCAGCGGGGTGACGGACAACGCGACGTTCGATATCACTAATACGAGCAATGGCGCGACGATAAAATCACTGGGCGGCAATGCCAATGGCAAGGTCACGCTGGGATCGAAGACGTTGACACTAAGCCAGTCGATCGGCAGCTTTGCTGGCGTCATCTCCGGGACCGGCGGCCTGACTTTTGTGGGCGGCAATGAAACGCTCACTGGCGTAAATACCTATACGGGCAACACGGCGCTCAACGGTGGCACGCTGTCGATCACCGGTGGTGGCAGTGTCAGCAATACCGCGAACGTCATCGACAACGGCACGTTACTGGTGGACGGTGCCAGCTCGAAGATCACGGCGGCGGGTGGCGGCACACCTTTCTACGTGGGCAGCGGGGGCATCGGCAATCTGACGGCGAGTAATGGCGCGTTGGTCAACAGCACGGGTGAACTCAACATTGGCCAGAATGCTACCGATAACGGCACAGTGACCGTTGCCACTGGTGCACATGTCACCACGACGGCGAGCATCAACGTCGGCAAAGTCGGCAGCGGTACGCTGACGGTTTCCGGTGGCGGCTCGGTCAGCAGCAGCTTCCTCTCGATTGCCGACCAGGCCGGTTCGACCGGCTCGGTGAACGTGGCAGGTACGGGTTCATCGGTGACGGTCAAGCCAGGCGGCCAACTCGTGGTGGGCAACCACGGCGGCAATGGCGCGCTGGCTATCGGCGATGGCGCGACGGTGACGGCCGACAGTGTGTCGATCGCGGCGGATGCCGGCTCGACCGGCGTGCTGACGATCGCAGGCAATACCGCAACAGCAGGCGCGCTAAATACGAGCAGTGTCACGTTTGGTTCGGGTACCGGTTCGCTGGTGTTCAACCACTCCGATCCTAGCTATATCTTTAACCCGACGATTAGCGGTAATGGTGTAGTCAAGGTGCTGGCCGGCACGACCATTTTCACCGCGGGCGACAGTTATACCGGCGGCACGACGATCAGCGGCGGTACGCTGCAGCTTGGCAATGGGGGCACCACGGGCTCGATCACCGGCAACGTGACCGACAATGGCGCGTTCGTGTTTGATCGCAGCAATGCGTTGACCTCTTCAGGCGTTATCGGCGGTAGCGGCTCGCTCAGCCAGATCGGCACAGGCACGACAACGCTTGCCGGCAACAACACGTACAGCGGTGGCACCACGGTTAACGCCGGCACGCTGGCCATTTCCACGGCGAATAACCTGGGCAGCGGCAGCGTGACGTTGAATGGCGGCGCGCTCGAGCTCACGGCATCTGGCATTGATTTAAACCGCGCCGTGACGCTCGGTAATCTTGGCGGTACGGTCTCGGTCGACTCCGGTCGGTCGGATACCGTCAGCGGCGCGGTCGTTGGCACCGGTGCGTTGACCAAGAGTGGCGCCGGCACGCTGACGCTGTCCGCGGCCAACAGCTACAGCGGCGTCACGGCGATCAACGCCGGCACGCTGCAAATTTCCAATGAAGACAACCTGGGCACGGGCGGAATGCTGGGCTTGAACGGCGGCACGCTGTCCGAGCAGGCAGGGGGCATTAATCTGACCCAGGCCGTAACCTTGGGCACGGCGGGTGGCACGTTTTCCATCGGCTCCGGATTCTCCGACAGTCTGAGCGGCGCGGTGTCCGGCAGCGGCGCGTTAATCAAAAGCGGTGCTGGCGCGCTGACGCTTGCGGGTGCCAACAGCTACACCGGCGGCACCACGATCAACGCCGGCACCTTGCAGGTCGGTAACGGCGGCACCGGTGGCGCGATTGCGGGCAGCGTGCTCGACAACGGTGCGCTGGTGTTTGATCTCTCCGGCGGCACCACGTTCACCGGTACGGTCAGCGGCGCCGGCTCGTTGTCGCAAAATGGCAGCGGCACTGTGGTACTCGACGGCGTCAACACGTACACCGGCGGCACCACCGTTGCAGCGGGAACACTGCGGGTAGGTGACAGCGCCAACCCTGGCGCCTCGATCGCGGGCGATGTCAACGTCGACGGCGGCGCGACGCTGGGCGGTCACGGTACCGTGGGCGGCAACGTGGACGTACTCAGCGGCGCGCATCTGTCGCCGGGTGGCAGCATCGGCACGCTGACAGTGAGCGGTAATCTGACGGTGGAGCAAGGTGGCATTCTCGATTACGAGTTTGGCGCACCGGGTGCGAACTTCAGCACGGCAGGCACCGGCGATCAGGTCAACGTCGGCGGCAATCTGACCCTCAGTGGAGCCACGCTCAACGTCAACGCCGATCCCGATTTTGGTCAGGGCCTGTATACGCTGTTCAACTACAGTGGCACGTTGACCGAAGCCAATGGCGGTATCACGATCGGCGCGGCACCGGCGGGCGACACGCTGGCGATCCAGACGCTTACCGGCAGCAAGCAGATCAACCTGATCAACACCGGCGGTGCCGTACTCAACGTATGGAACGCCAACGGTTTGGCCTCGTCCACGCAGATGGGTGGCGGCAGCGGCACCTGGTCGACAACGTCCTCCAACTGGACGGACGCCAACGGTGACGCGACGGCAGCGATGTCACCGCAGCCAGGCTTCGCCATGTTCGGCGGTGCGGCAGGTACGGTGACGGTGGACAACAGCGCCGGTGCGGTAACAGCAACGGGCCTGCAATTCGCGACGTCGGGTTACCTGATGACTGGCGGTAATTTGACGTTGGTCGCAGACAGCAGCGGTCATGCGCCGATCATCCGCGTAGGTAACGGCGGGTTGAGCGGCGCCGGCGACATCGCGGAAATCGACAACGTCCTGACCGGCAGCGCTGGCCTGAACAAAGCCGATTTCGGCACGCTGGTGCTGGCCGGTAGCAGCACGTACACCGGTGGCACAACGATCAGCACGGGCACGCTGCAGATCGGCAATGGAAGCACCACCGGTTCGGTGCTGGGCGATATTGTCGACAACGATGCGCTGGCCTTCGACCGATCCGACGCAGTGACCTTTGGCGGTGCCATCACCGGCACCGGCAGCCTCACGCAGGCGGGCACCGGCACGCTCACTTTAAGCAATGCTGCGAACAGCTACAGCGGCCTGACCACCATCCGTGCAGGCATGCTGGCGCTGACGGGCGATGCCAGCATTGCCGCATCCAGCGGTGTCGTTGATAACGGCACGTTCGATATCAGTACCACCAACAGCGGGGCCTCGATCGCGTCGTTGAGCGGCAGTGGGTCGGTAACGTTGGGTAACCAGTCACTGACGTTGTCCAACGCCAACGATACCTTCAGCGGCTCGATCAACAGCACCGGAGGTCTGACATTGACCGCCGGTGCTGAAACGCTGACCGGCAGCAGCACCTACACCGGTGGCACCACGATCGGGGCGGGCACATTGCAACTGGGCAATGGCGGCACAACCGGTTCGATCACCGGTGACGTCACCGACAACGGCACTTTGTCTTTCGATCATTCGGATGACGTGATCTTTGGTAACGTCATCAGCGGCACCGGTAGTCTGACGCAGGCAGGCGCGGGTCGTCTGATTCTGACGGGTGAAAATACGTACACCGGTGGTACCACGATCGGCGCGGGCACGCTGCAGATCGGCAACGGTGGTACGACGGGCTCGATCACCGGTGATGTCACCGACAATGGTGCATTGGTGTTCGATCATTCGGATGACTTCACCTTTGGTAACGTCATTGGCGGCACCGGTAGTCTCACGCAGGCAGGCGCGGGTCGTCTGATTCTGACGGGTGAGAATACTTACACCGGCGGTACCACGATCGGCGCGGGCACGCTGCAGATCGGCAACGGTGGTACGACGGGCTCGATCACCGGTGATGTCACCGACAATGGTGCATTGGTGTTCGATCATTCGGATGACGTCACCTTTGGTAACGTCATCGGCGGCACCGGTAGTCTCACGCAGGCGGGTGCGGGCAGTCTGATTCTGACGGGTGAGAATACTTACACCGGTGGCACCACGATTAGCGCTGGCACATTGCAACTGGGCAACGGCGGCACGACCGGTTCGATCACCGGTGACGTTACCGACAACGGTGCGTTGGTGTTCGATCATTCCGATGACATCACCTTTGGTAACGTCATCGGCGGCACCGGTAGTCTCACGCAGGTGGGTGCGGGCAGGCTGATTCTGGCGGGTGAGAATACTTACACCGGTGGCACCACGATTAGCGCAGGCACATTGCAACTGGGCAACGGCGGCACGACCGGTTCGATCACCGGTGATGTCACCGACAACGGTGCGTTGGTGTTCGATCATTCCGACGTGGTGACCTTTAACGGCGCGGTTGGAGGCACCGGTTCGTTGTCGCAGATCGGCAACGGCACGCTCGTACTGACCGGCGCCAACACGTATACCAGTGGCACTACGGTCAGCGCCGGCACCTTGCAGCTGGGCAACGGCGGCACGACCGGCTCGATCGCCGGCGACGTCACCAACAACGGCACGCTGGCGTTTGATCACTCCGACGACGTGAGCTTTGCCGGTGTCATTTCCGGCGCCGGCGGTGTGATGCAGTCCGGCACGGGTAGTCTGACGTTGACAGCGACCAACACTTACACCGGTGGTACGGCAATCAATGCCGGCACGCTGGTGCTGGGCAATGCATCGCAAATCGGCAGCGGCACGCTGGCGATGGCCGAAGGCACGACGCTGGACTTCGCCAGCAGCTTCACGCTGGCCAACGCGATCACCCTGTCGGGCGATCCAACGTTCAATGTGAGCACCGGCCTGAGCACCACGCTCAGCGGCGGCATCAGCGACGGCACGCAGGCGGGCGATCTGGTCAAGACCGGCGGCGGTACGCTGGTCCTAACCGGCGCAGACACCTATACCGGCCGCACCGAAGCGGCCGCCGGTACGCTGGATGTGGAAGGCAGCCTGACCAGCGCGGTCAGCGTCGATAACGGCGCGACCGTGGTCGGTACAGGTAGCACCGGTGGCCTGGTAGTGGCCGCCGGCGGCACGGTGTCGCCGGGCGGCGCGGCCGTCGGCACCTTGACGGTGAACGGCAACGTCAGCCTCGCCGCCGGTTCGGCGTATCAGCTCAATGCCACCGATACCGGCAGCAGCGATCTGATCCGCGCAACGGGTGCCGCTGCGTTGGGCGGTGGTTCGGTGATCTCGACGGAGGCGGGCAGCAACTGGAGCGCGGCCAAGAGGTACACGATCCTGAGCGCCGGGGGCGGCGTCAACGGCACGTTCGGATCGGTCAGCAGCAACTTCGCGTTCCTGACCCCGACGCTGAGTTACGACGCCAACGATGCGTACCTGACGCTGGTGCGCAACGCCGTGGCCTTCCCGACGGTCGGCGTGACGCCGAACGAGATCCACACGGGTGCGGCAATCGAAGCGCTCGGTGCCGGCAGCGCGGTGTACACCGCTGTGCTGCCACTGGCGGCCGGCCCGGCGCGCGCGGCCTTTGCCGAACTGGCTGGCGACAGCCTGGCCAGCACGCGTACGGCGATCATCGACGACAGCCACTACGTGCGCGATGCGATCAGTAACCACCTGCAGGGTGTGCAGGGGACTGGCGAAACGACGCAGGCCAGTGATCAGGGCAGCGTCTGGGCCAGCGTCTGGGGCCATGGCGGCAACCACGATAGCGACGGCAATGCGGCCCGCATGGGCAGCAACGGCAGCGGGCTGCTGGTGGGTACCGATCACGACCTGGGCCTGTGGCGTGTTGGTGCGGTGGCCGGCTCCGGCGAGTTGTCCAACAACACGACCTATGGCGCGGCGGACGCGCACAGCACCGACACCACATTGGGCCTGTATACAGCAGTCGATCTGGGCGCCTGGCAGTTGCAGGGCGGAGCGGCGCACAGCTGGTACGACACGCGCAGCCATCGTCAGATCGACGTGCCGGGGATTGAAGATCGTGCCACGGCGGATTACCACACGGGCGTGACCCAGGCCTATGTGGATGGCGGCTACCAGTTCACGTTCGGCCAGAGCAGCCTGACGCCATACGTGGATCTGGCCCGCGTGTGGGCGCACCAGAACGCGATCAACGAAGGGGCCGAAGCCCCGGCGGCGCTGGATGTACAGGCCAACGGCACGGCGGTGAACTACGGTACGGCCGGTCTGCGCGGCGTGTTCTCGCCGTCGGCGGGTCTGCAGTTCCACGCCACGCTCGGCTATCAGCACGCGTGGGGCGATCTGGCCTCGATTGATCAGCAGACCTTCGCCAACGGTGGCAACGACAGCTTCACTGTCGCCGGCCTGCCGGTGTCGAAGAACGCGGGGATCTTCGATCTGGGCATGCGCTTTGCGATCAGCAAGGACGTGAGCGTGGACTGGAGCTACCACGGTCAGTTCGCGAAGAACGCCACCGACCAGAGCGCACGCATGTCACTCAACGTGGCGTTCTAAGGAAAGAAGGCCGCCCCGATGCGCTTCGGGGCGGCCACTGTTGCCGGTCCTTCATGTGTGCGAACTTGTTTTTACGTCGTTAGCAGACTACGACGCATGACGACTTCGCCGTTGGCTATGCCTGCATGAACAAATCCCAGTTCTGCGATAATCTTCTGACTGGCTCGACGCTCAAGCTTGCGATTCTCGATGGTCGCAACCAAGCGCGAGATGCGCCCGGTTCGCGGGCCAAGTCCTGAAAGCCATCAAACATCTTCTGCATCAAACGAACGTTCAGGCCGGCGTATCGACTGGCCTGACGGATGAACAGGCAGAAAAGGCTCTAGAAGACGCCAGCTTGGCTTAGACCCACAACTCGCCGCTGAAGTCGGACCATCAGCGGGCCAATAAATGCTGCGATCGCACATGAATTGACGCGGTCGCTGTGCTACAAATCTATTTGTCCTACAAATAGAAAGCGCTCTCGCGATGACAGCAGGCGAACCGCAACTCAATATTCACCGGCAGGTGGTCGAACAGCTCGGCCGGATGATCGTGGGCGGTGCGCTAGGCCCGGGCGATCCGCTGCCAAGCGAAGAACTGCTGGCCGGTCAGCTGGTGGTGAGTCGTTCCGCGCTGCGTGAGGCGATGAAGGTGCTCGGCGCCAAGGGGCTGATTGAAAGTCGGCAAAAAACTGGCGCGCGGGTGCGTGAGCGCAAATTCTGGCATCAGCTCGATGCCGACGTGCTGGGCTGGCGCTTCGCCACGATGCCGACTCGGGCCCTGGTCGTCGAACTGATCGAGATGCGCGAAATCATCGAACCGGCTGCCGCCGCCGCGGCCGCCAAAAAGCGCGATCGGCATCAACTGGCCTCGATCGGCACAGCGTACAAGGCGATGGCCGCGGCAGCCAATCGTGAAGAATGGGCGCAGGCCGACGTGGAATTTCACAGCGCTGTACTGGACGCGGCGAATAATGAGCTGATGAGCTCACTCTTCCACGTAGTCGCCGCAGCACTGCACTCCTTCTTTCTGCTCTCGGCCGGCGTCTCGGACGACTTCAAGTATTCGCTGCCGAAGCACTTCAACGTTTACGACGCCATTCGCCGGCGCAGTGCCACCCAGGCACGCGTAGCCATGCAGCAGCTGGTCGATGACTCGCGCCGTCACTTTCGTTATGGCGAAGGAGTTAATCGATGAGCGGCCTTATCGCGCTTGACTGGGGCACCTCGAGCCTGCGTGCCATGCGCATGAGCGAAGGCGGAGAGATTCTGGAGACGCGCCGCCAGCCATGGGGTATTCGACAGTTGCCCGAGGGCGGTTTTGCCGGCGCCATGAATGCGATAACCGAGGGTTGGCCGGCGCTGACGCGCATTGCCTCGGGCATGATCGGCAGCCGCAGCGGCTGGCGCGAAGTGGCGTATCTCGACCTTCCTGCCAACGGCGAAAAACTGGCGGACGCGCTGGATATTCGCGATGGCTTGACGATCGTGCCGGGCATGCGCAACGCCCGCGGTCCTGACGTCATGCGCGGTGAGGAAACCCAGATCGTTGGCCTTATGGCGCAATACGAAGCGGCCGCCGATGCGACGGTGCTTTTGCCAGGCACGCACAGCAAGTGGGTGTCGCTGCGTCAGGGCGCCGTCGTCGACTTCTGCACCTTGATGACCGGCGAACTCTTCGCGCTGTTGCGCAATCATTCCATTCTCGCGGCGGGCATTGATGCCGAGACAGCGGCCGTCGATAACGAGGCGTTTCTCGACGGCGTCCGGCAGGCGCGCGATAGCGGAGCGGCGGGCGCGTTCACCCGTCTGTTTGCCACGCGGGCCAAGATGCTCGATGGCGTGTTGAAGCCGGCATCGATTCCCGACTACCTCTCCGGCCTGCTGATCGGCGAGGAGTTTCGCTCCATCCAGGCCGATCAGCGCATGCGCACGGACAAGCCGCTCTGGCTGATTGGCGACGCTGCGCTATGCGCGCGCTACCGGCTCGCAGCCACCGAATTTTCCATCGCTCTCGCGCCTGCCGTCGACGACACCGCGGCCGCCGGCCTGTGGTGGCTGGCGCGCGCGGCTAGTTTGCTTGAGGTCACCACACCACTTTCTGCTAACGGAGTTTCCCCATGATCGATACCTGGCTCGAACCGCTACCGCTGGTGGCCATATTGCGTGGCCTCACCCCGGACGATGCCGTTGATGTCGGCAATGCCGTGCTCGATGCCGGCTTTCGCATCCTCGAAGTGCCACTCAATTCCCCCGATCCGATGCGCAGCATTGGGCTGATGGCCGAAGCGTTTGGCCACCGCGCGCTGGTCGGTGCCGGCACCGTATTGACCAAAGCGCAGGTCGGTCAGGTAGTGGCCGCCGGCGGGCAGCTGATCGTCATGCCGCATGGCGATGTCGAGGTCATTGCCGAGGCCAAGCGTCATGGCCTGTTCTGCATCCCGGGTATCGCTACGCCGACCGAGGCATTTGCGGCTGTCCACGCCGGTGCCGATGCGCTGAAAATCTTCGCTGCCGAACACATCAGTCCGGCCGTGGTGAAGGCCTGGCGCGCGGTGTTGCCGAAGGATCTGGCGCTGCTGCCGGTTGGCGGCGTCACGCCGGAAAACATGGCGCCGTATATCGCTGCCGGCGTACGCGGCTTCGGCATCGGGTCGGCGCTGTATGCGCCCGGCCGCAGCGCGGCGGAAACCGGCGAACGAGCGAAGAAGTTTGCGCGGGCCTGGGCCGAGGCGAAGGAACAGGCGGCATGAAAATCACCGGCCTGAAAACCTACCTCGTGCCACCGCGCTGGCTGTTTCTGAAAATCGAAACCGACAGCGGCATCGTTGGCTGGGGCGAGCCGGTGCTTGAGGGTCGTGCACAGACCGTGGCCGCTGCGGTTGAGGAATTGTCGGACTATCTGATTGGCAAGGACCCGGGTCGCATCGAGGATCTTTGGAGCGTGATGTACCGCGGCGGCTTTTATCGCGGCGGCCCGATCCTGATGAGCGCGATCGCCGGCATCGACCAGGCGCTGTGGGACATCAAGGGCAAGCATCTCGGCGTGCCGGTGCATACCTTGCTGGGTGGCCCGGTGCGCGACCGCATCCGCGTGTATTCGTGGATCGGCGGCGATCGCCCGGCCGACACCGCGCGCGCCGCCAGCGATGCGGTGGGCCGCGGCTTTACCGCGGTCAAAATGAATGGCACCGAGGAGATGCAGTACATCGACTCGCACGACAAGGTCGACAAGGTGCTGGCCAACGTCCAGGCGGTGCGCGATGCGGTCGGCCCGAACATCGGCCTGGGCGTCGACTTCCACGGCCGCGTGCACAAGCCGATGGCCAAGGTGCTGATGCGCGAGCTGGCGCCGTACAAACTGATGTTTATCGAGGAGCCGGTGCTGTCGGAATACCTCGAATGCATCCCCGAACTGGCCGCCATTTCGCCGGCGCCGATTGCGCTGGGCGAGCGGCTTTATTCGCGCTGGGATTTCAAGCGCGTGCTGGAGCGTGGCGGCGTCGACATCATTCAGCCCGATCCGTCGCACGCCGGCGGCATTACCGAAACGCGCAAGATCGCGGCCATGGCTGAAGCCTACGACGTCGCGCTCGCACTGCATTGTCCGCTCGGTCCGATCGCGCTGGCTGCCAACCTGCAGCTCGATGCCGTATGCCACAACGCGTTTATCCAGGAGCAGAGCCTGGGCATCCATTACAACCAAGCCAACGACCTGCTCGACTACGTGGTGGATCGCAGCGTGTTTGCCTATGAGGACGGCTACGTGACCATTCCCGACGGTCCCGGCCTCGGTATCGAAGTGAACGAGGCCTATGTGATCGAGCGCGCCGAAGTCGGGCACCGCTGGCGCAATCCGATCTGGCGGCACGCTGACGGCAGCGTGGCTGAGTGGTGAGCATCGCTGGCGCCGTACGACCTCTTCGTTTTATGGACAACCGATCATGACGGCACGTTTTGCCAACTATCCCAGCCTTGCCGATCGCAGCGTGCTCATCACCGGTGGCGCCAGCGGCATCGGTGCTTCTTTCGTCGAGCATTTTGCGCGGCAGGGCGCGCGCGTCGGCTTTATCGATATCGACGACGCATCGGCGGTCGCGCTGATCGAATCGCTTGCAGACGTGAGGCACACGCCGGTGTTCCAGCATGGCGATATCAGCGACCTCGATGCGCTGGCGCAGAGCATCGACACCCTGCGTACGGCAGTGGGTCCGTTCTCGGTGCTCATCAACAACGCGGCGAATGACCGCCGTCATGCCCTGGACGACGTGGATGAGGTGTTCTTCGAGCGCAATATTGCCGTCAATCTGCGGCATCAGGTGTTTGTGACCAAGGCGGTGATGGCGGATATGCAGCGGCTGGGCGGTGGCTCGATCATCTGCATGGGTTCCATCAGCTGGATCAGGAAAAATGGCGCCTTCCCGCTGTATGCGATGGCCAAGGCCGGCGTGCGCGGCTTCGTCAACGGGATGGCGCGCGAGCTCGGCGCGCAGCACATCCGCATCAACTGCCTGGTGCCCGGCTGGGTTATCACCGAGAAGCAGCGCACGCTGTGGCTCGATGCCGAGGGCGAAGCCTCGATCAAGCGCGGCCAGTGCCTGCCCGGACATCTGGAACCTTCCGATGTGGCGCGCGCGGCGCTGTTTCTCGCGGCCGACGACAGCCGCATGTGCACCGGCCAGGATTTCATTGTCGACGGAGGCTGGGTATGAGCGCATCGCCGACCGTTGTGCACGCCGTGCCGCACGAGCTGGGCGAAGGCGTGCTGTGGGACGACCGCCTGCAAGCGGTTTGGTGGACCGATATCGGCGGACGCAAGCTGTGGCGCCTGCATCCTGACGATGGCCGCGTGCTGCATTGGGATATGCCCGAGCGTCTTGCTTCGTTCGCCCTCTGCGAAGCGGACGGTTGGCTGCTGCTGGCGCTGGCCTCGCGGCTGGCGTTTTTTCATCCCGACACAGGTGAACTCATCGAGCTGCACGCGGTAGAAAAACATCTGCCGACGCGCAGCAACGACGGCGTCTGCGATCGGCAGGGTCGCTTCGTGTTTGGCACGCTGCACGAGCCGGAGTACGGCGACAAGCAGGCCGTCGGCGGCTTCTATCGGCTCAACCGCGATCTGAGCCTGGAGCGGCTGCCGCTGCCGGACGTGGCGATCAGCAACAGCATCGCCTTCAGCCCTGCCGGCGATCGCATGTACTTCTGCGACTCGCCGACGCGCAAGATCTACTGCTGCGATTACGGCGACACGCTGGGCCAGCCCCGCCTGTTCGTCGACCTCACCGGCATGAGCGGCGTACCCGATGGCTCCACCGTCGATGCCGACGGCGCGCTGTGGAACGCGCAGTGGGGCATGGGTCGCGTGGTGCGCTACCTGGCTGATGGAACCGAAGATCGCGTCATAGCACTGCCGGCCACGCAGACGACCAAGCCGGCGTTCGGCGGGGCCACGCTCAACACGCTCTTCGTTACCAGCGCCAGCGAAGACCTCACGCCCGAACAACTCGCCGCCGACCCCCAGGCCGGTTATCTCTTCGCCTACGACGTCGGCGTCACCGGCCTGCGCGAGTCGCGCTTTGCCGGTACACCGAATCGTGACGGATGACGCCGGATGATGCGCTTTGCGGCCATCCGATCTTGCGTCCCCATCCGCTTTCCTCTTCAGGAATAAAACCATGAATACTTCCGAGTCACCGCAAGCCGTCGCTCGAACGACGGTCATTTTCACCTGCGTCCTGGCCGCGCTCGCCGGATTGATGTTCGGTCTCGACATCGGCGTGATTTCCGGCGCCACCCAGTTCATCCAGAAAGACTTCAATATCAACGACCACACCATCGAGTGGATCGTCAGCGCCATGATGCTCGGCGCCGCCATCGGTGCACTCGGCGCCGCCTGGATGTCCTCGGCGCTGGGCCGGAAAAAATCGCTCATCGCCGGTGCGGTGTTGTTCGTGCTCGGCTCGCTGCTGTGCGCGTTTGCCTGGTCGCCGATCACGCTGATTCTGGCGCGCGTTGTGCTGGGCCTGGCCATTGGTATCGCGACCTTTACCGCACCGCTGTATCTGGCCGAAGTGGCGCCAGAGAAAATTCGCGGTTCAATGATTTCGCTTTATCAGCTGATGATCACCACCGGCATCCTAGTGGCGTTTCTTTCCGATCTGGCTTTCAGCGCCGCAGGCGCCTGGCGCTGGATGCTCGGCGTTATTGCCATTCCCGGCTTGTTGTTTCTGGTTGGCGTGTTCTTTCTGCCGGACAGCCCGCGCTGGCTGATGATGCGCGGTCGCAAGCCTGACGCCATCAAGGTGCTCAAGCGTTTGCGCGGTGACGACGGGATCGTCAACCATGAGATCGCCGACATCGAGGAGCAGCTGAAGCAGCCGCAGCTCGGCTGGCATCTGTTTCAGCAGAACAAGAATTTCCGTCGCTCGGTTGGCTTGGGTGTACTGCTGCAGCTGATGCAGCAGTTCACCGGCATGAACGTCGTGATGTACTACGCGCCGAAGATCTTCCAGACGATGGGTTACGACACCCACGCACAGCTGTGGTTTACCGCCATCGTCGGCCTCACCAACGTGCTGGCTACCTTCATTGCGATCGGCTTTGTCGACCGTCTCGGCCGCAAGCCGATGCTCTACGCAGGCTTTGTGGTGATGGCGCTTGGCTTGGGCGTGGTTGGCGCGATGATGCATATGGGCATCAACGGCAAGGGCGAGCAGTACTTTACCGTCGGCATGCTGCTGATCTTCATCGTCGGCTTTGCGATGTCGGCAGGCCCGCTGATCTGGACGCTGTGCTCGGAAGTGCAGCCGCTGAAGGGCCGCGATTTTGGCATTGGCGCATCCACCTTCACCAACTGGGTCGGCAACTATATCGTCGGCCTGACCTTTCTCAGCCTGCTTAACGGCATCGGCAACGCCAACACGTTCTGGCTTTACGCCGCGCTCAACGCGATCTTCATCGTTCTCACTTTTTGGCTCGTCCCCGAGACCAAGGGCGTCTCGCTGGAGCAGATCGAAACCAAGCTGATGGCGGGCAAGCCGCTACGTGAAATCGGCCGGTAATTCGCTTCTAAACACCAAGCAGTAAAACAAAAACGCCGGCCTGGAGCCGGCGTTTTTTTGTTCGCGACGCTGCGATTGTCTTATGGGCGCGATCAGGATCTCTAGGTGGTGAACAATGCATTGGGCTGTACGAGGCGTTAACTGCGCAGCGCCCAGTCAGGTTGCCGATGGGTTGATGAACCGGTGGTCACCCGTCGAGCGGGAACAGGTCAACAGCATGCACCGCGACTCGTTTTCTTCCCATGACCCATCGAGAAGGAACGCCTCATGAAAAAGCTGCTGTTGACGATTGTTACACTGACGATGATTGCTGCGCTCTCGGGTTGCATCATCGCGCCGCCACGCGGTGGCTATTACTACCACCCGCACTATTACTATCGCTATTGATTAACGTAGCCCTGCGGTGATCGACTGGCTGGAAGATCGCCGTAGCGCTGTTCTGCAGCGGTGTCTTCCAGCGGGTCGGCGGCGTTACGAGCCGTGGCACCGTGCGTCGAACTTGTTCTTCACAGCGTATGCGGGCATGGCGCTCTGCGCCTGCAACGTACATGCGATCGACAAGAAGCACTGCGTCGTTTGCGCACCGGGCATTACACGGAATGCCTGTACGATGGAACTTGAGCAGAGCGGCGGCATCCAATAATCACATGCGCCGTGGCCCTTGCAGAAGGATGTCGGTGACCTGATCTGTGTATTGTCGGCCGCACCAGGTGCGCTATTGGAGAGCTACGTGAAAAAGTTTTGGTTGATCGGGTTATTGCTGCTGGTCAGTGCGCCGGCTTTCGCTGCAGACGGGCCGAAGGAAGTTCAGGCCGCGATCCAGCAGGGTAATTACACGCTGGCGGAGCAGGATTTGCGTCAGGCGATCGTCGAGCATCCAGAGAGCGCCAAGGCGCACTACATGCTGGCGCAGGTACTCGCCCATGAGGGCAATATTGGTGACGCGCAGAAAGAGGCCAGTCAGGCCAAGACGCTTGATCCGAAGATCAGCTTCACAAACCCCGCGCGCTTCGAGCATTTTCAGTCCGAGTTGAATCAGGCGCTGGCGCCATCGGCCGGCGTGCGGCGTCCAGCGGCAACCACGAGCGAAGCGCCGGCCACCGTCGTGGCCGAGCAGCCTGTGGCAGAACCGCGCTCAAGCGGCAGCATCTGGCCCTGGGTGATTGGCGGCATTGTCGTGGTGCTGCTGTTTGGCTGGTTCCGCCGCCGTCAGCAGGGGATGGTCAATAGCAACCAGAGCTACGGCAACCAGGGTTACGGTGCACCCGGTCCGCAGAATCCCTACGGCAACGGACCGTATGCGCCGCCGGGTTATTCGCAGGCGCCGCAAGGAGGCTCAGGTATCGGCGGCAGCATACTTGGCGGACTTGCTGGCGGTGTGCTGGGTGCGGCTGCGGTCGAGGCCTACGAAAATCACGAGCGGCGCGAGGATATGCAGCAGGGCGATTCTCAGTTCGGCGGCAACAACGTGGAAAATCCGCAGGATCAGGCCTACGACCAGCTGCGTAATCAGCCGTTCGACGCGGGCAACAACAATAGCGACGACAGCTGGGACGACAACGGTGGTGGCGGCGGTGGCGACTCGTTCGATGGCGGCGGTGACGACAGCTGGAGCTGACGCGCTTCAACGCCTGACTCGCCGCCGGTCGTGCGGTGTCAGATGTAATACAAAGGGCGCGATGCTTGGGCATCGCGCCCCTTCTTCATTGGGTGGTGTTCCGTCGGAGCTTGTTTGCCGGCTTGGTCAGGGAATATTGCACTGCCCATCCAGCGGCGCCTTCATGGCGGCATCGAGATCTGCACGGCTTACATCCCTGTTTCTGGATGGGTCGAACAGAATTTTTGCGCTGACGTTTCTTCCCGTGCTGCTGCGGATGTTGGCGATGCCGCTGAAGCTCAGTAGTTCGTGTGTTTTGGTATCGTAAGCGACATCGAGATGCGGTAGGGCAAAGCCGATGAGGCTGTCCAACCCTAGCTGGAACTTGCGCGCATCGTGGCCCTCAATGCGGGTGCCGCCCTCACTTTTGACCGTGAACCTCAGCGTGCCAAGCCGGCTCGGCACCAGGAAGGGGATGGAGTCGCTGCCTTTGTTCAGCGCGTCCCAGTGGCTGCGGATATAGGCATCGAAACCCGCGTCGATAACCGGCATCGGGGACGTATCCAGCGTCGCGGTGCGCTCGGCGGCATTTTTGCTAGTCCGAACAAAAACCACGCGCTTGCCGCCGTCGGTGCGAACGCCTTCGCGATAGCCGCTCTGGGCGTCATCCAGCTCAAAGTCGGGGGCCTGCGCGTTGCCGTCGGCGTGGATGGCCTTGCGCGCAAATGGCTTGCCGTCCGGGCAGCGGTACAGCACCAGGCGCGACTGCTGCGCGCCGTCGCCATAAATCCAGTGCGCCTCGGTGTAGATGAAGTCGCCGCCCTGGGTCGTCGCCCTGCCTTCGACGTAGCGGACGGCGTCAGGTGAGGTAAGCGCCGCGGCGGCCGCGGTTGCGGAACTGACCAGGCTGAGCGTCAGGCCAAGCGCACAAGCGCGGCGGTGGAGCGGCATCGTCAAGGGGGTTTCTCCCGTAGCGGTGGGGTTTGCCGCCAGCGGGCACGGTCGCCGGTGGTGAAGAGTCACGGCAGGTAGTTACGTGGCCCTGTCCCGAATGGATGCGCCGCCGGGTCAGACTGAATGTTGAAATCGGGCGCGGCCCGCTATGATGGGAGGCCGCCGGGCGCGAAGAAGTCACGCGTGCGGCTCCCATTGACAGCGGTCGAGGCTAAGGCGTCGGCCCCGCACAGCGAGGTGAGTGATATGGCACGTGGCGTCAACAAGGTCATCCTGGTCGGCAATCTCGGTGGAGATCCGGAAATGCGCCACACCGGCAGCGGTACGGCGATCACCACCATCAATATCGCCACCTCCGAGTCGTGGACCGACAAGCAGTCCGGCGAAAAGCAGGAGCGCACCGAGTGGCACCGGGTAAAACTCTTCGGCCGCCTGGCTGAAATTGCCGGTGATTATCTGAAGAAGGGCCGTCAGGTTTATATCGAAGGCTCGCTGCGTACCGACAAATACACCGATAAGGCCGGCGTCGAGCGTTACAGCACCGACGTCATCGCCAGCGAAATGCAGATGCTCGGCGGTATGGAAGGTGGTGGCGGTGGTGCGGGCGGCGGCGGTCAGCGCGAGCGTCCGCAGAGTTCGGGCGGTCAGCGCAGCGGTGGTGGTGCGCCGTCGCGCGGCGGCGACGACTACGGCCAGCGCGCACCTGCGCCATCGGCGCCGGCCGGTAACAGCAGCTTCGACGATGACGACATTCCATTCTGATTTTGTCGGATGACGTGAGCTGCATAAAAAAAACCCGCCTCTTGGCGGGTTTTTTTATGCAGTTTGCAGGCGCGTGCTGGTCAACGAACAGCCAGCCATTCGCATCGGGCCATGCGCGATTGAGTCTGATCTAAAGCCGCTGGGACCTTGAAAGCACGGTCTGAATGATAACAACGATCGCCAGGAACACCCCGGAAACCACGGCCTGCACGGACGAGTTGAGCGAGCCGACCTGATTGATCATGTTCTGGATCACGCTGAGCAGCAGCACTCCGGCCAGCGTTCCGGCCAGGCTGCCGCGTCCACCGACAAGCAGCGTCCCGCCGATGACCACGGCGGAAATCGCGCTGAGTTCGAGACCCACCCCGACCGTCGGCACACCCGAGGACGAATAGCCGGCGTTCAATGCACCGGCCAGCCCGGCGCATAGTCCGCTCACCACGTAAACGCTGAGCTTGACCCGAGCAACCGGCAGCCCCATGAACGTCGATGCACTTTCTGACCCGCCGATGGCGAAGATCGACTGGCCGGCCCGCGTTCGCGTGAGGGCTACCGTGCCGAGAATTACGGCGAGCACGGCAATGATCACCGTCCAGTGGATGCCGAATATCCCGTTCTGGCCGATGGCTGTGAACGTCAGGTTCTTGATCAACGGCGTCGTGGCGCCGCCCGCCGTGATGGCAAGCACCAGGCCGCGCACGGCCAGCAGCCCGGCGAGCGTCACGATGAACGACGCCATTTTTGCGTATGCCACCAGCAGGCCCTGAAGCAGCCCGATCACGCCGCAGACAACCAGCGGAAAAGCGATGGCGCCCACCACGCCGAAGCTCGAACCCTCGGCCGCGAGCACGCCGCCCAGGGCAAACACCGATCCCACCGAAAGATCGATGCCGCCCGTGAGAATGACGAAGGTCATGCCGACGGCCACGATCAGGGGAAAAGAGGACTGCGTCAGAATATTGCTGAAGTTGCCAAAGCTCAGAAAGGTCGGGAAGGCGAAGCTGCCGACGATGAGAAGAATGACCAGCGCCACGGCCGCGCCATAGCTCTGCAGTGCGGCGGCGATACGTTCCTTGCGCGCCTGGCTGTCGGCGGCGGTGGGTTTGACGCCTTGTTCGATTGCGAGGCTCATCGGACGGCCAGCCTCCCGCGTTGAATATAGACAGCGAAAAGAATGATCACGGCCTGGGTGATTTGCGAATAGGCATCCGGCACGTTGTGCTGGTTCAACGTGGCGCTGATGAACTGCAGCAGCAGGGCGCCGGCGACCGTACCGATGACTTTCACTTGGCCACCGGTCAGCGGCGTTCCGCCAACGACGACGGCGGTGATGGCGGATAGCTCGATCAGGTTGCCCAGCGTCGACGGCACGGACGCACCAAGGCGCGCGGTGCCGACGATGCCGGCGATCGCGGCGAGGGCCGCGCAGAGAATGTAGACGATGAGCAGAATGCGCTTCACCGGCAGTCCGGACAGCTCCGCCGCTCGTCGGCTTCCGCCGATCGCGATCAGCTGCTTGCCGAAGGTGGTGCGATTCACCAGCACCGCCACCAGCAGAACGGCGAGCACGGCGATGATCACGCTGTAGGGAACGCCGGCCACCGATCCGCGTCCCACTGCCAGGATGTTCGGGTCCATGATCGACACCATCTGTTCATGGGCGATCAGCAAGGCGACACCACGCCCGGCGACCATGAGCGAGAGCGTCGCCACGATCGGCTGGACGCCGATGAAGGCCACCATCGAGCCGTTGATCACGCCAACGACCGCGCCGACCACGATGGCGATCACCACCACGGGAAAAAGTCCGTAGCCGATATACAGCGGCATCACGGCCGCAGCGAGCGCCATCACGCCGCCGACGGAAAGATCAATGCCTTCGGTGCCGATAACGAGCGCCATGCCGAGCGCAACCACCAGCACGGGAACCACCTGCACGAACTGGGTGCGGAAGTTTTCGATATTGAAAAAGTTCGGCGTGAAGAAGAGGTTGTAGAGAAGCAGCACAGCGATCGCGAGATAGACGCCGTAATTTTGCAGCATGCCGAGCAGGGCGCCGCGCCTCGGTCGAGCCATGCTGATGGTCTGTGCGTTCATTCGTCCACTCCTGCCAGCGCGGCAAGCAGGTGCTTCGCATCGACATCGTCGCCGAGCAGTTCGGTTTCAATCGATCCCTCGCGCAGAACAATCACGCGGGCCGAGCCCTCGACGACTTCTTCAACCTCGGAGGAAACCAGCACGATCGCGAGCCCTTCGCGCGCCAGTTCGTCGATAAGCGCCTGCACCTCGGCTTTCGCGCCTACGTCGATGCCGCGGGTCGGTTCGTCCATCAGCAGCACCTTCGGACTCATGGCAAGCCAGCGCGCGATCATCACTTTTTGCTGGTTGCCGCCGGAGAGCTCCGACACGATCTGGTCGGGTGAGGAGGCCTTGATATGCAGCCGCTTCATGAAGACATCGACCACCGCATCCTGATTTTTGCGCGAAGAAAACCCGGCGCGCGACAGGCGCGGAAGAGCCGCCAGAACGATATTGTCGCGAACGGAGAGGTTCGGCACGATGCCCTCAACCTTACGGTCTTCCGGAAGCATGACGATGCCGGCCCGGATTGCGGCCGGCACCGATCCGCTGCGTACGGCTTTGCCGTCCACGGTCACCTGGCCGCGGTCGAGCTGCATCACGCCGGCGATCGCCTTGAGCGTTTCAGATCGTCCTGACCCGAGCAGGCCACCCAGTCCAACGACCTCGCCCGGGCGGATATGCAGCGCCACGCCGTCGATCTGGTGCCGGCGACTGAGATCCTCCGCCACCAGAACCGGCGGCGCCGTGCTCGCGTTGTTCGCGCTGAACGCGGTGCTGCCGCTGCCTTTTACTTTGTCGACCGAGCGGCCGAGCATCAGCGAAACGAGTTCGACGCGCGACAAGCCGGCCAGTTCGCCGACGTGCACGACGGCGCCATCGCGCAACACCACAACGCGTTCGGCGACGCGATAGATCTCGTCCATTCGGTGGCTGACATAGACGATCGCGATGCCCTGCTCGCGCAGCAGCGAGACGACCGAGAACAGCGTCTCGACTTCGCGCGCTTCGAGCGACGAGGTCGGTTCGTCCATGATCACGATGCGCGCGTTGATGCTCACGGATCGGGCCAGTGCCACCATCTGCTGGATGCCGAGCGCAAGGCTGCGCAGCGGCTTGCGCACATCCACGTCGATGCCGTAGACGTCGAGCAGCGCGCGTGCGTCGGCAACCATCTTGGTGAAGTCGATAAGTCCTAAGCGATTGCGTGGTTCGCGGCCGAGAAAAATATTCTGCGCGACCGACATCAGCGGAATCAGGTTCACTTCCTGATAGATGGTCGACACGCCGGCGCGCTGGGCATCGAGCGGGCGGGCGAATTTTGCGACTGCTCCGCCGAGCAGCAGCTCGCCTCCGTCCGGCTGGTAAACGCCGGTCAGCACCTTGATCAGCGTGGATTTGCCGGCGCCGTTCTCGCCCATCAGGGCAAGGCTTTCGCCGGGCTGCACCGCAAAGTCGACGGAGCGCAGTGCGGTGACACCGGAAAAATGTTTCGTTACGCCGCGTGCCTCGAGCACCGGCGCCTTGACTGCGCTGGTGGGCGGCGCAGCGGTCGTTGGCTCATTTGTCACTGTGCTTGCCTCTCTGCGCATTCACTCAATCCAAAGCGCGGGCCGAGTGACATCGGCGACCGCTTCCATCTGGTCTCAGATGGAAGTGCGGCCGCTGATGTCATGCGTGGTTTTCAGAATGCCGAATTCACTTTCTGGGCCGCGTTCGATGAGTCGTATTGCGTGTCGTCAATGACGATGTTCTGGCTTACCGGAGATCCGGAAAGGAACGTCTTGAGCGTGGAAAAAGCGAGCGGTCCGAAACGCGGATTGGATTCGATCACGCCGTTGTAGGCGCCGGCGGCAATCTGCGAGACGGCATTTTTGGTTCCGTCGACGGAATAGATCTGGATGTCCTTGCCCGGGCTCTTGCCGGCGGCAATGATCGCCGCCTGTGCGCCGAGACCCATTTCATCGTTCTCGGCGTAGATGACCGAAATGTCCGGATGCGCCTGCAGCAGCTGCTCGGTCACTGATTGCGCGGTCGAGCGGTCGAAGTTGCCGGTTTGCTGCGCCACGATCTTGATCGCCGGTGCCTTCGCGGCCATTTCGTCGACGAAGCCCTTCGTGCGACCCGTGGTCACGCCGTTACCGGAGGTGCCCAGCAGGATGCCGACATTGCCCTTGCCGCCGGTGCCGGCAATGAGCTGGTCAGCTGCCCGCTTGCCTTGTTCGGCGAAGTCCGATCCGAGGAACGAGACATAGTCCTTGCATGCGGTGGCGTTCAACTGACGATCGATGGTGATGACCGGAATGTTCTTCGCGCGGGCGGCGGCGAGCGCCGGCCCGAACCCGTCGGAGTTGAGCGGCGCCACGATGAGAACCTGCGCGCCCTGCGAGATCAGATCCTGGATGTCGGAGATCTGCTTGGATAGCGTCGACTGCGCGTTGGTCTTGATAAAGCGCTTCACGCCGATCTTGGCCGCCTCGTCGGTAATCGACTTGGTTTCGGCAATGCGGAACGGATTGTCTTCCTTCTCCGACTGCGAGAAGCCGACCACGGCAACCTTCAGATCGAGTTTGGGCCCCTGATAGTCCGACAGCGCGCAGGTCGGGCCGTTTGACGCCTTGACCGTCTGCTGGGTGTCGGCCGACTCTGCGGAACCCGCCGCAGGCGCGCCGGTGTTCGTGCAGCCGGCAAGGGCCAAACCAACCGTGATCGCGAAGGTCAGTGTGCCGATGAGCGAGGTATTGCCAGCGTGTGTGGTTGTGCTTTTCAACATGAGTTGTCCAACCTTCAATGAGTAGAGACGAGAGTCGCTTGCGAGACACACATTTGCACGGTAGCTGCAGTAGTTCTCGGCGCAATCGTTACTCATACATTGCTTCCAACACGATTCGCTTAAAACTTGGCAACGCATTTCATTGCGCAAAAATGTTCACAACCGAGTGTTGCTAAATCGAATGCAAAAGTCCATGAGGTATTTGTAGTACTTTTAAATAAGGCTCGTGATTTTTAAGTCGAATTCAATGTTGCGCTGCAAAAAAATCAGAGACATTAGCGTATGTAAAAACCGCTGAAATGAACTTTGCGCATGACGCTGATTATCGAAGCATCAATCGACGAAAATATTGCGTCACGGCATGGACGCCTTCGCGGTCATCACAGGCTTCGTTGCATGAATTCAGGAGTGCGCCGTGATGGCAGTCCATATAAGCGCCACGCCTGAACACAACATCAGCGCATCAAGCAAATAATCAAACCGGTGCGGCGGCATGCGCAGCACAACGGCCTTGCCGGCAAAAGCACCCAACATCAACGACGCGCCGATGATCACGCCTTGCAAAAGCGCGGTGACAGGCAACGCGCCAAACTGGCGGAAAGTAATTACCTTGCTGATATAGAGCGCCAGTGAGCTGGCCGCCTCGGTGCCGAGAAACGCTCCACCCGACAGCCCATACGAAATGAACACCGGCACGCTCAAGGGACCTGTCGATAGCACCACGCCAGTCAGAAATCCCACGCCGGCTCCCGCTAGCGAGAGTCCCCACCAGGGGATATGAAAAGCTCTTTTGGCACGCAGGCGACGCAGGCCAATCATGCAAAGAAAGAAAACGCCAAGCGCGGCATCTACCACGCTGACCGGAAGTGCCAGCAACGTGCGCGCGCCCAGTGCCGCCGCCGGCATGCCGGGGATGGTGTAGGCCGCCACGGCTTTCCAGTCGATGACCTTCCACCAGGCCGCCACACGGCCGACGTTGGCGATGACCGCCGCCACCGCCATGATGGGAACAGCCTGCTTGGGCCCGTACTGCCAGATAAGCACAGGCAGCAAGATCACCGACGAGCCAGTGCCGATAACGCCGCTGAGGCAACCGGCGGCCAAGCCCAGGAGGAGGACGAGAAAAAGTGCGGCCAACGACTTATTTCATCAGAAGGCTGTCGTTGGCCCGGTTATGATCCGGCAGCACGTGATCGGGGTCGAGCGTGACGGATTTCACCGCGCGCGTACCGTCGACATGGATGGCGTAAGTGCGGTGTTGTTGCCAGGTCTCCCAGGGAATACGCACGTCCTGCTTGCTGCCGTCGTCGTAGACCACTTCGAGCGTTGCCGGCAGCACAAGTTGATCGAGGCTGGCGACGGTGACGTCGAGACCCTTGCGGAAATCGCCATCGGTATAGACAGCTTTTTGCACGGCCAGATCGAGCTGCCAGTTGTGCTGGTACCAGGCGTTCCAGAACCAGCCCAGATCCTCACCGGTTTCGCTTTCCATAAAGCGGAAAAAATCCGACGGGCTGGGATGCTTGTAGGCCCAGGTGGCGATGTAGCGGCGGAATGCCGGATCGAAGCGCTCCGGTCCGATGATTTGTTCGCGCAACAACGTGAGGCCGAAGGCACCCTTGAAATAGGTGATCGGGTGGCGGTATTTCTCCGGCACCATATCGGCGCCGATCAGCAGCGGCGGCGCATCCGTGTCGGCCAGCACGGCAGCCATCTGGTCGGCCGGTGTGCCCTTGCCGGGCGCGTACTCGCCATCGCGCTTGGGCGCGAATTCGCCGTGGTTGAAATGGTCGGATTCGTAGACGTCGATGAAGGTGTTGAAGCCTTCGTCCATCCATGCATCGCGGCGTTCGTTGCTGCCAACGATCATCGGGAACCAGCTGTGGCCGATCTCGTGCGCGATCAGCGCATGCAGGTCGCTGCCCTTTGTGTCTTTGTCGTCAAAAGTGATGCCTGGATATTCCATGCCACCGGCGGTGCCGGCCTCGTTGACCGCCACCGGCCACGGATAGGGATACCACTGCGCCGAAAAATATTCGGTGGAGGCTTTCAAATATTCGGTCGCGCGGTTCCAGGCGTTGCTACCCGCGCTCTCGACCGGATACAGCGACATCGCCAGCGCGGTTTTTCCGGCAGGCAGGTTGATGCGCGCCGCGTCCCATACGTAGGCCTTCGATGCACCAAACGCCACGTCGCGACTGTTCTGCATGTGGAAATGCCAAGTCAGTACGCCACTTTGTTTTGGACGGCTGGACGGCTGCGCGACTTCGTCGGCGGTGCGTATCATCACCGTGGCATCGCTATGGCGTGCCTGGTCCAGTCGCTGCAGTTCGGTCGAGGTAAGCACCTCGGTCGGATTCAGCAGTTCGCCGGAGCCTGTGACGATCATGTCCCACGGCACGGTGATCGAATAGTCGAAATCACCGTATTCCAGATAAAACTCGCTATTGAGATACGGCGCGGTATCCCATCCGCGCAGGTCGTCATAGACGCACAGGCGCGGATACCACTGCGCCATCTCGAAGATGTCGCCGTTCTTGCTCGGGTTGAAATCGGTACGGCCGCCGAATTCGCCGGGCACGGTATAGCTCCAGCGGATGTGCAACTTGAGCTGGCCATCCTTGGCTTTCAGCGCGACTGGCAGATGCACCTGCATGCGCGTATCGGAGATCGTCCATGTCGCGTTCTGCAGCTTGCCGACACCGTCTTCGACCTGCACCGACTCGATGTGTTCGCCATCGGTGAACTCGTTGGGAAATTTTTGGCTGAAGGCGCCGCGTGCATCCTTGCGATAGCGGTTCTGTTCCACCTGCAGCCAAAGTACGTCGAGTGCTTCGGGGCTGTGGTTGGTATAGGTAACGACTTCGCTGCCGGTGAGTTTGCGGCTGACCGGATCGAGCGTGGCCTTAATCGCGTAGTCCGCGCGGTTCTGCCAGAACAGCGGGCCCGGCATACCGCTGGCCGAGCGAAACGCGTTGGCCGGCTGCGGATAAGCGTAGGGCGCAAAACTCTGCTGCGGGTCAAACGTGGCGGCGGGACTGTTTGCCGCGTGTGCGGCGAGCGGCAGCAGCAAGGCGGCGAGGTACAGCGCAGTCGTGGACTTCATCAATCAATTCCGGAAGGTGATGCGCTACCGGCTGGCGGCAGCGGGGGATCATCAGGTGTGGGGTGGTGGAAACGATGGCGGCGCATCGGCGGGCTTGCTGGCCCATGACGTCACCGGCGTCGCCGACAGCGTATAACGCAACGCACCGCCGTGCTCGACAAGGGCCGATGTCAGCCACGGCTTGTCGAAGGTTTGGCCGTCCAGACGCAGGGCCCTGACGTAGAGCATTCCGGAGGACGCGCCCGGTGCATCAATCGTCACCTTGCCGCCAGAGCCTTGCACGACGGCACGCGGAAACAGCGGACTGCCCAGCACCAGTTCAGCCCGGCCCGGTATTTCCGGATACATGCCCAGCGCGGCCCAGACGTACCACGAGGACATTTCGCCGAGATCGTCGTTGCCGGGAATGCCGTCCGGCGTGTTCTTCCAGATCGAGTCGATCACGATGCGCACGGCCTGCTGCGTTTTCCAGGGCTGCGCGGCAAAGTCGTACAGCCACGGCATCGATACCGAAGGCTCGTTGTTGAGTTCTGGATGCAGCGGGCCGGCATTGGTGAGCGCCCAGCCGCCGTTCTTGTCGTGGAAGAATGCATCGAGTCGCGCGGTCGCCTTGGCGCGGCCGCCCAGGGTATCGAACAGGCCTTGCACATCGAACGGCACCATCCACAGATAGACCGACGCGGTCGCTTCAACGAAGCCGTCGTCGGTGGCGGGCGTAAACGCCGGCCAGCTGCCATCGGCGTTACGGTTCTGGATATAGCCGCCCTGTGGCGTGGCGTGCGGATTAAACAGGTTGCGCCAATAACCTGCGCGGGTCAGGAATTGTGTCTGACCGCTGCCGTCACCCACGCGCCCGGCCAGCTCGGAAAGTGCAAAATCCGCGCTGGCGTCTTCCAGCGTTTCGCCGGCGCCGCCCCAGGCGTGCGACTGCGTGGCGATGTAATGCAGCTTCAGCCACTGGTCCAGCGACGGACGCTGGCCGACGCATTCAACATTGCAGCCGTCATCGCTGAGGTCGTTGGCAGTCGGAACGGTGGCGGCTATGACCAGCGATTGATAGGCAGCTTTGATATCGAAATCGTGGCCGCCAAAGGCGAGGATGTCGGCCAATGCGGGCGCGGAAGGGTCGCCGCTCATGACGTGCGTGCCGCCGGCGTTGTGGGTCCAGCGATCCCACTCGCCGTGATTCTGCCGCGCCTGGTTGTACAGCGACTGCGCGATGTCGCTGCCAATCTGCGGCTGCAGCCACGTCACCAGCTGCAGGTGCGAGCGGTAGATGTCCCAGCCGGAGAAGTTGGCGTACTGCGCCTGCTGCGTGCCATCGACCCGATGCGTCTGCTGGTCGAAGCCGCGGTACTCGCCGTTGACGTCGCTGAAAACATTCGGATGCATCATCACGTGATACAGCGCGGTGTAGAACGTGCTGCGCTGATCGGGTGTGCCGCCGTCGATGGCGATGCGGCCCAGCGACGCGTTCCACGCATCGTGCGCGCGCTGGCGTACCTGCGCGAGCGTGGTGCTTGCGGGAATTTCAGCCTCAAGATTTTTCCGTGCGTTGTCGAGGCTAACGTAGGAGATGCCGACGCGCGCCTGCACGTCGCTTCCCGAAGCGAAGCCGACCCATGCGCCGGAGCCTTTGTTCAGCGGAAAATCCCGGCCCGCATAGCCGGTGCCGCCCTTGGCCTTGATGCGGTCAGCATGCACATCGCCATCCGTCCAGCTGCCGATCTGCGTGAATGGCTGATCGAAATCGGCGACGAAATACAGCGTGTAATAGCTGCGCAGATCGGCCTTGGCCAGATAGCCGCAGAAGTTGCCGCTAGTGACCGAGCCGGTGATGCGATGCGCGGCGCGATCCACGCGCACTTCAGCATCGCTGCTGCCCACTTCGGAGTCAGACGTGCGGATCAGCAGATTGGCCGGCTTGCCCGACGGAAATGCAAAGCGCGCCATGCCGCTGTGCATCGCCGCGCTCAGCTGTACGTCAGCGCCGTTGGCGAGCGTGACCTGATAAAAGCCCGCTTCGGCGTGTTCGTCTGCATGCCGAAAATCGCTGGCATAGAGGCTGTCATCGGTGTCGGCAGACGGCGAGCGGGTGAGGGCAGTCGTTATCGGCATGAACGGCACATCGCCGTTGGCACCCGCACAACCGGTGCCGGACAGATGCGTGAGGCTGAAGCCGCGGATACGCGGCGCGCTGTACAAATAACCGCCCGGTGCCGCGGTGCGCGTGTGCTTGCCGCGGGTGTTTTCCGGACTCCACTGCAGCATGCCGAACGGCAGCATGGCACCGGGGAACGTGTTGCCGCCGTTGAGGCTGCCGATCAGCGGATTGACGCTGCCTGCCGGCGAAGGCGCGGTGACATGATCCTGAGCAACAGCAGCCAGGGCACAGCAGCTGAGGGCGAGCAGCGCGGCGATCGGAATGAGTCGGGACATGCATGGTTCCGTATTGAGCGGAGCGCATGCATGGTTTCGACATGGACACGTTCGCAGGTGGTGGACAGCGGTTGCTCCTGCAGCGGCGGCGCGTAAAGCTTCAGCGGAAACTAGGTGTAGATGTGCAGCAGCTCGTAGCACGCGCCCATGGTGTGATAGTCGGTCTTGCCCGCCGGGCTTTTCTCGTCATCCATCTTCTGGTTGTCGACGGTGAGAATGCGATACCACGCGCCGTAGGTGTGATCGACAAAATGTTCCCACGAATAGGCCCAGATCTTCCCGTACCATTCGTCATACGCCGGCAGTCCGGTGCGCGCATGCAGCAGCGCGGCCGCGGCCAGCGATTCGGCCTGCACCCAGAAATATTTGTCGCCGTCGCAGACGCTGCCGTCCGGCGCAAAACCGTAGGCGATGCCGCCGTTGGTCTCATCCCACGCACGCGCCAACGCGGTGTCGAACAGATGCCTGGCGGTCGGCAACAGCCAGCTTTCCTCGCGGCCGCGTTCGAGCAGCAGCGGCTCCATGATCATCAGAAGTTTGGCCCATTCGGTCTGATGGCCGGGCTGATAACCCCACGGGCGGAACAGGTCTTTCGGGTTGTCGCGGTGGTAATCCCAGTCGACGTTCCACTCGCTGTCGTAGTGTTCCCACACCAGCCCGTCGGCCTTGGCGGCCTGGCGACGCGTCATGTGATCGGCGAGCGTGTACGCGCGTTCGAGATAACGCACGTCATCACTGGCCTGATACGCGGCAAGCATCGCCTCGCACATGTGCATGTTGGCATTCTGGCCGCGATAGCTGCTGAAGTGCCAGTCGACGTCGGCCTCATCGCGATACAGTCCGTGCTCGGCATCCCAGTACCTCTTTTCTAGCAGGGCCCAGGTTTCATCCATCCAGGTCGCGGCTTCCTTGATGCCGGCCTTCAGTGCGGTCGAATACGCCAGCAGCACGAACGCCACGCCATACGCATGGTTGGTGCGGTCCTCGGCCTGGCCGTCGCGGATCGTCCACGTGTAACCGCCGGTTTCCTTGTTGAGATGCACGTCGCGCAGGTAGCGCAGGCCGTGGCGGGTCGCCTCGAGATATTCGGCGGCGAGCGCGGTCTGATCGGCAAATTCCATCGACGCCATCGCATAGTTGAAAACGAAGCGCGTGCTGCTGACCAGATGCCGGTGGCTGCGATCGTAAATCGTGCCGTCATCCTTGAAGTACTGGAAAAAGCCGCCGGCCGGATCGATCGCGTGGGGATGGTAGAACGCCATCGTATCGGCGATATGTTCGCGCAGAAATTTTGCCGAGCGGAAATTGGGCGTGTTGTTCTGGCTGTCGGAATTCATGCGTGGGTCTCCATGAAATGTTGGGTTTCGGCATCGGTGGGCATGGCGGTGAACGAGCCTTTGCGCCCGACCGCTATGGCGCCGCAGGCGGCGGCATAGCGCAGTACCGCATGCAGTTGCGGCAGTGAACTCAGTAGCGGCTGCAGCCGTTCGGCGCCGCGGCCATCCAGCGTGGCGAACTGGTATAGCAGGCCGCCGACAAAGGCATCGCCGGCGGCGGTGGCGTCGACCATCGGCACGGAGTAGCAAGGCAGTTCGCCGTCCATGTCGGGATGAAACCAGCGCATGGGTTGATGGCCATCGGTCACGACCAGCAAGGTCGCGCGGCCTTTCCATAGCGCATCAAGCGCCGCCTCTTCGCCGTCGGTGGCGATATAGGCAAACTCCTCCTTGCTGAGCTTCACCACGTCAGCGAGCAGCAGCGCCTTCCACAAAGCCGGATGCGGATCGCCATCGCGCGGCCATAAGGCAGGGCGAAGATTCATGTCGAAACTGACCAGCGCGCCGGCCTCGTGCGCACGGCGCATGCCTTCATACGTGGCTTCGGCCAGATCGGGATCGGTCAGGCTGTTTGAGCAGACGTGGAAGATCGCCACGTCGTTGAAAGCATCCTTGCCAAAATGCTCCGCACGGAACAGCAGGTCGGCCGAGGGTGGCCGATAGAAGCTGAAACTGCGCTCGCCGCTGGCGTCGTGGGTGACGAAAGCGAGTGCGGTGTTTGCTGCCTCGGTGCGCGCGACATCGCTTGTGCCGACGCCTTCGTGCTGCAGACGATCGAGCAGAAAATCGCCGAAGCGATCCTTGCCCAGCATGCCGGCGAAGCGTGCGTCGCCGCCAAGCCGCGCGACGGCGACCGCCACGTTGGCCGGCGCGCCACCGGCAAACGGCACGAACTGCTGCGCGAAGCCGCGTTCGTCGTTGCCCTGCGCATGAAAGTCGATCAGCGCCTCGCCAAAACACAGAATGGGTTGCATGAGGGTGGTCTTTATTTTTGAAAGGGAGAAAAGCAGAGCGAAAAAAAGCGAGGCGCCGAAGCGCCTCGCTCAATGTGTGGCTTTACTTGATGGTGCGGATCTTCGAGCCGCTGATGCCGTAGAACAGGATATACACGTAGCACAGTAGCGGCAGGAAGAACGCATGCTGCAGACCCATGTGATCGGCCAGCACACCCTGCACGTAGGGAATCAGTGCGCCGCCCACAATCGCCATGATCAGCAGGCTCGATGCCTTGCTGGTCAGCGGCCCAAGCCGCTCGATACCGAGCGAGAAAATGGTCGGGAACATGATCGAGTTGAACAAGCCAATGGCGACGATGCTGTAGACGGCCATATCGCCGCTGGTCATCATGGTGGTCAGCACCAGCAAGGTATTGACGGCGGCAAAAACCGACAGCAACGCGCGCGGTGAAATTTTTGCCATCAGCGCCGAACCGATAAAGCGGCCGACCATCGCGCCGCCCCAGTAAAGCGATACGTAGTGCGTGGCCTGCTGTTCGCTCATGTGGCCGATCTCGGGCATCGCCAGATAGTTAACCAGGAAGCTGCCGATCGACACCTCGGCACCGACGTAGAAAAAGATGCCCAGCACGCCAAACAAAACGTGCGGGTGACGCAGCGCTTCCATCAGCGTGTGCTTGGCGGTCCCCGGCTTTTCAGCGGTTTCGGTCAGCACCGGCAGACGGAACAGCCAGACAAATACGGCCAGCAAAAACAGCACGATCGCCAGGCCCACATACGGCATCTGCACCGCATGCGCCTGCTGCGCCTGATAGGCCAGCTGCTGGGCCGGCGCCAGTTTGGCCAGGTCATCCGGGCTTTTGACCACGTTGGAAAGAATCAGCAGGCCGCCGAACAGCGGGGCCAGCGTAGTGCCCAGCGAGTTCAGCGCCTGCGCCAGGGTCAGTCGGCTGGAGCTGGTTTTTTCCGGACCGAGCAGGGCGACATACGGATTGGCGGCGACTTGCAGCACGGTGATGCCCGTGGCTAGCACGAACAACGCGGCCAGAAAGGCGTTATACGAATGCATGGCGGCAGCCGGCCAGAAGCCCAGTGCGCCGATGCCGGCAATGCCCAGGCCAGCGACGATGCCTTTCTTGAAACCCAGCGCCGACACCAGCTTGCCCGACGGCAGCGCCATCAGAAAATAGGCGCCGAAAAAGGTGAACTGCACCAGGATCGCCTGCGCATAGTTCAGCTGGAAAATCGACTTCAGATGCGGAATCAGGATGTCGTTGAGGCTGGTCAGAAAGCCCCACATGAAAAAGATCGTGGTGAGCACGCCCAGCGCCATCGGATAACTGGATTGGCGAGCGCCGGAAGACGTCGGGTTGTTGGGAGCCATGAAAAGTCCTTGTTGAGATGTGGCGAGAGTCGAGCAGAGCGGGTAGATCAATTAAGGCGGTGGCGGACAGCTGCTGGCGCGGATGACCAGATTTACCGGTGCGATAGTTTGGCCATTGGGCGTGTTCGGTTCGTGCAGGCGGTGCAGCATCAGCTGCGCGGCCTGCAGGCCGCGTTCGCGTGGCACGGTCGACAAGGTAGTGAGCGGTGGCACGCCCAGGGCCGCTTCGGCAATGTCGTCAAAACCGGTCAATGCGAAATCCTTGCCTGGGCGAAGTCCGCGCTGATAGAGGCCAAGCATCAGACCAAGCGCGACCGCATCGTTGTAGCACACCGCTGCGGTGGGCACGATGTCGCCGGCAAACAACGCCTGCGTCTGATGCGCGGCGTCGAGCCGGGTCGGCGCCGATTCGATTTGCCACGACGCTTCGATGGGAAGTTTGGCGGCACGCATCGCCTGCTTGTAGCCGGCGTGCCGCTGGCGGCAGGAGCTGGAGTCGTGATGGCCACCAAAGAACGCGATGCGCCGGTGGCCGCGTTCGATCAGGTGCTCGGTCGCCAGGCGCGCGCCACGCTGGTTGTCCAGCATCAGTTGATCCCAGTGCGTGGCGGCCGATGCGTGGCCGCCCAGTTCGCGGTTGAACACCAGCAGAGGCGTCCTTGCGCCGATGGCGCCAAGGACATCCTCGGCGCTGCTGTGTTCAGCCGGCGACAGAATCATGCCGGCCGGTCCATGCTCCAACAGCGAATTGAGTACCGCACGCTCGCGCGTGGACGATTCGTTGGTGCAGCCGAGCAGGGTCACGTAACCGGCTTCACCCAGCGCTTCATCCACGCCCGCGGCGAATTCGGCGAAGAAGGGGTTGGCCAGGTCATTCAGCACCAGCGCAATGGTCGAGGACGTGCGCTGACGCAGGTTGGCCGCGGCGCGGTTGTAGACGTAGCCCTGCTTGCGCAGCTCCAGCTCCACGCGCGCTCGCGTATGCTGGTTGACCAGCGGACTGCCGCGCAGCACCAGCGACACCGTGGCACGCGAAAGTTCGCAGCCGGCCGCGATGTCGTTCAAGGTGATCTTGCGGTGGATTTGCGAGTGGCTGGACACGAGGCGGGTCGATGTGGACCGAAACGGGTAGGATTTGGAACGATCTAAATGTACCGTATCGGAGCTGTAGTCCATGCCGCAGTGCAGCATGCTGCGAGCCGACAACGGATGCTGACGTAGCGCCGGCGATCCGCTTCGATTACTCGCATTGACTGCCCGGATTGATGATTAAAACATGAGGACGACCATGATTTCTCGCTCGCGCCACTCCCTTTCCTGGCTGATCAGCAGTGCGCTCGCCGTGGCTGCCTTGGCCTCCGTTCCGGCCTATGCGGACGGAACATCGAGCGGCCACGCGTCGGCCGTCGATCCACGCGTCGGTACCGGGGGCGATGGCCATACCTATCCTGGCGCGACGGTGCCGTTCGGCATGGTCCAGCTCAGTCCGGATACGGCAATGCCTGACTTCAAGCACGCGTACAAATGGGCCGCTGGCTATCAATACAACGACCCGACCATCATGGGCTTTTCGCACACGCACTTTTCAGGCTCGGGCCATTCCGATCTGGGCGACGTGCTGGTGATGCCGATCGCCGGTGACGTAAAACTCGATCCAGGCGATGCGACCCACCCGGGCAGCGGCTATCGCTCGCGCTTTTCGCACGACACCGAAGTCGAGCAGGCCGGTTACTACGCCGTGACGCTGGCGGACTACGGCGTGCGCGCCGAGCTGACCGCCGGCCAGCGTGTGGGCTGGCATCGCTACACCTTCCCCACGGGCAAGCCGGCGCATGTACTGCTGGATTTGCGCCCGAGCATTTACGATTACCCGGGCAAGGTGCTGTGGGCGCATCTGCGCGTGCAAGCTGACGGCACCGTTACCGGCTGCCGCACCACGCGCGGCTGGGCGCCGGGCCGCGAGCTGTGTTTTGCCATGCGCTTTTCGCAGCCGATGACAACGCGCGAGCTGTACAACCGCGAGACCGACAACGTCTACAAGGGCTTTGCCGGCCCGGGCAACAAGGCGCAGGACAGCGATGCGCAAAACGGCCGTGCGCTCGTCGCCTCGTTCGATTTCGGCGCGCTGAAAAAGCCGCTGGAAGTGAAGGTGGCGATCTCCAGCGTCAGTGAAAACAATGCCGTTGGGAATCTGGACCAGGACGGCGCCGGCTGGGATTTCGATGCGCGCCGCGCCGAGGCTACTGCCGAATGGAACAAGGCGCTGGCGGTGATCGATGTCGATGGCAACAAGGCCTCGACCACGCTGTTCTACACCGCGCTGTATCACGCGATGCTGTCGCCGACGCTGAGCATGGACGTCAACGGCGAGTATCGCGGGCCGGATCACGCGGTGCATCGCGCGCACGACGCTAACGGCGATTTCAACTTTTTCTCCAGCTGGTCGATGTGGGACGTGTATCGCGCGCAGCAGCCGCTGATCGTGCTGCTCGACCCGGCGCACAGCACCGATTTCATCCGTTCGCTGATTGCCGCGGGCGAGGACAGCCCGTTCGGCATCCTTCCGGTGTGGGCCTATCAAGGGCTGGAGACGTGGTGCATGATTGGTTATCACGCGCTGCCGGTGATCGCTGATGCCTACATCAAGGGCGTGCGCGGCTTCGATGCGCAGGCGGCGATGAAGACGATGGTGGCCAGCGCCACGTATGCGCCGTACGGCGATCTGGGTGATTACATGAAGCTCGGCTACGTGCCGATCGACAAGGAACCCGAAGGCGCCTCGAAAACCCAGGAATACGCCTACGACGACTGGTCGCTGGCGCAGATGGCCAAGGCCATGGGTGACACCAAGCTGGCGACGACCTTCGACAAGCGCGCGACCAACTGGCGCAACGCGTGGGATCCGAAAACCGGCTTCATGCGCGCCAAGCTCAGCGACGGCAGCTTCCATACGCCATTCGATCCGGAGGCCGCCGGTTACGGCACCGACTACACCGAAGGCAACGCCTGGCAGTACTCGTGGTACGTGCCGCAGGATGTGGCCGGTCTGATTCGCGCGATGGGCGGCAACGCGAAGTTCATTGCCAAGCTCGACGAGCTGTTCGATGCCAAGGTCGATCCGGCACGCTTCAAGAACGTCGAGGACATTACCGGCCTGATCGGCTGGTACGCGCACGGCAACGAACCCAGCCACCATATCGCCTATCTCTACGACTATGCCGGCGAGCCGTGGAAGACCCAGTCGCGGCTCAAGCAGATCATGGACACGCAGTACGCACCGCGGCCCGATGGCCTGACCGGCAATGATGACCTGGGCCAGATGTCGGCCTGGTACATTTTCACCGCGCTGGGCTTTTACCCGGTGACGCCGGCCAGCGACGAGTACGCGATCGGCCGGCCGTTCGTGGCGCGCGCCACGATCCACCTCAGCAATGGGCACAATTTCACGGTCAGCGCCGATCCGCTGGATGACGCGCATCCGTACGTCGGCGCGGTCACGCTCAACGGCAAGCCGCTGGACCGGGTGTACCTGCACCATGCGGAAATTCTGGCCGGTGGCGAGCTGCATTTCAGCATGCAGGCCGAGCCGAATAAGCAGTGGGGCTCGGTGATCGAGGCGAGGCCGGCGGCAACCAGCAAGTACGGGCCTTGAAATAGCGGCCATGTCACACGCGCCGACCACGACGAATCGCGTCGGCGCGGCGGGAAAATGGCGAAAACATGCCAGAATGCGGCGCTAACCGCCGCCGATTGACCGACCGATGATGCAGTTCACATGAAAGCCAGGGAAATTGCCAACTGGCGCATCGCTGGCCTTTTGATGGCCGTATTCATCATCGTCGGCCTGCCGTTTCTGGTCACGCTGAACAATCTGCATGAAACCCAGCAGACGATCGCCTGGGTGGCGCACTCCAATGCCGTGAAAGCGGTGACCTACGAAATCGCCTTTGAAGTTCGCGACAGCGAGGCGGCGATGTATCGCGTGCTGGTCGGCGATGGCACGCCGGTGACGCAGAAGCGCGTCGATCGGGCGGGTACGGATGTGGCAGGCCTGCTTGCGCAGCTGCGCGAGATGACGCGGGATAACCCCGATCAGCAGCTGCTGATCGGCTCGCTGGAAATCAACGTCAACGGCCGCGTTACCCTGATGAACCAGGCGTCGACACGACTGGCGCAGCACGATGTGGCAGGTGCCCGGCAGTCGCTGCGTGACGCCGGCGACCTGTTTCGTATCAATCCGATCGTTGCCGCCATCGTGAAAAACGAAGACGCGCTGCTGGAATTTCGCCAGGCCTCGGCCAGCCACGAAGCGAGCAACGGGAAGCTGGTGCTCGCCATCACCGCGCTGGCGCAGCTGATTCTGCTGGCGATCATCGTGGTGGCCTCCGAACGACAGGTCGGCCGGCGACGCGTGGCCGAAACGCGTGAAGGCCAGGCCGTGAAACGCTCGCAGGACATTCTGCAGGCGGTGCGCGAACCGATTGCGCTGTTCGATGCAAAGTTGAATGCGATCCTGGTCAACACCGCCTTCAGCGAGATGTATCAGATGGACGCGCACGAACGCTCGCAGGCGCTGGTGGAGATCGGCGACGGCGCGTGGAACGACGATGTCCTGCAGCAACGCCTGCGCGATGTGTTGACGCGCAACCGCGAGCTGTGGGATTTCGACATGGTCCAGCCCACCGTCGATGGCGCAAGCCGCAACGTGGTGATCAACGCGCGCCGTCTGCGCGACCGCGACACCGATGCGCCGACGGTGCTGCTGACCGTCAGCGACATCACGGCCCGCACGCTGGTCGAGCAGAAGGTCAGTGAGCTCAACCGGCAGCTGGAAGGCAAGGTCAGCCAAATCTCCGACGTCAATCGTGAACTTGAGGCCTTCAGCTATTCGGTGTCGCACGACCTGCGTGCGCCGCTGCGGCATATCTCCGGGTTTGCGCGCAAGCTGGAGCAGCATCTGGGCGAGCACGTCGACGAAAAGGCTGCGCACTACATCGAGGTAATTTCCAGCTCGGCGCAGCGCATGGCGCAGTTGATCGATGACCTGCTGGTGTTCTCGCGGCTGGGCCGTGGCGCCCTGCGGCTGCAGGCGGTCGACATGCAGACCGTGGTGGAAGAGTCGCGCGCCATCGTCGAATCGGGCGTGCAGGATCGTCGCATTGTCTGGGATATTGCATCGATGCCGATGGTCATTGGCGACGAGAACATGCTGCGTACCGTGTGGCAAAACCTGCTCGGCAACGCGGTCAAATACAGCGGCCAGCGCGAGATTGCGAAAATTGCGGTCAGCGTCGAGCCGGGCGCCAACGGCGACTACGAGTTCACTATCGCCGACAATGGCGCCGGCTTCGACATGCAATATGCGGACAAGCTTTTCGGCGTGTTCCAGCGCCTGCATCGTGCTTCCGAATTTGCCGGCAACGGCATCGGGCTGGCCAACGTGCGGCGCATCATCACCCGGCACGGCGGCCGCGTGTGGGCCGATGCGGAACTCGGCAAGGGCGCCAATTTTCATTTTTCATTACCCGCCACCGATCTGGCTGGCGCAACCACTCCGACAACCGAGACCCGCGTATGAACAAGCGTGACCTGCGCACCATCCTGCTCGTGGAAGACAGCCCTGCCGATGCCGAGATGGCACTGGACGCGCTGAGCGGCGCCCATCTGGCCAACCCGGTGGTGCATGTGGAAGATGGCGTGGAGTGCCTCGATTATCTGCACTGCCGCGGCATGTTTGCCGACCGTGAGAGCGGTGACCCGGCCGTGGTACTGCTGGATATCAAGATGCCCCGCATGAACGGCTTGGATGTGCTCACCGAGATGCGTGCGCATGACCGCTTTCGGCGGATTCCGGTCGTCATCCTGTCGTCGTCGCGCGAAGAGAGCGATCTGGCGCGCAGCTGGGATCTCGGCGCCAATGCCTATGTCATCAAGCCGGTCGACGTGGACCAGTTTTTCGACGCGGTGCGCACCCTGGGCCAGTTCTGGGCGGTACTCAACCAGCCGCCGGAAAAAGAGTGATTGCAGAGGATAATGGTGGCGAAAGGACGCCTGGCCATGCTGACAGGTAGTTTTTGCACTATCGATTGAAGCAGCATTTCTCCATTTCTCACCCGTTGCCTCGCGGCCAGCGTCTTCGTCAGAAGCGGCCGCGCGGCTTGCGGAAAAGCGGATCAGTTCTCTGGAAACTCGCATGCCAAACCGGCAGATACCCACCTTGCCTACCATCCGTGTGCTACAGGTCGAGGACAGCGCGCTCGACGCCGAGCTGGTGCTGAATCAGCTTGACGAGGACGGCATCACCTACGAGGTGCAGCTGGTCGACGATGCGCCGCGGTTTGTTGCCGCGCTGGAAGAGTTCAAGCCCAACATCGTGCTGTCCGACCTCAGCATGCCGGGGTTTTCCGGCCAGCACGCGCTGGAGCTGCTGCGTCAGCGCGACGAGGACACGCCGTTTATTTTCATTTCCGCCACGCTGGGCGAGGAAGCCGCCATCGAGGCGCTGCGCAACGGCGCCACCGATTACATCCTGAAGCAGAATCCGGCTCGACTGGCGAGCGCCGTGCGTCGTGCGCTCTCTGAAGCCGACGCGCGCCGGGCCAGTCGGCGCGCCGAAGCGGAGCTGATCCGTGCCCAGCGTTTCGAAAGCCTGGCGATGCTGGCCGGCGGCCTGAGCCACGATTTGCGCAATCTGCTGCAGCCGCTGCTGCTGGCCGGCGACAGCCTGCAGGATTACCAGGACGATCCCCGCTTGGCACGCCTCGGCAAGCTCGTGCGCGACTGCGGCAAGCGCGGCCTGGACATGGTGCAGTCGATGCTGTCGTTTGCGCGCGGCGCACGGCGCGCGGAGGAAGTGCGTCTGGGCGGCTTGCTCAACGCGCTCGATCTGCTTTTGCAGGGCAGCGTGCCGCGTTCGGTCACCATGGAAGTGGCCATCGAAGACCCCGAATTGTCATTCGAGGGCAACCATACCGAGCTGCAGCAGTGTCTGCTCAACTTGTGCTTGAACGCGATCCAGGCCATGCCCAACGGCGGCAGCCTGCGCATCGAAACCGGGCAGGTCAATCTGCCGGCGGATTTCTTTTTGCCCGAAGAGCAGCCTCGCCACGGCAGTTACCTGCGCATGAGCGTCATCGACAGCGGTGCGGGCATGAGCGAAGCGGTGCTGGAACGACTGTTCGAGCCTTTCTTCACCACCAAGGAAACCGGCACCGGCCTGGGCTTGCTGTCGTGCAAGCGCATCATCAGCACGCACGGCGGCGTGATGCGGGTCAACAGCACGCCGGGCACAGGCACGCGTTTCGATTTGTACATACCGCTGGAGGAACTCGCCGCCGACGTCGAATTCAGCGCCAGCAAGGACAGCCTGGAAGGCTCGGCAGAACGCGTGCTTGTGGCGGTTGAGGAGGCTGGCCAGCTGTCGCTGATGGTCGATACGCTCGATGCGTATGGCTATGAAGCGCACGCCAGTCAGAGCGGTACCGCGGCGTTGCAGTGGATCGAAGCCTACGGTCTGCCCGATCTGGTCGTACTCGACGCCGACATGAACCTGTTCACGGGCGTGCGCACGCTGGCCGCGCTGACCGAGCACGGCTACAACGGCGCGGTGATCCTGCTGGGCCGTCCCGAAGCGCCGCCCGATCTGCATGAGCTGCCGCCGTTCGAGCATCTTTATGTGATGAACAAGCCCATCACCACGCCGGTGCTGCTGCGCACTCTGCGCAAGGCGCTCACGGCGGCATCGTCCGCGGGTAACCAGTCCGCCACTTGAAGGCGTGGCTGATCGAGGGCGACCCAGATCAGCGCAAGGTCCGGGCGATCAGTCGATGCCGAGTTTCTTCAGCTTGTAGCGCAGCGCGCGAAAGGTGATGCCGAGTTTGCGGGCGGCGGCGGTCTTGTTGTAGCGGGACTCCTCCAGCGCCTTCATGATGGCCGTTCGCTCAAGGTTGCTGATGTAGTCGTCCAGGCCACCGTTGCCATCGTCGTCCGGCGCGGGTGCCTGCGCTGGCATCGTCTGTTGATGCTGCGGCTGGTGGCTGCCGCCGCCGTGCATTGCCGCACCGGCGTGCGGCTGCTGCGCGCGCTGCGGCAGCATCAGGTCGCCCACGTCGATACTCACGCCATCGCACATCGCCATGGCGCGCTCGAGCACGTTTTCTAGCTCGCGTACATTGCCTGGAAAGGGATAGGCTTCGAGCGCCTGGCGGGCTGCGGGCAACAGCTCGCCCACCGGCTGTCCGCTCTTGCCGGCCAACGACTTGAGAATGAAAGTCGCCAGTTGCAGCACGTCGCCCCGACGCTCGCGCAGCGGTGGCACGTGCAGTTCGATGACGTTGATGCGATAGAACAAATCCTGCCTGAATTGGCCTTGTTCGACTAGCTGTGCAAGGTTCTTGTGGGTCGCGGAAAGAATCCGCGCGTCGACCGGAATCTCGTCGCGGCCGCCAATCGGGCGCACGGCTTTTTCCTGGATCGCGCGCAGCAGCTTCACCTGCATGTGCAATGGCAGCTCGGCCACTTCATCAAGAAACAGCGTGCCGCCCTGAGCGGCCTGGAACAATCCTTCCTTGTCGCTGCTGGCGCCGGTAAAGCTGCCTTTACGGTGACCGAAGAATTCGCTTTCCATCAACTCCGACGGAATCGCGCCGCAGTTGACCGGAATAAACGGGCCGCTGCCGCGCGGCCCCTGTTCGTGGATCAGTCGTGCAACCAGCTCCTTGCCAACGCCGGACTCGCCAGCGATGTACACCGGCGCCTGATTGCGCGCCAGCTTGGCGATGGTGGCGCGCACCTGCTGCATGGCCGGCGAGTCGCCAACCAATCGATCGCTCGACGCGCCGGCCTTGGCATCGCCGCCGCCGTCGCGTTTTTCCTCGGCCAGTTTCAGCGCGGTGCGGACCAGACCACGCAGCATCTGGATGTCGACCGGCTTGGAAACAAAGTCAAAGGCGCCGGCTTTCAACGCGTTGACGGCGGCATCGACGTTGCCATAGGCGGTGATCATCGCCACCGGCGTATCGGGCGACGTGCAAGCAATCAGCTCGATGATTTCCTGACCGTCGCCATCGGGCAGGCGCATGTCGGTGAAGCACAGATCATAAGTGCGTTCGGCCAGTGCCCGACGCGCGTCGGCCACGGTCCCCACCGCATCGACCTGCAGATCCATCCTCCCCAGGGTGATGGTCAGCAGTTCACGGATGTCGCGTTCGTCATCAATGACCAGGACGGTCTGTAAGCTCATGGTGTGCCGTACTGCAGTAGGTTCCTGTGAGAATACCCGCCCACGTCTTGCGGGGCAAAGGCTGTTATCAGCGGGCCAGCATCCGCAGCGTCAACCTTTCTGGCGGAGCGAGGCGTGCGGTGGCAAACGCGTGCTTACTTGCCGCCGGTGGCCGGCGTCAGAATCAGCCGGAAGCAGCTGCCGCCGCCGGCTACGCGAACATATTCCAGCGAGGCCTGATTGGCTTCGCTCATCTGACGGGCCAGGTAAAGCCCCAGTCCGGTGCCGTATTCGTTGGTGGTGTAAAACGGTTCGAAAATCTGCGCGGCAACTTTCGGCGCGATGCCGGGCCCGCGGTCGATCACTTCCAGAATCGGCACGCCGTGTTCGCCCGGTCGCGTCACCACCATCACGCGCGCCGGTTCGCCGGGCAGACGGCCGTAACGCAGCGCGTTCTGCACAAGATTCCACACCACCTGCTGCAGCTGCTGCGGATCGGCCACGGCAGCGACCGCCGCGCCGCTGGCGGTTACCACGCGCAAGGTGTCACCGCCCAGATCGTTGCCCTCGCTGTATTCGGCCACGAAATCGTGCGCCCAGCTGCCCAGGTCGAGCGTTTCCGGGCGCGAGCGCTCGCGACGCGACAGCTGCAGGATGTTCTCGATGATTTCGTTGAGGCGAATGCAGTGATTGTTGATGATCTCGACCATGCGCTGGTCGGTGCTGTCCATGCTTTTCGATTCGGCCAGCAGCTGCGCCGAATAGCGGATGGCCGCCAGCGGATTGCGAATTTCATGGGCGATGGAGGCGGACAGCCGTCCCAGCGAGGTCAGGGTGAGTTCCTCGGCGCGACGCGAAAGCAGCGAGGTATCGTCGAGAAAGATCAGCACGTGCGAATCGTCGTTCGGTGCCAGCCGCGAAAAACGCGGCACCACTTCGGGCACGCCGTCGGCCAGCTGCGTGGCGGTTTCGTCCAGCTTGCCGGAGGTGATCCAGTGATAAAGCCGGCGCGAAAGCTCCGGTGCGAGCTGGCCAAGGTCGCGCTGATCGGCGCCCGGATTGCCCAGCAGCATCCACGCCGATTCGTTGATCTGATGGATGCGGTTGGCGTCGTCGACCATCATCACGCCGGTCTTCATGCGCCGAATGATCAGTTCGTTGACCTGCGCCAGATTGACCAGGTCGGTGCTGCGCTGTTCGGCCAGTGCTTCGGTCGCCCGCAGTTGTCGGCCCAGCACGTTGCATAGCGACGCTGCGGCGAAATACGCCACGCAGAACAGTGCAGATTCGAGCAGGTCGCGATCACCGGGAACGCCGTGGGACGTCTGCAGGAAGGTGTGGCCAAGAATGCCCACCGTGGCGAGCGCGGCAAAAAAACTCGACAGTCGCAGCGGCAGAATCAGTGCGCCCGCGCTGAGATTGACCGCCAGCATCATCGAGATGCCGATCCGGGTGTCGTTCATGGCGGCAATGGCCAGCACGGCGACGGCAATATCCACCACCAGTCCCATCGACACGGCCAGCGTCACGTGACCCATGCTGCGGCGATTGAAGCCTAGCGACAGCAGCGCAAACAGCAGGTAAAGCACCGTCACGTAGCAGGCGAAGTTGAAATTGCTCAGCTGGGGCCAGCCTAGTCCCAACGGGGTAAGGGCCAGCGCGGTATAGACCAGCGCCTGAATGACCCGAAATACATTGAGGAACGTCAGTTCGTGGCGGATACCGCGCATGCCGGCCGACTGGTTGGCCATAAAAGGTGTGCTTGACACTGGACGACGCGCCCCTGACTCGTTTTCCCGAGTATAGAGGCGCTCGCGCGCCGGATGGCGAGTGTTTTCGCATGCGCCGGCGCCGATCAAGTAGTCGCAAAACACCGTAGCCCTTTCCATTGCCCGCCGCTTCCGCGAAAATGGGCGGCCGATTAGCGCGATCCCCTCTGCTTACGTGGTTGCACTGCACGTTGCCGGCGCGCTAGTCCGCCGTAAAACCTTCCCGACCCACGCGTTAGCTTGTGCGTGCGGCCTCCATCAGTTTCTCCGTTCGCTCGAGGTATCGAATGAATTTCCACGAGTACCAGGCCAAAGAGTTGTTCGCGCAGTACGGCATTGCCGTGCCGCCGGGCAAAGTTGCCAATTCCCCCGACGCCGCTGTCGATGTCGCCAAGCACCTTGGCGGTTCGCAGTGGATGGTCAAGGCGCAAATTCACGCAGGCGGTCGCGGCAAGTCCGGCGGCGTGAAATTCTGCAAGTCCTTTGACGAGGTCCGCGCCGCCGCCAAAGGCATGCTCGGCACCAAGATGGCGACCTACCAGACGGCCGGCCGTGAGCTGCCGGTCAACCTTGTTCTGGTGACCGACGCGACAAATATCGCCAAAGAGCTGTACCTGTCGATCCTGGTCGATCGCGACAGCAAGTCGGTGTCGTTCATTGCTTCCAAGCACGGCGGCGTGAACATCGAGCAGGTGGCCAAAGAGACACCCGAAGACATCCACACGATCGTGGTCGACTTCGTCGAAGGCCTTCAGCCGTACCAGTGCCGTCAGCTGGGTTTTGCGATGGACCTCAACGGCAAGCAGGTCAATCAGCTGACCAAGATCATGCTGGGCCTGTACAAGCTGTTCAACGAGAAAGACCTGGCGCTGGTCGAGCTGAACCCGCTCGCCGTGCTCGAAGACGGAACCCTGGCCGCCCTCGACGGCAAGGTCGACTCGGACGACAACGCCGAATTCCGCCACGCCGATCTAGCTGCGATGCGCGACCTGAGCCAGGAAGACGCGGCCGAAGCGGCCGCGGTGCAGAACAACCTCAACTACGTGACGATGGATGGCAGCATCGGCTGCATGGTCAACGGCGCGGGTCTGGCGATGGCCACGATGGACGTGATCAAGCTGGCGGGCGGTGAGCCGGCCAACTTCCTCGACGTCGGCGGCGGCGCCACCAAGGAGCGCGTGACCGAGGCGTTCAAGCTGATCCTGTCTTCGGACAAGGTCAGGGCCATCCTGGTCAACATCTTCGGCGGCATCGTGCGCTGCGACCTGATTGCGGAAGGCATCATCGCCGCGGTGAAGGAAGTGGGCCTGAAGATCCCCGTCATCGTTCGCCTGCAGGGCACGAATGTCGAGAAGGGCCGCGAAC
>Ga0302314_10000709_pt1 | contig 62076 bp, 45 predicted proteins | sample III_Palsa_N2_3_FD_200533 | JGI IMG/M metagenome (GOLD analysis project Ga0302314, IMG submission 200533) | Peat permafrost microbial communities from Stordalen Mire near Abisko, Sweden - III_Palsa_N2_3 | ecosystem: Environmental > Terrestrial > Soil > Palsa > Peat permafrost | place: Sweden...
AGCACCTGCTCGGTCATCTCGCGCGCTTCCAGGCCGCCGCAGAGCTGGATGAAGCGGTCGGCCAGGGTCGATTTGCCGTGGTCGATGTGCGCGATGATGCAGAAGTTGCGGATGTGCGACTGTTTCATTCTTGAACAGCGGGGGATTGGCAGCGAAATAGCGGCGAAGTATACCGGTTTAGGGGCCTAAACCGCGGCCCCGGGACCGGCGTCGAGGCGCCGCGCGAGGGCGTCGACGTCCAGTACACCCTCGGACCAGACGGTGCCGTCCTCGCCCAGCAACACCGGGATCCGGCGGCCATAGAGGGCGCGCCAATCCTCGCTGGCGTCGACGTTTTCGATCTGCACCATGGGCATCAGAAAAGGGAAGTCGTGCGCGAGTTCCTCAAGGAATTCCTCGCACAAACCGCAATCCGGGCGGGTCAGGAGCAGCAAGGCTAAGAGCTTATCCGTGAATAAATCGCGCCAGGCGGCGCTGTCAGGCTGAGCCATGGAATCACCATGGCTCAGCCCTCCGCCTTGCCTGACGCGATTTTGAGCAGCAACGCAGGTGCGATTTACTCACGGATAAGCTCTAACTCTTCGGCGGCACCTGAAGCGCCAGGAACAACGGCGAGCCTTGGCGCTGCACCAGCATCGGCACGGTCTGGCCCGGCGTCAGCCGGCCGACCACTTCGCCGTAGCGCGCTGCGCTGTCCACTTCCTGCCCGGCAATGGACAGAATCACATCGCCGGCCTGCAGGCCGGCTTCGCGGCCCGGCCCGGCGCCGACTGCGCTGAGGCGCACGCCGCCAGTGACGACCTTGGCCTTGCTGCGCTCGTCGCTGCTCAGATCCTGCACCGTCAGGCCCAGCGGCGGACCGCCCGGAGCCACCTGGCCCTGGTCCTGCGGGCCGGGAGCCTTGGGCTTGTGCGGGGCCGGGGAAGAAGAGTCGGCATCCGGCTGGTCCTGTGTATCCAGGGTGCCCACTTCGACCTTGACGGTGATGCTGCGGCCGTCGCGCAACAGCTCCAGGCTGACGGTGTCGCCCGGCGTACTGTCGCCGACCAGGGGCGGCAGGGATTTGGAGGTGGTCAGATCGCCGCCGTTGTATTTCAGCAGCACGTCACCGGCCTTGAGTCCGGCCTGCAGCGCCGGGCTGTCCGGCAATACCTTGGCGACCAGGGCGCCTTCCGGCTTGGGCAGGTTGAAGGATTTGGCCAGATTGCGGTCCACTTCCTGCACCACCACGCCGAGCCAGCCGCGCGTGACCTTGCCGTGATCCTTCAGCTCGCGCGCCACCTTGGAGGCGATATCGATCGGAATGGCGAACGCCACGCCCATGAAACCGCCGGTCTGGCTGTAGATCTGCGAATTGACGCCGACCACTTCGCCCTTGAGATTGAACAGCGGGCCGCCCGAGTTGCCGGGATTGATGGCGGCATCGGTCTGGATGAAAGGCACATATTGCTCGGTGTCGAGATTGCGCCCCTTGGCCGAGATGATGCCGGCGGTCACCGTGTAATCGAAGCTGAACGGCGAGCCGATGGCCAGCACCCATTCGCCGACACGGGTCTTGCTCATGTCGGCCAGTTTCACCGCGGTCAGACCCTTGGCGTCGATTTTCAGCAGGGCGATATCGGCGCGCTCGTCGCTGCCTACCACCACGGCCGGCAGTTCGCGATGATCCGACAGGCGCACCGTCACTTCCTTGGCATCGCTCACCACATGCTGATTGGTGAGAATGTAGCCATCCTCGGACAGGATGAACCCGGAACCGAGCGACTGCTCGTTACCGGAGCCCTGATCGCCGCCGGGCCCATCGTCCTGATTGTCGCTGTCGCCGCCCGAGCTGGAGCTGCTGCCGCCTTCCGCATCGCCGCCGGGAGCCGCGCCCTTGCCGTCCTTGCCATGCTTGTCGAGAAATTTCTTCAGCCATTCCGGTACCTGGCCCTGCCCCTGGCCCTCGTCCGTAGCGGCTTCATCGCCCTGCGGCGCCGCCGAGACGGCGCTGATATTGACCACAGAGGGGCTGACCTGCTCCACCAGATCGGCAAAATCCGGCAGCGAACTGGCCGGATGGGAGCAAGACGCCGCCAGCGTGAGCGTGCAGATCGAGCCGATCCGCAGGACAGTGGCCGCGAGACGCATGGGTCAGGACTCCGATGAAAAGGGGGTGTTTAGAGGGCGGGCAATGAAGGGGCGGCGTTTTCCCCGCGTGCCGGCTTCGTTCCGGCCGCGGGGGCAGCAGTTGAACACGGCCGCACTACGGCGGCAAGTGCGGCTGCGGCCAGGCCCCCGCCTACTGCGATTGCGGTGCCGTCGCGCCGCTGTCGTTGGCGGCGGGCGGCGGCGGAACCTCGAAGGGGAATACCGGACGCGCACCATCGCCGATCATGCGGATCGCCTGGGACGGCACTTCGCCGACGATGGTGATGTGATAGGAACCGACCATGCGGCCATAGGCCTCCATCGGCCCCACATGGGAAACGCCGCGGAACGCCTTCTCCGGAGCGTGCTGCTCGATGGCGCTGAACACTGACACTGCCGACAGGCCATCCGACAGCAGCAGATGCTCGACCTTGCCTTCCTGACCCTCGGGCAGCGGCCGCTGTTCCCGCGCCACCACCCGGTAACCCGGCGGCAGCTTCTCGAAGGAGACCTGCGGCCGGTCGGCATCGGTGGTCGGCGGGGTCGCATCCAGCGACGGCAAGTCGCGCGCAATGGTGCGGAATTTGGAGGAATCGACTTCCGGCTCCTCGAACACCGCGTCCTCGATCGCGCCGGGGAAGGAAATCTCGGTAAACATCACCTGTTCCAGCAGTTCGCCGCGCTGGCCCACCATGGTCACCTTGAGCGGCAAGCCGGTGTCCTTGTCGGCCCAGATCTCGTAGCCATAGCGGAACTGGTCGCGCGGCATCACCGCCACACCGGTGCAATCTCGCCCGGCGATGCGACCGGAGCCCTGGTCGCGGAATTCATACCACTGCGCCAGCTGGCGCAGCCGCTCGGGCTTGAGCTGGGTCAGGAAGTTCTTCATGCCGGCCGGACGGTCGATGCTGACCATATGGTCCTTCGGCAGAATGCAGATCAGGCGGTTGTCGATGCGCAGCAATTGCCGCGGCTCGCCGGTCAGCGCCACCAGATGCTCGCGCTCGCTGCCGTCCTTGTAGCGATGCTGCACCTTGAGCACATCGAACTGCTCGTCGCCGCGATACAGGATCACGCCTTCATAGGTGGTGTTGCGGGAGGCATCGGCGGCGCGGGTCAGGGTATCGATGGGCTCCGCCGCATATGCCGAGAAAACGGCGGCGGCCAAGGCCGCAGTGACGCCGGCTCGGAACAACCTGGACCTCATTAGTGAGGCTCGCCCGTACGGTATTCCGCAGTGCGCAGCATCATGCGCGGATAGCTGAGAGCGCCACCGACGCCCTGCTCGGCGCGCATATTGCTGTGTTCCATCATGTATTCGTTGAGCTGGCGCGCGGTATCGGCGTCGAGCTGCGACCAACGGGTCTCGACCGGCTCATCCTTGGCGGAAGTGTCCGAAACCTGCATCAGCTTGGCCTGCGGTGCGGCGGCGACAAAATCCACCGGCTGGACGCTGGCTGCATTGCCGGAAGACTGGGCGGCGGTGGCACTGGCAACCGCAACGGGGGCACCAACCGGCTGATTCATCCAGCGATAGCCGCCGACCGTGGCGATGGCGGCGATGGAAGCGGCGGCGGCCAGCCCGGCGAACGGCTGCCAGCGCGAAACCCGGGCCGGCGCGGCCGCGACAGGGCGCCGCGACGACAGCGGCACCACCTTGGCGGAGCGTACCGGGTCAGCCACCGGATCGCGCTCGATGGCGGCCATGACGCCGGCACAAAAGTCGACCGAGGCCTTGCGCACGCGCGTGCTCTCGCTCGCCTCGCGCACCAGGCACATGCGGGTCCAGTGCTGCTGCAAGGCGGGAGAATCCTCCAGCTGGGTGAGCAGGCGTTTGACTTCGCCCGGGGTACATTCCCCATCCAGCAAGGCTGACAGAAGTTCTTCAGACATTGAGCTTCTCAAGTTCGGCATCGGCCCATTCAGCGGCCATTAAGGTATATGTATCAATAAACCACAAACTATGTAAAAAGTTCCATACAACTGATTAGGCAAAAATTACCTACTCCGCCCCTGCCGCCCGCCAAACCATAACTGTGGCCGATTTGCGGGCATCAGGGTAAATCGTCAATCGTTCAGCAAAGGCTGTACCACGGCATCAATCGCTTCACGCGCCCGGAAGATGCGCGAACGCACCGTACCGATCGGACAGTCCATTACCTCGGCAATCTCCTCGTAACTGAGGCCTTCCAGCTCGCGCAGGGTGATCGCCTGGCGCAGATCGGCCGGCAGCTTGTGGATCACCTCGGCGACTTTCTGCTTGATCTCGTCCGACAGCAGCAGGGACTCCGGGGTGTCCACATCGCTTAGATGTTCGGTATGGCCATATTGTTCCGCGTCGGCGATATCAATGTCCTGGTTGGCCGGACGGCGCCCGCGCGAAACGATGTGATTCTTGGCGGTATTGATGCCGATGCGGTACAGCCAGGTATAAAAAGCGCTCTGGCCGCGGAAGCCGTTAAGGGCGCGGTAGGCCTTGATGAAGGTCTCCTGGGCCACATCCGGTGCGTCCGACTCGCCCACCAGGCGGCTGACCAGCTGGATGATCTTGTACTGATACTTGCGCACCAGCAGCTCGAACGCCCGGGCATTCCCTTCCTGTGCAAGTGCGACTAATTGTTCGTCTGTTTGTTCTTCGCTCATGCACAAGCCATGTCGTTGCCGCAACCGGCGGTCGGCATCCTGAATTCCGGATAAACTTCCTGTCCCCGCCCAAACCGCCGCCACAGGCTGCGGTTCCCCAATATTGTAACAAGCTATCCACCTAAGCCGTGAATTCCGCTACCGAAGTCCTGATTCTGGGCAGCGGCGCCGCCGGCCTGTCCGCGGCGCTGCGTCTGGCCGAAAGCGGCCGCCGCGTCACCGTCGTTTCCAAGGGCACCCTGGCCGGTGGCAGCACCCTGTGGGCGCAGGGCGGCATCTCCGCCGTGCTCGACGAGGACGACTCGCTCGAAGCCCATGTGCGCGACACCCTCATCGCCGGAGGCGGCCTGTGCGACGAACAGGCGGTGCGCTTCACCGTCGGCCGCGGCCCGGACTGCATCCGCTGGCTGGTCGAACAGGGGGTGGTGTTCACCCAGGAAGACGGCGAATTGCGCGGCCAGCGCCTGCACCTGACGCGCGAGGGCGGCCATAGCCACCGCCGCGTGGTGCACGCCGCCGACGCCACCGGCCGCGCCGTCGAAACCACCCTCGCCGCCCTGGCCACCGGCCACCCCAACATCACCGTGCGCGAGCAGTCGGTAGCGGTGGATCTGGTGGTCGACCGCGCAGCGAAGCGGGTGCTCGGCGCCTACCTGCTGCACCGGCCCAGCGGCCGCATCACGGCGATGCCGGCCAAGGCGGTGATCCTGGCTACCGGCGGCGCCAACCAGGTCTATCTTTACTCAAGTAATCCCTTCGGCGCCTCCGGCGACGGCATCGCCATGGCTTGGCGCGCCGGCTGCCGGGTGGCGAACATGGAATTCATGCAGTTCCATCCGACCTGCCTGTACCACGGCGACTCCCGCTCTTTCCTCATCTCCGAGGCGCTGCGCGGCGAAGGCGCCACCCTGCACGCGCCCAATCCGGACGGCAGCATCGGCGAACGCTTCATGCCGCGCTTCGACCAGCGCGGCGAACTGGCGCCGCGCGACATCGTGGCCCGCGCCATCGACCATGAAATGAAGCGGCTCGGCGTCAAGCACGTCTGGCTCGACATCTCGCACAAGCCGGCCGAGTTCGTGCGCGGGCATTTCCCCTCGATCTACGAGCACTGCCTGAAACTGGGCATCGACATCACCCGCCAACCGATCCCGGTGGTGCCCTCGGCGCACTTCACCTGCGGCGGCGTGATGACCGACCTGCGCGCCCGCACCGACGTCGCCGGCCTCTACGCCGCTGGCGAAGTCGCCTGCACCGGCCTGCACGGCGCCAATCGCCTGGCCAGCAACTCCCTGCTGGAATGCCTGGCCTTCGCCGAAGCCGCCGCCGAGGACCTGCTGCTGGAATTGCCCAGGCTGCCGGACCCGCCGCCGATCAAGCCCTGGGACGAAAGCCGCGTTTCCGACTCCGACGAGGACGTGGTGGTGTCGCACAACTGGGTCGAGCTGCGCACCTTCATGTGGGATTATGTCGGTATCGTCCGAACCAGCAAGCGCCTGCTGCGGGCACAGCACCGCGTCGACCTGCTCAAACGCGAAATCATCGAGTTCTACCGCAACTACCGCATCACCCATCACCTGATCGAGCTGCGCAACCTGGTCACCGTGGCAGAGCTGATCGTGCGCTCGGCGCTGGAACGGCGCGAGAGCCGCGGTCTGCACTACACCCTGGACTTCCCGCAGACCGACGCCGTGGCCAGGCCCACGGTGCTGACGCCCGGCACCTGAGCCGCGCCAGCGCCGCCGCCATCGCTTGGCCCGTAAAGCTAAGCAGATTGGCGCATTGCATACTCACCTCCAGACCCGCCCGCTGCAGACACTAGCCGCTGGCCGATCATTGCCGGATACCGCCATGCACCAGAGCGGCCGGCCGTCTGGAGGAGAAGCACCGCATGAACAATTCCCGTTTTGCTACCGCCCTGGCTCTTGCCCTGCTGTCCGGCGTCGCCCTGCTGTCGGGCTGCGGCAGCAGCGACCCGGCGGACGCTGCCCCTTCATCGTCCGCCGCCCTGGAGTCCATGCCGGCCGGAAGCGTCATGGCGGCCAAAAGCTGCACCCTGACCGCGGTCGGCATTCCGATCCCGGCGAATCACTGCTGGCAACTGACTTACCGCACCACCGACACCTCGGGCGCGGCGGTGGAAACCATCGCCACCGTGCTGGTGCCGGACGGCGCGCCTGCCACGAACCGGGTGCTGGTGTCCTACCAGACCGCCGAGGACGGCCTCACCACCGACTGCGCGCCGTCCACCGAATTCGCCAAGGGCACCTCGATCGAGGAGGTCAATGTGATTCTCGACCTGGCGCAGGGCTGGGTGGTGGTGGCGCCGGACTACGAAGGTCCGCAATCGCAGTACGGCGCCGGCATCATGGCCGGCCAGGCGGTGCTCGACGGCATCCGCGCCGCCGAAAACTTCGCCTCCGCCGGCCTGGCGGGGGCCGCCACCAAGGTCGGCATGGAAGGCTATTCCGGCGGCGCGCTGGCCACCGGCTGGGCCATGGAGCTGCAAGGCAGCTACGCCCCGGAACTGAACCTGGTCGGCGTGGCCGAGGGCGGCATCCCGGCCGACATCAATGCGGTCGCCAAGCATGCCGACGGCGGCCTGTTCTCCGGCATCGAGCTGGCGGCCGCCATCGGCATCAAGCGCGCCTATCAATACAGCTTCGATTTCGAGAGCTATCTGAACGCGGCCGGGAAGGCCATGGAGCAGAACATCGGCAAGATGTGTCTGGGCAGCCCCGGCAACGCCCCCGATCCGCTTACCGCCTATCCGTTCAAGAAGCTCGACGACTACACCACCATCCCCGATTTCCTCGACTATGCTCCTGTCCAGACCATCCTGGACGAGCTCAAGATGGGTCAGCGCAAGCCGGCAGCGGCTTCAGTATTCATGTTCAATTCGATCATCGACGAACTCATTCCGATCGCCACCGTTGATGCCCTGCATGCGACGTATTGCAGTGAAGGCGTCAACGTAACGTACGAGAGAACGCTGGCCGGCGAGCACATTGTCGCGCTGGTGCCGTTCTTCCTTCAGGCCCTGCCCTATTTACAGGGCGCCTTCTCCGGCAAGCCGGCGGTCAACCTGCTGGCGGCAGCCTGCAAATAAAAAAAGCGGGCGGCGCATCATCCGCCGCCCGCTTTTCCTGGCACCGGTCAAATACAACCCCTCGACCGGCAGCAGCCCAGGTTAACCATCAATACGACTGCCACGGCCACGGCTGCGCCGCGATGGCAACGCGCCGCGGATCCCACCAGGGCAGGCTGTTGATCAGCGCCGGATAGTTGGACAGGCAGTTGTTCAGCGTCGGCAGCAGCATGCCCGGCAACAGCGGCGCCGTATCGTTGAAGCGCGCGCCGAGGAAGCCCAGGGCCAGCGGTTCGCCAGCCAGTTCGCCGGCGACATGCACCAGGGCCACTAACGGCGGAGCGGTCAGGGTGCGCAGGGTCAGCACTTGCGCCCCGGCGGCGCAGTATTTCTGCGCCAGCGCATTGTTGCCGTCGACCGGCACGATCTCGTCGAGTTGATCCTGGTAGTTGAGCACCGGCATGCTCGGCGTCGCCTGTCCCAGGTCGTTCTTCTGGTACATGTACTCTGCCACCGACGAATCGATCGGATCGCTCAGCGTGGTGTAGTTCTCGATGCGCGTGAAGGCATAGGGGATCGCCGTTTCGAGCGTGCATTCATCGCTAGCGGTGGCGAACATCTGCCGCCCCGTGGCGTTGAGCGCGGCATACAGTCCCGCTTCCGGATAGGCGCGGTCCAGCCCGACCAGGGCGATGATCAGCAGGCCGGCGGTGGCGCTGCCGTCGTTGCGCTGGAGCATCAGCTTCAGATCGGAAGGCACGCCGCCCTCGGCGGCCCCGACCACATTCAGCTCGGGTGCATAGGACTGCTTCTGCTCGGCCGCCCAGCCGGTGGCCGCGCCGCCGCCGGAATAGCCCCACAGGCCAACCTTGGTCGAAGGGCTCAGACCGTCTGGGGCGTAATTCAGCACGGCGCGGATACCGTCGAGTACACCGTGCGCCGACTGCATGCCGGCGATGAATTGCGAGTTCGGCCCCTCGTAATCGGCATAGACGATGGCGTAGCCCTCGAGCAGCGCGGTGAGCGAAAGGCTCACTTCATAGGTGCCGACACCCAGCGCCGAGGAGCCGCCGAGGATTCCGGTGCGCAGCGTGTACGAGGGCTGGCAGGCGCTGCTCAGCGAATCCTCGGCGATCTGGTAGGACACCAGCGGCCGCGTGCCGCCACCGGTCCATGAGCCGTGCGGAACCAGCACGGTCGCCGCCTCGGCCACCGGTTGGCCCTTGCCGTCGGTGGACTTGTACAGCACCTGATAAGCATCGATTTTCAGATTCTGCAACTGGGTCAGTTGCGGAAACAGCACTGCCGCGGCGTCGCCGAAGACGCTGGTGAGGGTGGTGGTGAGCGGCGGCAGCAGATACTCCGCCACGATCTTGCGGTCATTCAACACGCTGCCGTTGGGCAAGCTCTCGTAACCGGCCGGCGGCACATAGAACGGATCGTTCTGCGGCAGCGGGATCTGCTGGGCTCTTGCGGTGCCGATCAGGCCCGCACTCAACACCAATGCAACGGCCAGCGCCCTTCGCAGGGCGGCTACTCTCTCCATGGCGACTCTCCTCCTCGTTCACTTCCTGTTGGAAAAGCTCGGCCGCTTGCTTTTATTGAGGGCGCGGCATGAAGCGAGTCTAGGGGTGCGAGGATGCCGTCAGCTTGTAAAAAACGCTTGCCCGGCGACCGTTCAGCGCCAGCACTTGTGAAAGCTGACGCCCTGCCCGGAAGTGGCGGCGGAAGGGCTGAGGCCGAACAGTTCCTTAACCGCGTGATCGATATGCGCCAGGTCATGGAAGCCCATCTCGTGCGCCACATCGGTCAGCTTCATGCCCTTCTCCCACAGGCGGATCGCCTTCCAGGTATTGACCCAGCGGATGTACTGCGCCGGCGCACAGCCCAGGTTTTGCTGGAACAGGGCGCGCAGCCGCGACTCGGACAGCTCCGCCACCGCCGCCAGCCGCGGCAGCGACAGTTCATCCAGCGGCAGTTCCTCCACCAGCCGCATCACGCGCTGCACCCGTGGATCGTATCTGACGGTGGAATCACATTCTCCGCCAAGCACCGCGATCACCTGGTCGAACAGGCGGTGCGCCTGCGGGCAGCTCATCGGCGCAGCGAACGAGTCGCTCAACAGAGGCCGCAGGTCTTGCAGATCGGCCTCACCCAGCGCGCGCACCGCCTGTTGTCTGAGACAGGGCTGCAGGGCCGCATAGCTCGGCGTGGTGATGCCCGCATCGAACAGGCTCAGCTCGGAAGCATCCGCTTCGAGCAGGGTGCGGCTGACATTGGGCGCCAGGATCACGCCCTGGTATTCGCGTACCGGCTGACCCTCGATCTGCATCAGGAAGGGCTTGCGGTTGGCGACGAGGATGGTGGCCGAGAGGCGCTTGTGCGGCTTGGCCGTGCCGCTCAGGGCAAACGAATCCGCCTGCATGATGAAGCAGCGATCCCACATGTAGACCCGCATCGTAGGACCGCGCTGCGCTGCCATGCTCCTCCCTGTTTCGCCCAGCGATTCTCCTGGAAGCATCAGACTAACCCAGTCGCCGCGCTACTCCCATATCACTGGCCGCCCCGTCTTGCGCCAGTGGTCCGCCTGCGACAGGTAGCGGCTTTCCAGCACATTGCGCCGGATCTTCATGGTCGGCGTGAGCAAGCCGTTGTCCATGGTCCAGGGGTCCTTCACCACCACCAGGTAGTCGAGCTTCTCATGCTCCTCCAGCGCGGCATTGACCTGGTGCAGCAGCGCCTGAAGTTCGGCGGCGAGCGCCGCATCCTGCCGCTGCACCTGCGTCTCAGCCGACAGCATCAGCAGCGCGAACGGCTGCGGCTGGCCGCTGCCGGTCACGCACACCGCCTCGATGCGCGGGTGCTCGCCGAGGCGGTTCTCGATCGGCACCGGCGCCACGTACTTGCCCTTGCTGGTCTTGAACAAGTCCTTGACGCGGCCGGTGATGCGCAGCCGGCCCTGCCCGTCCAGCTCGCCCATGTCGCCGGTGCGGAGGAATCCATCCGCCGTCATCGCCTCGGCGCTCAGTTGCGGATTCTTGAAGTAGCCCAGCATGGTGCTGGGACTCTTCACCAGCACCTCGCCGCCTTCGCCGATGCGCTGCTCCACCCCCGGATTGGTACGGCCGACGTAACCGATGCGCGTCTCGCCGGGCAGGCTGGTATGCGAATAGGAGAAGTTCTCCGACATGGCATAGCCTTCGAGCAATTCCAGTCCGAGCCGGCGATACCACTGCAACAGGCTGGGCGTCAGCGGCGCGGAGCCGGTCAGGGCGAAGCGCACATGCTCCAGGCCGAGCTGCGCCAGGATCCTGCGCTTGACCATGGCCGAGAGCAGCGGCACTCGAAACAGGAGCTTCTGCCTTGAAGGCGGCAAAGTCTCGCACACGCCCTGATAAAACTTGGTCCACAGGCGCGGCACCGAGAAAAATATCGTCGGCCGGGCACGGCGCAGGTCCTGCACGAAAGTCGCCAGCGACCAGGCGAAGTAGACACGGAAGCCGTGATACAGCGAGGGCGACTCGACCAGGGCGCGCTCCGCCGCATGTGCCAGCGGCAGATAGGACAGCATGCGGTCGGCCGGACTGATCCCGAACATCTGCGCGCCGCGGCGCACCGTCTCCATCATGGCGCCGAAGCTGATCATCACTCCCTTGGGCAGGCCGGTGCTGCCCGAGGTATAGATGATGGTGGCCAGCTCGGCGGGGTCGCGTTTCGGAACAAGCTGCAGCGGCTCCGTGCGCGCGGCGATCGCATCCCATTGCGCGACATCCCCGCCCAGAGGCGACAGCGGCAGGGCGATGCGCGGCAACTGCGCCGGCACACCCGGCTCCACCTGCGGCCACAGCTCGTCCATCTTGCCGACGAACAGCAGCCGCGCCTCGCTGTGTTCGAGCACATAACGCGCGGTCTCGGCATTGAGCGTCGGATACAGCGGCACGCTGATATGCCCGGCCATCCAGATGGCGAGGTCGGCCATGATCCAGTGCGCGCTGTTCTTGCCCAGCAGCGCGATCTGGCTGCGCGGCGGCAACTCCAGTGAACGCAGATGCGCCGCCATGCGCCGCGCCTGCCCCGCGACCTGCACCCAGCTGTAGTCGATGGTGGCGCCATCGGCCTGCGGCTGCGTCAGGTAGATCGCATCCGGAGTGCTGCGCTCCCAGTGCAGCAGGCAATCGAGCAGAGTTGCCTTGTGATCGAAGTCGGGCATGGTATTCGGTTCAGTGTCCTGCACAACGAGCATGGTCCCCGCCGCGGCGGGGACCATGCCGAATCCACCTCACTCTATTACAGCGCGGCGTTTGGCGGCTTGCTGCTCACCGGAGCGCACACCGTGCAAGGCGCCGCCAAGTCGGAGGGCGACAGCAGCGGCAGGTTGATGAAGGACGCGCCCGTGTCGGCATCGCGGCTGACCGTGTAGGTGCCGCCGGACAGATTGGCGTCCTGCACCGGTGTCGGCAGCAGATGCGGCGCATCGTAGTTGCTCAGCGTCAGCCGCAGGCGATAGCCGGCCGGGATGCGGGTGGCGGTCGGAAAGATCTCGATGTCGTAGCGCGTCATCACTCCCGGCACCACCGCCTGTTCCGCGCTCCTGCTGTAGCTATGGTAGGGCTGCAGCGGTTCGCCATTCGGGGCATACCAGGTCTTGCCGGTATCCAGCGCCCGCAGCGAACCGAGCAAGGCGCCATTGGTCAGCGGAATGGCCGCTGTGTCGGCCGGACCGACCATTTCGACCGTCGCCACCAGCTCAGTATCCTTGCTTGTCGCCTTCATGAAGATCGAGGCGTCAATCGGGCCGGCCAACAGCTGGTCGGTGGCCAGCGGCTCGGTGGTGTAGGTCAGGGTGCCGCTGCCGCTCTCCAGATTGGAATCGTCGTTGAGGCAGGGGCTGCGCAGGCCGAAGCTGCCAAAGGCGAAATTGGGAACGCCGGCAAACCACTGGTCGACCTGCTTGGTGCAGAAGCGGGTGCCGAGCAGGCCAACCCAGCTCATCGTATCGTTGTTGAGCAGGGCGTTGCGCGGCCCTCCTGACGGCGGCGTAGTGGTGAGCGAACCGTCGTTCTGCGACTTCGCGGCGGTGTTGCTACGCCCTGGGCCGAAATAGTATTTGGTGGCCTGCCCGTTCTGCACCGGCCATAGTGCGGTGTCGAACCACTGGTCGGCCTGCGTCGGCGTCCACTTGGCGGTGAAGTCGCCCGGTTGCTGCACGTAGAGATGCAACGGCGCGGTGGTGTGCAGCAACGAACTGTCCTTGCCCTTGAGCCAGGCGTCGAACCACTTCAGCTGCAGGTTGGTCATCAGAGTCACGTCATAACCGATATGGCCCCAGGGGCCCATCAGCAGCTGGTAGCGCGGATCCGCTTTCTGGCCCGGCAGCATCGGGGCGTAGACGGAGCGCCCCGCGGCCGCATTCTGCAAGCCGGTGTAGTTGCGCAGCTCGCCGCGCAGGAACACGTCCTCCCAGCCGCCGGTGGCGAACACGGCGACCTTGTTGTTGACGACCTGCTGCAGCACATTGATCACGCTGCGCTGCTGCCAGAACGCCTCGTCATAGGCGTCGTCGCCGCCGGCATTGATATTGAACATAGTGGGTGCCAGGATCTTTGGATACACCGCAAGATGCTGCAGCGCCAGTTGAGCCGCGTTCTGATACTGCGCCAGGGCCGCAGCGTCGCCATGGGCCAGCGCATCGAGCAAGGGACCGTAAAGCGGCTGCGCAACGCTCCAGATGGGATCGGCGACCGAGATCACCTGGTAGTCGAAGATGGCATCCACCAACCCGCCCTGGAAGGTCAGGTCCTGATACAGATCATTTTCGGCGGCCATGGCGAAGATCGCCTTGACCGGCGAGTTCGGTCCAGCCGCGGCGGCCGTGAAATACGTGTTGCAGGCCATGTAGGACAGGCCGAACAGGCCTACCTTGCCGCTGGAATTCGGCAACTTGGACACCCACTGCACCAGGGTGGCGCCATCGCTGGCTTCGACCGGAGCAAACAGGCCGATCTGTCCCGGCGAGCCGCCGGAACCGCGGACGTCGGCGATGACCACGATATAGCCCTGCCCGACCAGGGTCTTTACATCGGTGCTGCCGATGGAGCCGCTGTAGGGAATGATTTCCTTGCTGTAAGGGGTTTGCTGCAGCAGCACCGGGAAGGGGCCCGTGGCCGGAGTACCGCTGGCATCGGTCGGATACCAGACATCGGCCTTCAATACCGCGCCATCCGACATCGTCACCCCCTGATCGGCATCGAGGCCATAGCCGTAGATCGGAGCAGGCACATCGGGCAGGGTCGGCAGCGGCAGCACCCCGGCGGCCCGGCCGGGCCAGGGCAGCAGGCTCAGCAGCAGGCTCAGCAGCGCGGCGCAGCGGGTGGCGGCGGACATGGGGCGACTCTCCTCGGTGTTTTTTGCGGCAGCGGACCTGGGGGTCGCCGCCATGACTGAAACCTTAAGGCCCCGCCGGCAGCGGCCGTGAGGGGCGCGCGCGCCAAGCTGCTTAGCAATTCGGGCCATCGTCGACCTGCGCCCCGCAGTCGAAGCGCCAGAAAAAGGTCCGGCAAGCCATGCGGCCTGCCGGACCCAATCGGGCTACAACTCAGTGATGTGTGGCGCGGCCTAGGGGCCGGTATTGAGGAACACCGCCAGCGAGGTCAGGCCGGCGACTTCCAGGTAGACGCCGCCGACGGCGATATCCGGCTTGCCGTCGCGGTTGAAGTCCGCCACCACCGGCGTCTGCGGGGCGCCCGCCGCCGGGAAGGTGCTGAGGTAAAGCGGCGCGCCGAAGCTGCCGTCGCCGTTGTTGAGCAGTACCACTTCCTGATTGCTGAGCGTGGCGCTGGAGATGATGTCGAGCTTGCCGTCGCCGTTGAGGTCGGCCAGCGTGCCGGACACCGGGCCAAGCCCGCCGGCATAGGTGCTGACCTTGCTCCAGCCGCCCTTGCCATCGGACAGATTGACCTGCAGCGAGCTGCTGGCTGGATCGGCCTCGTTGGAGCTCACGATGTCGTCGATGCCGTCGCCGTTCAGATCGCCGGCCAGCACCGTGCCCGGAACAAAGGACGTGCTGAGGCTGCTCTGGTAGGTGAACGTGCCGTCGCCGTTGCCGGTGAGCAGGTAGATCTGCTGGGTGATGGCGTCGCTGGCGGCGAGATCCGCATTGCCGTCGTTGTTGAGGTTGGCCAGGGCCAGGCCGGAGCCGCCGAAGACCAGTTGCGTCGACAGCAGACCCGGATATTTGAAGGTGCCGTCGCCGTTGCCGAGCAGGGTGTAGACGCCGGCGTGGGTCAGGATCGCCATGTCGAGCTTGCCGTCGTGGTTGAGGTCGTTGACCACCACGTTGTCCTGCTGCAGCTCCGGCACGATGTAGGACGCCTTCTGCGTGAAAGTGCCGTCACCGTTGCCGAGCAGCACGTAGACCACGCCGTCGTTGAGGGCCAGCAGGTCGGCCTTGCCGTCGCCGTTGAAATCGCCGACCGCCAGCGTGCCGACTTCGAAGTTCACCACGGTTTCCGGCAGCTTGCGGAAGGTGCCGTCGCCGTTGCCGAGCAGCACGTAGAAGCCGACGCCGTAAAACAGGCCGTCGCACATGGCGATGTCGGGTATGCCGTCGCCGTTGAAATCGCCCACCACGGTGCTGGTCTCTTCCGGGCCGGGGCCGCCGTTGCCGCCGTCCAGATAGGCCGGCAGGGTCTTGAACGTTACGGCGGGTGAACCCAGCGCCGCGGGCATCGTGCCGATGGCCGCGAGCGCCAGCGAGAACCCCGCCGCGATGCGTAACAGATTACTTCCCTTCATTGCTCCGTTCCTCCAGTGTGGTACCGCGATCGGGCGCCGCCGTCCTGTCGGCGCCTCCGGCACGAAGTCTCGGCCGGCGGGTGATTCGGCCGTGAGAGCCGCACGCGCCAAGCTGCTTAGCCGCATGGGCCATTTGCATCCCTCCGGCCTCGGAGCGGCGGCTGCCAGGGTCGCCCGTTGCGGGCACTGCACTGACAAACGGTGGCGATCAGGCTCCCAAACGGGAATGACCCGGAGCGGCAAGCACTGGCGCTGACAGCCGCTTGTGCCAAAATGCTTAGCATTAGGGGCCACGCACAGAGCCCCAGCGCAGGAGCGAGATGCGTCAGACAAGCGCAGGCCCGGGCAAGCCAGCCCGGCGAGGGGCCAAGAGAAAAGCCGTACCGCGCAACTCCCTGCCGGCCGCCTATCTGCGGCTGGTGCTGGAGATCGCGGCGGAGCGCGGCATCGATCCGCAGCAGGTGCTGCAAGGCACCCGTCTCGGCCCGGACCAGCTCGCCGCCGCGGAAAGCCGCGTGGCCGCGGCCGATGCCGCGCGCGCCGTCGCCAACGCCATGCACCTCACCGGCGACGAGGGCCTGGGCCTGGAAATGGGCCTGCGCACCAAGCCCACCGCGCACGGCTATCTCGGCTACGCGGCGATGAGCTGCAACAGCCTGCGCGAAGCTCTGGAAATCACCATCCGTTTTGTGCAGCTGCGCCAGCGCGACGTCAGCCTGTCGTTGACCGTGGACGGCGCCGATGGCGTGCTGCAGTCCGACGATGCGCACGACCTCGGCGCGCACCGGCAATTCTTCCTCGAAGGCATGATGATCGGCCTGGCCCGCGTCGCCGGTTTCGTGGTGGGCGAAACCATGCTCGACTGCGAGCTGTTTTTCGACTGGCCCGAACCGCCCTACTTCGCCGCCTACCGCTCACGCCTGCCGCGCGTGCGCTTCTCCGCCCCGGCGGTGCAACTGCGCTTCGACGCGCGCCTGCTCGAACGCCAGCCGCTGCTGGCCGATGCAGGCGCGGCGCGGCAGGCGCTGGAGCAATGCGAGCGCGAGCAGGCCCTGGGCGGACGCGAGCCGGACAACATCGTGCGCCGCGTGCGCGCCGAGCTGGCCCTGGGCGCCGACGGCTATCCCGATCTGTCCGGCGTATCGGCGCGGCTGTTCACCTCCAACCGCACCCTCAAGCGGCGCCTGCAGCAATGCGGCACCAGCTTCCAGGAACTGCGCGACGCGGCGCGCCACCGCGACGCGCTGCGCCTGATGGAAAATCCGGACATGGAGATCCAGCAGGTCGCCGCGGTGCTGGGCTACAAGGACCCGCCCTCCTTCACCCGCGCCTTCCGCCGCTGGACCGGTCAGGCGCCGACCCAGGCAAGATCGGGCCGCGGCTGAGACAAAGGCGCGGCCTGCGGACTGCCCACCCGCTCAATCCTGGAAAAACCGGCTGATCAGAGGCTTGCGCGGATCCGGCCAGCGCTTTTGTTGCGTGATCCACGCCGCCAGATCGAGCGCTTCCTGATCCGCCAGATTGGCGTTGCCGTAAGGCATATTGGCCTTGAGGAAGGCGGCGAGCATCGGCGCCCGATACATCCCCGCCCCCTTGTTGAAACTATGCCAGCCCCACAGGGGCGGAAACAGGTACTTGCCCGACTCCTCCCGCTTGCCCTCGCCGTTGCCGCCATGACAGACCGCGCAGCGTTGGGCGTACAGCGCGTGGCCATGCTGTGGATCGCCATCGACCCCGGTGCCTTGCACGGTGGCAAAGCCGCGGCCCGGCAGCGCCACGCCGACCGGCTGCCCCTTGGCCAGCCACTGCGCATAGACGGTGAGCGCCCGCAGCTCCTGGCTGCCCTGCGGCGGCGGCACACCGTTCATGCTGAAGCGGAAGCACTGCTGGATGCGCTCCTCGAAGGTGTTGACCGCATTGGTCTTGGCCAGATACATCGGGTACATGCCCCAGGCCGCCCACATCGGCGAGGCATTGGCTCGCTGCCCCGCGTCGAGATGGCAGTTGCCGCAGGACAGCGCATTGCCGCTGTAGCGCCGGGCGTAATGCGGGGTGTCTACGAAGATGCGATAGCCCTGGCGCACCAGCTCGCCGTACTGGTCGTGCGGCAGACTGTCGGCCTTGGCCCAGACATCCGAGGCATCGGCGGAGGTGGTGGCGGCATCGACGTGCAAGGCCCACAGGCGGTCGCTCCAGGCCCAGCAGGCAAGCACCGCGATCGCCGCGCAGGCAAACAGCAGCGCCGCAATCGCGGAGCGCCGTCCCATCGGACGTGGATTCCTTGTATCCATCGCCAGCAGCAGCCGCTAGCCGTTCAGCCCAGGTCGATCAGCACATAGCCCTGCGTCTGCAGGATCGTCTCAGTGGTCAGCGCCGACAGCGCCGGCTTGATGTCCGGATTGATCCAGTCGAGCTGGTATTTTTTCTTCAGCGCGGCCTGCGCGCAAACCACGAAGTCCACGCCGAAGGTGTGCAGCTTGTGGATCAGCTCCAGATTCGGATTGGCCACACCCTGCAGCGTCTTGTAATGCTCTGCGTCGAGCACGTCCGCTGTGGCCGAACCCGATAGCAGGGTGACGATCTTCAGGTGATCCGCCGGCACGCCGGCCGAGGTGAACAGGTTGACGGCGCGGGCCACCGCCTGCAATTCGGGATTGATCTCGGCGGGCTTGTCGTTACCGTTGTCGATGACGAACAGAATCTTGTAGACCTGATTCTTGTCCGGCTGGTACACCCCTTCCGGAAATGGGTGCATCGGGCCATAGCCGGTAATGGTCGGGGTCTGCCAAAAGTCCTTGCCCTGCTCCGTGTCCGGCGCCGCCTGTGCGGCCGCGACGATGGTCAATCCGAGAAAGGCCAATGCCTGTATCAGCTTCATTCCATGCTCCCCATCAAGTTTTTCGAGTGGCCGCGTCAATCGCAGCGATCCAGCGGCATGCACCTACTGTAAAAGCTCGACCGGCTTTCCAGGCTGCCATTGATCACAAACTCGTCACAAAATGCGGAACGGATGCACCCCTCAGCATGAAGCTGAAGCTCGCGTTCTTCGTTACAACTTCGGCAGCCGCTCGAAAGTCGGCAAGCCCGGAGGAATCTGATGGAAATCCTGCTTGTCGATGGTGAAAATCGCCATCTGCGGATTACCGAACAGGCCCGGCTCGTCGAGCGTGCCGACTTTCAGGATGACCGCGTCCAGGCCCGGCCGCCGCGTGGTCAGGTGCGTGCCGCATTCGGCGCAGAACTCACGCGTCACCGGCTGCTGCAGATCGCTGCGCGAAAATTTCTTCGGCGCCCCCTTGGTGTAAATGAAGCCGTCGGTCGGCATCAAAAGAAACATATTGGGAGCGCCGCCGCTGATGTACTGGCATTCGCGGCAGTGGCATTGCGCCTTCATGATCGGCTTGCCCTCGGCCACATAGCGCACCGCGCCGCAATAGCATCCGCCTTCAAGCTTCATGGCATTCCCCTCCCGTTTATTTTCACCAAGCATATCGGAAGGAAACCTCTGTCGTGAAGCCCGTGCCGGGCGCAGCAAAGAGCCATGCCCTAAATCTTGGTGGCCCCGCAAGCAGACCGGCTATGATCCGCAAGCAGTCACTCCCTGCCCCAACCTCACCGATACCGCAAGCCATGAACAAGAGTTTCGCCGAACGCATTGCATTGATGAACGCAATGTACAAGCTGCCCGCCCATGCGGCGCCCACCATTCCGGACGACGTCGCCAGTCGGCTGAAGAAATTCAAGGCCACGCTGGCCGACGAAGTCGACGAGATCGATGAGATCGTGCAGAAAGCCGAACAGGGCGCCCCACCCATCGAGATCGCCGTGGCCCTCGCCGACCTGCTCGGCGACGTCATCGTCTACTGCCGCTCCGAAGCCCTCAAGTACGGCCTTCCGCTGGAAGCCGTGCTCGACCTGATCATGGACAGCAACGAAAGCAAGCTCGGCGCCGACGGCAATCCGATTTACGACGCCAACGGGAAATTCCTCAAGGGGCCGAATTACTGGAAGCCGGAGCCGAAAATCAAGGAGCTTCTACAGTCGTCGGGAAAACTTTGATTGCCCGACGAGAAAAATCGAGTACGGCCCCTTGAATCTCGCCCAGGCTAGCGATGAATACAATCGACCTGACCCGCTTTGACCTCAACCTCCTGGTTGTGATGGATGCACTTCTGGCTGAACGTCATGTCGGGCGGGCCGCTGCAAGGCTGCACCTGTCCCAGTCTGCGACGAGCCATGCGCTATCCAGATTACGCACGACACTCGACGATCCTCTTTTCATCCGCAATCCCAGGGGAATCGAACCCACGCCCCTGGACTTGGAACTTGGACCGCCGATCGCCACCTTGCTGGAGCAGGTCAAAACGATTGCGCGTCCACGCGGCCCGTTTGACCCGGCCAGCCTCGACCGGACATTCACCATCGGGGCCACCGACTACGCTGTATTGACGGTTCTGACTCCGGTGATCTCCCTGGTGCAGGCTGCCGCGCCAAACGTGGTGCTGCGAATCGAGCCCGTCGATCACGAATCCGTGGCGCATCGCCTTGACCTTGGCGAGATGGACCTGGCGATTGGCTCCGGCTCGTTCGCCATCAAGCCGCACAGGTTTGACGTTGTTCCATTGTTCGACGAGCGTTTCGTGGGAATTGCGCGCCGCGATCACCCTTCCCTGCGCAAGCGCGGAAAAAAAGTCTCAATGAGCCTTGATGCGTTTGTCGAACTACCCCATGCGCTTGTCTCTCCAAAAGGCGATCTTCGCGGCGCCGTCGACCTCGCATTGGAAAAAGCCGGGCGGACTCGCAAGGTGGCCATCACCTGCCCGAATTTTCTCGGCGTGCCCTTTCTGGTTGGTTCAAGCAATATGGTCGCGGCAATGGCTGAACGCGCTGCGCTGCGCCTGGCCGACGCCGCCGGGCTTTGCCTGTTTGAATTGCCGATCCAGATCCCGGCCTGGTCCGTCTATGCTGGCCGCGCCGGAGGCCGGGCGACAGAACCGGAGATTGCCTGGCTGACCAACCTCATCGCTTCCGCAACGCGGCTGTAGGTGTCGCCGGATTTCAGCAGGCTTGGGGCGACCGATCGATTTCATGCATGGAGTTGCTGCACAAATACCATTGGATTGATGTTGCGCGCGCTGGGATAGTTCAAGTCGACCTTGCAACCATCCTCGATGGAGATCGCCGTGAACACCTTTCCCACGCTCGTCATGGTTCCCTGCTTCGCCGGAGCCCCCTGGAAGCTGAGGCAGCTGAGCCAGCTTCAGCGTTGGCCCATGCGAACCATGCGCCTGCCCGATCATCTCGACGATCTTGAAAAGCTGGCCGATTTTGTACTGGAGCAAGTCAAGGACTTGAGCAGCTACGTTCTGGTCGGCGATTCGTTTGGCGCGGTCGTCTCGATCGCCCTTGCGACACGGCGGCCATCCGGCCTCACCGGCCTGGTTTTATCGGGAGGGTTTGCAAAAAATCCGATCACCTCGCCGGTCCTGAAGATGCTGACTGCACTGGCGCCGTTCTTCCCAGGTTGGTTCTATCGCCAGATGACCTTGCGCGCGCATGCCGCCAATTTGCGTTCGACCTTCGACGTCGAAGGCGAAATCCCCTGGTCCACTGGACAGACACGCGCACTCTTCGTCAAGGAGACATCGCACGGAGCCTATGTGAACCGGCTTCGGGCGGTTGCAAAGTCCGACTACAGCGGCAAACTGGCTCGCATCAATGTCCCTACCTTGATCATGACGCCCGAGGAGGATCGCCTGATCGGAAGAGAGGCCGCCGAGATCATGCTCAAGGGCATTGCCGGATCGATTGAGATTGTCGTGCCCAGGACCGGCCACATGCTTCGCTGCTCCCATCCAGGCACGTACTCCAGGGAGGTCCGCGAGTTCCTTGAGCGTGACCATCCCGTTTTGGCGCAAGCAACTGCTTGAGCGGCCGCCTGGAAGTGGCGCCGTTACTCGAACAAATCAATGGAGTCGCATGCGATTGATTCCTAAAGCGGACTCTGCGGCAGCCTGGCCGTCTTTAATATCGCTCATTCACTCCTTGCTGAGATCAGCCTCACCTCCAGCGCGGTCGCGACCGGCAGCGCCGCTTGTACCGGCCGCCGCGGCTTGATCCGCGGCAGATCGCGCAACAGGCCGCGCAGCAGGAACACCAGGCCCGCGATCACGCCCACCAACAACAAGACCGCGCCGAGGAAGGCCAGCTTCGGAGTGGGCGCCGGCGCCGACTTCAGGACAGAGCGGATCGCCTGCAAGTCCCGTGCGTATTCCTCCGAATCCAGCGCCAGGCTCCTGCTGGTGGCCGAGGAATGCGTTTCCGTCGAGGCTCCAATCGCCACCGGTCTGCCATCGCATTCGGCCAGAACCGTGTTCCAGCCCCCCACCGCCATGGGCAGATGCACGTGGCAACGGATGCCGGCATCGCCGGCGGCGGATACCTGGGGGCCCGCGCCCAGGCACACGAGCAGGGCGACAAGGCGGACCGGGCGCAGACGGTCACGACGGCCGCTCGCGGTACTGAGCAGCTTTCGCGGCAAGGGCTTGTATTGCATGGCGTTCCTTCGGCGATGCCGCGGCAAATGACCGTCCCTGGTCCGCTAAGCATGTTGCACCGGGCATGCCAATCCAGGCCGGCTTTATTCGCCGCGGGAATTCCCCTGCCGATCAAGGACTAAGGATCGGGGCCGCGAATGGCGCATCTGTGTGGCCCGGTAGGAAATACAGCGCCGGGCCGCCGCGCCATGTAATTGTTGCCGGTATGGGGTATCCGGCGGCCCCGCCTGACCCGACCGTTCCGCACTTTGCCCGGCATTCGCTGTCCAGTTAAGACAAGCCTGAAGAAATCCGCGCCGCCAGTGCCATGACCCATCCGCATCTCAAAAGGTACCGCCACGGCTATGGCCTGCTGCTGTTCGTCGCGCTGCTCGTTGCGATACGCGCCGTGCTGCCGTTTGTGGTCAAGGACTACGTCAACCGGACGCTGAGTTCCAACGCCGGCTACCAGGGGCGTGTCGGCGGCATCCATCTCGCGCTATGGCGCGGGGCCTATGAAATCGACAACATTGAAATACATCAGTTGAACAGCGCCAGCCAGGAGCCGCTGTTCAGGGCAGGAAAGATGGAAATCTCGGTGTTGTGGAGCGCGCTGGTCGACGGCATGGTGGTAGCCAGGATCCGCGTCTTCGAGCCGGAAATCAGCTTCGAGGCGGGACATGCCGGCAATGCGGCGCAAACCGGCAAGGGCGCCGACTGGGCGGACATGCTGAGAAAGCTGGCGCCATTCCGCATCGATCGCCTGGAAACCTTCGATGGCCAGGTGCATTACTACGATTTCTACAGCGACCCCAAGGTCGATGTCTATCTGAACAAGGTCAATGCCACCATCACCAATCTGACCAACCACGAAGACCGGCAGAAGCGGCGCGTGGCGACGCTGCAATTGCAGGCTCTAGCAGCAGGTCAGGCGGATGTGCGCTTCGATTTGCAGATCGACCCGTTCGCCGCGCAACCGGATTTCAGCCTCAAGGCCCGCCTGACGCAACTCCAGGTGAGCAAGATGCGCGACTTCCTGCGTGCCTACACCCTGGCGGATCCCAAGCAGGGAACGCTCGACGTTGTGGCCGAACTCAACGCCCGCGATGGCAGAATCAGCGGATACGTCAAACCCCTGTTCCACGATCTTGAACTGTTGCAGTGGAAGCATGTCGTCGAACAGGAGAAGGATCCTCTCCATTTCCTGGTGGACGCGATCGGCAGCGTGATCAACCTGGTGTTCCAGAACCAGCGCAAGGATCAGCTCGCCACCGTGATTCCGATAGAAGGACGCGTCGACAGTCCCGGAGTGGATGTCTGGAGCACCATCGGCAATCTCCTGAAGAATGCCGCGGTGAAGGCTTTCACGCCCACCTTCGAGGATCTCAAAAAGAGCAATTGAGACGCCGCAGCATCAAGCGGGGCCAGGCTCAGGCCAAACAGTCGAGCCTGGCTTCCGCCGTTCATCACTCCTTGTAGATCAGCCGCACATCCAGCGTCGTCGAGGCGCTGCCGATGCCGTTGGGGGCCATTGCAGGTCAGCGCGTATTGGTAGCCCATCGGCAGCAGATGCGAAACGTCGGTGCTGCCGCTCACCCGCTTGGAGCCCGACCAGGCACCGCCGGCAACGCAGGAAGTGGCGTTGCTGGTGACCCAGCTCAAAATTTTCCGGCATCCTGGCTTTTCATTGATTCGAATCCTTTCGGAGCTTCGATTCAAGTTCTTTCGTCGCGGTGATATCGACAAATGTGATCACTGCACCGTCGATCACATTGTCCAGTCTCCGGTAGGGCATGATACGCACGGAGAACCAGCGCTTATCGCTGGTGAGGATCTGCTTTTCGGAAAACATCAGCGTCCGCACCGTCTCCAGCACGTCCTCATGCAGCGCCGGGTATTGCAGGCTGGTGGTGAGATCGCTGAGCGGCCTCCCGATATCGCTTTCCCGGAGATTGATGATCTTCGACGCCCGGTCGGTATAGCGCCGGACGTTCAGGTCCTTGTCGAGAAACAGCATCGCGATATCGGTGCTGTTGAGCAGGTTTTTCATATCGCTCTGGGCGAGCGCCAGATCGTCGAGCTTGGTCTGCATCTCGGCGTTGATCGTTTGCAACTCTTCGTTCATCGACTGCATTTCTTCCTTGGAAGTAGTCAGTTCTTCGTTGGTCGATTGCAATTCCTCGTTGGTGGATTGCAACTCCTCGTTGGCCGACTGCAGTTCCTCCTTGGATGCGTGTGTTTCCTCGCGCAGCGTCTGAATTTCGTCGCGATACTGTTGCAGCTCCGCCGCATGAGAGGCGTCCGTTTCGCGCTGCGCCTTGCCGCGGCGCCGGCCCGCCGGCGCTGCAGGCGCGTCGCGGAAGACCACCATCACCATGCCTTTCAATGCGGCGGGCTCGGTGAGCGCGTGCACTGTGACATCGACGATCTGCACGCCTGCCGGCACTTTTATCTGCAAACCGCGCAACTGTATCGGTTCGCTCTGCATGGCAGCCTGCTTCAAAGCGCTTGCCAGAGGCTGGCGCAGGCCCTCGCGAACCATCGAGTGGAAATTCCAGTTGGCCTTGCCCGCCGCGGGCTCCAGGTATCTGCCGGTGTGTCCGCTGATATAAACGATGTCGCCGGAAGCGTTCACCACGACGGCGGGCGGCGCATGCACCTGCAGCAACAGGTAGTCAGCAGCGGTTTGCAGGTTATCGGCTGCCTGGGCGGAGGTGCTGGAAGGGGACACCGTAAGCTCCTTTTTCATCTTGGACAGCGGAGGAAATGATTTCACCAGAAAGTTGGGGCCGCCGCCGGAGACATGGTCCTGGCGCAAATACAGCCGCAGCTTGGTGTCGATCGAGGTGAACAGCCGATTGAATCTCCCCACCGTCTCCGAGCTTCCCAGGAGCAGCACGCCGCCGGGTTGCAGGCTGTAGTGAAACAGGGGCAACAGCCGGTGCTGGAGCGTGGCGTCGAAGTAGATCATCAGGTTACGGCAGGAAAGCACGTCGAGTCTGGTGAACGGAGGATCGAGAATGACATCATGCTGCGCAAACAGCACAAGGTCGCGAATGCTCTTGTTGACTCGGTAGTATCCATCGTGCGCGCTGAAGAAACGTGCCAGTCTGTCTGGAGATACGTCGGCACTGATCGAGGCCGGATACTGGCCGCGACGCGCGGTGGCAATGGCATCCGGGCTCAGGTCGGAGGCGAAGATCTGCAAGCTGCGGTCGCGGTATTGCGGCAACCGCTCGAGCACTTCGGCGAATACCATGGCCAATGAATAGGCCTCTTCACCGGTGGAGCAGCCGACGACCCAGGCGCGGAGTTTTTGAGCATTCGGCCGCCGGCTCAGCAGCTCCGGCAGTGTGATGTCCGCAAGTTGCTGCCAGACCGCGGCATCCCTAAAAAAGCTGGTAACGCCGATCAGCAGTTCCCTGAATAGCAGATCGATCTCCTGTGTATTCTCGCGCAGGAAATCCGCATACATCGCCGGCGTGGCAATTGCATGGATGGCCATGCGGCGCTCGATACGGCGATGCAGGGTGCTGGGCTTGTAAAGGGAGAAGTCGTGCCGGGTCCGCTGCTGCAACAGCCTGAATATTTGTTGCAGCGGACCGGCTGACGATGCATTGGCCGACCCCGCGACCGAAGTCCCCGGCTCCTGCACGCCGGGGATTTGGGCAATGCAGGCGAGAATTCGAGCCGGCAATTCGGCGGGTGAAGCGACGATGTCGGCGCAACCGGCTGCGATAGCACTCTTGGGCATCGAGTCGAACTGCGCCGAGTCGGGCTGCTGCACCGCGGTCAAACCACCCAGAGCCTTGATCGCCTGCATGCCCAGCGTGCCATCCGATCCCATGCCGGAGAGAATCACGGCGATGGAACGTTCGCCCTGATCGCGGGCCAGAGATGAGAACAGGACGTTGACAGGCAGGCGCATACCGCGCTGTTCGACAGGTTTTTCCGATTTCAGTACGCCGTCAACGACGCTGAGCTCGCGATTCGGCGGGATCACGTAGACACAATCGGGCTTGATGCGCATCATTTCCGCGGCTTCACGCACAGGCATGGAAGTGACCCGCTGCAGCAGCTCCGGCAACAGGGACTTTGCCACGGGATCGAGATGCTGCACGACTACATAAGCCATTCCACTCGTTGGCGGGACCTGCTCAAAGAACTGCTCCAGCGCCACAAGGCCACCGGCCGAAGCGCCGATACCTACGATCCGCGTCGCAGCGGACGTATTGTGAGGGTGATTAGCGTCAGCCAAGGAGACCATGGGGCAGTATGCACTTTGAACGATCCGGCGGCAGACTGTCGATCACCAGCCTCAGCGCCGCCGCAACCGCAGACCTGACTTTTCCCGGTGATGATTCCCCACGCGGTCAGGGGTCAGGCGCTTTCGACCAACACCATCAAAAAAGACTGCTCGTTGGGAGATGCCGTTGCCACGACGTGAAAATGGCGCGAAACGCTTCCACCACCGTCGATTTGAACTTCGCAGGTTTCCCTGGACAAGCCGTTGCATAGCTTGTTCAACAATGCAAGAAGTGCGGGCCGGCTTTGCGGGACCACCAGGCTGTCGATACGACGACCTCTCAATGCGGCTTGGCCAGCTTTGCATAAATCGGCAGCGGCGAGATTGCCCTCGATGATGCTGCCATCCCGGTCAACGGTGAAATATACAACGGGCGCAAAATCAAAGCGTTCGACATAACGATCCAGTGCATCGGTCAATTCGTCGCGGCTTTGCTCCAGTTGCTCATGCTGCAGATCCAGCTCGACCTGATGGACCTGCAACTCGTGGAGCAATTTGAGTACGTCACTCGCCCTCTCAGGCTCGGTAGCCATGCGATGAAGCAGGGCCAGAGCTTCTGCTCCGGTCGCCGCGACCTTGGCTCTTGGAGGCGTACCTCGCTCAAGCAGGGCTTCAGCCTTACGGCGCAATGACATCTCACTTTCGGGCTTTGCGGCAGGCGTGGACATTTAGCTTCCGGCGTTTCGCTGCGATCCAGCAGGCATAGTACGATAACTCTACCCCTCCGGGTGCCTCGCAAACAGCCGCTGGCGCCATCTGTCGAAATCGAGCGCTGAAGACGCCACACAGATTCGGACAGGCTACTGCGCCGTTCCGCCCCTGGGATCAGTTCCTTTTTCGAAAGTCGGCGTAAATGCCTGGACCACGGCGTTCTTGATCAGATTGCCGAGTGTACTCAGCTCGGTAACGACGTCCAGCGTGCCCGGCTTCGGATCGACGAGGGTGTAAGCACGCATGAAATCGCGCATGCGAACCACTTGCAGATTTGTCAGGCGCGCCTTCAGATCGAAGTCCGCGTTTTGTACAAAAGGATCGATCTGCAAATCCAGTTCGTCATGGATGCTTCGGTCATCTCCAGGCGAGATGAATGCGCCGCCGGGTACGGCAAAGGGCTGGGTGCGACGAGGCCTGTCGTGTCTGCGTGACTGTATCGAATATCGAAATCGTTGATCAGCGACGGCGATCATGCTAGCGCGCCCTCAGGCACTTGATGCGGATGAAGGGATCGCGGTCGTGGGCGAAAAAATTGCCGGGTTCCGGAAATCAAAGCAATCGTTTGGATTGGGAAACAGCAACGAACTGCCAGGATGATGCAAGCGCTGTGTCCGATGCCGTCACGCTGAACCACTCGGCGTTGGTCATGGACACAACGCTGGCCGCTGCCATTGCGCCATATGTGGCGCGGCATATTTTTATTTTATATCAACAACTTAGATGGTCGGGGCGACAGGATTCGAACCTGCGACCTCTTGCTCCCGAAGCAAGCGCTCTACCAAGCTGAGCTACGCCCCGATTGGCCTTCTAACTCATCCGCAGGATGGTAAACCGGGCCAGACTTTGCAGCGCTTCCTTGAACGGGGAATCGGGAAATCCACCCAGCGCCGCGACCGCTGAATCACTATAGCGCTCAGCGAGGGCGCGAGTGTACGGGATTGCGCCGGCCGCTTCAACGGCTGCCAGCACTTCCGTGAGTTTTTCCGCCCTGCCCTGCACGATGGCATCGCGGATCAGCGCGCCCTGCTCGGCGGTGCCCTTGCGCATGGTGTAGATCAGGGGCAGGGTCGGCTTGCCTTCGGCTAGGTCGATGCCGAGGTTTTTGCCGCTGACTTCGGGGTCGGCGGTGTAGTCCAGCAGGTCGTCCACCAGCTGGTAAGCCATGCCCAAGGCGTGGCCGTAGGCGGCCATCTGGGCCTGCTGCTGCGGCGTGGCGTCGGCGGCGATGGCGCCGACTTCCGACGCAGCCTGGAACAGGCGCGAGGTCTTCAGCTCAATCACCCGCAGGTAGCGTTCCTCGTTGACCTCCGGATCGTTGCAGTTCATCAACTGCAGCACCTCGCCCTCGGAGATGGCGTTGGTGGCGTCGGCCATGACCCGCATGATGGCCATGCGGTCGGCTTCGACCATCAGCTGGAAGCTGCGCGAATAGAGGAAATCCCCGGACAGGACGGCGCCGGAGTTGCCCCACACGGCGTTGGCAGTCTTGCGGCCGCGGCGGCGGTCGGAATGGTCGACCACGTCGTCGTGCAGCAGGGTCGCGGTGTGGATGAATTCGATCACCGCGGCCATCAAGCAGGGCAGATCGCCCTGCGCGCCCAGGGCGCGGGCGCTGAGCAGCACCAGGGCCGGGCGCAGGCGCTTGCCGCCGGAATTGACGATGTAGCCGCTGATCTCGTTGATCAGAACCACTTCGGAAGACAGACGCGCGCGGATCAGCGTATCGACGCGCCCCATGTCGCCCGTCACGGGGGCAAGGACTGATTTCAGGTCCATTCGTTAGGTCAGAGCCGCCCTGATGAGCGCAAGTTGATGGTTAAAAAAGCTATTTGGTCGGGGTGACAGGATTCGAACCTGCGACCACCTGCGCCCAAGGCAGGTGCGCTACCAGACTGCGCTACACCCCGTGTTCGGTGATTTTAACGCGAAATGCGCGCAAGCCGGTGATTTTTCCTGCTAATTCGCAGCCGGCACCACGGCGGAGGCCACCGGCTTGCGCTTGCGCCCCTTCACCGCCAGGCGTTCCAGCGCCAGATACACCACGGGCGTGGTGAACAGGGTCAGCATCTGGGAGACCAATAGACCGCCGATCACCGCGATGCCCAGGGGCTGGCGCAGCTCCGAGCCGGTGCCCATGCCCACCGCCAGCGGCACCGCGCCGAACAGGGCTGCCAGGGTGGTCATCATGATCGGGCGAAAACGGATCAGGCAGGCCTCGTAGATCGCATCGTGCGGCGACAGGCCACGGGTCCGCTCCGCATCCAGGGCGAAGTCGATCATCATGATGGCGTTCTTCTTGACGATGCCGATCAGCAGGATGATGCCGATGATGGCGACGATCGACAGGTCGGTGCGGGTGACCAGCAGCGCCAGCAGCGCGCCGATGCCGGCGGTGGGCAGGGTCGACAGGATGGTCAGTGGATGGATCAGGCTCTCGTAGAGCATGCCAAGCACGATGTACACCGCCAGCAGCGCGGTCAGGATCAGCAGCGGCAGGGTGCTGAGGGATTGCTGGAACAGCTGTGCGTTGCCGGCAAACTCCCCATGCATGTCGCCAGGCAGGCGCAGATCGAGCTCGGCTTTCTGGATCAGGACGGTGGCATCGCCCAAGGAGACATTGGGTGCCAGGTTGAAGCTGATGTTGACCACCGGAAACTGGCCCTGGTGGCTGATCGACAGCGGCGCGATGCTGCTCTGGAAGTGCGCGATCGCCGATAGCGGCACGATGGCGCCGCTGACCGACGAAACGATGCGGATGCGGTCCAGGGTGTTGGGGTCGCGCTGGTCGCTGGGCAGCGCCTCCAGAATGACGTGGTATTGGTTCAGCTCGGTGTAGGTGATCAGCACCTGGGCCTGGCCGAAGGCATTGCCGAGCGCGCGGTCCACGTCCGCCGGCGTCAGGCCGAGGCGCGAGGCGGTATCGCGGTCCACCACCACGTTCATCTGCAGGCCGGCCTTCTGCATGTCGCTGCTGACGTCCTTGAGCTGGGGCAAGGCGCTGAGCTTGTCCACCAGCTTGGGCACCCAGGCATAGAGTTCCTCGATGTCCGAGGACTGCATCGCATAGATGTATTGCGAGTTGCCGCTGCGGCCGCCGGCGCGCACATCCTGCACCGGCTGCAGGTAGACGTTGAGCCCGGTGAGCCTGGTGAATTTGGGGCGCAGGCGGGCGATGACCTGGTCGACCGTGGCGCGGCGACCGTCGGCGCGGGTCTTGAGGCTGATGAACATGCTGCCGTTGTTGGCGGAGTTGCGGCCGCCGACGAAGGAGCCCATCGAATCCACATCCGGATCCTTCAGCACGATGTCGGCCGCCATCTGCTGCTTCGCCACCATGGCATCGTAGGAGATGTTCTGCGCCGCCTGGGTCGATCCCTGGATCATGCCGGTATCCTGCTGCGGGAAAAATCCCTTGGGCACCACCACATAGAGGCAGATGGTGCCGACCACGGCCGCCACGGTGATGAACAGCATCACCCAGTTGTGCTTCAGCGCCCAGCCCAGCCCGGTGCGATAGGCACCGAGTACCCGATCGAAGCCATGTTCCGCCATGCGCGAGAGGCGTCCCGGCGGCCGCTCGTGACGCTCCGCGCGCAGGTAATGCCCGCACAGCGAGGGCGTCAGGGTCAGCGACACCACGCCCGATACGGCAATTGCCGCCGCCAGGGTTACGGCGAATTCGTGGAACAGCCGCCCGACCACGCCGCCCATGAACAGGATTGGAATGAACACGGCGATCAGCGACAGGCTCATCGACAGCACGGTGAAGCCGATCTCGCGACCGCCTTGCAGCGCCGCCGGAAACGGTTTCATGCCCGCTTCGATATGCCGCGTGATGTTTTCGATGACGACGATGGCGTCGTCCACCACGAAGCCCACCGAGATGGTCAGTGCCATCAGCGAGAAATTGTCGATGCTGAAACCGAACAGCCACATCACGGCGAAGGTCGCGGCCAGCGACAAGGGCACGGTCACACCGGCGATGGCAGTGGGCACACCGCGGCGCAGGAACAGCAGCATCACCAGAATCACCAGGGCCACCGACACGAACAAGGAAACCTGCACATCGTGAACCGAAGCGCGGATGGTGATGGTACGGTCGGTCTGGATCTCGAAGTTCACGCCCGGCGGCAGCCAGCTGCGCAGCAGCGGCATCAGCGCCGCCACGCCGTCGACGGTTTCGATGACATTGGCATCGGACTGCTTGCGGATCATCAGCAGCACCGAGCGCTGCTTGTTGAACCAGCCGGCCTGGAACGGATTGAGCTGGCCGTCGATGATGGTGGCAACGGCGGACAGAGGTACCGGGTTGCCGTTGTGCATGCCGACGATCAGCGGCTTGAAATCGCTGGCGGTCTTGAGCTGGTCGTTGGCATCGATAACAAAGGTCTGGGTGCCGTCTCCCAGCGAGCCCTTCGGCGACAGCGCGCTGAGACCCGCCAAGGCGTTCTGCACATCGGCCAGGTTGAAGCCCATCGCGGCCAGGGCGGCGGTGTTGACCTGGATGTGCACCGCCGGCTGCGCGCCGCCCACCACGTCAACCTGGCTGACGCCCTTGACCTGGCTGATGCGCTGCGCCAGCAGCGAGTCGGCGTAGTTGTAGAGGTCCGCCAGCGTATGCGTATCCGAAGTCAGCGCCAGAATCATCACCGGCGCATTGTTCGGATTGGCCTTGCGATAGGTCGGCGGCGAAGGCAGGCCGGCTGGCAGGTCGGCGGCGGCGGCGCTGATCGCCTGCGACACATCGCGCGCAGCGCCGTCGATGTTCTTGCTCAGGTCGAACTGCATGATCACCGTGGTGCTGCCCAGCGAGCTGCTGGAGGTGATCTCGTTGATGCCGGCGATCTGGCCGAAATGCCGCTCCAGCGGCGCCGACACGGTGGTCGCCATGGTCTCCGGCGCCGCGCCCGGCTGCGAGGCGGAGACGAAGATGATCGGCATGTCGACGTTCGGCAGCGGCGCCACCGGCAACGCGTAGCGCGCCAGCATGCCGAGCAGAAAGATGCCCATGGCCAGCAAGGCGGTGCCGATAGGGCGGCGAATGAAGGGCGCGCTGATGTTGAACAGCGTGGCGTTGGTCTTTTCCTGCCGGCTGCCGCCCCCGGGCGCTGAGCCAAGCGGCGGTCCGGGCGGTGACCCCGGCGGAGGCGCGGAATCCACGCTCATCTCAGCGGACCGGCTCGGCTTGTTGCCGGGCCGTGCCCGCTCCGCGCAGCCGGTTCAGGCGTCCGGCCAGGCGATCCATATAGAGGTAGATCACCGGCGTCGTGTACAGGGTCAGCACCTGCGACAACAACAGGCCGCCGACGATCGAGATACCCAGCGGCAGGCGCAGCTCGGAACCGTTGCCGTGGGCCAGCGCCAGCGGCAGGGCGCCGAGCAGGGCCGCCATGGTGGTCATCATGATCGGGCGGAAGCGCAGCAGCGCCGCCTGATAGATCGACTCCTCCGGCGCCATGCCCTGGCTGCGCTCGGCGTCGAGCGCGAAGTCGATCATCATGATGGCATTTTTCTTGACGATGCCGATCAGCAGGATGATGCCGATCAGCGCCACGATCGACAGCTCCTGCCCGGTCAGCATCAGCGCCAGCAGGGCGCCGACGCCGGCGGAAGGCAGAGTCGAGAGAATGGTGATCGGATGGATATAGCTCTCGTAGAGCACGCCGAGCACGATATAGATCACCACCACCGCGGCGAGAATCAGCATCGGCTCGCTGGCCAGCGAGGACTTGAATTCGGCGGCCGTGCCGGAATAGCTGGCCTGGATGGTGTTGGGCATACCGATGTTCTTCTCCACCTCCGCCACGCCCGACAGCGCATCGCCGAGCGAAGATCCCGGCGCCAGGTTGAAGGAGATGGTCACCGCCGAAAGCTGGTCCTCGTGCGTCACCACCAGCGGCGCGGTGGTCAGGCTCATGCTGGCCACGGCCGACAGCGGCACCATGCTGCTGTTCGACGAAGCGGACGTCCCCGCCGTGTTGATCGCCTTCGAGGCGTTGGCGTTGGAGGCGCTGGCGCTCGACAGGATGGTGTAGTTGGCATTGGCCCGGACGTAGAGCTTCTGCATGGTCTCCGGCCGGTTGCGGTATTCGGGCTGCACTTCCAGCACCACCCGGTACTGGTTCAGCTCGGTGTAGATGGTGCTGACCTGGCGCTGGCCGAAGGCATCGTAAAGGGTGTCGTCGATGGTCTGGATCGGCACCCCGAACTGGCTGGCGCGGTCACGGTCGATGTTCAGCAGCAGTTGCTGCCCCTGCGCCTGCATGTCGCTGGTGACGTCGGCGAACTCGGGCCGCGCCTGGATCGCCGCGGTCAGCCTGGGCGCCCACTGCCGCAGTTCGTCGGTATCGGTGTCCTGCAGCACGTACTGGTATTGGGTGCGGCTGATCTGGCTGTCGATCTGCAGATCCTGCACCGGCTGCATGAACAGGTCGATGCCCTCGACGTTCGCCACCGCCTGCTTCAGGCGCGCCATCACCGTGGTGATGTCGGAGCGCTGTCCGCGCGGCTTCAGCACGATGGACATGCGCCCGCTGTTGAGCGTGGGATTGACGGTGCCGGCGCCGACGAAGGAGGACACGTTCTGCACCGCCGGGTCGCGGCGCACGATGTCGGAAATCGCCTGCTGCCGCGACTGCATGGCGGGGAACGAGATGCTCTGCGCCGCCTCGGTGATGCCGGTGATGACGCCGGTGTCCTGCACCGGAATCAATCCCTTGGGGATGACGATATAGAGCAGCACGGTAAACACCAGGGTGGCCAGGGCCACCATCAGGGTGATGAACTGCCGTGCCATCACCCAGCGCAGGCTGCGTCCGTAAGCCTCGATGCCGCGCTGGAACATGCGCTCGCTCCAGGCCATGATGCCGCGATCTTCTCTGCCCGGCTCATGCGCATCCTCGGCCCGGAGCAGCTTGGCGCACATCATCGGCGTCAGGGTCAGCGACACCACCGCCGACAGCACCACCGCGATCGACAGCACCAGGGCGAATTCGCGGAACAGGCGGCCGACAATGCCGGACATGAACAGCAGCGGGATGAACACCGCGATCAGCGACACCGTCAGCGAAATCACGGTGAAGCCGATCTGCGCCGCGCCGACCCGCGCCGCTTCTTCCGGCGCCATGCCCTTCTCGATGTAGCGCACGATGTTCTCGATCATGACGATGGCATCATCCACCACGAAGCCGGTGGCGATGGTCAACGCCATCAGCGACAGGTTGTCGAGCGAGAAATTGCACAGCGCCATCACGCCGAAGGTGCCGATCAGGGACAGCGGCAGCGCCACGCTGGGGATCACCGTGGCCCACAGCTTGCGCAGGAACACGAAAATCACCATCACCACCAGCGCCACCGTCAGCAGCAGGGTGAACTGCACATCACGCACCGAGGCGCGGATGGTCTGGGTGCGGTCGGACAGGATGCTGACCTTGACCGAGGCGGGAATGGTCGCCTCCAGCTTGGGCAGCAAGGCCTTGATGCGGTCCACCGTCTCGATGATGTTGGCGCCGGGCTGGCGCTGGATGTCGAGCAGTACCGCCGGCTTGCTGCCTTTGGTGGTGCTGATCCAGGCGGCAAGCTGGTCGTTTTCGGCGCCATCGACCACGTCGGCGATATCGGACAGGCGCACCGGAGCGCCGTTCTTGTAGGCGATGATGATCGGCTTGTAGTCGTTGGCCGCGGTGATCTGATCGTTGGAGCCGATGGTGTAGGACTCGCTGGCGCCGTTGAAGCTGCCCTTGGGCGCATTGACGTTCGCCGTGGTCAGGGTCGAGCGCACGTCCTCCAGGCCGAGCCCCAGATTGGCCAGCGCCGCCGGGTTGACCTGGATGCGCACCGCCGGTTTCTGGTTGCCTTCGATGCTGACCAGGCCGACGCCGCTGACCTGGGACAGCTTCTGGCCCAGGATGGTGTCGGCGAAATCATTGACCTTGTCGATCGGCAGGCTGTCCGAGGTCACCGCCAGCGACAGGATCGCCGCGTCGGCCGGATTGACCTTGCTGTAGGACGGCGGATACGGCAGGTTGCTCGGCAGCACGCCCTTGGCCGCGTTGATCGCCGACTGCACATCCTGCGCCGCGTCGTCGATGCCGCGGTCGAGGACAAATTGAAGCGTGATGGTGGAAACGCCGAAGGAACTGACCGAGGTCATCGCCGACAGGCCGGCGATCTCGCCGAACTGGCGCTCCAGCGGCGTGGTCACCAGCGAACTCATCACCGAGGGACTGGCGCCGGGATACTGGGTGGTCACCTGGATGGTGGGGAAATCCACCGCCGGCAAAGCCGAGACCGCCAGGAAACGATAGCCGAGCGCACCCAGCAGCAGCACCGCCACCATCAACAGCGAGGTGGCGATGGGCCGGTCGATGAAGGGTTCGCTGACGCTCATTGGGCGCTGCCGGCAGCTCCGCCGCTGCTGCCGCCGCCACTGCTGCTACTGCCGTCACCGCTTCCGCCCTGGTCTTTCCGGTGGTGGTGATGGGTGTGCGGCTGCCCTTCCTGCCCGGTGGCTGGGTTGGCGGAAGAATCGGCGGCAGCCGCGCCCTTGCCCGCCGCGGCGTCGGCCGCGCCAGCCGGAGTATTCCCGCCATCGGCTGCGCCGCCGGAGACCTGGATCTTCGAGCCGGGCTGCAGCCGCGACTGGCCGTCCACCACCACCTTGTCGCCTTCGCTGAGTCCGCTGGTGATGGTGGCGACGTTGGCCTCGGTCTGGCCCACCGTCACCACCTGCATCTGCACCGTCTGATCGGCCTGCACCTTGTAGACAAAGCTGCCATTGGGGCCGAGCTGTACCGCCGGCGCCGGCACTGTCAAAGCGTTATGGTCGGTACGCACCAGCAGGCGCGCATTGACGAACTGGCCCGGCCACAGCTTCTTGTCCTGGTTGGGGAAGGTCGCCTTGATCTTGATGGTGCCGGTGGTCGCGTCGATCTGGCTGTCGAAGGCGGTCAGTTTCCCGCGCGCCAGTTCCTTCTGGTTGTCGCGGGTTACCGCCACCACGGTCAGCGGCTGGCTGTCGGCCCCGCGGATCTGCGGCAGCGACTGCTCCGGCAGGGTGAAGGTCACCGCGATCGGCTTGATCTGCGTCAGCACCACGATGCCGGTGGCATTGGACGCCGAGACCAGGTTGCCGACATCGATCTGGCGGATGCCCGCCACGCCGCTGAACGGCGCCCGGATCGCGCAAAACGAAACCTGCACCCGATCGCCCTCGATCGCCGCCTCGTCGGACTGCACCAGCGCCTGGTCCGACAGCACCAGGGCCTTCTGCTGATCGACCTGCTGGCCGGTGACGTAGCCGTCAGGCAGCAGATCCTGATAGCGCTTGAGGTCGAGTTGCGCGCTGACCAGGGTCGCCTGGTCCTGCGCCTTCTTGGCAATCGCCTGATCCAGCGTGGCCTGGAACGGACGCGGATCGACCTGCGCCAGCAGCGCGCCTTTCTCGACCTCATCGCCTTCCTTGAAAGGCACCGCGATCAGCTGGCCGGAGACCTGCGCAAGAATGGTCGCCGTGTTGAAAGCCAGTACCGAGCCCAGTCCGTTCAGGTAAACCGGCACGTCCTGCCTGGTCACCGCGGCCAGGGTAACCGGAATCGGCCCGTCCTCCGCGGCTCTCTGCTTGCGGCTTTTCTTGCCGCCGGAATCGGCTGAGGAAGAGGAGGAGGAGGAATGCGAACAGGCAGCGAGGAAAGCCACTGCAATGACAGAAGCGACGACGATCCGGGTCGCCTTGCGCATATTGTTTGACTCCAGGCGCGGCATCTCGCCGCTGGGGGGGATATGGACGCGGGATTATGCCGCTTGGACGCGGAAAAATCGCCACGGGTTCAAAGCCGTATCAGTTAAGAATTGTATCGGCACGACGGTCATTTCCGGCGTGGACCGCGCCATCGCTGGATTGCGCCAGGCCGTGCACTAGGCTAGTTTTACCCCTACATTCGGCCAAACCTGAAAAAAATCGCAGGGGCGATCCGGTTTGGGGCTACAGCGGCATTCCACAGGGACCCGGTCATGCCTTACGACAATAGTGTTGCCGCAAGCTCAAGGATGATGCGGCTGGTGTTCTGCGTCAGCATCACCGCCCTGATGCTCGCGGCCTGCGGCAAGAAAGCCCCACCCACCCTGCCGGCGGTGGATGTAGCCACCGTCACCGTGACGCCGCAGGCGGCTACGGTCACCGAGGACTACGTTGCCGAGACCGAGGCGGTCAACACCGTCGAAATCCGCCCCCGCGTCGGCGGCGTACTGGAAAAGCAGCTGCCCAACGAAGGCGAGCGCCTCAAGGTCGGCGAACTGCTGTTCGTCATCGACCAGCAGCCCTACATCGCCGCGCTGGCCCAGGCCAAAGCGGCGCTGGCGCAGAGCCAGGCGGCGCTGGTGCAATCGCAGCGCGACCTGGGACGCGCCAAGTCGCTGTCCGAAATCGATGCCGTGAGCCAGCAGGAACTGGACGCGGCCGTGGCCAAGAACGACGCCAACCTGGCCTCGGTCGACGCCAGCCGCGCCGGAGTCACCACCGCCGAGCTGAATCTGGGCTACACCACCATCAGCAGCCCCATCGAAGGCATCATGGGCCGCGCCCAGCTGCGCCTGGGCGGCCTGGTCACGGCCAACACCACCTTGCTGACCACGCTCTACCAGACCGACCGCATCTACATCAATTTCAGCATCAGCGAGCAGCGCATGCTGACCATGCAGCGCCAGCTGGGCCGGGCGGCGAACCAGGATTCCACCACCGCGCCACCGTTCCGCATCTTCCTCGCCGACGGCTCCGAATACACGCAGAAACCACGGCTCAACTTCATCGATCCGGCGGTGGACCAGCGCACCGGCACCTTGGCGATGCGCCTGGAAGTGGATAACCCCGACCACCTGCTCCATGCCGGGCAGTTCGCGCGGGTGCAGGTGGCGGCGGCGCAACTGAGCGACGCCATCGTGCTGCCGCAGCGCGCCATCCTCGACCTGCAGGGCAAGAATTACGTCTGGATCGTCGACGCCGAGGGCAAGGCGCAGCAGCGTGACGTGCAGATGGGTCCGCGCATCGGCAACGGCTGGCAGGTGCAGCAAGGGCTCAAAGCCGGCGACAAGGTGATCGTCGACGGCGTGCAGCGCCTCAAGCCCGGCACTCCGGTCAACGCCACGCCGGCGCCAGTCGAAGCACCGGCCGTTTCGCCTACACCCGGTGCGCCCCCTGCCCCGGCCGCACCCGCCGCCCCGGTGGCCAAGCCCGGCGATCCGGCACCTCCGCCCAATGCACCCAAGCCGGCGAGCGGAGCGGCCGGGAGCGGCACGTGATCAATTTCTTCATCGATCGTCCGATTTTCTCGACGGTCCTGGCCATCGTCATCACCCTGGCCGGCAGCGTCGCGCTGTCCAGCCTGCCGATCGCCCGCTTCCCGCAGATCACGCCGCCGACCATCGTCGTCTCCACCGTATTCCCGGGCGCCGACGCCGCCACCATCGAGCAGTCCGTCGCCGCGCCGATCGAGGAGCAGGTCAACGGCGTGCCGCACATGATCTACATGGACTCGAAGAGCGCCAACGACGGCAGCTATTCGCTGACCGTGACCTTCGATGTCGGCACCGACCAGGACATCGCCGCGGTGGATGTGCAGAACCAGGTCGCCATCGCCCAGCGCCAGTTGCCGCAGCAGGTGATCCAGCAGGGCGTCACGGTGGCCAAGCGCCAGCCGCAGATCCTGCTGGCGGTATCGATCGGCTCGGACGACCCGCGCTACGACTACCTGTTCCTCTCCAACTACGCCACCCTGCACGTCTACGATGCTCTGGCGCGCGTACCCGGCGTCGGCCAAGTGGTGGTATTCGGCGCGCGCGACTACGGCATGCGCATCTGGCTCGATCCCGGAAAAATGGCGCGCCTCAGCGTCACCACCCAGGACGTGAGCGATATCCTCACCGAGCAGAACGTGGTGGCCCCGGCCGGCACCGTCGGCGCCGAACCGGCACCACCGGGTCAGCAGATGCAGTACATCGCCTCGGTCAAGGGCCGCCTGTCCACCCCCGAACAGTATGGCAACATCGTGGTACGAACCGGTACCGACGGCTCCATCGTCCACCTCAGGGACATCGCCCGGGTCGAGCTCGCCGCCACCGATTACTCGCGCACCAGCAAGCTTAACGGCGTGCCCACCGCCATCATCGGCGTCTACCAGCTGCCGGACGCCAATGCGCTCGACGTGGCCAAGGGCGTGCGCAAGGTAATGGACGAGCTGCAACCAACCTTCCCCAAGGGCATCCATTACGAAATCCCCTACGACACCACCCTGTTCGTATCCGAATCGGTGCACGAGGTGGTCAAGACCCTGCTCGAAGCGGGGGTGCTGGTGCTCCTGGTGGTGTTCATTTTCCTGGAAAGCTGGCGCGCCACCCTGATCCCGATGCTGGCCATCCCGGTATCCCTGATCGGCGCCTTCAGCGCTTTCGTCGCGCTCGGCTTCTCGCTCAATACCCTGACCCTGTTCGCCCTGGTGCTGGCCATCGGCCTGGTGGTGGACGACGCCATCGTGGTGGTCGAGGCCGTCACCGAAATCATGGACAGCCGCAAGCTGCCGGCGCGGGAAGCGACCAAGGCGGCGATGAAGGAAGTGTCCAGCCCGGTCATCGCCATCGCCCTGGTGCTGATCTCGGTGTTCGTGCCGGTGGCCTTCCTCGGCGGCCTCACCGGCCAGTTCTACCGGCAGTTCGCCCTGACCCTGGCTGCGTCGGTGGCGATCTCGTGCGTCGTCGCCCTGACCTTCACCCCGGCGCTGTGCGCGCTGCTGCTCAAGCCCACGGCGGAGTCGCATTTCGGCGGCATCCTCGGGCGCCTCTTCGAGGGCTTCAACCGCGGCTTCAAGCGCTTCACCACGCGCTACACCGGCACCGTCGGCAGCGCCATCCGCCGCAGCGTGCTGTCGATGATCATCTTCCTGATCCTCACCGGCACTGCGCTTTACCTGGTGCACAGCCGGCCCACCGGCTTCATGCCGGACGAGGACCAGGGCTACCTGATCGGCCTGGTCACTCTGCCGGTGGGCGCTGCGATGCAGCGTACCGAAACGGTGACCGGTGAATTCGCCGAAATCCTGCGCAAGCAGCCGGAGGTGCAATCGACCTTCGCCATCACCGGCCTCAACCTGCTCACCGGCACCAATTCCTCCTACGCCGCTACCGTCTTCATCATCCTCAAACCCTGGGACCAGCGCGGCGGCGCGGCGCACGGCGCGGTGGCCCTGGCGGGACGCATCAACAAGCTCGCCGGCGGCATCAAGGAAGCCACCGTATTCGCGCTGAATCCGCCGCCGGTGCCCGGCATCGGCACCGCCGGCGGATTCGAATTCATCCTGGAAGACCGCGCCGGCGGCGACATCGGCAAATTCGCCGACGTGATCCAGGATTTCCTCGGCCAGGCCAACAAGCGGCCGGAATTGACCCGGGTCTTCACCCAGTTCAACGTCCACACACCGCAGATCGAATACGTGCTCGACCGCGAGCGCGCCAAGACCCTGGGCGTATCGATCTCCAGCATCTTCGGCACCCTGCAGACCTTCTTCGGCGGCAACTACATCAACGACTTCAACCTCTACGGACGCACCTACAAGGTCACCGCCCAGGCCGAAGCCTCGGCGCGCGCCTCGCCGGAATCGGTCAACGGCCTCTACGTGCGCACCGCCAACAACGACATGGTGCCGCTGTCGAGCCTGGTCTCGATCAAGCCGATCCAGGGACCGGAATACATCGAGCGCTACAACGTGTTCCGCGCGGTCACCATCAACGGCTCACCGGCGCCCGGCCAAAGCTCGGGCCAGGCGACCAAGGCGATGGAGGATCTGGCCAACAACCTGCCCGACGGCTACGGCTACGACTGGACCGGCACCACCTACCAGGAGAAGCTCTCGGGCGGAAAGACCGGCGCGATCTTCGGCATGGCCATCGTCTTCGTCTTCCTGGTGCTGGCGGCGCTGTACGAAAGCTGGGCCGTGCCGTTCGCGGTGCTGCTGGGCATCCCCTTCGCCGTGCTCGGCGCCTATATCGGACTGACCCTGCGCGGCATGGCCAGCGACATCTATGCCCAGATCGGCCTGATCATGCTGGTCGGCCTGGCGGCGAAGAACGCCATCCTCATCGTCGAATTCGCCAAGCTCGAATACGAGCGCGGCAAGCCGCTGGTGGATGCGGCGATCGAGGGCGCGCGGCTGCGCCTGCGGCCGATCCTGATGACCTCCTTCGCCTTTATCCTCGGCTCGGTACCCCTGGCCGTCGCCACCGGTGCCGGCTCCGGCGCGCGCCTGGTGCTGGGCACCGCGGTGGTGTTCGGCATGAGTGTCGCCACCATGATCGGCATCTTCATCATCCCGGTGTTTTACGTGCTGGTGCAGACCCTGCAGGAACGGATACGCGGCAAACCTGCGGTGGTGCCGGAAGCGCGGCCATGAACAGACATCCGACATGGAGCATCGCAGTAACCTGCACTGCCCTGCTGGCGGCGGCCTGCACTCTCGGGCCTGACTACCAGCGCCCGCAGGAAACGATCCCGGCCGCCTACCGCTTCCAGGCGGATGCCGCCAGCGATTCCTTCGCCGATCAGGGCTGGTGGCAGGTCTACCAGGACCAGACCCTGCAGGCCCTGATCCGCGAGGCGCTCGACAACAACCTCGACGTGCGCATCGCCGCAGCGCGCATCGATCAGGCACGTGCCACCCTGGGTTCGACGCGCCTGCAGCAACTGCCGCAGATCTCGGCCTCGGCCGGCGTGCAGCGCACGCGCACTTCGCAGGACGAACTGTTGCCCGGCCAGCCGCCGATCAGCAATGTATTCCAGGTGGAAGGCAGCCTGTCCTACGAATTCGATTTCTGGGGCAAGTACCGGCGCGGCACCGAGGCCGCGCGCGCGCAACTGCTGGCTTCCGAATACTCCAAGCAGGACGTGATGGCGGGGCTGGTGTCCAGCGTCGCCACCGCCTACTTCACCCTGCTGACCCTGGACGAACAGCTCACCATCACCCAGCACACGGTGGAGACGCGCCAGAAATTCGTCGATCTGACGCAGGCGCAGCACGAGCGCGGCACCGTCTCCGGCCTCGACGTCGCCACCGCTCAGGCGCAATTGGCCATCGCCCAGGCCAATATTCCCGACCTGCAACGGCAGATCGGAATTTCCGAGGACCAGCTCAGCGTGCTGCTCGGCCACAACCCGGACCAGATCCTGCGCAGCGAGAGCAACCAGCTCAAGCGCATGACCGAGCCCAATATCCCGCCGGTGCCGCCGGCCGGGCTGCCCTCCAGCCTGCTGGAGCGGCGCCCGGATCTGCGCGAAGCGGAGCAAAGCCTGGTGGCGGCCAATGCCAACGTCGGTGTGGCCAAGGCCAATCTGTTCCCGACCATCTCGCTCACCGCGAGCGGCGGCAACACCAGCACCGCCCTGACCGGCCTGCTTTCCGGTGCAACCACGGCCTGGTCGCTGGGCGGCAACATCGTGCAGCCGCTGCTCAACGCGCAGCGCAACCTGTATCAGGTCGATTTGGCCAACGCGGAGAAACGCCAGGCGCTGCTGCAATACCAGCAGAGCATCCAGACCGCTTTCCAGGAAGTGTCCGACGCGCTCATCGCGCGGCAGAAATACGGCGAGTTCCAGATTGCGCAGCAGGCCCAGGTGGACGCGCAGCGCAAGGCCAACACCATCGCCCTGGCCCGTTACCGCGTCGGCTATTCATCTTACTTCGACGTCATCGACGCCGACCGCGACCTGTTCACCGCGGAGTTGTCGCTGTCTGCCGCGCACCTGAACACCCTGCTCTCGGTAGTGCAATTGTATCGCGCCCTCGGCGGCGGCTGGCAGGTGACGCCCACGGTCGAAGACCCGCAGGGCCAAGCTGCCGTCGCGCCCGCCGTAACGCCCTAGGGAGCCTCTGCTTAATCCCAAGCTCTGCGTCGTGCGCGACGTATCCGGTCCCGGCTCAGGCCGATGGGTAGGTGATATACCCCTCGGCGCCTTGCGAGTACCAGGTCTTCGGATCGTCGACATTGAGTGCGATCCCCTGCGCGAAGCGCCGCGGCAGGTCGGGGTTGGCGAGGAATTTCCGGCCGAAGGTGATGGCGTCCGCCGCGCCTGTGGCGAGCGCCGCCTGGCCGCTGGCGAAGTCGTAATCCGAATTCAGCACCAGCACGCCCTTGAACACCTTGCGGATCAGCGGCGCAACCGGCGGACGATCCGACTTGCCGAAGGTGCCGTCGGGTCCGGGCTCGCGCAACTCCAGAAAGGCGATGCCGAGCGAATCGAGCATCGCGGCGGCGGCGGGAAACAGTGCCGCCTGGTTGCTGTCGTCGACGCCCTGCGAGTCGCCGTTCGGCGACAGACGCACAGCGGTCCGCTCCGCGCCCACGGTCCCGATCAAGGCCTCCACCACTTCGCGCAGCAGGCGGATGCGATTCTCGATCGGACCGCCGTAGGCATCGGTGCGCTGGTTGCTGCCGTCGCGCAGGAACTGGTCGATCAGGTAGCCGTTGGCGGCATGAAGCTGCACGCCGTCGAAGCCTGCGTCGATGGCGTTGCGGGCCGCCGTCACATAGTCGCCAATCAGGCGCGGAATTTCGTCGATCTGCAGCGGCCGCGCCTCAACGTAAGGCTGCTTGCCCTCGTAGGTGTGGGCCTTGCCCGGCCCGGTGGTGGCACTCGCGGAAACCGGCTGCACCCCATGCAGGGAGGGATGCACCAGCCGCCCCATGTGCCAGAGCTGCGCGAAGATCCGGCCGCCTGCCTGGTGCACGGCATCGGTCACCGTCTTCCAGTGTTGCACATGCTCCGCACCCCACAGGCCGCCCGCGTAAGGCCAGCCGCTGCCCTCGACGGTGATTCCCGTGGCCTCGGTAATGATCAGTCCCGCCGACGCCCGTTGCGCATAGTAGGTAGCCATCAGCTCGGTCGGAATATGGTCGCGGGTACCGCGGCCGCGCGTGAGCGGGGCCATCCAGATGCGGTTCGGGCAGCTCAGGCCGCCGATCTTGATCGGGTCGAATAAGGTGGTCATAGGTTCCTTTGAAATGCGGTTTTATTTGGTACAGGATGCTGACAGCGCCGCGGCAAGGCTTCAGCCGGCGGCGGCGCGATGATGCTTGAGACCTAGGGCGTCGCTGCTACCGGCGTATCGGCAGGCGCCGGCTTGTCCGGATGCCGCGGATCATGCAGTGCGCCGTCGGACCAGCTGCCGCCGAGATCGCCGATCAGGGAGACGGCGTCGAGCAGACGGCTCTGCTGCACGCTGAGCGCGCTTTGCTGGTCGCCGAGCTGGGTTTGCTGAGCCTGGGCCACGGTAGTGTAGTCGACGGTGCCGGCCTGGAATTCGGCCAAGGCGATGCGGGTGCCGTGGATGGCATCGTTCACCGCCAGGTCGAGCTTCTGCGACTGTTCGGCAAGGATGCGCAGTCCGGACAGGTCGTTCTCCACCGCCTGGAACGCGCTGAGCACGGTACCGCGGTAGTTCGCCACTGCACCCTCGTAAGCGGCCTTGGCGGCGGCGACATCGGCCGAGCGCGCGCCGAAGTCGAACAAGGTCTCGCTGCCGTTGGCGCCGATCGACCAGACGTGGTTGGCGGCACGCAGCAGGCCGTCCAGGGGCGACTGCGAGAAGCCGTCCGCGGCGGACAAGGAGATTGTCGGATAGTAGGCGGCAACGGCCACGCCCACCGCGGCGTTCTGCGCGGCCATGGTGCGCTCGGCGATGGCGATGTCGGGCCGGCGCTGCAGCAGCGTGGAAGGAACGCCAGCCGGTACCACAGGCAATGTCGGCATCACCGTGCTGTGCGGAATGTCGAGCTCCTCCGGATTCTTGCCGACCAGCACCGCGATGGCGTGGGCGTACTGGGCGCGGGCCACGCCCAGGCCGGTCAGGTTGGCATCGGCCGTTTCCAGCGCGACGCGCGCGGTGATCACGGCGGAAGGCGGCGTGGCGGTGATGCCGGCCGCCCCCTGAGCCTCGACGATGCGCAGCGCTTCGCGGTAGGCATCGACGGTCTGCTGTTGCAGGTCGATATCGGCATCGGCCAGCCGCAGCTCGATCACCGTGGTGGCCAGCAGGGTCTGCTCGGACAGGGTGGCGTTGGCCAGCGTGGCCTCGTCGGCCTGGGCGATGTCGCTGTTCTGCTCGACCTGGCGGCGCACCTTGCCCCAGATGTCGAGTGTCCAGCTCGCGTTACCCTCGAGCGAGCCGGCGCTGACCACGTTGCTGCCACCGGTTGCGGCGCCGACGGCACTGCCGCTGCTGCCGCCACCCGAGCGGGTGACCGAGCCGGTGAGGCCGAAGCTCGGGAACAACTGGGCGCGTGCCACAGTCACCTCGGCCAGCGCCTGCTGGTAGTTGGCGTAATCCTGGCGTACGGTCTGGTTCGACACCGCCACCATCGGTTCGAGCTGGTCGAGCAGAGGATCATGGAAATCGGTCCACCAGTCACCCTTGGGCGCCGCGTCGGCCGGTGCGGCCGCGGTCCAGCCGGGCAGCTCCTTGTACTGCGGCGGCACCGGCACGTCCGGGCGCTTGTAATCGGGGCCGACGGCGCAGCCGCCGAGCAAGCCGCCCAGCGCCCCGGCCAGACAGCCCATCAAACCGCCCATCAAACGGAGATTAACGCTGCTCTTGTTCATGCGTCCGCACCCACTTCCTTGCGCCTGGAAAAGCCCGCAACCCAGTTGCGCAGCCTGGCGCCCAGGCGGTCGAGGTAAACATAGATCACCGGTGTCGTGTACAGCGTGAAGACCTGGCTCAGGATCAGGCCGCCCATCACGGTGATGCCCAACGGCTGGCGCAGCGAGGCGCCCTGGCCGATGCCGATCGCCAGCGGCACGGCGCCGAGCACGGCGGCGGCCGTGGTCATCAGGATCGGCCGCAGGCGCAGCACCGCGGCCTCGTGGATCGCCTGCTTGGCGTCGATCTTGTTGTCGCGCTGCGTGTTGATGGCCACGTCGATCATCATGATGGCGTTTTTCTTGACGATGCCGATCAGCAGGATGATGCCGATCATGGCGATCACCGAGAACGGCGTGTCGAAGATCAGCAGGGCCAGGGTCGCGCCGATGCCGGCCGAGGGCAAGGTGGAAAGAATGGTGAGCGGGTGCACGGTGTTCTCGTAGAGGATGCCGAGCACGATATACACCGCCACGAACGCGGTCAGGATCAGCAGCGGCATGGTCGACATCGACTGCGAATAGGCCTGCCCGGCGCCGGCGAAGGCGCCGTGGATCGAGGCCGGCATGCCGAGGTCGCTCATCGCCTTGTCGATCGCCGTGCCGGCCTTGCCCAGCGAGCCGCCGGGCGGCAGGTTGAAGGACACCGTCACCGCCACCTGGCCGCTCTGGTGATTGACCTGGGTCGAAGTGTGGTTGTTGACGTAGCTGGTCATGGCCGGCAACGGCACCATGGTCTCGGACGCGGTGCTGTCGGCGCTGCCGGTGGAGCCGCCGCCCTTGCTGTTGGAGATGCTGTTGGTGACGGCATTGGCCTCGGCGCTCGAGTTGAGCGAATTGGTGCCGGACGCCGCGCCGGACGCCGCGTTGACCGCCGTGAAGCCGGTCACCCCGCTCACCGTACCGCCCGGCGCCTGGGTCTGCTGGCTGCCACTGGCATTGCCGGCCGCCGCGCTCAGGTAGATGCGCTTGAGCATCTCCGGGTATTGCCAGTACTTCGGCGCCACTTCCATCACCACGAAATACTGGTTGAAGGCATTGAAGATGGTGGTCACGGTGCGCTGTCCGAAGGCGTCGTAGAGCACGCTGTCGATCTGGTTCGGCGCAAAGCCATAGCGCTGCGCGGTCTGGCGGTTGTAGGTGATATAGGTCTGCAGCCCGTTCTGCTGCATGTCGGTGTTCACATCGATCAGCGCGTCGCGGTCCTTGCTCAACGCGGCCACCAGCTTGGGTGTCCAGGCGTACAGCGCCTCTGTGTCGTCGCCGGTCAGGGTGTACTGGTATTCGGCCGCCGACTGCCGGCCGCCGATGCGCAAGTCCTGCACCGCCTGCAGCAGCAACCGCGCGCCGGAGACCTTGTTGAGCTTGGGCCGCAGACGTTGCACCACCTGATCGGCCGAGAGATGGCGCTGCGCCAACGGCTTGAGCGCGACATAAACGTTGGCGGTGTTGAGAGCGCGGGTGCCGGTGAAGCCGACCACCGACTGCACGGCGGGATCCTGCTGCACGATGTCCTGCAGCTGCTGCAGCTTTTTCTTCATCGCCGGAAAGGAAATGCTCTGGTCGGCGATGATCTGGCCCGTCAGCAGCCCGGTATCCTGCTCCGGGAAGAAGGTCGTTGACACAAACCGGAACAGCCAGACGTTGAGCACGATCAGGCCGAGCAGCACCAGGCCGACCACCAGCGCGTGGTCGAGCGCCGCGGTGAGCGAGCGCGAATAAGCGCCCTTGAAGCGCTCGAACTGCCGCTCAGACCATACCGCCCAGCGGGCCTTGGAGTGCAGGCTGGTGCCGCTGCTCAGCAGGTAGGCGCACATGGTCGGCGTGATGGTCAGCGAAATCAGCAACGAGAATAGAATCGAGATCGACAGCGTCACCGCGAATTCGTGGAACAGCAGGCCGACTATGCCCGGCATCAGCAGGATCGGGATGAATACCGCAATCAGGGACAGGCTCATCGAGATCACGGTAAAGCCGACCTCGGAACTGCCGAGCAGCGCGGCCTCGCGCGGCGCCATGCCGGCGTCGAGATGGCGCACGATGTTTTCCAGCACCACCACGGCGTCGTCGACGACGAAACCGGTGGCGATGGTCAGCGCCATCAACGACAGATTATCGATGCTGTAGCCGAGCAGGTACATCGGTCCGAAGGTGCCGAGAATCGACAGCGGCAGCACCACCGCGGGGATCAGCGTGGCGCGCGGTGATTGCAGGAACACGAACACCACGCCGATCACCAGCAGCACCGCGATGAACAGGGTGCGCTGGGTGTCGCCCACCGCCGCCTTGACCGACTGCGAGCGGTCGATTGCGACGTGCACCTGGATATTGGGCGGCAGGGTCGCCTCGACCGCGGGCAACACCTTCATGATCTGGGCCACGGTCTGGATGATGTTGGCGCCGGGCAGCGGATACACGATCACGCCCACCGTCGGCTTGCCGTTCCACAGGCCGGCATTGCGGATGTTCTCGTTGGAGTCCACCACCTCCGCGACATCGTGCAGCAGCACCGCGGCGCCGTTGCGGTAGGCCACGACAAGGTTGCTGTAATCCGCCGCCTTGCTGGCCTGGTCGTTGGAGATGACCTCGTAACGCTGGTCGCCCTGGTCGATGTAGCCCTTGGCGCTGTCGGCGTTGGCCGAGGCGATGGCGGCGCGTACGTCCTCCAGTCCGACGCCGTAACTGCTCAGCTTGTCCGGCTCCAGCTCCACCCGCACCGAAGGCAGCGCACCGCCGCCGAGCTGAATCTGGCCCACGCCGCTGATCTGGGAAAGCTGCTGCTGGATCACGGTATCGGCCGAATCGTAAAGCTGGGCCTGGGTCAGGGTTTCCGAGGTCAGCGCCAGGATGACGATCGGCGAATCGGCCGGGTTGAACTTGCGGTAGCTGGGATTGCTGCGCAGGGTGGTCGGCAGGTCGGCACGCGCCGCCTGGATCGCCGCTTCCACGTCGCGCGCGGCGCCATCGATATCGCGGTTCAGGGCGAACTGCACCACCACCTGCGCGGAGCCGACCGAATTGGTCGAGGTCAGCTCGGTCACGCCAGCGATGGTCGCCAACCGCCTCTCCAGCGGCTCGGCCACGGTCGAGGCCATGATCTCCGGGCTGGCGCCGGCCATGTTGGCCTGCACCGCGATGACCGGAAAGGTGACGTTCGGCAGCGGCGCCACCGGCAGGTGGAAATACGCCAGCAGGCCGGACATGCCGATGGCGACGGCCAGCAGCGTGGTCGCTACCGGCCGCTGAATGAACAGCGCGGAGATGTTCACCCCGCGCCCTCGGCCCCAATTTCAGGCGCAGGCTGGCCCGGCTTGGGCTTGCGGCTGAAGCGCTGCGACAGGTTGTCGAAGAACAGATAGATCACCGGCGTGGTGAACAAGGTCAGCACCTGGCTCAGGGCCAGGCCGCCGATGATGGCCAGGCCCAGCGGCCGGCGCAGCTCGGAGCCGGTGCCGGTGCCGAGCAGCAGCGGCAGCGCGCCGAGCATCGCCGCCAGGGTGGTCATCAGGATCGGCCGGAAGCGCAGCAGCGAGGCCTCGAGGATCGCATCACGCGGCGCCTTGCCGTGCACGCGCTCGGCGTCGAGCGCGAAGTCGACGATCATGATGCCGTTTTTCTTGACGATGCCGATCAGCAGCACGATGCCGATGATGCCGATCACGTCCAGGTCGTCGCCGGCCAGCATCAGCGCGAGCAGCGCGCCGATGCCGGCGGAAGGCAGGGTCGACAGGATCGTCACCGGGTGGATGAAGCTCTCGTACAGCACGCCCAGCACGATGTACACCGTGACCAGCGCCGCCAGCAGCAGGTACACCTCGCTCGACAGCGAATCCTGGAACGCCGCCGCGGCGCCCTGGAACGAGCTGGTGATCGAAGGCGGCAGGTGGATCGCCTTCTCGGCTTTCTGCACCTCTTCCACCGCCGCGCTGAGCGAGGCGCCCGGACCCAAGTTGAACGACACGGTGACGGCCGGGAACTGCGCCAGGTGGCTGATCACCAGCGGCGACTTGGTGACCTTGATGTCGGCGATGCCGCTCAGCGGCACCTGGCCGGTGGTGCCGGTCTGGGTCGGCAGGTACAGGGTGCCGAGCGAAGCCAGGCTGGGCAGGCTGTCGGGCTTGGCCACCAGCACCACGCGGTACTGACTGGACTGGTTGAAGATGGTCGAAACGATACGCTGGCCCAGCGCATCGTAGAGCGCGTTGTCGATCGTCGCCGGCGTGATGCCGTAGCGCGCGGCCAGTTGCCGGTTGACCTCGATGTCGACGCTGAGCCCTTCGTTATCGAGGTCGCTGGTGACGTCGCTGATCGACTTGATCTGCTTCATGCGCTCGACCAGCTCGGGGACGTACTTCTGGAAATCCTGCTGGCTCGGCCCGCGCAGCACGAACTGGTACTGGTTGGGCGACACCACGGTGTCGAGGGTCAGGCTCTGCTCGGGCTGGGTGAACAGCTTGATGCCGGACACGCCGGCGGTCTCGTCCTGCAGGCGCCTGGCGATCTGCTTGGCGCTGAGCGAGCGATCGCCGTGCGCCTTCAGGTTGATCAGGAAGCGGCCGCTATTGAGGGTGGTATTGGTGCCGTCGATGCCGATGTAGGAGGTCAGCGAGGTGACATCGGCATCCTTGAGGATGGCGTCGGCCAGTGCCATCTGGCGCGCCGCCATCGACTTGTAGGACACCGAATTGTCGGCCACGCTGATGGCCTCGACCACACCCACGTCCTGCACCGGGAACAGGCCCTTGGGAATGACGATATAGACGATCGCGGTCAGGGCCACCATCACCAGCGCAACCAGCAGGGTCAGGATCTCGTGTCCCAGCACCCAGCGCAGGCCGCGTTCGTAGCCCGCCAGCGTCTTGTCGAACAGCCCTTCGCTGATCCGCTCGAAGCGGCTCGGCTTGCGCTCGGCCTTGGGGCGCAGCATGCGCGAGCACATCATCGGCACCAGGGTCAGCGAGACCACGGCGGATATCAGGATGGTGACCGCCAGGGTCACCGCGAATTCGCTGAACAGGCGCCCGATCACCCCGCCCATGAACAGCAGTGGAATCAGCACCGCGATCAGCGAGATGGTCAGCGACAGAATGGTGAAACCGATCTGCCCGGCGCCTTCCAGCGCCGCTTCCATCGGAGTCTTGCCCTCCTCCAGGTAGCGCACGATATTCTCGATCATCACGATCGAGTCGTCGACCACGAAGCCCGTGGCGACGATCAGGGCCATCAGCGAGAGGTTGTCGATCGAATAGCCCAGCTCGTACATCACCGCCAGCGTGCCGATCAACGACACCGGCACCGAAATGCTCGGGATGATGGTCGCCGGCACATTGCGCAGGAACACGAAGATCACCAGCACCACCAGCGCGATGGACAGCAGCAGCTCGACCGTGGCGTCCGACACGGAGGAGCGGATCACGCCGGTGCTGTCGGCCACGATCTCCACCTTCATCGCCTGCGGCAGGCTCGCCAGCAGCTGCGGCAGCTGTTTCTTGATCTGGTCGACCGTGGCGATCACGTTCGCCCCCGGCTGGCGCAGCACGTTGAGCACGATCGCCGGCGTGCGGTTGTACCAGGCGCCCTGCTCGATGTCCTGGGCGGACTGGGTGACCTTGGCGACATCGCCCATCAGCACCGGCGCGCCGTTCTGGTAGGCGATCACGGTGCTCAGATAATCGTTCGGATCCTGGATCTGGTCGTTGGCATTGATGGTGTAATCCAGTTCCGGCCCGTCGAAATTGCCCTTGGGCTGGCTGACGTTGATGTTGCCGAGCGTGGTGCGCAGGTCATCGATGTTGAGGCCGTAGGCAGCCAGCTTGTGCGGATCCGCCTCGACCCGCACCGCCGGCACGTTGCCGCCGGAGGGACTGACCAGGCCGACTCCCGGCACTTCGGAAATCTTCGAGCCCAGGCGGTTGTTGGCGACATCCTGCAACTGGGTCAGCGACATCGAGTCGGAGGTCACCGCCAGCGTCAGGATCGGCTGGTCGGCCGGGTTGACCTTGGCGTAGATCGGCGGCGCCGGCAGGCCGGCCGGCATCAGGCTGTTGGAGGCGTTGAGCGCGGCCTGCACGTCCTGCTCGGCGATATCCAGGCTCAGCGCCAGGTTGAATTGCAGGGTGATGACCGAGGCCCCGGCGGAGCTGGCGGAGGTCATCTGCGTCAGGCTGGGGATCTCGCCGAGCTGCACTTCCAGCGGCGCGGTTACCGTGGTCGCCATCACCTGCGGGCTGGCGCCGGGGTAGAAGGTCTGCACCTGGATCGTCGGGTAGTCGACGTCCGGCAATGACGACACCGGCAGGAACCGCACCGCGACCAGGCCGATCAGCACCACCGCAATCATCAGCAAGGAGGTCGCGACGGGCCTCAATACGAACAGGCGGGAGATATTCATCGGGCGCGGATCCGCCTTCGTCTACGGTCCATCAGCTCTGTGGAGGTGCGCTTGCGTCGGGCGCGGCAGCGCCCGATTTTTTCTTCTTGCCGGATGGCGGCCCTGCCGCCGGGTTCGCGGGGTCGGTGGAGTCGCCGGCCTTGGCAACACTGATCTTGGCCTTGTCGGTGAGCCGGTCGGTGCCGTCGGTCACCACCGTGTCGCCGACCGCGAGGCCGGACAGGATGGCGGTGTTCTTGCCGTCGCTCGAGCCCTGGGTGATCTTGCGCACCGATACCGTGTCGTCGGCATTGACCAGATACACATAGTCGCCGGGCGCGCCGCTCAGCACCGCCGGGGTCGGCACCAGCACCGCATTGCTCAAGGTGTCGACCAGGATCTTGATGTTGACGAACTCGTTGGGGAACAGCGCCTCGTCGTCGTTGGCAAAAGTCGCGCGCAAGGTCACGGTGCCGGTGCTGGCGGCGATCTGGTTGCCGATCGCATACAGGGTGCCGGTGGCGACCTGCTTGGAGTTGTCGCTGGAATAGGCGGTGACCGCCAGCTTGTCGCCGGTATTGAAGCGCTGGATCACCTTGGCCAGATCGTTCTGGGCCACGGTGAATTGCACCGTCGTCGGCTTCATGGTGGTGATGACAACGATACCGGGCGAGCTGGAGGCGGTGACGTAGTTACCGGGATCGACCAGGCGCAGGCCGACCCGACCGGCGACCGGTGCGGTGATGCGGCAGTACTCCAGGTCGAGCTTGTACTGGGCGATGTTGGCCAGGTCGGTCTTGATCTGGGCCTCGTCCTGCTTGACCGTGAACTCCTGGTCGATGACGGTCTGCTCGGCAATGGCCTTTTGCTCGCGCAATTGCTCGTAGCGGGCAAGGTCGGATCGGGTCAGGTCCAGGGCCGCCTGGTCCTTGAGCAGGGCCGCCTGCGCCTGTTGCAGGTCGATCTCGTACTGGCGCGGATCGATCTGGGCGAGAAACTGCCCCTTGGTCACATCCTGGCCTTCCTTGTAGCCGACCTCGGTGAGGTAGCCGCTCAGCTGCGGCAGCACGGTCACCGTGGCGGTCGGCGACACCGTGCCGAGCTCCATCAGCGTTTCCGGCATATCGCCGGTGACCGCCTTGGCCACTTTGACCGTCTGCGCGGGGGTGCCTTTGGCTGGCGCCTTCTTTCCGAACACATGCACCAGCACCAGAGCGATCAAGGCTATGACCACCAGAATCAGAATCAGCCGGATATGACGGGTCCAAGGACGTTTTTTTTCTGTTGTGCCCCGAATTTCGCTCATACCCTCTCCAGGTGCCGCTCTGCTCGAATCATGGTGGCGCGGTTCTTCGCCCTAAAAGACTCAGGAACCGACAGGCAGTTGCATGGAACGCCGCCCCGGGCCGGTAAACTTGCGTAAATATTGTGCAAAACCAGCCAACAACACGGAATCCCCGACATTGCGGGGAAGGTAGCAGCAATTTGACGCAGCAAGAGGTCCATTAATGAAACCCCTGAAGGCGAGCCGCCGGGCGCCCGCAAAAGGAGTGGCACAATGGACAACGCCGAGAACGTAAGCCACACCCAATGGAAGTGCAAGTATCATTCAGGCTGCGGCCCCCGCGTTCGACCTCCCTTCGATCCGCAATTCCGGAATTAATTCCATTGGCACGGTCCGCAGTGAAAACGGACCCTCCCCGCAATCGCGCGCTCAGCCTCCGGCTGCCGAGGTATGGTCGCGGCTGATTTTCCAGCCGTCAGCGGTCTTGCGCAGCACCAGGGTGAACAGGCCGTGCGGCCGGTCGTGCTCGCGCTGCAGGGCCCAGTGGCCGAAGACGACGGCGGCGTCCGGCGCCAGCAGCTCCACATCGAGATCGGAGAAATCCAGCGTGCCCATGGCGGCGCGATCCGGATAGTGCTGGTGATAGCGCTGGTTCGCCGCGGCCCAGCCGTAGGTGACGCTGTCGCCGGAGGCGAAGCGCAACTGCTCGCTGTTCCAGTAGCCCTGCATGAAGCCGTCGATGTCGCCGCGATTCCAGGCCGCGGCCTGATCGGCCAGCACCGCGCGGATTTGCGCCGCGGACGTATCGGCGAGCGGCGGCGCGGCGGCGCAAGCGGCGAACAGCAGCAAGATGATCAGAAAACCGCCACGCAGCACTCTCATGGCCGGGCGGCTCAAGTCGGGTTCAGCGGCCGCAGCTTGTCGCGGTAGCGTCGCGCATTCTTGACGTAGAGCTGCGATACGTATTGCAGCATCTGGATCTCCGGCGCGCTCAGTTCGCGCGCCACTTTCGCCGGACTGCCCAGCAGTAGCACGCCATCGGGAAACTGCTTGCCTTCCGCCACCAGGCTGCCGGCGCCGACCATCGAGTTCTTGCCGATCACGGCGCGGTTCAGCACCACGCTCTGGATGCCGACCAGGCTGTTGTCGCCGATGCTGCAGCCGTGCAGCATCACCTGATGACCGATGGTGCAGCCGCTGCCGATGACCAGCTTGATGCCCGGATCGGTATGCAGCACCGAGCCGTCCTGCACATTGCTGTTCTCGCCGACGATCAGATCGTCATTGTCGCCGCGCAATACGCAGTTGAACCAGACGCTGCTGCCGGCGGCAAGCCGCACCGAGCCGATCACGCTGGCGTTATCCGCCACCCAGGCGTCGGCGGCGATTTGAGGGATGCGGTCTTCAAGGGTGTAGAGCATGTTCCCGCCCGTTAAATGCATTCATCAAGTTTGACAGCCAACATTTACCGCAGCAGCGCCGTCACCTTGCTCACGGTCGGATTCAGGATCACGCCGCGCTCGCAGACGATGGCATCGATCAGTTCCGCCGGAGTGACGTCGAATACCGGGTTGAACGCCAGCATGCCGCTCGGGGCGATGCGCTGGCCGCGGAACTCGGTCAACTCCGTCGCGCTGCGCTCCTCGATCGGAATGGCCTCGCCACTGGGGCAGTCGAGGTCGAAGGTGCCGGACGGCGCCACCACCATGAACTTCGCCCCGTGCCGCCTCGCGGCCACGGCCAGCATGTAGGTGCCGATCTTGTTGGCGGTGTCGCCGTTGGCGGCGATGCGGTCGGCGCCGACGATGACCCAGTCGATGTGCTCGATGCGCATCAGGTGCGCCGCCGCGCCGTCGGCGATCAGCTTGGCCGGGATGCCCTCGCGCATCAGCTCCCAGGCGGTGAGGCGCGCGCCCTGCAGCCAGGGGCGGGTTTCGGTGTTGTAGACCTGAGCGAGCTTGCCCTGTGCATGCGCGGTGCGGATCACGCCCAGCGCAGTGCCGTGGCCGCCGGTGGCCAGCGCGCCGGTATTGCAATGGGTGATGACGCGCGCGCCCTGCGGCAACAGCGCCGCGCCCAGCTCGCCCATGAGCAGGTTCTGCGCCAGATCCTCCTCGTGGATGCGCCGCGCCTCCAGTTCCAGCGCGGCGGCATCGGCGCCGCGCTGCCACAGGCCGCGCAGGCGCGCCAGGGCCCAGCGCAGATTGACCGCGGTGGGCCTGGACGCGGCCAGCACCCGCTCGGCCGCCTCGAAGCCGTTGCGGTCCTGGCGTACCGCCAGCACCAGGCCATAGGCAGCGGCAATGCCGATCGCCGGAGCGCCGCGTACCGCCATGCCGTGGATCGCCTCGGCCACTTCCCCGGCGTTGACGCAATCGAGGTAAGTCTCCTGCAGCGGCAGCAGACGCTGGTCGAGCAGGCGGAGGCGGTCGCCGAGCCAGACGATGGGCTGCACGGCATTGCTTTTCGAGGCGCTTGTCACAGGGAATTCCGACAGGTCTAATGTCGCGCATTCTACCTTCCTCAATCACAAGGTTTGTGAATGCAGACCATCGATCTGCTTGTCCTGCCGCGCTGGCTGGTCCCCGTCGAACCCGCCGGCCTGGTGCTGGAGGAGCATGCGCTGGCGGTGGACGCTGGCCGCATTGTCGATGTGCTGCCGGCGGAGTTCGCCCGTCAGGCGTTCCAGCCGCGTGAAACCATCGAATTGCCCGACCATGCCGTGCTACCCGGCCTGGTCAACATCCACACCCATGCGGCGATGAACCTGCTGCGCGGGCTGGCCGACGACCTGCCGCTGATGGACTGGCTGCAAAACCATATCTGGCCGGCGGAAGGCGCCAACGTCAGCTACGCCTTCTGCGCCGACGGCGTGCGCCTGGCAGCGGCCGAGATGATCCGCGGCGGCACCACCTGCTTCAACGACATGTATTTCTTCCCCGATGCCACCGCCGCGGTCGCCGCCGAGATCGGGCTGCGCGCCAACGTCGGCCTGGTGGTGTTCGACTTCCCCACTGCCTGGGCGCAGAACTGGGAGGAATACATCCATCGCGGCCTGGAAGTGCACGACCGCCTGCGCGGCGACCCGCTGGTGCGCGCCGTGTTCGCGCCGCACGCGCCCTACACCGTGTCCGACGCACCGCTGAAACGGGTGCGCGAACTGGCCACCGAGTTGGGCATCGGCATCCACATGCATGTGCATGAAACCGCCGCCGAGATCGAAGGCGGCCTGCAAAGCGGCGGCAAGCGCCCCTGGCAGCGCCTGCGCGAGCTGGACCTGCTGGGCCAGGACTTCATCGCGGTGCACATGACCCAGCTCAGCGACGCCGAAATCGCAGAGGCCGCCCGGCTCGGCGTCAGCGTGGCGCACTGCCCGGAATCCAACCTCAAGCTCGCCAGCGGCTTCTGCCCGGTGGCGAAGCTGCTCGCCGCCGGCGTCAATGTCGCCCTCGGCACCGACGGCGCCGCCAGCAACAACGACCTCGACATGCTGGGCGAGTTGCGCACCGCTGCCCTGCTGGCCAAGGGCGTGTCCGGCGATGCCAGCGCCCTGCCCGCCCACGCGGCCCTGCGCATGGCCACCCTGGCCGGCGCCAGGGCGCTCGGGCTGGAAGACCGCATCGGCTCCCTGGAAAAGGGCAAGGCGGCGGACTTCATCGCGGTGGACCTGAACCGGCCCGCCACGCAACCGGTCTACAACGTGCTGTCGCAACTGGCCTATGCCGCGGGCCGCGATCAGGTGACCGATGTCTATGTCGCCGGCCGCGCCCTGCTGCGCGGGGGTAAACTACTCACCCTGAACGAAGCGGAAACCCTGGCCAAGGCAGCGGAATGGCGCGGGAAAATTGTGAGGAGTAAGGGGTGAGGAGTGAGGGGCAACAGCCAAATCCTTCGCTTCCGCTTTTCCCTCACTCCTTACTCCTCACCCCTCAGTTTTTTACTGTACTAAAACAGCTAGTTGCGCCATACTCCTTAACCAATAAATGAACGCCAACGTCGACAGCGACGAAATCGCCCACTTTGAGAGCCTGGCCGCGCGCTGGTGGGATCCGCGCGGCGAGATGGCCGCGCTGCACGTCATCAACCCGGTGCGCACCCGCTACATCGAGCAGGCCGTGGGCGGCCTCAAGGGCAAAACCGCTCTTGACGTGGGATGCGGTGGCGGCCTGCTGACCGAGGCCCTGGCCCGAGGCGGCGCCGAAACCCTGGGTATCGACCTCGCCGCCGCTTCGATCAAGGTGGCGCAGCAGCACGCCCAGGACCAGGGCGTGAAAGCGCAATACCGCCTGGTCAGCACCGAAGACCTCGCCGCCGAGCGGCCGGCAAGCTTCGACCTGGTGTGCTGCCTGGAGATGCTGGAACACGTGCCCGAGCCCGCTGAAGTGGTCGCTGCCTGCGCCCGCCTGACCAAGCCCGGCGGCACCCTGGTGTTTTCCACCATCAACCGCAATCCCAAGGCCTATGCCCTGATGATCGTGGCGGCGGAATACACGCTGGGGCTGGTTCCGCGCGGTACCCACGACTACGCCAAGTTCATTCGTCCCTCGGAACTCGACCGCTGGGCCCGCTCGGCCGGGCTGGAGCCGAGGGAAATCGTAGGCTTGCGTTATAACCCTTTGCTGCGCGCGGCCTCGCTGCAGCCGCGCGACATAGATGTGAATTATCTAATGCACTGCGACAAACCATTCAGTTAAGGTTCATGGCCTGTGCTGATAATGGCTACATGAGGCGGAAAGCCGCGAAGCTACGGTGAAATGATTTTGAAGATGACTCCCAAGTGCGTGTTGTTCGATCTGGACGGCACGCTGGTCGATACGGCCCCCGATCTCGGTCTGGCCGCCAACCTGGTCCGCGAGGAACAGGGTCTGGCGCCCCTCCCGCTCTCCGTCTACCGCCCCTCCGCCTCCGGCGGTGCGCGCGGCCTGCTGAAAGTGGCGCTGGGCATGAGCATGGACCACCCGGACTATCCGCAGCGCAAGGAACGCTTTCTGGTGCATTACCGCGCCAACCTGAGCCGCGGCTCCTGCCTGTTTCCGGGCATCGCCGAGATGCTGTCGGCGCTCGAACATGCCGGCGTGCGCTGGGGCGTGGTCACCAACAAGGTGTCCTCGCTGAGCCAGCCGCTGATGGACGATCTGGGCTTGACTCTGCGCAGCGCCTGCCTGATCAGCGGCGACAGCACGCCCAAGCCCAAGCCGGCGCCCGAGCCGCTGCTGCTGGCCAGCAAGCTGGTCGGCATCGCCCCCCGCGATTGCCTCTACGTCGGCGACGACGAGCGCGACATCCTCTCCGGCCGCGCCGCGCACATGCGCACCGCCGCCGCCGGCTGGGGCTATATGGGCGACAAGCCCGACCCGAACAGCTGGTCGGCCGACGTCATTCTCGATACCCCGGCCGAACTGGCGCAATTGCTCGAACTGCGCCGTGCTGCCTGAGGCAGTGATCCCCGCCGGCTATGCGCCGGCGGACGGGCTGCTGCGCGATCGCATCATCCTCATTACCGGAGCCGGCGGCGGCGTCGGTTCCGCCGCGGCCCTGGCCTGCGCCCGGCTGGGCGCCACGCCGGTGCTGCTCGGCCGCAACATCAAGAAGCTGGAAAAGATCTACGACGCGGTTGAAGCCGCCAGCGGCATCAAGCCGGCGATCTACCCGATGAACCTGGCTGGCGCCACCTGGATCGAGATGGGCGAGCTGTTCGCCAGCATCGAACGCGAATTCGGGCGGCTCGACGGCGTGGTGCACGCCGCCGCCCATTTCACCGTGTTCAGCCCGCTGTCCGATCTCGCCCCGCGCGACTGGATGGAAGGCCTGCAGGTCAATCTCACCGCCGCCTATACCCTGACCCGCCTGAGCCTGCCGCTGCTGGAAAAGAGCGCCGACGCCAGCGTGGTGTTCCTCACCGATCCTTCCGGCCGCGACAACAAGGCCTACCGCGGCTCTTTTGGTGTGGCCAAGTACGCCCTCGAAGGCATGGTGAAAAGCTGGGCCTCGGAGCTGGAATACCTGCCGCAGGTACGCCTCAATGCCTACGATCCGGGGCCGCTGCGCACCTTCCTGCGGCTGAAGGGCTATCCGGGCGAGGATGCGCAGAGTGTGCCGCTGCCGGAGACGGCGATGCCGGGCTTGTTGTATCTGCTGGGAGCGGATAGCAAAGGCCAAAGCGGTCTGAGATTCAGCTCCCGGCAAGTCTCGCAGGAAGCTTAAAAACATCGTCATTCCCGCGCAGGCGGGAATCCAGTTTTGCAAGATTTCCGAACTGGCTGCGGTGTGCTTGCAGCGCTTGAGCCACCCGCTCAAAACTGGGTCCCCGCCTTCGCGGGGACGACGTTTTAATGAGTGACGGAGCGTATTCGAAAAACCCGCTCAACCTGCCCCAAACAGACCTATTGCCGCGGCTTCGCCTTCGACGTCTTGCGCTCGGACTTCTTGCGGTCCCGCTCCATGCCGACCTGGGTCAGCACGCGGTTCATCTCGTCGGGTGTCAGTTCGCGGTAACCGCCGGACTTGACGCCGCGCCCCAGTTCCACCGGGCCGTAGCGCACGCGGATCAGGCGGCTCACCTGCAAGCCCTGCGATTCGAGCAGGCGCCGTACCTCGCGGTTGCGGCCTTCCTTGAGGGTCGCGCGCCACCACTGGTTGGCGCCCTCGCCGTCCTCGTTGTCGCCGCGCACGAAGCTGTCGAAGTGGGCCATGCCGTCTTCCAGCATCACGCCCTTGCGCAGGTTCCTCAACACTTCGTCGCTCATCTCGCCCAGCACGCGCACCGCATACTCGCGCTCCATCTCGAAACTGGGATGGGTCAGGCGCCGCGCCAGCTCGCCGTCATTGGTCAGCAGCAGCAGGCCGGAGGTGTTGATGTCGAGGCGGCCGACCGCGATCCAGCGGCCGCTTTCCAGCTCCGGCAGCTTCTTGAAGATGGTCTTGCGCCCTTCGGGGTCGTCGCGCGTCACCAATTCGCCGACGCGCTTCTTGTAAAGCAGCACCCGCGTCGCCGGCTGCTTGGCGCCCAGCCGCACCGCCTTGCCATCGACCTTGACCCGGTCCTTGGCATCGATCTTCTGGCCCAGCGTGGCCACTTCGCCGTTGACGCTGATGCGGCCCTCGGCAATCAGGGTTTCGATGGCGCGGCGCGAGGCCACACCCGCTTCCGCCAATACTTTCTGGATGCGCTCGCTCAATGGAAGTTCGCGTCGGACGGCGGGTGGTCTTCTGCTTCCTCATCTTCCTGCGTCTCATCTTCATGCGCATGCTCTTCGTGCACATGGTCTTCGTGCGCAGCATCTTCCGCCACATCGTGTTCCGCCACGGCATCTTCGACCGGCTCATCGACGGCGGACCCATCGTCATGCGACTCCGGCAAGGCCGCTCCGGCCTGCATCGGATCTTCTGCCGCCTCGCGCTCGGCGCGCAGCTCGGCCACGGCATCGGCACCCTGGCCGAGACGCTTCATCGCCGCTTCCAGCTGGTCCAGATCCTTGATCTCCGGCAGCGAGGGCAACTGGTCCAGCGACTTCAGGTTGAAGTCGTCGAGGAATTGCGGCGCGGTACCGTACAGCGCCGGACGTCCCGGCACTTCCTTGTGGCCGACTTCACGCACCCAGCCGCGCTCCAGCAGGGTGCGCAGGATATTGGTGGACACGGCGACGCCGCGCACGTCCTCGATCTCGCCGCGGGTGATCGGCTGGCGGTAGACGATCAGGGCCAGAGTCTCCAGCAGCGCGCGCGAATACTTCGGCGGCTTTTCCTGCCATAGCCGGCCGACCCACTCGCCGAACTCCGCCCGCACCTGCAGGCGCCAGCCGCTGGCCACTTCCTGCAGCTCACAGGCGGTGTCGGCGTAGCGTGCGCTCATCCGCTCCAGGGCAGCGCGCAGATCCTTGCGGCCGAGATTGAATTCCGAGGCCACCAGCTTCTGCATCTGTTCCAGCGGCAGCGGCGCATCGGCCGCCAACAGCAGCGCTTCCAGAATCAGCTCCAGGCGGCGGCCGAAGGCCTGCTCCGAAACCTGTTCGGGCAGCGTTTCGCCGGCCTGCGCATCAGCGTGCTCCGCGGAACCTTCCGCCAGCGTCTCCCCGGCTGCCTGCTCGGCTGTCGGCTCCGACACCGGCTCGACAGGTTTTTCCGCCGCGGTTTCGGCAGCCGGTTCGGCAACGGCCTCGTCGAGGTCCTGTTCAGGTGTATCGTTCATGATTCCTCAATTGCAGTTTCGCGCGCCCGCGCGTTTTCCACCGTCAACGGGGCGAACGGCGCCGGCTGCCCGATTTCGAGCAGCCCGGCCTTGACCAGTTCCAGTATCGCCAGCAGGCATACCACCACGCCGGCGCGGCCCTCGCTCAGGTCCACCAGCTCGTCGAAGCGCGCCGGACCGGCTTGCAGACGGTCGAGAATGCGGCTCATGCGCTCGCGCACCGACAGCGGCTCGGTCTCCACCGTGTGGTGCTTGAACATGTCGGCGCGCAGCAGCACTTCGCGGAACGCCAGCATCAGCTCGCGCATGCCCGGCACCGGCATCGGCGCGTCGCTCTGCACCTTGT
>Ga0302314_10000710_pt1 | contig 62024 bp, 56 predicted proteins | sample III_Palsa_N2_3_FD_200533 | JGI IMG/M metagenome (GOLD analysis project Ga0302314, IMG submission 200533) | Peat permafrost microbial communities from Stordalen Mire near Abisko, Sweden - III_Palsa_N2_3 | ecosystem: Environmental > Terrestrial > Soil > Palsa > Peat permafrost | place: Sweden...
AACGGCCGCGGTGGCCGGCCTCGGCGGCCGCCTGCTGTACGAGCGCTCCAGCGTGGCGAAGGCGCAGGCGTCGCTGGTCGTGCCGGTGCCGGCGAACACCGGCCCGGCCCTGCCGCCCGGCACCGACCTCAAGATCCCCGGGCTGGGCCCCTTCATCACGCCGAACGGCTCGTTCTACCGGGTCGACACCGCGATCGTGCTGCCGGAGGTGCCGCCATCCAGCTGGAGCCTGCGGATCCACGGCATGGTTCAGCGGGAGATCCAGCTGAGCTTCAAGGAACTGCTGCGCCTGCCGCTGATCGAGGACTACATCACGCTGTGCTGCGTGTCCAACCCGGTCGGCGGCCCCTACATCGGCAACGCGCGCTGGCTGGGCGCCAGCGTCGCCAGCCTGCTGCGCCAGGCCGGCATCCGGGCGGGAGCCGATCAGCTGTTGTGCACCTCGGTTGACGGCTTCACCTCGGGCACGCCGATCCAGACCGTGATGGACGGCAGGGACGCGATGCTCGCGATCGCAATGAACGGCTCGGCGCTGCCGGTCGAGCATGGCTTCCCGGTCCGGATGGTCGTCCCTGGCCTGTACGGGTACGTATCGGCGTGCAAGTGGATCACCGACATCGAGGTGACGACGTTCGCCGCGAACCACGCCTACTGGACGGTACGCGGCTGGGATCAGCAGGCGCCGATCAAGACCGAGTCCCGCATCGATGTCCCGACCGGGCTGACCACGTTGAAGCCGGGCCGGGTCGCCGTCGCCGGCGTGGCCTGGGCGCAGCACAAGGGAATCGCCGCGGTGGAGGCCAGGGCCGACAGCGGGCCATGGCATGAGGCGCGGCTGGCCACGGTGCCCGATATCGACACCTGGCGGCAGTGGGTCTGGGAGTGGGACGCCACGCCCGGCAACCACCTGATCGAGGCCAGGGCAACGGACAAGACCGGCTATACCCAGACGGCGTTCCAGGCGCAGCCGCCGCCCAACGGCGCGAGCGGTTATCCGCGCGTCTCGGTAGTCATCGACGCCGCCTGACCCGCGGGACTACGGCAGCTGATCAGCAGCTGATCGCGGGACTACAGCAGCTGATCGCGGAACTGGCCGGCCAGATAGGCGCCCAGCCAGCGGCCCAGTTCGCGGAAGAACGGCCCGCCGCCGGCTCCGCCGGGCGGCAGCGGCCCGGTCACTGCGGGCTCAAGGCTCAGCCACGTGACGTGCGGGCCCAGCCTGATCGTGCCGTGCCCGCCGGCCCGGCGCCAGATCCGCTGGCGGCGGCGCCCATCCGGCAGCGCCTCGCTTTCAGCCGCCGTGCTCATCACCAGCACCGGGCAGCCGATATCAAGGCCGCGCCGCAGTTCCCGCTGGGCTCCGGCGAGCAGCCCGGCCGGGCGCCCGAACTCTGGGCTGGCCAGGATCAGCGCGTCGGCCGGGCCGGCCTCGCGGCGGGCGTTGCACCAGAGCGCCGCGATCAGCGCCCCGGCGGCATGGGCGCTCAGCACTATGGTGTCCATGGCCTCGGTCTGCCTGAGGTAACCGGAGATGGCGTCGAGCGCGGCGAAGCAATCGCCGAGACCCGACGCGGCGCGATGCCCGCTGGCCGGCTGACCCGGCATCCCCGGCGTCCGCAGGTCAGCGACGTAGAAATCGAATCCCCGCTCGGTGTACCAGGTCGCGAGATCCTCCGCCACGAAGGAGTCGGCGAGGCAGTGCGGGTAGAGCACGGCGCGCCTGCTGGTGCGCGGGGAACGGCGCCTGAGCATGGCCGTGCCGCGTCGGCCCGGCTGCCCACGGGCGGGCGGAAGCTGTAGTACCTCGTACCCGTCGTTCGCCCCGGCGCGCTCCGCGATAAGGCCCATCACGCCCCCAGCCGCTGACCACCGCTAGCTCTCCCGGGCATCAGCCGCTCACCTCCGTTATCTGCCCATGGGCCCGGCCATCCGGGAACGGGCGAGGACATCCCGGCCTGCAGGCGCAGCGCTGACTGCGAAGCGTCACGGTCAGTCTCGCACCGTTACCGGGCAGCCGCCGGGCAGACACGCGGGGCCGCCGGATATCGCTACGTGGCGGGTTCCAGCCCCCCCGCCAGCTGGCGGATCCTGGACAGCGCGTCGGCCACGCAGCCGGGTTGCTCGTGCCAGGGCAGGTGGCCGGCGGCCGGAACGATCACTACCTCGGACTTCGGCAGCAGCGCGGCTGTCTGCTCCCCCTGGCTGACCGGCATCGGGCTCTGCGCGCCCAGCAGGAAGATGGCCGGCCCGCTGACGTCACGAAGGCCCTGGGCCAGGGAGCCGTCGGCGATCTGCTCCATCGCCGACGTCAAGGTCGCCATGTTCCCGGCCAGCGACATGCGCAGGCCGGGCGGCAGCCCGGGCGCGGTCTCAGGCCGCGCGTAGTAGCCGGGCCATAGCAGTGTCAGTGATTCAAGCGCGTCCGCGTCCGAGGCGTCGGGACCGGACAGCCGCGCTTCGACGTCGCGGTAGCGAGCGACGGCGGCGGGCAGCAGGCGATCCTCGAGCGCCTGCCCCATCTCGGCGATGCCGCCGTCCCCGATGGCTCCCAGCGGATCGATGATCAGCAAGCCGGCCACGCGGTCCGGCCGGGCGACGGCCAGGTGCAGGGCCAGGTGACCGCCCCACGAATGGCCGGCCACGATAGCGCGGTCGACGCCGAGCGCGTCCAGCACCGCCACCGCGTCAGCCACGTGCCGCGCGACCGTCAACGGCCCCTCGGTCGCCGAGGGGCTCAGGCTTCGCTGCTGGTATCGGATCGCGCGCCAGCCGGTGACCTCGGCGGCGAGGATGGCCATGTAATCCGACAGCGAGGGCCCGCCGTGCAGCAGCAGCAGAGGGGCGCCGGCGCCGCTGACGTGGCCGGCGATCGGGCCGTCAGTGGTGTCAGCCACGAAGGGGGTTTCTCTCATCTCTGCGACGGTACTCCGGCGCGATCGCGGCGTCATGGCGCGCGCAGTGGCGTTCTCGCCGGTGCCGCCGGGAAGGTGACTCCATCCCCGGCCCGCTCGGTCCCGCGGCGCACCCGGCTCGCCGGGTCCGGGCGTAGCCTCTCAGGATGAACGGCGGCCTGACCGACCAGCTGGAGACCGAGCAGAAGTACGACGTCGACCTGGGCTTCACCATGCCCGACCTGCGCGGCCTTGATGACGGCTCGGGCTGCGGCGGACCGGAGACGTTCGTGCTCGTGGCGCGCTACTACGACACCGATGACCTGCGGCTGGCCGCGGCCAGGGTCACGCTCCGGCGGCGGACCGGCGGGCCGGACGCGGCCTGGCATCTGAAGCTGCCCGTCGGCGGCGACACCAGGCGCGAGGTGCACGCGCCGCTGGGCGCGGAGGGGGATGCCGTGCCGGCCGGCCTGGCCAGCCTGGTCGCCGACTGGGCCGGCGGCCATCGGCTCCGGCCGGTTGCCACCCTCCGGACTCAGCGCACGGTACGCCGCATCACCGGCATCGGCGGAGACACTCTCGCCGAGGTGGCTGATGATCTGGTGACTGCGCACAGGGAGGCACTTCCCGGGCCGCCCGGGGGCGGCGGGCTGCCTGAGACGGATCTGGCCTGGCGTGAAGTCGAGGTCGAACTGGTCTCGGGGCCGCCGGCGATCCTCACGCTGGCCGGGCGGCGGCTCCGGGCCGCAGGCGCGAGGCCGTCGGGCTCGGCCAGCAAGCTCGGCCGCCTGCTCGCCGCGCCGGCCGCGGTCCGGCTACCCGGGACTGCCCAGCCCGATGCCGGCCGGCGACAGCCGAGGCTGCTCACGGCGGGCGACCTCGACGCGCTCGCTGCGATCGCCGATAGTCATCAGCTCGGCGGCGGCCAGCCGGGGCTGGTGTACGGGATCGTGACCGGAGGGGCCCTGGTGGAGGCACGCGGTCTCGGCGGCCGGTGGCTCGGCGGGCCTGTGCCGGACGCCGACACGGTCTTCCGGATCGCCTCGATGACGAAGAGCTTCACGGCGGCGGCGCTGCTGGCACTGCGCGACGACGGCGCGCTCACGCTCGACGATCCGGCCGAGGACTACGTCCCCCCGCTCCGCGGACTGCGCCCGGCGACCGCCGACTCACCGCGCATCTCCATCCGGAACCTGCTGACTATGACCGCCGGCCTGCCGACCGATGATCCCTGGGGCGACCGGCAGCAGGGAATGCCGCACGCGGATTTCGCGGAATTCCTGGCCGGCGGCGTACGGTTTGCCTGGGCGCCGGGCACCCGTTTCGATTACGCCAACCTCGGCTACGCGATCCTCGGCGCGGTCGTCGCGGCCGCGTCGGGCACCAGCTACGAGGAGTTCGTTCGCGCCCGGCTGCTCGGCCCGCTCGGGATGTCCAGCACCGGCTTCGACGCCGCCGAGTTCGACGCTGCGCGGCTCGCCCGCGGCTACCGGCACGGCGGCACCGGATGGGAGGAACTCGCGCCCGACCCGTCCGGCGCGTTCGCGTCGATGGGCGGGGTGTTCAGCTCCGTCACTGATCTCACTCGCTGGGTGCACGGCTTTGCCGCCGCGTTCCCGCCCGGAGCCGAGGATGCGGGCGGACCCCATCCGCTCCGCCGCGCATCCCGGCGCGAGATGCAGCTGCCGCAGGTCGCGCTGCCGCCGCAGCCGCCCGCGATGCCCGCTGGCCCCGGTCCCGGCAGCTACGGCCTTGGCCTGTTCGTCGAGGATGACGCCGCCCGCGGCCGGATCGTCAGCCACAGTGGCGGCTACCCCGGGTTCGGCAGCCACATGCGCTGGCATCCGGCGAGCGGGACGGGGATCATCGTCCTGGCGAACGGCACGTACGCGCCCGCCCACGTGCTGGCGTCGAAGCTGCTGGACGCGGTGCTCCGGCCATGGCCCCGGCCGGACGCGATCCGGCGGTCGGCCACCACGCCGCCGTCCGCGTCCGGGTCCTCAGGGTCGGCCGGGCTCTCAGCATCGGCGGCCGGATCCGGGCAGCCAGTGGCGGCTGATCAGCTGACGGTTGGCGGTCCGGTGCCCGCTCCGGGCGGTCCGTGGCCGGAGACGCTGAGCGGTCAGCGGGAGGTGATGAGACTCCTCCTTTCCTGGGACGACGCGGTGGCCGCCCGGCTGTTCTCGCCGAACGTGGCGCAGGACGAGCCGTTCGGCGAGCGCCGCCGCAAGGCCGAGCTGATCCGGCAACGGATCGGGGACTTCCGCGAGGATGAGGAACGGCCCGCCGAGTTCGACTCGCCCGCCCATTGCCGGTGGTGGCTGCGCGGCGAGCGCGGCGTGGTCCAGGCTGAGATCCGGCTCACCCCGGAATGGCACCCCCGCGTCCAGTCGGTCGTGCTTGCGGTGCCGCCGGATCCGGACTCGGCCCTTGGCCGGTTTCTCGACCGGCTGGTGTCGCTGCTGAACGAGGGCGCCGCGGGCAGCGACGGCGCCGCCCAGTGGCCTTCGGCCCTGCCGGTCTCCGCGGCGCTGGACACCAGCCTGCTGATCCGCCAGCTTGCGGCGGCCGCCGCCTGGGCCGGCCGCTGCGACCGAGGCGCGTTCACCGAGGGGAACGGCGAGACCTCGGCCGCCATCGAGCTGAACGGCGAGACGGCCAGGCTCATCCTGACCGTCTCGGCGGATCCGGTCCAGCACCTGCTGCAGCAGGCGGACATCACGCTCGCGCCCTGAGTCCAGCCAAGCGTGCCGGCAACGCGGCGGGCGGATTGCCGGGGGGACGGCCCCCGGCTTCGTCAGGGAGCATGGCCGGGTCTGGTCAGGAAGAGTGGCCGGGACGCGGATTCCACGACTCCCAGTCGGCCTTGAGCAGCTCGTACTCGACCTCGCCAAACTCGGTGCCGTCGATCGGGTCATCCCAGGAAAGGTGAAAGGTGCGCGCGTAGGTCAGCCCGGCCTTCTCCATAACGCGGCGGGAGGCCAGGTTGACAGCCATCGTCTGCGCGGAAACTCGCCGCACCCCCAGCTCGGTGAAGGCCTTGCGGATCAGCGCGCGTGACCCTTCGGTCGCGTAGCCCTTGCCCCAGGCGGTCCTGCGGAGCCGGTAGCCAAGCACGGCATCGCCGGAATCGCCGCCGTCCAGCGGCATCAGGCCGAACCAGCCAACGAACTCCCCGGTCAGCCGCTCGACGGCGGCCCACCAGCCGCGCCCGGCGAAATCCTGGTAGCAGCGCAGGATCCCTGGCAGAGTCTCGTTCTCGATGACCCGCCGGGCTGTCGGCCTGCCTTTGGTCAGGAGGCGCATCACCTCGGGATCGCTGTCGAGCTCGGTCAGGTTGCCGACGTCGGCGAGAGTGAACTCGCGCAGCAGCAGTCGGCTGGTCTGCAGAAAGACCCGCATCGCCCCGCTCCGATCCGCTGTGGTGCGCCCAGCGCGGCCGGCCGCGGCGCCAGTTTCCGATGCAGGCAGATGGGCGTGCCCATGTGGTGCGAGACGCGCCCGGTATGTTCCTCCTGGGCACGGCACCTCGTCAACGCCGGCCAGGATTCACCGAACCTGCCACTCGCCACGCTGGCCGCCGGGCTGGCCGGCGAGTCCGGCAGGCTTGATGCCCTGGACGGCAGCGATGAGGCAACCAGCGCCAGGGCGGTGTTCTCCTGGTCTTACCGCCAGCTCAGCATGGCTGCGGCGCAGATGTTCGCCCTGCTCGGCGTGCACTGCGGACCCGACATCAGCCTGCAGGCGGCGGCGAGCCTGGCCGGGATCACGGCTGCCGCCGCCCGCGCCGCTCTGATGGAGCTGGTCAGCGCCAGCCTGGTTCGCGAGCATCAGCCCAGCCGGTACGTGCTGCATGACCTGCTCCGTGCCTACGCGTCCGAGCAGGCAGCGAGGGTGTGCACCGAGGCCGAGATGCATGCCGCGATCGGCCGCAGCCTGGATCACTACCTGCACACGATGGCCGGCATGCCCAGTTTCTGGACTGCCGCCTTCATCACGGCCTCGCCGCGTCCTGGGGCCAGCCCAGAGCAGCTGACGGACCACGCGCAGCTGCTGTCCTGGCTCAGCGCCGAGCATCAGGTGCTGCGGCAGGCGGTTGAGCAGGCAGCCGAAAAGGGCTTCGAGACCGAAGCATGGCAGATCTTCTACTTCCTCGGATTCTCCGCGTACTGGCAGGGCAAGTGGTCGGACTGGGATGCCGCCGGACAGACCGCGCTCGCCGCCGCCGCGCGCGCCGGCGACCACGCGGGGCTGGGCTGGACCCGCTTCAACCTGGGAAATCTCCATTCCGTGCTCGGCGCGGAGGGCGAGGCTCTCGGCCAGGTCCGGCAAGCCCTTACGCACTTCCAGCAGGCAGGTGATCTGGCCGGCCAGGCATTCACCCACCAGGGCATCTCCGACTTCATGCTCAACAGCGACAGGCGCGACCAGACCTTGCGCTCTCGTGAGCACCGGTACGACATGACCGTTTCGTCGCCGGAGTTGCGGCGCCGCGCCAAGGAGGGCCTCGGTCACGCCGAGCAAGCTCTTGCCTTGCACCGCCAGCTGGGCTACCGAGACCATGAGGCAGAAACCCTGACTTGCCTGGGTCACCACCACGCTTGCCTGGGCAATTTCGAGCTGGCCGTCGACGCCTGCCAGCAGGCGCTGGAGCTGGGCCGCGAGATTGGCAACCTGGAATGCGAGGCCGACGCCTGGGACATGCTCGGCTTTGTGCACAGGCTTAGCGGCGACTCCAGCACTGCCGTCACGTGTTACCAGGAAGCGCTCCAGGTGCTTCCGGGCATAGGCCCACGATCCGTGTTGCCGCGCGCGAAAATCCTGACTGATCTAGGGGATGCCTACGAGGATGTCGGCGATCTCCAGGCCGCACAGCGCGCCTGGCGGGATGCCCTGCAGATATTCGAGGATCTCGGGCATCCGGACGCCGGCTATGCGCGAGCAAAGCTGGAGCCGGCCGGCGGAGGTCGGCCCGCCGGCTGATGCACAGCGGGCCGACCTCGTCACGCGCCGCGGGCGCTGAGCAGTACGAGCACCCGGCGGGCTCCGGCAATCCACCGGGACGATGGCTGCCCGCCGTGCTGCTTTCTCGCGCACCGGGCTTCCCTGGCGGCCCGGTCGCGTTCGGCCTCGCGGCGGAGCTCGGCGATCCGGGCATTGGCGATTTCGTACTGGATGTTCGGATTCATGGCGGTCTCCCGGTTGCCTTGTACTGCGTTGCCACCAGGGTGCGGCGCACTGCTGCGCTGCCACTGTGCTTGAGCTGTGCTGGGGATGTCGCCGCAGGTCAAGTTGCCAGAGCAGACACGAAAGCCAGTGTGCGACCCGATCCTCGCTTTCACTCATAGCTGGCTCAGAGGCGGGCAAGAGGCGTTGCCCAGCCCTGCCGGCGAGGCTCTGCCTGGTAACCCCGTCAGAGAGGACCCGGCCGATGAGCAGGCACGCGGATGACACCAGCCGAGCCGTCGCGGAACGCGATCGCGGGCACGCGCGGTTGCGCGCGGTCACCGCGGCCGCTGGCGTGGCAAGCCTGGTCGCGGCTGGCGCGGTCGGGCTCGCCCTTCCCGGGGCGCAGCATGCCGCGTCGGCCGGCACGGCATCTGCCAGCACCGCGGCGAGCGCGCCGGCATCGAGCGGCTCGACCGCCAGCACGGGCGCCAGCAGCTCAGCCACGAATGCCGCGGCCAGGAAGACCGCGGCCAGGAGCAGCGGAAGCCTGAGCAAGGCCACCAGCTCGCCGACCGCCAGCTCGGGCTCGGGCACGGTCACGTCAGGCGGCTCGTGATGAGCGGCATCACCTCATCCACCGCGCTCTGGTACGCCAGCCGGGCCACCGGCATCATCTGCCTGGTGCTGCTGACCGCCGTGATGGTTCTCGGCATCCTGGTCAACCGGCAGGGCCGGCTACCGGGCCTGCCCAGGTTCGCGGTCACCGGGCTGCACCGCAACCTGTCCCTGCTGGCCGTCGGATTCCTCGCCGTCCACGTCGCGACCGCGATCGCCGACCCGTTCGTCACGATCGGCCTGGCCGCCGTGGTGGTGCCGCTCGCGTCGCCGTACCGCTCGCTGTGGATCGGCCTTGGCGCGGTGTCGCTGGACCTGATGCTGGTGCTGATCGTGACCAGCCTGGCCCGGGCGCACATCGGCCGGCGGACCTGGCGCGGGCTGCACTGGCTGGCCTACGCGTGCTGGCCGGTCGCGCTCGCGCACAGTGTCGGCAGCAGCGGCGACCTGCGGGCCGGCCCGCTGCTGGCGCTGACCGCCGCGTGCACGCTGGCCGTGGCAGGGGCCCTGACCTGGCGCATCGTCCGCGCCAGGCGCGCCACGCCCAGGGCGCGGCGGGTCGCGGTCGTGCTGTCCGCCCAGGCCGGTGCCCGGTGACCGGCCGCGCAGCCGCCCTGATGGCCGCCAGCGGGCGGCACCCGGGCGACGACCCGGCCCGGCTCCCCCGGCTGCTTCCCGCCGACGGCCGCCCCGCCGGGCTGCCCGCCCACCTGGCAACCCACGGGCCGCCTGCGTACCGGGGCGGGCCTGGCCGGCTGATCGCCGACGCGGCAGAGTCCGGCCTGACCGGCCGAGGCGGCGCGGCCTTCCCCGCTGGCCGCAAGCTCGCGGCGGTCGCGGCAGCGGGCCGCGCGCCCGTGGTAGTGGCCAACGGCGCCGAGAGCGAGCCGCTCAGCGCGAAGGACGCCGCGCTGCTGCGTTACGCCCCGCACCTGGTGCTCGACGGGCTGCAGCTCGCCGCCGAGGCGGTCGGCGCCCGCCGCGCGGTGCTGTACCTGCATGCGGACGTCATCTCCGCCGAGCGGCTGGATGCCATATTTTCCGAACGGAGGTCAGCCGGACTCGACCAGACAGCGGCCGACGTCGTCATCGCTCCCCCCAGATTCCTGTCCGGCCAGGAGACGGCCGTCGTGAGCGTGCTCAACGGCGGCGCGGCGCTGCCCGCGTTCACGCCGCCGCGCCCCTTCGAGCGCGGCGTCGGCGGCGCGCCGACCCTGGTGCAGAACGTCGAGACCCTCGCTCACCTGGCGCTGATCGCCCGCTACGGCGCGGCCTGGTTCCGCGGCCTTGGCACGGCGGACGAGCCGGGCAGCATGCTGGCCACCGTCCGCCAGGCGGACGGCGGCTCCGCCGTCACGGAGGCCGCGCTCGGCACCCCGCTGGCGGATCTGGTCGTCCTCGGCGATCACGTGCAGGCGGTGCTGGTCGGCGGCTATCACGGCAGCTGGCTGCCGGCCAGCAGTGCCGCGCTGCTGTCGCTGAGCAACGCCTCGCTGCGGCCGTCCGGTGCCTCGGCGGGCACCGGCGTCCTGGCCGCGCTCCCGGCGGGACGCTGCGGCCTGGCGGAGACGGCGCGGGTGGTGCGTTACCTCGCGCTGGAGTCCGCCGGGCAGTGCGGCCCGTGCCTGAACGGCCTTCCCCGCATCGCCGCGGCACTCGCCGATCTCGCCGGGAGCAGGCCGGACAACCGCGTTATCGCTGATCTTGACCGGTGGGCGGGGCTGACCGAGGCGCGCGGCGCGTGCCACCACCCGGACGGCACGCTCAGGTTCGTCCGCAGCGCGCTGCGCGTCTTCGCCGCCGAGATCCGCTGTCACCAGCAGGGACGGTGCACGGCGACGTCCGGGCAGCCGTTCCTGCCGGTGCCCGCCGGCCCGGCCGCCGAGGCCGACTGGAGGAGGCCGCGATGAGCAGCAGGCTGCGAGTCAACCCGATCGCCTGCGCCGGGCACGGCCTCTGCGCCGAACTTCTGCCCGAGCTGATCTCGCTGGACGAGTGGGGGTACCCGGTGCTGGGCGGCCAGCCGGTGCCGGCCGGGCTTGACCGCCGGGCGAGGAGCGCCGTGGCCAGCTGCCCGGCGCTGGCGCTGCTGCTCTCCCCCGCGCCGTGACGGCGGCCGTGCGCGGGCTCAGAGGAAACTCAGAGCATATGCAGACCCGCGTCGTAGTTACCGCCGGCATCCTGGGATCATGACGACCATGACGGCGACGCCGCAGCCAGCACCCGGCGGCCAGGGGCCGGCGCTGCGCAGGGCCGACGGCACGCCGATCCGGGTTCTCGTGGTCGACGATGAGCCAAGCCTGGCCGAGCTGCTGGCCAGCGTCCTGCGCTACGAGGGCTGGGAGATCCAGACCGCGGGCGACGGCCTCAGTGCGGTTCGCGCGGCGCGAGAGTTCCGGCCGGACGCTGTCGTGCTCGACGTGATGCTGCCGGACATCAGCGGCCTGCAGGTACTCGGGCGGCTGCGCGCCGAGCTGCCGCACGTCTGCGTGCTCTTCCTTACCGCGCGGGACGCCGTCGAGGACCGCGTCGCCGGGATCACGGCAGGCGGCGATGACTACGTGACGAAGCCGTTCAGCCTGGAGGAGGTGCTCGCCCGGCTGCGCGGCCTGCTCCGCAGGGCTGGCCTCGCCCGGGCCCAGGGCGGGGCCGAGGTCACGGTCGGTGACCTGACGATGGACGAGGAGGCCAGGGAGGTACACCGGGGCGGTGACCTGATCGAGCTGACCGCCACCGAGTTCGAGCTGCTGCGATTCCTGATGCGCAACCCGCGGCGGGTGCTGTCGAAGGCGCAGATCCTGGACCGCGTGTGGAACTACGACTTCGGCGGCCAGGCCCACGTGGTCGAGCTGTACATCAGCTATCTGCGGAAGAAGATCGACACCGGGCGGGAGCCGCTGATCCATACCGTCCGCGGCGTCGGCTACGTGCTCAAGCCGCCCGGCTGAGGGCCAGCGGAGCTGAGGCGGCAGATGAGCGACGCGGCAGCTGGCGCGGGCGGGCATGATGCCGGCCGGCGCGGGAGCGGTGGGCGCGGGACCCGCGGGCCCCGGGCCGGGTTCCGCGGCTGGCTGGCGGGCCGGACCCTGCGCGGCCGCCTGATTGCGGGCCTGGTCGCGCTGCTCGCGGTTGCCTGCGCCTGCGTGGGGCTGGTCACCTACCTGGCCCTGCGCGGGTTTCTCTTCCATCAGCTAGATGCGCAGCTCAGCGCCGCGCAAGCCCGGTACGTCGGCTGCGTGCAGCAGGCCGGCGGCCCGCCCCCCCGTGACTCCGACGATGGCCCGCCCCCGTCCGACCCGCACTGCGGCAACTTGATTCCCGGCCAGGCCGCAGGAACGTTCAGCGCCCGGCTGGTCAAGTACACGGTCACGAGCGCGAACATCGAGGCCGGCACGTGCAATCTTTCTTCGACGGACGCCGCGGTGCTGGCCCGGCTGCCGGTCAACGGCCGGCCGTACGACCGGGACCTGCCGTCGGCATACGGCGAGTACCGGCTGGTCGCCGTGCGCGCCGGCGACGGCGACGTGCTCGTGACCGGCCTGCCGCTCGGCACCATGCAGGCCACCCTGCACAGCGTCGAGGTTGCGGAGATCGTGGTGTTCTCCGCCGCGCTGCTGCTCACCGGGATCATCGGCACCGGCTGGGTGCGGCTCTCGCTGCGGCCGCTGCGCCGGGTGACCGCCACCGCGGCCGAGGTCACCAGGCTGCCGCTGGGCAGCGGCGAGGTCGCCCTGCCGAACCGGGTCCCGGACGCCGATCCGCGTACCGAGGTGGGCCAGCTCGGGGTGGCGTTCAACCGCATGCTGGGGCACGTGGAGTCGGCGCTGGCCCGGCGGCACGCCAGCGAGGCGCGGCTGCGCGGCTTCGCCGCCGACGCCAGCCACGAGCTGCGCACGCCGCTGGCCGCGATCCGCGGCTACGCCGAGCTCGCCCGGCGGCATCCGGGGCCGCTTCCGGACGATGTCGCGCACGCCCTCGGCCGGGTGGAGTCGGAGGCGGCCAGGATGAGCGGGCTCGTCGATGACCTGCTGCTGCTGGCGCGGCTCGACGCGGGACGCCCGCTGGCGGAAGATCCGGTGGACCTCACGAGGCTCGCCATTGACGCGGCCAGCGACGCCAGGGCGGCCGCACCGTCGCACCGGTGGCAGCTGGACCTGCCCGGGCTGCCGATCGTGGTCCGCGGCGACGAGCACCGGCTGCGCCAGGTCCTCGCGAACCTGCTGAGCAACGCGGGCAGGCACACCCCGCCAGGGACGACTGTCACCATCGCGCTGTCCCAGACGGACTCCGGTGGCGCCCGGCGGGACGAGGGCGCGCCGGGTCGTGATGGCGCGCCGGGTCGTGCGGGGGCGTCGGCTGGCACGGCTGTGCTGAGCGTCACCGACGACGGCCCGGGCATCCCCGCCGAGCTGCTGCCGGAGCTGTTCGAGCGCTTCGTGCGCGGCGATAGCTCCCGGTCGCGGGCGGCCGGCAGCACCGGCCTCGGCCTGGCGATCGTGGACGCGGTCGTCGCCGCACATGGCGGCCGCGTGGAGGTGACCAGCGAGCCTGGGCGAACCGCCTTCGTGATCACGCTGCCGATCTCCGGCGCGGCGGGTTCATAGCCGGTACATAGGCTCGCCACAGTCGCTGCGGAGCATGATCGCCAAGGCTTGGGCCATGACACCGCGAGAAGGATTGCTCGAAGACCGCGCGCTGACCGGGCACCGCAGCCCGCTGACCGGGGACGGCCGCGCGCTGGTCGCGGACCACCGCCCGCGGGCGCGCAGCCAGCTAGTGGCGCCGCAGGTGGACATCGTCGTTCCGGTCCGTGACGAGGAGCGCGACCTCGGCCCGAGCGTGCGCAGGCTCGACGCGTACCTCAGCACCCAGTTCCCGTTCACCGCCCGGATCACCATCGCCGACAACGGCAGCACCGACAGCACGTGGGCGATCGCGGGCGCCCTGGCCGGTGAGCTGGACTCGGTCCGCGCCGTCCGCCTGGCGCAGCCTGGCCGTGGCCGGGCACTGCGGTCGATCTGGTCGGCAAGCGACGCCGACGTGCTTGCCTACATGGATGTCGATTTGTCGACAGACTTGAACGCGCTGCTGCCGCTGGTGGCTCCGTTGCTCTCCGGTCATAGCGATGTGGCCATCGGAACCAGGCTGGCCCGCGGCGCCCGCGTCGTGCGGGGGCCCAGGCGCGAGTTCATCTCGCGGGGCTACAACCTCCTGCTGCGCGCCACGCTCGGCGCGAGATTCTCCGACGCGCAGTGCGGCTTCAAGGCGATCAGCCGCGCGCGGGCGAGGGAACTGCTGCCGCTGACCAGGGACACCGGATGGTTCTTCGACACCGAGTTGCTCGTACTCGCCCAGCAGGCCGGCCTGCGCATCCATGAGGTGCCGGTCGACTGGATTGACGACGCCGACTCGCGCGTGAAAGTGATCCCGACGATCGTCGCGGATCTCCGCGGAATCGTCCGCCTCGGTTTCGGCCTGCTGCGGGGAAGCACCGCGGTGCCTTTCCTCGGCGGCCAGGTTCCCCCTCGTGGTGATGCGGCTCCGGTTTCCGGCCCGCGGAGCCTGCTAGGCCGCCACGCCGTGCGGTTCGCCGCCGTGGGCGCTCTGTGCACCGTCGCTTACGTCCTGCTCTACCTGGCGCTCCGCGCCGCGATGCCGGCCCTCTGGGCGAACGCGGTCAGCCTGCTGATCACCGGGGTCGCCAACACCGCCGCCAACCGGCGGTTCACCTTCGGCATCCGCGGGCGGCGCCGCGCCGCCCAGGATCATGCCCGCGGCCTGCTGGCCTACGGCACCGGCCTGCTGGTCACCTCGGCCGCCCTCGGCTGGCTGCACGCCGCCGCCCCGCGGGCAGGCCGCACGGCGGAGGTCGCCGTCCTCGTCGCGGCCAGCCTGCTGGCCACGCTGGCCAGATTCGTGCTGTACCGGAACTGGGTGTTCCGCGCTAACCCGAGAGGACTCCAGGGATGACCGCTCCCGCCATCGAATCGCGGCGCGGCCGGCCGGCCGGCTCCCCGTCGGCTGGCAGCCTGTCCGGACGCCGGCCAGCCCGCGCGCTGCTGCGCGGCCCGGCCGGGCAGCCCGCCTGGGCCAGGCCCGCGCTGCTCGCGCTGCTCGGGCTTACCGCAGCGCTCTACCTGACGGATCTGGACCGTAACGGCTGGGCCAACGATTTCTACGCCGCCGCCGTGCAGGCAGGCAGCACCAGCTGGAAGGCGTTCTTCTTCGGATCGTTCGACGCCTCGAGCTTCATCACCGTGGACAAGACCCCGGCCTCGCTCTGGGTGATGGAGATCTCCGCCCGCATCTTCGGCCTGAACTACTGGAGCATGCTGATCCCGCAGGCACTGGAGGGCGTGGCCGCGACCGGAGTTCTCTACGCCACGGTGCGACGGTGGTCAGGCCCGGCCGCCGGGCTGCTGGCCGGGGCGGTGCTGGCCAGCACGCCCGTCGCGGCGCTGATGTTCAGGTTCAACAACCCTGACGCGCTGCTGGTCCTGCTGATGACCCTGGCCGCGTATGCGATGACCCGGGCGATCGAGTCCGGGCGCACCCGCTGGCTCGTCCTCGCCGGAACGCTGCTGGGCTTCGGCTTCCTGACCAAGATGCTGCAGGCGTTCCTCATCCTGCCGGCCTTCGCTGTGGCTTACCTGGTAGCGGGCCCGGCCGGGCCCGGCCGGAGGGTCTGGCAGCTGCTGGCGGGCGCAGGCGCGATCATCGTCGCGGCCGGCTGGTGGGTGGCGATCGTCCAGCTGACTCCCGCCGCCAGCCGGCCATACATCGGCGGGTCCACCACGAACAGCGTGCTCCAGCTGGCCCTTGGCTACAACGGCCTGGGCCGGCTGGACGGCAACGAGACCGGCTCGGTCGGCTTCGCCGGAGGGGCGGGACCTGCCTTCGGCGGGTCGGCCGGCCTGACCCGCCTTTTCGGCTCCGAGATGGGCGGCCAGATCAGCTGGCTGCTCCCAGCGGCGCTGATCTCGCTTGTCCTGCTGGCGTGGGTGTCCAGGCGGTCGGGCCGGACGGACCGGCTGCGGGCCGCCGCGCTGCTGTGGGGCGGCTGGCTGCTGGTGACCGCCGGGGTGTTCAGCCTGATGGCCGGGATCATTCATCCCTACTACACCGTCGCCCTCGCGCCGGCCATCGCCGCGCTGGCCGGCATCGGCGCCGTGACGGCGTGGCGGGCGAGGCGGGGCTGGACCGGTCGCGGCGCGCTGGCCGCGATGACAGCCGCGACCGCGCTCTGGTCCTGGGTGCTGCTCGACCGGACCCCCGGGTGGCATCCGTGGCTGCGGCTGATCGTGCTGCTCGCCGGACTCGCGGCGACGGCACTGCTGCTCGCCGGGCCGCGGCTGGCAGGACTGGCCGCTGCATCGCGGGGCAGGCGCATGCTGACTGCCCTGCCCGCCGCCATGGCGCTCGCGGCCGGCCTGGCGGGGCCTGTCGCCTACAGCCTCGAGACGGCCGCGACCGCGCACACCGGCGCGCTCCCGTCGGCAGGCCCGGCGGTGACGTCCTTCGGCGGGCCCGGCGGCGGAGGATTCCCTGGCGGCGGTCTCCGGCCGGGCGGTCAGGCTGTTCCTGGCCGCACCGCCGGGCAGCCCGGCAGGCCCGCCGGGCTCGGCGCGACCGGCCGTCCCGCGGGCAGCAGCCGCGGCTTCGGCCCCGCTGCTGGCGGCGTCAGCGCTGCGGGCATCGGCGGCGGCCTTGGCGGTGCCACCGAGGTCAGCAGCGCCGTCACCGCACTGCTGAAGAACGACACCAACGGTTACCGGTGGGCAGCCGCGACGGTCGGCGCGGAAAGCGCGGCGCCGCTGCAGCTGGCCAGCAGGCGGCCGATCATGGCCATTGGCGGCTTCAATGGCACCGACCCCGCGCCGACGCTTCGCGAGTTCGAGCATTATGTCGCCACCGGGGAGGTCCGGTTCTTCGTCGGCGCCAGCAACGAAAGCTTTGGCGGCGGCTCCGGGATGGCTGCGCAGATAACGGCGTGGGTGAAGGATCACTTCAGATCCCGGACCGTGGGCGGCCTGACCATTTACGATCTCACCAAGCCGCTCTCGTAGTACATCGCCCGGTCCGGGCGGGGCAGGGCGCGTCAGCCGATGTTCGGCCTGCCAGTCGCGGCAGCCGGTGCCGGGAGCGGGCCCGCGGACATGCCGGACCGGGCGGACGGGCCCCGCGACAAGGTGCCCGCCTGCTGGTCAACGAGCCGGGTGAAGGCCTGCTGCGAGAAGCCGAACACCACCGCGTACATGCTGTCGCGCACCGCGCTGGCAGGCGCGCCGCTGACGTAGTCGAGGATCTTTACCGCCATCAGCGCGGTCGCGGCGCCGCTCGCGACCTTGAGCATGCTCTGCACCGGCAGCACGTTGTAGGGGCCAGGCGGAATGCCGGCGCGCAGGGCGAAGACGACCGACAGGGCCCCGGCGAGCGCGCCGAGGCCGACGATCGTGCCCGTGGTGACGCCGGATGCCCAGAGCGCGCAGTCGATTGCCACTACGGCGGAGACAAGGATGTACATCAGGTTCCGCAGGCCGCGTATCTGCTGATGCTGCGCGTCCGACGACGCGTGATAGGCCTGCAGGATCCGCTGCGCGACCCGCGGATCGGGCCGGGCCACAGGATCGGCGTTCCACTGGCTGACGGCCTGTTCCTCCGCCCTGGCCCGGTCCGGGCCGAAGGTCCCGCGGGCCAGGCTCTCCAGATGCGGCGCGAGTGCCCGCAGGTCCTCCTCGGGCTGGACCATGACGAGCTGCTCGGCAGCCAGGTGCAGGGCCTGCCAGGCCGACTCGATGCTGGTGCCGAACCACCAGTCGCGAAGGCGCCGCTCCGGGTTCCCGGTGGCGATCGCGCGAGCCTGCTGGATCGCCGACAGGATCGTGGCCGCCGGGCCAGGCACCGGTGCCTCGCTGGCCGGCCCGCCGGGCAAGGTGCCGGCCGGGCCGCCCGCCGGCAGCAGGCCCGGGGCCAGCCCGGGGTACCGCGCGTCAGCGCTGACCGCGGCATCAAGCTGGGCCTCGAGCCGGTCAGCCTCGCTGGCGACAGCCACCCGCCAGGAGGGCCGGCCTGGCCGGACGGAGGGCCGGGCCGGGACGTCGGGGGAAATCGTCATGAAGAGACGCTAGAGCACGAATGGCCCGGACATCGGTACTTCGCCAGGCGGAGGCTGCCCGACGCGGCCTCGCGGCAACTCAGGCTGGCTGCCCTCCGGCGCCTGCGGGCCGGACGCCGGCCAGGCCGAGCAGGTCGGCGAGAACGAGGCCGAACGCGCTGACCGCCAGCGTCAGGTGCCCTTCGCCGGGCAGCAGGTGGGCACGCGCGCCCGGGAGATGGCCGGCCAGCCAGGCGCCGTGCGCGTAGGGCACCATCCGGTCCTGGCCGCCCTGCCAGATCGTGATGGGCACGCCGGCGCCGCCGCCGCCGCCGCTGAGGGGAAATCCCCAGTCCCGCACGAACGCCAGGTCGTCGTCCCGCCAGCCCGCGATGCCGCCTGCCAGCGCGGCGCGGAACGAGGCGGCGAGGTACTCGGCGAAGTCGCCGCTGATCGCCGCCTCATCGGCCTCGGAGAGCAGGCCGCCCATCCCCTGCGCCAGGTCCGCCCCGGTGATGCCGCGGAGCGTTTCCGCCTCCGTCTCCAGCAGGCTGGTCAGCGCCGTCTCGCCATCAACCGCGGCGGCGAACTCCTGGACGTTCTCCGGTCCCATGTCGCCGAGCCAGTCCAGTCCCTCGCCCCCCCGGGGCGCGACGCCGGCGATCGACGCGGCGGCGAGGCAGCGGCCCGGCATCAGCGCCGCGCAGGCGAGCGCGTGCGGCCCGCCCCCTGACCAGCCCGCGGTCACGAACGGGCCCGCCTCAAGATGGTCAAGCACCGCGGCCACGTCCGCCGCCGCGTCAGCGATCAGGCGGCCTGGACGCGGGCTCGACCGGCCATAGCCTGGCCGCGCATACATCACCGTGCGGAGGCCGAGCGCCGCGGCGGCATCCGTCATCGGGCTGAAGGTGACCAGCCCGCCCGGGGTTCCGTTGTGGAAGACGAGCGGCAGGCCGTCCAGCGGCCCGCAGGTGAGCACGTCCAGTGTCCTGCCGTCCGCCGTCGGGACGGTGAGCCGGTGTTCTGCCATGGGCTGAGAGTAACGCCGGCGGCGCTCGCCATCGCATGCGCCGCCGGGGTGACTGGCGGCACGGGCACATCGTGGCTGGCAGGCGCATGTGCGGTGGCGAGCCGTTTCCGCCATTCCTCCCGCATTGCGCGTCACGGCACCGCGGAACGGGGACTTCCAAGGTGATCTTGCGGCACGACGAGCCGTTCTCCAGGCGTAGCGTTGGAATCCTGCGAGCCCCGAGGAGACGCTCATGACGCTTCCTGCTGCCGCGGCCGGCAACCGCTTCGCCCAGCGGCTGTTCGCCCCGCTGCCCGCGCGGTATGACCGGCTGGCCGAGATTCTCTCGATGGGCCAGAACGGCCGCTGGCGGCGGGCCATGGTCGATCAGGTGGTGCCGGGGGCCGGCTCGGTGGTGCTCGACGTGGCATCCGGCACCGCGGGCGTCGCCCTGCAGCTCGCCGGGCGGACCACCGCCCGGGTCGTCGGGGTTGACCTGACCGAGCAGATGCTCCGGCAGGGACAGCGCAACGTGGCGGCGGCGGGGCTGCGCGAGCGAGTGCGGCTGGTGGCCGGCCGGGCCGAGCAGCTGCCGTTTCCGGACCGGGCGTTCGACGCGCTCACGTTTACCTACCTGCTGAGGTACGTGCAGGATCCGCAGGCGACGCTGGCCGAGCTGGCCAGGGTGGTCCGGCCCGGCGGCAAGGTCGCCAGCCTCGAGTTCCTCAGCCCGCCCTCGGCCTTCTGGCGGTTCTGGTGGTGGCTGTACACCCGGCTGCTGCTCCCGGTCGGCGGCGCGGTGACCGGCGGCCGCGAGTGGTTCATCGTCGGCCGTTTTCTCGGTCCCAATATCTCCCGGCACTACCGCCGCTATCCCGTCGACTGGACGGTCGAGGCGTGGCGGCGCGCGGGCTTCGAGGACGTCGGCGTCAGGGTCATGAGCCTGGGCGGCGGGCTCGTGATGTGGGGAACCCGTGCAGGTGGCTGACGAGAGCAGCACGGGCCCGGGGAATCCGGTGCCGCCGGGACCGGCCGCCGCCGGGGAGGGCGGCCCGGGCTCGCGTCCCGCCTTCTACGCGGCGCGGCAGGGCGCCTGGCGGGACTGGTGGACGCTGCTGCACCCGCCGTACACGGCGTGGCACCTGTCGTACGTGGTGATCGGCGCGTCGCTGGCGCCGCGAGTCGGGCTGCCGGCGCTGTTCGCCACGCTGATCGCGTTCTTCCTCGCGGTCGGCCTGTCGGCGCACGCGATGGACGAGTTGCAGGGCCGTCCGCTGCGGACCCGGATCCCGGCTGGCGCGCTGATAGCAGTGACGATCGCCGGGCTGGCCGGCGCGGTCGGCCTGGGGATCGCGGGTATCGCCAGGGTCGGCTGGGGCCTCGTCCCGTTCCTGGTGATCGGCCCGGCACTGGTGGTCGCCTATAACGCCGAGCTCTTCGGCGGGCTCATCCACACCGACCTGGGATTCGCGGTCGCCTGGGGCGCGTTCCCCGTCCTGACGGCGTACGTCGCGCAGGCCGGCAGGCTGGCGATCGCCCCGGTCATCGCGGCCGCTGCCGCGCTCGCGCTGTCGGCAGCGCAGCGCCGGCTGAGCACGCCGGCCCGGACCATCAGGCGCCGGACCGTGGCGGTGGAAGGCGTCATGACGCTGTCGACCGGGGAGACAATGGCCATCGACTCGTCGTCGCTGCTCGCCCCGCTGGAGGGCGCTCTCCGGGCGATGTCGTGGGCGATCGTGCTGCTCGCGGCGTCGCTCGCGATCGCCCGGCTGGCCTAGCCCGGCAGCGCTCAGAGCACTTTCTTGCGCTGCAGGTAGCTCAGCGCGCCCCAGCCGAGCGGCACGGGCAGCCAGAACGTCAGCGTGCGGAAGAGCAGCACCGCGCTGATCGCCGTCGCGCCCGGCAGGCCCGCCGCGCTGAGTCCCGCCGAGAGGGCTGCCTCCACGGCGCCGAGGCCGCCGGGCGTCGGCACCAGCGAGCCGACCGCGCTGCCGGTCAGGTAGACGACCGCGATGCTGGTCAGCGGCACCGATCCGCCCAGCGCGCGGACCGAGGCCGCGAGGCACAGGATGTACGCGGTCGTCAGCAGCAGTGCTCCGCCGATGCCCTCGGCAAGCTTGAGCGGCTGCTGGGCCACATCGAGCAGCCGCGGGATCACCTCGCCGAGCATCGGCGCGATCCGGGCCCGCAGCAGCCGCCGGGTCGGCGGGATGGCGACCACGGCCAGCACCGCGACGAGAAGCCCGGCGATGACGTACAGCACCCAGTCGGGCGGCTGGAGTGAGCGTTCATCCGTGGTGCCCGAGATCGCGGCGAAGATCACCAGCAGGCTGATGTGCAGCACGAACGCGACGACCTGGGAGACGCCGACGCTCGCGGCCGAGTCGGCGGCCGAGGCGCCGCTGCGGCGCAGGTAACGGATGTTCAGCGCGGCTCCGCCCACCGCGGCCGGCGTTACCAGGGTGACGAACGAGCCGGCCACCTGGACCAGGAACGTGCGCGTCAGTTTCAGCCGCTCCAGCACGAAGCCGGACAGCGACCAGGCGGCGCCGAGGTAGGTCAGCGCCGACAAGCCGAGCGCGGCGATGGTCCACCGCCAGTTCGCCGACTGCAGCAAGGTGGCAATGTTGACCTTCGCCAGCTGGCCGGCCAGCAGGTAGACGGCGGCAACGCTGGCGATCAGGGTGATCAGCGTCCGCGGCCGGATCCGCTCCAGGTGAATGGGCGCCAGATCGTCGTGCAGGCTGGTGCCCAGCAGGCCTCTCCTGACCGCGGGCAGCACGTCCTTGTGCTGGCGCACGGCTGTCCTGGTGGTGCGCTGCAGGGCGACGGGCTGCAGCAACGGCACCACGGCGGAAAGCTCGGCCGTGGCGACCTTGCTCAGCGCGATATGCGCCGACCGCTCCGGACCGACAAGCAGCGCGAGCTCCGCTATCAGCTGCGCCAGGTCGAGGCGGATCTGCAGGTCGCTCGCTGCCACGTCGCCGTTGCCCAGGCCGAGCAGCATGATGTCGCCGCCGGTGGTGAGCAGCAGCTGCGTCGCGGTCAGCGCGCGGTGCGTGACCCGATGCTGGTGCAGCCTGAGCACCTCATCCCAGACCAGCGCGAGCTGGGCATCGGTCGGGCCGGGACGCAGCTCCGCCAGGGTGGCGCCCGGGTGATGGTCGAAGGCGAAGACGATGGCCTCAGGCCCGGCGCGAACGGCGGCGCGCAGCCTTGGCGTCCTTACGCCGGCGGCGCTGGCCGCGTACGACATGAGAGCGCGCCGCTCCACCAGGCGGTCAAGCGACAGCAGCGCGGCGCGCGACACCTGGGCCTGCAGCCGGAGCGAGCGGTACAGCCGGTAGAGCAGGCCGGCCGCCTGCTGGTCCCGGTCGAAGACGGTGATGTCGAGGTGGCCGCCGCCGCGGATGTCGGCCGCGTACTGGCGGGAGCCGCTTTCCGTCTCCGGCAGGCGCTGCATCCGATCGATACGCCAGCCCGCCGGGGCCAGCGCCAGCGCGATCTCGGCCGCTGACGGGCGTCCCGCCTGATAGCCGCGGACATACCGCACGGCGAGCCCGATCGCCCGCCCGGCCAGCAGCGTGATGGCGAGCGCGAGCACCGTGGTGTGCGAGTCGAGCAGGCCCACCACGGCGTAGGTGCCGATGGTCAGCCACACTGCCGCCTGCCAGCGCGGGCGCCCGCTCAGGCCGATGATCGTGGTGCCTGCCGCGAGGCCGGCCAGGGCGGGATCGAGCGGAGCCAGCCGGCTCACGCCCGGGTGCGCCATGGTGATGGCGTCATAGAACACCTGGGCCGATGAGGTATGCAGCAGGGCATTGACCACCGCCATGACGATGGCGGCCAGGATGCCCGTGGCCACGGCCTCGGCGAGCTGCCGCGGCTGGCGCCGGATGATCTGGCGTGCGGCGAGCGCCACGGGCAGCGCCAGCAGCGCGAGCGGCGCCACCGGGTGCGCGATCGCGAGCAGCGGGCCCGGCAAGTGCCCGCTGCCCTCGACGATGTCCTGCTCGGCGCCGGTGGTCGCGGCACGCGCCACCAGGCCGATGCCGGCCACCAGGACGATCTCGATCCCGTCGGCGATGAGCCGGAGCAGGTCGATCGGCCGCCGGACGCGGCCCACCATGTGGTCCTCGACGCGGATGCCGGGAACTGGCCCCGGACCGGCCAGGCCAAGCATCGCGCGCCCGGCCTCCGCAAGGCCAGTATCCGCCGGGCCAGCGCCGCCGTCCGCCAGGCCAGCGGCGGCCGCGCCGGCATTGGCCACGGCAGGATCCGCCGCGCCGGCATTGGCCACGGCAGGATCCGCCAGGCCGGGATCCGCCACGACACGATCGGCCAGGCCGGGATCCGCCGGGCCGTGATCGGCCAGGCCGGGATCCGCCGGGCTGTGATCGGCCAGGCGGGGATCCGCCGGGCCGGCCTGGTCCGCGCGGCCGTCCGGCGGCGGATCGTCCCTCCGCACCGTCACATCACGATCGTGCCATCTGGCTGAGCACGTTCAATGGCCGACTGGCGGTAGCAACCGGACCGGTATCTCGCGGAAGGTGTACGAGCAGTCAGAAGGGGCCTAGCATTCGCACGTGCCGATGGTCCTCGGAGTCGCCAAGCGCGTGCTCGTCGGCCGGCCCGTGCAGAGCGACCGGCTGGGCCACACCCTGCTGCCTAAGCGGATCGCGCTCCCCGTCTTTGCCAGTGATGCCCTGTCCTCCGTGGCGTATGCCACGGAGGAGATCCTGCTGGTCCTGTCGGCCGGCGGGCTGGCACTCTTCAGCTACACGCCGTGGATCGCGCTCGCCGTCGGGGTGCTGATGCTCGTGGTCGTGGCCTCCTACCGGCAGAACGTGCACGCCTATCCGTCCGGCGGCGGCGACTACGAGGTCGCCAGCACCAACCTCGGGCAGCGCGTCGGTCTCGTGGTGGCCAGTGCGCTCATGGTCGACTACACCCTCACGGTCGCCGTGTCGGTCTCGTCCGGGGTAGCCAATCTCGCGTCAGCCTTCCCCGGGCTTGACGCGCACGTGACGCTGATCGCCGTGCTCGTGGTAGCCCTGATCGCCCTGATGAACCTGCGCGGCGTGCGGGAGTCGGGCACGGCGTTCGCGATCCCGACCTACTGCTTCGTCGGTGCCGTGGCGCTGCTGATCTGCTGGGGAGCGTTCCGGCTGGGCACGGGACACCAGCTGCGCGCCGAGAGCGCCGGATACCGGATCAGGAACGCGCACGAGTTCACTGGCCTGGCGCTGATCTTCCTGTTCCTGCGCGCCTTCTCATCCGGCTGCACGGCCCTGACCGGGGTCGAGGCGATCAGTAACGGGGTACCCGCGTTCCGCAAGCCGAAGAGCAAGAACGCCGCGACCACGCTGGCCCTGCTCGGCGTCATCGCCGTGTCGATGTTCGCCGGCGTCACCGCCCTGGCCCTGATCAGCCATGTGCACGTCTGCCAGCCCGCGCGGCTCTGCCTGCCCGCGGGCCAGGTGCAGCGCACCGTCATCGCGCAGGTCGGGCGCGCCGTCTTCGGTGACTCATCCCCGCTGTTCTACTTTCTGCAGCTGGTGACCGCGCTGATCCTGGTGCTGGCGGCGAATACCGCCTTCAACGGCTTCCCTGTGCTGGCGTCGATCCTGTCCCGCGACGGCTTCCTGCCGCGCCAGCTGCACACCCGCGGCGACCGGCTCGCGTTCAGCAACGGGATCCTGCTGCTGTCCGGCTTCGCGATCCTGCTGATCGTGATCTTCCAGGCCTCGCCGACCCGGCTGATCCAGCTCTACATCATCGGCGTCTTCGTGTCGTTCGTCTGCAGCCAGACCGGCATGATCCGGCACTGGAACCGGCTGCTGCGCGGCACCACCGACGCGCGCGCCCGGCTGCACATGTTCCGGTCCCGGACGATCAACACGATTGGCGCCTGCTTCACGGCCGTCGTGCTGGTCATCGTGCTGTTCTCCAAGTTCGCCAGCGGCGCCTGGATCGTCGTCGTGGCGATGCCGGTGATCTGGCTGACCATGCGCGGCATCCACCGGCACTACGCCGACGTGGCGCTCGAGCTGGTGCCGCCGAAGGACGTGCCGGTCACCCTGCCGGCCAGCAACCGGGCCATCGTCCTGGTGTCGAAGCTGCACCTGCCGACGCTGCGGGCGCTGGCCTACGCGCAGGCGACCAGGCCCAGCCGGCTGGAGGCGATCACGATCGAGGTCGACGAGGCAGAGACGCTACGTCTGATCCAGGAATGGGATAACAGCGGCCTGGCGGTACCGCTCACCGTGATCGCCTCGCCCTACCGGGAGATCACCCGCCCGGTGATGGCATACGTCAAGCGGCTGCGCAGGGAGAGTCCCCGCGACATCGTGACGGTCTATATCCCCGAGTACGTGCTCGGCCACTGGTGGGAGCAGCTGCTGCACAACCAGACGGCACTGCGGCTCAAGACGAGGCTGCTGCAGCAGCGCGGCGTGGTCGTCGCCAGCGTGCCGTACCAGCTCAGCTCGGCGACCAGGCAGCATCCGACGGGCGGGCTGACGGAGCCGCCGCCGCCGGCCTGGCTGCCCGGCGGCCAGGCCGGCGGCCAGGTCAGCGGGCCGGACGGACGGCCGGCGCCCGCACTGCGGATCACGCCATTGTCCGGGCTGCGGCGGCTCACGGCCGGCCGCGATCAGCTGCATGCCGAGGAACTGCAGGAGGAGATCAACGCGGTGAGCGCGAAGCAGATCGCCGACTGCGCCGACCGGGAGATGATTGACGTCGCCGGCACGCTGCGGACGGTGACACTGCGGCCGCGGGGACCGAGCCTGACCATGGAGGCCGATCTGTGGGACGGCAGCGGGCACATCACCCTTGTCTGGCTGGGCAGGCGCGACATTCCCGGTATCAGGCCGGGCCGCAGCATCGTCGTGCACGGGCGCGCCGCGAGGATCCGGGGCGATCTCACGATCTACAACCCGGCCTACGAGCTGCGCTCCTCAGGCACTGACTGACCTGCTCTTCTCCGCGCCGGTAAAGCGGTAGCCCATCCCGGGCTCGGTGAGCAGGTAGCGCGGCCTCGACGGGTCAGGTTCCAGCTTCCTGCGCAGGTGCGCGACGTAAACCCTGAGGTAGTTGCCCTCGGTCTGGTATTGCGGGCCCCACACCTCCTGGAGCAGCTGGCGCTGGGTCACCAGCCGGTCGCGGTGCCGGACGAGTACCTCGAGCAGCTGCCACTCGGTCGGGGTGAGCCGCACGTCGCGGCCGTCCCTGGTGACGCGCTTGTCGGCGAGATCGACAGTGAAGTCCGCGGTGACCACGACAGGCTCATCCGGCGCCCGGGAAGCCCGGCGCGCGGCGGCGCGCAGCCTGGCGAGCAGCTCGTCCATCCCGAATGGCTTGGTGACGTAGTCATCGGCGCCCGCGTCGAGTGCGGCCACTTTCTGGCTCTCCTGGCCCCAGGCCGACAGCACGATAATCGGCGTTGACGTCCAGCCACGGACTCCCGTGATGACCTCCGTGCCGTCCATATCCGGCAGGCCCAGGTCGAGTATCAGCACGTCGGGGTGGTCCCGGGCCATCGCGGCCAGGCCCGAGGCGCCATCGGCCGCTGTGCTGACCTCGTAGCCGCGCGCCGCCAGGTTGATCTGCAGCGCCCGCAGGATCGGTGCCTCGTCGTCGATCACAAGGACGCGGGTCACGACTCTGCCGCCAGCGCGGCGCTCGCGGACCGGGTCGCGACCGGCAGCGTCAGCCGCATCGTCAGGCCGCCGCCATCGGTGTCGGCAGCGGCCACCGAGCCTCCCATCGTGTCAGCGAAGCCCTTGACGACGGCCAGGCCGAGCCCGACTCCCGTGCCGGTGTTCCGGGCCCTGAGCCGCTCGAACGGCTCGAACATGCGCGGCTTGAGATCGTCCGGGACACCCGGGCCGTGGTCCACGACATCCAGGATCACCGTCTCGCCCGACTGCCGGGCGTACAGGGCAGGCGGCCTGCCGGGCGGGGAGTACGCGAGGGCGTTGGCGAAGAGGTTGGCCAGCACCCGCTCGAGCAGGCCCGGATCCGTGCGCACGAGCGGCAGCCCGTCGGGCACGGCCAGCTGCACGGTCAGGCCGGCGTCGAGGCCCCGCAGCGCGACCGGCGCCACCTCGTCGATCGCTGTCGGCCGCAGGAACGGCTGCAGCGAGCCGGCCGACAGGCGGCTCATGTCGAGCAGGTTGCCGATGAGGGCGTCCAGGCGGTCCGCTGACTGCTCGATGGTGGCGAGCAGGGCGGCCTCGTCGTCGGCCGTCCATTGCACGTCCGTCTGGCGCAGCGTGCTGACACTGGCCTTGATCGAGGCCAGCGGAGTACGCAGATCGTGGCTGACGGCGGCCAGCAGCGCGGTGCGCATCCTGTTGCCCTCGGCCAGCGCCTCCGCCTGCGCCGCCTGCGTCCGGAACCGGTCCCTGTCCAGCGCCGCCGCTGCCTGCGCGGCGAATCCGTCCAGCATCCGCGCGCTGAGCGGCCGGGTCTGCCCGGCGATCAGCAAGGCGAGGCCGGGCCGCACCTCAACCCGGGTCACCGCGGCGGACTCCGGCGCCGTCCCGCGCGCGGAAATCCTGACCCACTGGTCACGGACCTGCTCGACAAGCTCGGCTCGGCCCTGCCGGGTGCTGGTCAGGTGCTCAAGAACCGCCGCCGGGGTGTCAGCCCCGCCGAGTACAGTCTGCGCGAGCGTCAGCAGCGACGCGGCGTCCTCGCTGCTGCGGGCGGCCTGGATCGCCCGGCGCGCGGCGAGGTGCACGACGCTGCTGACGGTCACCGCCACGGTGACGAAGAGCATCAGCGCCAGCAGGCTCCGCGGCTCGGCGATCGTGAGCGTATGCAGCGGCCTGGTGAAGTACCAGTTGAGCAGCAGGCTGGCGGTGACCGCGGCGAGCACCGCGGGCCAGAAGCCCCCGACGACCGCGATCGCGACCACGGCGACCAGGTAGATCAGCAGGTCGTCGGCAAGGCTCAGATCCGGCCGGCCGGCTACCAGCGCCGCGGTCAGCAGGGGCAGCCCGGCGGCCAGCAGGACGCCGGCCAGCCGCCGCCGGACGTCGATCCCGCCGGACAGGTTCAGCAGCCCTCGGCGCGGCAGGTCCTCGTGCCGCGCGTCATGCCGGTCCTCGTGCTGCGCGTCATGCTGCCGTGCGTCATGCTGCCGTGCGGCGGGCGGCGGGCCATCCTGTCGCGGCGCGGATTCCGGCATGCCGTCACGCCGCGCGGCGGGCTCCCCGGCCGGAATGCCGGGATCCCCGCCGCCCGCGGGCAGGGCATCGCCAGGTACGTCCACAATCCACAGTGTGTACGACGAAGCGACGCGCCGCACTAGCAGGCCGATGCCGGCTCCGGCGACGGCGCAGGCGGCCATCACCGCCACCGCCCGCACGGCCAGCGGCCCGGTCGTCCGCAGCTGCCCATACGGCGGCCCGGCGAACCCGACGGCGGTGAGCCAGCCGATGGCGCCCAGCAGCGGCGCCACGGCAGGCTCCGCGATCATGGATCCGGCCGCCACGACGACGGCGGCGAGCGCGAGCACCGCGCCGGCCGGGAGGCGGCCATGCAGCGCCGCGGCGGTGGCGCCGATCAAGAGCAGCGCGGCGAAGCCGGCCGGCAGCGCGAACGGCGCAGCGAGCCCGCGGCGCCTGGGTGAGCCGCTTGTGGCAGATGAGCTGCTCGTGGCAGATGAGCTGCCGGTGCTGAGTGAGCCATTCGTGGCAGATGAGCTGTCCATGCCGGGTGAGCTGCCGGTGCCGAGTGAGCCATTCGTGGCGGGTGAGCTGCTCGTGCCGGGTTCGCTGTCCATGTCAGTGCCAGTTGACCGCGCGGCGGCCGGTCCGCTGGCGATCTTGACGCGTTCTTAACGCCGCCCTAACCGGTCTTGACGCGCCGTTAGCGCCCGTCCCGCCCGCGGGCCCGCGGGCGGCCGCGGGCCAGTCGCGGATCAGGCTCGTGACCTCGTCTGCGGTGACACGGCGCTGCGCATGAGCTCCTGATACAGCGCGGCCGTGTCGGGATGAGGCTCGCCGGCCGGGGCGATGTCGGCGATCACGCCCAGGCAGTGATTCCAGGCCTCGCGAACCCCGGACAGGTTGCCTGCCACGTGCTCGGCGCGCATCAGGGCCCGCCATAGCTGCTCGGCGGCGACGTCGCCCGCCAGCCCGGCCCGGGCGGCGCGGGCCGATGCTGACGCGTCTCCGGCATCGAGTTCCAGCGCGGCGAGCATCTCGGCGACGTCCACGATCTGCGCGCGCACGGTTTCCACGAACGCCAGGTCGAGCCACCAGTGGTAACAGTCGCTGAACGGCTGGCCGCGGACAAGCGCCAGCGCATCCCGCAGGTCACCGCGGTCCCTGGCGGCCAGGCCGCGCTCGGCGAGTGAGCTGAAATCCGCCCAGTCGAGGCACGCGTCCGGGTGCAGCGAGTACTGCCCGCCGCCCAGGTGGACAATCCACTCCGCGCCGCCAGGGGCTTGCCCGAGCTGGCGGCGGGTCCGCGCGATCAGCTGGCGGAGTGAGTCACTCGGCTTGGGATGATCCGGATCCGCGCCGAGCAGGTAGCCGAGCTGGGGATTGGACAGGCCGACGGCCCCGTTCAGCGCGAGCGCCAGGATCAGCTGGCTCTGCGCAGGAAGAAGCGCCCCGGAGGCACCGTTAATCGTGAAGGACCCGAGGATCCCGATCCGGAGCATTCCAGCGGGCGCCCGGACGGCCGCGGGCTCGCGCGCGCCGCCAGGGCCGGCCGCCGCCTGCCGCGGGCCGGTGATGACGCCCAGTTCCGGCTGCTGGCCTGGCTGACCGCGGGTGGCGGGCGTCTGGTAGTCATCCAGTCCGGTTGGCCGTGCCGGGTCGCCGGAGACGGCGGACAGCGGGTAGTCGTCCAGGCCGGCCTGGCCCGGGCCAGCGAACGGGCCGGGCAGCGGGTCGCCGTCGAGCGCGGGCCCGTCCTCGCTGAGCGGGTCTGCCGGATCATCGGCCAGCACGGGTCCCTCGTCAGCGGGCGGCTCAGCCGCCGGATCCTCGCCGAGGCCGAGCAGCGGCGCTGCGTCCGGCTGCTGCGCCCAGCGGGGAGAACACGTTTCCGCCCAGCCCGGAGAATCCAGGGCCGCGGCCCAGCTGGAGCCGTCGTACGGAGGGAAATCGGGGGCCACGTCACCCGGATCCAGGGCGGTCTCGAACAGGCTGACGATCGAGCGGTAGTCCTGGTCGGTCAGCGCCTGCGGCCTGACCTCGAGCTGCATCGGGAAGATCTGCGCGACGGTCCCGCCGGGCCGGTCCGGATCGGCGGAGAGCAGGAAGCTGGCGGGCGCGGCGGACCCGTCAGGATCGCCGTCGCCGCCAGCCACCAGCGCGGCGATGCCCCCTGGCTCGCTGGCGATGTCGGCCAGGAAGGACAGCTGCGCGGCCGTCGGGGCGACCCGGCTGACCAGCAGGGAAAGCGCCCAGTCCTCGTCGTCGGGCTCGGCGATGCGACGGTAGCGGACATCAGCGGTGCCGCCGTCGCCGAGCCTGCGCGCGACGGTAACGGCCCTGGCTGCCAGCAGGTCCAGCGCCTCGTCAAGGTTGTCGCAGGTCGTCGCCCGGCCGCCGGCCGCCTCCAGCTCGCTGTATCCGCAGATGATGAGGTTGTACCAGCCGGCCAGCTCGCTCGTGGCCAGCTCCGCGGCGGCCGCCGCCATGACCCGGCTGACCAGCCGCGGCGGGCCCTCCACAGTGGTGACCCGCAGATGTTCAAGGTCAATCAGCAGGTATCCGCCCGCGTCGTCGGTGATCCCCGCGGTGAACAGGCCGGGCAGCAGGTCACCGCGCGCGACCTGCTGCCCGCCGTCCAGCGGCGGCGCCCCGGCAGGCAATGCGAGGTGCCAGGCCATCCCCTGGCGCCCGCCCGGCACGCTGAAAGGCGGCGGCGGCGGCTCGCTGGCCGGGGCGGCCAGCAGCAGCTCCATGGCGGACGGCGTGAGGTGAATGCCCGCGATGGCCGGCAGCTGCTGGCCATCGGCCGCGAGACGCGAGCCCAGCCCGCCGAGTGCCGCCCGCAGGGCGGTCGCCTGCTGCGGCGGACTGACGCTGCGGAGCCGCCGTTCCGCCTGCATGACGGGCGCGCTGGCGGGCATCGGTATCCTCCGCCCTGGCCGCCTGGCCTGCCGCTGGCGATGGCGCATCCGGGCGACCGAGACCATGACGCCGCCCGCCAGCATGCCAGCGGCGAACACCGCGATCGGCGGGAGTTCCTCCTGCTGGGTCAGCGGCGGCGGGTCGGCCGCCACGTGACTGGCCGGCGCGCCGGAGCCTGCCGGACCGGATGCCAGCTGCCCGCCGGGACGGGCCGGGCCGGTGGCCGCATGGGCAGGCCCGGCCGGGCTCGCGGCCCGGTGCGGACGGCTGAAACGGGGATCCCTGGACGGATGCGAAGGATGACTGGCGGGCTGGTCGGGCGGTGCCGGTGACGCGGGGCTCGCGGTAGCGGGCAGCTGCAGGACCCAGCCAGGCCAGATCATGGCCGGATCGCTGAACACCTGACCCCCGCCCATCGCGTGCCCGAGGTTGAGGCTGACGATCTCGGGATACCGGTCGCCGTCGCCGAGGTAGCGCTGGGCTATCGTCCACAGGCACTCACCCGGGCGGACGACCACCGCCTGATACGAAGCCATGCTCATCACCTGCGGGACTGCTGGCGGACTGGCGGGCTGATCCCCGGCGAGGCTGATCACCCGCGGGCTGGCTGACTGGCCGGCGCCGCCCTCGCTCAGCGGGGCCTGGGCGTGGCGACCCGGCGGGTGAACGGCGGGCACGGTGGTCATCACGACGGGGGCGCTCGGCGTCGCCGCGAGCATCGCGGTCGCCGGGCTGGTGAACGTCAGGGCGGCGAGGGCGACCAGCTGGCCGGCCATGTTCTGCAGGCCGCCCAGCCTGAGTCGCGGTGCCTGCCGCCCGCGAATCGCCGCCATGATCTCGGTGACCACCGCCAGGCTGAACAGCGCCCACGCGACCCAGCTGACGTCCCGGACGGCGGCGAGGAACACCGAGCCGGTGTCCCTGCGGAGCAGGGCGGCCGTCACCTGGTGCGCGGACGGCACCCGGTGCGGGAGCGGGCTGCCGCCGAACCGGTACAGCACGACGGGCAATCCGACCACCAGCAGGAGCAGCGTGAACAGGGCGGCAATCCCGCGAGCCGCCGCGGCCGCCCGCCGGCCGGTCATGCGGCCGGCCCTTTCCCCGCGGTCACCAGCGACGCCGTGGCCGAGCCGGTCGAGCTCATGGAGTCAATCCCGATGATCGAAAGGACGCTGGTCGGCTCGGTGACCGTGACCGTGACGCGGATGGACTCCAGGCCGCGGGCGGCCACGGTGCCCTGGAAGCCGGCCGCGGCCAGGTAGGCGCGTGCCGCCGCGATCGCCTGGCCCTGGTCAACGACGAATCTCCCGGTCGAGTAGGCCACGGACTCATTCACCATTCCCGCTCCCGCGCGGGCCGCCTCCTGCGCGGCGGCGTCCGCGTTCTCGGCCGCCCTCAGCTTGGCGCCGCCGTCGATGACGATTCCGGCCAGGGCGATGATCGCGACGGACAGGGCGACCAGCATCAGGGTGATCGAGCCGCGCTCGCGGTTGCCCGGCCCGGCCCGGCCCGGCCGGCTCATCCGCCACCTCCTCCGATCAGGTGCATCCAGTGCTGCTGCCCGGCCCGATTGTGCGGGATCGGCTGTGACGGTGGCTGTGACATTCACTTCGGCTCTCACCTCGGCTGTCACCTCGCCCGGAAGGGATCGAGCGGCGACGTGAATCTCGCGATCAGCGTCCGGCTTCCTGGCATTCCAGGGACGAGCAGGTCAGACAGCGAGACCCGGCAGGCCACCCGGGCCGAGACATGGGCGGGCAGGCCGACCGGGACCCCGAAGCCGGACAGGTTGACCGTCACCACCGGCGCGCAGTCGATGGAGTCCTGGGCGAGCGCGGACCGGGCGCTGGCCAGCGCCGCGGCCCGGGCCGCACCAGGGGTCCGGGCGATGGACGCCTGCCGCGCGGCGTCACGGGCGGCCGCGTCCACCGATCCCTGCGCGATCGACGTCCGCCCGGCCGCGATCAGCAGCCCGAGCAGGAACAGTATGACGGGTGCCAGCACGACGAGTTCGAGCGCCGCGTTGCCGTCGTCCGGGCCGGTCCGGCCAGGTCTCATGGTTCGCTCCCTGCTGCTCACGGCGCGGTGAACTGCTCGACCGGCGCCCGCGCCACCTGCCGGACCTTGATCACCAGGCCGGGCACCAGCGACGGCGCCCGGCCGGTCACCGTGATCTGCACGGTGCCGGCGCTGCTTCCCGATGTCGTGGCGGCCGGCCCGAGCAGGTAGCCCGGGGCCGCCGAGCGGGCGAACCCGAGAGCCGCCCGCTGGCCGGCGCCTGCCGGGGCATCAAGCACCCGCGCGGCGTCGGCCCCCTGGCGTGCGGCGGCCAGGGCCGCCTGCCTGGCCAGGTACCACAGGGACGTCTGCACGATGACCATCACCGCCGCCATGAACACCGGCACGATGATCACGTAACTCAGGGTCAGGGCACCGGCGTCGCCGCGGCCACGCCTCCGGTATCGCGTTGCGCGCATCCTCAGGGAATCTTCGCCTCGTATTTCTTGATATCGGCGGTAAAGACCAGGCCGGCGGCGACGGCCGCGACCACGAGAATGCCGGCGATCACGATCCACTCCAGCGTGATCGCGCCCGACTCCGGCCGCCCGTCACGGGCGGCGCTGGCACGCACGCGGGCACGGAGCAGCAGGTAGCTGACAACGTTCCATAGCGGGTTCTGCATCGAGGCCTCCTCAGGCCGGGGCGGGACTACCCCGCTCCCAGGGTGCGGTAGACAACCGGGAAGATCATGAGCAGCAGGAAGCCGGCCCCCAGCAGGGCGATCGGGATCACCATCGTGGTGCCCCGCGATCCTGCTCTCGCGCGGTCGGCGGCCAGGGCCTGGGCGCGCATCGACGCCGCGCGCGCGGTCAGCGTCTCGATGATCCGCGCGCCCTCCTGGCCGGCCACCCCGGCGATGTCGGCCAGGTCGGCGAGCTCGCTGACGCCGGTCTCGCTGGCCAGGCTGGCCAGGCCGGCCCAGGGGGCCACGCCCGCCTTGCGCGCCTCGTCAAGGGCGGCGGCGATTCGCTGGAACGCCCAGCCGCCGCCGAGCCCGGCCGCGGCCTCGAGCGCCTCGGTCGGTGCGGCGCCGGCCCCGCGCTCGAGCGCCACGAGATCGAGATAACTGGTGAGCGCGTGCCGGAAATCGGCTCGTTTCTCGGCCGCGTTAACCCTGGTGACCAGATCCGGGGCGAAGAACAGGGCCGCGCCGAACGCCAGCGAGGCCGCCACGGGCAGCGCCCATGGCAGGCGGCCGCCCGCGAGCGCCACGAGCCCGGCCGCGAGGGGCACCGCGGCGAGGCCAACCGCCCCGCAGCCGATCTTGCTGGCGATCCACGTGTCGCGGTCCTGGCCGAGCATGGCGAGATCCTGGCGCGGCACCGGCAGCCACGGCATCGCCTCGGCCAGCCGCCGGGCGAGCTGCCGCGGCGGGGCCGCGCCGCCAGCCGCGGCGGGGCCCGGGTCCAGCCGGGCCAGCGCGGCGTCCAGGCTCGCGCCCGCCGGCAGGATCTCCCGGACCAGGAGGAAGACGCCCAGGCCGGCGATGACTCCGGCGGCCAGTACCCACAGGTTCACCGTTGCCTCCCGCCGCCAGCCGAGGCCGCCTGCGGGCGGCCGGCAAAGGGGACCGTCGCGGGAGGGTCGAGGAACCTGCCGGGAGCCGGCAGGCTGCCCAGCCGGTGCAGCCAGGTCAGCGCGGCCGCGTACATAACGGCGACCAGGGCGAGCACCACCTGGCCGGCCGCAGTCCCGAAGGGCGCGGAGTACGCCCGGTTCAGGATGGCGAAGACGGTGAAGCCGCAGACGAAGATCGTGATCCACTTGACCGTCGTCCGGTGCTGCGCTCGTTCCGCCTCGATCTCCCTGCGCGCGGCGACATCCCGGCTGAGCATCTCGGCGAGCGCGCTGAGCACCGCGTGCGTTCCTGCGCCGCGGCGGCTGGTCGCGATGATGAGCGCGGCGGCGATGCGATCGCCTGCCGGATCGTCGATCTCGGCGGCGAAGGACCGCAGCGCGGCCTCGGTGCCCGCGCGGGCGGCCAGCCGTCGGGCAAGCGCGCCGACCTGCCGGGCGATGGCGGCGGGGGCGGTGCGGGCGCTCGCCTCCAGCGCGTCTTCCAGGCCCCGGCTGGCGGTCAGCATGTCGGCAAGCCGCCGCGCCCATTGCTCCAGCGCCTCCAGCGTCTCGGTCCGGCGCCGCTGTTGCCTGGTCGAGGTGAGCTTGGGCAGGAAGATCGCCGCGGCGGAGGCGGCGATGGCCGCCACCGGCCATCGGGTGATCGCGAGGACCGCCAGGAACGCCACGACGGCGAGCAGCCAGCGCCGCCCGGACGCGGCCGGCCCGATGGCCCGCCGCAGGCGCGGTCCTGGCGGCGTGCCCGGCGCCGGGGCGCGCCTGGTGAGCTCGCTGGCCAGCAGCACGAGCCCGGCCGCGACGAGGGCTCCGCCGAGAGCGGCGATGACGGTCACCGCCAGCCCTCCGCCCTGGCGATGACGCGCGGCTGGTCAAGCACGGCGGCCGGGAGGCCGGCCGCCTGCAGCCTGGCCAGCAGCCGCGGTGACGGGGTGTGCGCCACGACCGCCACACCGCCCGGCCCCTCGGGCAGGAAGAGCCTGTTGACCGACGGGCGCTCGGTGTCGCCCGGCGGCATCACCTCGAGGATTTCGGACACGTACCGTACGGTCCGCCTGCCGTCGTACCGCTTGCGGACGTGCACGATCAGGTCAACGGCCATCCCGACGAGCACGTGGATGGCGCGCTCGGCGAGGGCCAGGCCACCACGCAGGCTGAGGATCAGGATGCGGTCGAATGCCTCGGCTGGCGAGTTGGCGTGCAGCGTGCACATGGACCCGTCCTGGCCCGAGTTCATCGCCTCCAGCATCGGCATGATCTCGGACCGCCGGACCTCGCCGACCAGGATTCGCTGCGGGTTGTGCCGGAGCGCGTGCGCGACCAGGTCATGCAGCGTGATCGCGCCGACGCCCTCGGAGTTCGGCTCCCTGGCCTCGAACGCGATCACGTCCGGGTGGCCGGGCAGGTCGTGCAGGAAGAGCTCGTACTCGGACTCCAGGGTGGCGACCCGCTCACCTGGCGGGATCTCGGCGGCCAGGGCGCGCAGCAGGGTGGTCTTCCCGGCGCTGACGCCGCCGGTCACGATGATGTTGCAGCGGCTCCTGACCGCGGCGGACAGGAACGCGGCCAGCGCCGGGTCGATCGTGCCGAGCTCCACCAGGCTCACCAGGGTCACGTCGAGATGACCATGCCGGCGCAGCGACACGCATGGCCTGGGCGTTACCGACATGGTGGCGGTCATCCTGGCTCCGCCGGTGAGCGCGACGTTGACCAGCGGGGTGCCGGCGGAGAAATCCCGCGCGGTCTGGCCGCCGCGGGCCGCCCAGTTGCGGATCATCTCGATCAGCGCCTCGTCACTGGCGGCGACGGGCGGTGCCATCACCCGCTCCCCGGTGGCGTAGGTGACCCATACCTGGTCGCATCCGTTGATGTCGACGTTCTCCACGGCCGGATCCCGCAGGTAGCCGGCCAGCGGCCCGAGGCCGTACCGCTGGTCGTAGACGGCCTGGGCGAGTGCCTCCCGGTCGGCCGGCGACGGGACGGGGGCACCTGCCCTGACCTGCCGCTCCGCCCAGGCCCTGGCGGCGTCGCGGATCAGCGGAAGGATCGCCTCGGGCGGCGCGCCGTCCTCGAGCCGGCTGGCGACCAGGGCGTGTATCTCGGCGACGCCCCGCTGCCAGCGAGTGCCGGCCTGGCCGCCGCCCGGGTCCGGCGACGCAGCGGGCGCCGCCTGCGCCCGGCGGGGCGCCGCCGCCTCTCCGGCCGGTTGCGGCGGCCACCTCAGCTCGGTCATGGTCCCCGTCCGTGGGCCGGCCGGGTACCGGATGCCGCGGGGGCCGGTTCAGGCGCGGCCGCGGTGGTCATTCCGCGCAGCGTCCGGCCGGTTACCGTCGCGGCCCGGAGCAGCGGCCGCGCGGGCAGGCTCCGGCGGCTGCCCGCGCCGTCCGAGAGCACTCCGGCGGTCTTGCGGTCATCCGGCAGCGTGCCCGTCAGTGGCACGCTGAGTGCCTTGGCGACCTCGCGGGAAGAGTGGGTGCCTTCTCCGACCAGCAGCAGCGTGACGCGGTCCAGGCCGTTAAGGATCTGGGCGAGCATCTCGATCCGCGGCCGGGCCCTGGCAACCTGCCGCAGTGACGGGCGCAATACCAGCACGATGGCGCTCGCGGCGCGCAGCACGGCAAGCTGGGCCGGCCCGGCGTCAAGGCGGCCGCAGTCGGCGATCACGTCGGCCGGGAGTGATGCGAACGTCGAGGCGAGCGCGGGCCAGGCGGGCGCCAGTCCCGCCCCCTGCCGGGGATCGGAGATGCCGGCCAGCAGCAGCCGCTGGCGGGCGTCGTCGAGCTCGATCAGCTGCGGCCATAGCGCGCTGGCGGCGATGTCCGGGCCGCGGGCCGCTTCGAACGCCAGGCTCAGCAGGCCGCGGGTGGCCGGCACATGGCCGGCGAAGAGCCCGGCCAGGATGTCGCCGCCGCTGGGGTCGCATTCGGCCAGGATGACCTGGGACGGCCAGCCGAGCGCGAGGGCGAGCGCCGATGTCGTCACCCCGGGTGATCCGCCCGCCGACACGAGCGCGTAGAGCGCCATCAGGGACTCCGCCGGGTGACGATGAGCGCTATCTGGCCGGTCGAGGCCTGCTTCACCAGCGCCGTGCCCGACGCGGTGGGCACGAGCAGGTCGACGACATCGAAGCCGTCCCCGTCGGGGACCGTGCTGACCTTCTCCACGACTCCGGCCACCGGCTGGATGAGCGCGGCCGGGCCGGTCGCGGTGCCGGCCTGCCCCTGCGCCCCTGGCGTGGGGACCGCTAGTACCTGATCGCCAGGGAACAGCCCGCTGGCGGGCAGCGTGGACGGCCGGACGGGAACGGGCACGAGCACCTGGCCGGCGGCCGGCGGCTGCGCCGTGGTGAGCTCCGAGGCGGCGAGCAGCGTTCCCGGTCGCAGCGAGGTGGCAGCGACCTGGCCGATCACCTGCGGTAGCTGCCGACCCGGGATTACCTGGACGCCGGGGCCCGCGGCGACGGTCGTGGTCGCCACGTCGGCGGACGTTATCACCGCGCCGGCCGGCACGGCGGTCGTCACGAGCACCACCGGTACCTGGTGGTTCGCCCGCTGGTAGAGGCCCGCGCTGACCAGGATCCCGGCACCGACCAGCGCTACGGCCAGCGCGATCATCGCCGGCCTGCGGCGCCGGGGCAGGCCGCGCAGCTGACCGGGCCGCGCCGCCGGCCCGCCGTTGGGCGGCAGTTCCGGCTCCGGATGGTAGGCGGTGCCGAAGCCGGGGACCGGATGGCCAGCGCTCACTGGCCCCCTCCCGTCACCAGCGCCTGCCCCTCGGTCACCCGCACCCGGAAGCGGGCGGTCTCCCGCAGCGGCGGGTTCACCGCGCCGCCGGCTCCGCCCGAGCCGGTCCATGTCGCGGTCCAGGTCACCGTCACCGAGGTCCGGTAGGCGCCGCCCGGCTGGAGCGCTGAGGACTGGGCGTAGACGTAGGAGCAGGCGGTGTGCTGCGCGCTGGCCGGGAGCTTCGGGTTGTAGGCGGTTCCCGGGCCGTCGCACGAGACGTCGGGAAGGCCGCCGCCCGGCTGGATCGTCATCGTGCCCGGCACCGCGGTCACCTGGGCCCAGACCGGGCCCACCGATACCCTCGCCGTGACCGGATGCCACTCGCGGGCAGGCAGCCACACCCACTCGGGCAGCTCGACCAGGCCGGCCCGCCCGCGCGGCGGCGCGGTGACCGGCGCGGGAAGAGGCACGGACAGGTCTGCCAGCGCCCATTGCAGTAGCTCCTGCGGGGTGACGCCGGGATTGGCGTCCGTCGCCGTGGTGGGCACGAGGACCAGGCCCGCCTGCTCGGTTACCTGGCAGGAGATCCACATCCACTTCTCGCCCTTGGGCGCGGGATAGGGGTCGGGGTAGCCAGCCGGAAGCGGGGAGAGCTTGCAGACATCGCCGGTACCGCCGCCGCCGCCCCCGCCGGGGCCGCCCGGACCGGTGCCGCCGTTATTGCAGGTGACCTGCCATCCGGTCGGGGTCCGGACCACGCGGCAGCCCGGCGGCGGGGTGGGGCTCGCCGCCGCGGGTGGCACCGCCTGGAGGATGACGACGGCAGCGGTGACCGCGGCCAGGACGAGGTATCTCAGGGATCGCATGGCGCCACCACCGGGACGATGTTGCTGACGAGCCAGCTGCGGCCTTGCCGGACGAGGCTGGCGTAGTAGTTAGCCCGCGCGCTGCCGAAGCTGAGCGGGAAGGCCCGGCCGGTGCGCTCGTCCTTGAGGCCGGCATGACTGAGGTCAACGCAGTCGTGGACGGTCGCGCTGTCCTTGCCGACGGTCACGCTGATGATGTGCAAGACCGGGCTGCCGTCGTCGACCGCGTGCATGGCCCAGTCCCGCCTGAGCACGGCGATCAGCCCGGGAATCGCCGCGGCCGGCGCGTAGCCGGCCAGAATCCGGCGCGCCCGGCGCGCGTCGCCGGAATTCACGGCCTCGCTGGTGGCCCGCCAGTAGCCCGAGTAGGCCGCGATGACCTGCTGGCGCAGTCCGGGCGAGTGGTCAGCGGCCCCGGCCGCCGGCTGGATGACCGGCTTGCGCGGAAGCGCAACGCTGGCCTGCCCCGCCCCTGCGCAGCCGGCGATGGCCAGCGCGAGCACCGGCTGGGCCAGCACCGCAAGGGCGCCCCACGGGGCGGCGGCAGGGCGGCCTGGGGGCCGGCCAAGGGGCCGGTCACCGCACTGGCCAGCGAGCCGAGCACGGCGCTGACCTGCCGGGCGATGGCGGCGCCGCCCGCTCGCGCCCGAGCGCTGGGCGGTTAACAGCCGACCAGGCCGGATAAGGCTATACATCAACCGGGTTACTCCAGCTCCTGACGATTCGCGTCGTCTGACCGCGTGCCAGCATCCCGCAGACCTGGTAGTGAACACAAGCGAAATGGTTGCAAATAGTGACTTGATCATTACAAATTTTCCCGGGGGCGGCGGCCGGCAACCGCCTCCCGTCCCGCCCGTGGCGCCATTTGCCCCGGCCGCGCGCCCGCTTGCGGTACTTCCCCCGGCGGGCGCGCGCCGGGGCGGGCTAGCCTCCTGGGATGACCGCATCGCCAGCGACGTGCCCAGCGCCCTGGCGCCGCCCGCGACACCGGATCGGCGGCGCGACGTGACAGCTCCCGGGGTCTACGCCGACCCGCCGGCGCAGCGGGCATGCTGGCACCCGGTCGCCTACAGTCACGACCTCACGGACGGGCCCGCGCACGCCGATCTGCTCGGCGAGCCGCTCGTGCTATGGCGCGGCCCGGCTGGTGAGCCGAGGGCGATGTCCGATCTGTGCGTGCACCGCGGCACGGCCCTGTCGCTCAGCCGCGTCAGCGGCGACGAGATCGTCTGCCCCTACCATGGCTGGCGCTACGCCGCTGACGGACGCTGCGTGGCGATCCCGCAGCTCGAGGATCCCGCTCTGGTACCAGTGAAGGCACGGGTACCCGCGTTCAGAATCCAGGAGCGTTACGGTCTTCTCTGGGTCGCCCTTGAGGAGCCGCGCTGGCCGCTGCCGCACGTGCCTGAGCTTGCGGACGCCGCCTGGGCGGTAGTCTCCGCCGGGCCGTACCGGTGGCACTGCGACGCGGCGCGCCAGGTCGAGAACTTCACCGACTTCGGCCACTTCCCGTGGGTGCATCCCGGCCTGCTCGGTGACCCGGAGCGTCCCGTCGTCCCGCGCCACGAGGTGCGCACCGAGGGCCACGTGCTGCACTACTCGATCGTCCGGCCCGAGGCGCCGGGCACCGACAGCTTTCCGGTCTTCGGCAATGAGCAGGCGTCGCTGCCGGAGCGCCGCAGCCGCTATGAGCTGCACCTGCCGTACACCATCGTGCTGCGGCTGGACTGGGGCGGCGAGCGCGGCATGGTCTATCTCTTCGCCGCGCAGCCGGTCGCTGACGACCGGTGCGCCGGCTACGTGGTCATCGGCCGCAACTACAACTTCGACCAGCCTGCGCTGGTGATCAGGGAATTCGAGAACACGATCTTCGGCCAGGACCAGGTGATCGTCGAATCACAGCGCCCTGACCGCGTCCCTTTCGACCTGGCCGCGGAGCTGCACCTGAAGTTCGACGCGGTCGCCGTGGCCTACCGGAAGGCAATGCGGGCCCTTGGGCTGGCTGCCGAGCCGCAGGTCGCGAGTGGGCAAACTGGCGGCTCAGCCCGGCTCGGCTAGCGATAAACCTTGGCGGTGCGCCGAACCGCATGGGCACCTGCTGCTACTTACTTTCCAAGGGAAGCCTTCGGGAAGGTCACTGATGAACGATCCGTACGGCGACGCAGGCGCAGCTACCTTCACCGCCAGTCACGAGGGTGCCTGCGACGGCGCTGGGTTGCTGCGCAGGATCGGTCAGGGCGACGAGGACGCGATGGCCGCCTTCTACCGCGAGCACGGCCGGGTCGTGCTCGCGCAAGTTCTGCTGGTGACCGGTGAGCGCGCGGGAGCCGAGGAGATCGTGCAGGACACGATGCTCGCCGTCTGGCGCGGCGCGGGCTCCTTCCGGGGCGAGTCGTCGGTGCGGTCCTGGGTGATCGCCATCGCCCGGCGGCAGACCCGGGACCGGCTGCGAGGTAAGCGGCTGCGGGTGGTGGATGACGCCTTCCTGGCCGATCAGCCGGGTTCGGGTCCAGGGCCGGAGGTGATGGCCCTGGACCGCGCCGAACTGGCCGAGGTGCGGAGCGCGATCCGGGAGCTCAGACCAGCCCACCGGGAGGTCCTGGGCCTTGCCTTCGGCTCCGGGCTCAGCCTCCCCGAGGTCGCGGGCGTGCTGGAGATCCCGGTCGGGACGGTGAAGAGCCGCCTGACCGCGGCGCGCACCGCGCTGAACCGGATTCTTAACGAGAAGGGCCAGAACCGATGAACGCAGACCCTACTGACACCCGCTACCCCCATCTGGACCTCGGGGACCTGATCGCCGGGGCCGCCGGCCAGCCGATAGGCGACCAGGCCCGTGAGCACCTGGCCGGCTGCGAGCACTGCCAACTCGAGGCGAACCGGTGGAACCTCGTTGCCGACGGGGTCCGCGGCCTGGCAGCCGCCGCGCCCGAGACAGCCCAGCCTGCCCGGCCGCGGCGCATCCGACAGCGTCTACCGGCGGGTCCCTGGCGGCGCGCCATGCTGGTGGCCGGCAGCGCGGCAGCCGCGCTCGTCCTGCTCGTGGGGGTCGGTGCCGCGACCGGATACGTGCACGTGCACCTATCCCGTCCCGGCACCGAGACGGCCCTCACCGCGGTCACCGGGTGCTCCCAGCTCGAGCAGGCCAGGGGGACGCTCGAGCAGGTGAATGGCAGCAGCCTGGTCATCAAGACGGCCAGCGGTCAGCCGGTGACCGTGACCACGACGGCGTCCACGTTCGTGAGCATGTCCGGAGCGCTGCTGAGCGACATCACCGACGGGGCGTCAGTCATGGTACGCGGCCACAGCTCCGACGGGACGATCGCAGCCGCCATCGTCACCGTCGGGCCGCCGTTCAGCGCGGTGAACCCGCCGGGCTTCGTCCCGGTCCAGGGGACGGTATCGGGCGCGAGCACCGCTGGCTTCACCCTCGTCATGTCCGGCGGAAGCCGGGTTCGGGTGACCACCTCCGGCAGCACGGTCGTGGTCGTGCCCCACGCCGGCCTGGGCCAGTTGCCGGCCGGCGGGACCACCTTCGCCGTTGGCCACGCCGGACCGGGCGGGACGCTGTCGGCAAGAGGAGTCGCGGTGATCCGGCAGCTCCCGCAAGGCAACCCGCAGCTGAATGTAAGCCTAAAGAACTGCTCGCCCGCCTCGATCGACAGCGCGCTGGCGTTTGGCGGCTGACCTCCTGCGGGTCTTCCGTCGGGGCCCCGCCGCCGTACCGGCCGCGCGATCGGCCGCGCGATCGGCTGCGGCATGCGACCCTGGTAGCTATGCCCGACGCGCACAAGACCCTCGGAATCCGCTACGCCGTGCGTTCCGATATCGGCCAGCTCCGCGAGAGCAACGAGGACTCGGCCTATGCAGGTGCCCGGCTGCTGGCGGTCGCCGACGGCCTGGGAGGTCACGCCGGCGGCGAGGTCGCCAGCGCCGCCGTCATCGACGCACTCAAGCCGTTGGACGCGGAGCTGCCGGCTGGCGAGCTTCTCAACGCCCTCCAGCACGCGGTTCACCAGGCCAACGAGTCCCTGCAGCGGATCGCCGAGTCGGATCCGTCGCTCCGCGGGCTGGGCAGCACGCTCACCGCGATGCTCTGGTCGGGCTCTCAGCTGGCGCTGGTTCATATCGGTGACTCGCGGGCCTATCTGCTGCGCGGCGGCGAGCTGTTCCAGATCACGCACGACCACACCCTGGTGCAGACGCTGGTCGACGAGGGGCGCCTCACCCCGGACGAGGCTGCCTCGCATCCCCAGCGATCACTGCTGCTGCGGGCCATCGACGGCAAGCAGACCGAGCCGGACCTGCAGCTGCACGAGGCGGCGGCGGGCGACCGTTACCTGCTGTGCTCCGACGGCCTGTACACGGTGGTGAGCATGGACAAGCTCCGCGAGGTGATGAGCACGGTCGCCGACCCGGAGCAGGTGGTCAGGCAGCTCGTTGACCTGGCCAACGAGGGCGGCGGCCCGGACAACATCACCTGCGTGGTCGCCGACGTCGTCGAGCTGCCGGGCTGAGTCGTCGAGCTGCCCGGCTGGTCGTCGGGCTGCCGGGCTGATGGCGGGCTACCATGGGAGCATGAACGCAGCAGTCGCGTGCTGGTGGCCGCCGGAATAAGGCGGCCAGCCAAACCTGCACGCGCGGGCCGCCCCTCGGGCGGTCCGTCGCTGTCTCACCGGACGTGACCATCCCTGGGGCGACATCGCCCCCTATCCCGGGAGAGTCACCATGTCACCGTCCGCCACGATGGCGGTCGCCGCCGCGAGAAGCGCCGAGATCGAGGCGCAGCTGCGCCGCGCGCCCCGGTCGTTCCGCGTGCTGACCGGCGACCGGCCCACCGGGCCGCTGCACCTCGGCCACTATTTCGGCACCCTGCAGAACAGGGTCCGCCTGCAGGATCTCGGCGCCGACGTACTCGTCCTCGTGGCCGACTACCAGGTCATCACCGATCGCGACACCAGCGCGGGACTGGGCGCCGACGTCCTCGGCCTCGTCGCCGACAACCTCGCGTCCGGGCTCGATCCGCGCCGCGCGACCATCTTCGCGCACAGCCAGGCCGGCTCCCTGAATCAGCTGATGCTGCCGTTCCTGAGCCTGCTGAGCGTCGCTGAGGTGGGCCGGAACCCGACCGTCAAGGAGGAGTTCGCCGCCACCGGCGGCCAGGTCATGTCCGCCCTGATGTTCACCTACCCGGTCCACCAGGCGGCGGACATCCTGGCCTGCCGGGCCAATCTCGTGCCGGTCGGCAAGGACCAGCTGCCGCACGTGGAGCTGACCCGCACCATCGCCCGCAGGTTCAACGAGCGGTACAGCCCGGCAGGCGCGTTCTTCACGCCGCCCGACGCGCTGCTGGGCGCGGCGCCGCTGCTGCTCGGCCTCGACGGCCAGAAGATGAGCAAGAGCCGCGGCAACACGATCCCGCTCTCGGCCACCGAGGACGAGACCGCCCGGCTGATCAGGGGCGCCAGGACCGACGCGCAGCGGCGCATCAGTTACGATCCGGCGGGCCGGCCAGAGGTGTCCAACCTCGTCCTGATCGCGGCGCTGTGCCAGGGCCGGGCGCCCGAGGACGTCGCCGAGGAGATCGGCGATGGCGGCGCGGCCCGGCTCAAGGCGGTCGTGACCGAGGCCGTCAATGAGCGCCTGCGCCCCATTAGGGCCCGGCACCGCGAGCTGGCCGCCGACCCCGGCTACCTGCGGTCGGTGCTCCGCAGCGGCAACGACCGGGCAGCCGCCCTCGCCGGAGACACGCTGAATCACGTCAGCGAGCTGATGGGCATGACCTACTGACCCGGCCGCCGCTCAGCCGGACGGGACCTCGCAGACGGCGCCGCGGTCGGCGCCGGACACCAGCGCCGCGTACTTGGCCAGCGCGCCGGTGCGGTAGTTCGGCTCGGGCCGCCGCCACGCCGCGCGCCGCCGGTCCAGCTCGGCCTCGTCGACCAGTAGTTCCAGCCGTCGCCCCGGGATGTCGAGCACGATGGGGTCGCCCTCGCGGACCAGCCCGATCGGCCCGCCGTCGAACGCCTCCGGCGCGATGTGCGCCACACTCGCGCCGAACGTCGCCCCGGAGAACCGCCCGTCGGTCAGCAGCAGCACGTCGCGGCCGAGCCCGGCGCCCTTGATCGCGGCAGTCACCGCGAGCATCTCGCGCATGCCGGGACCGCCCTTGGGCCCTTCGTACCTGATCACCAGAGCGTCGCCCTTGCTCACCTGGCGCGCGGTGACGGCCGCCATGCAGTCTTCCTCCCGCTCGAACACCCGCGCGCGGCCCTCGAACCGGAGCGTCTCGATGCCCGGCGTCTTGACCACCGCGCCGTTCGGGGCCAGCGAGCCGTGCAGGATGGCCAGCCCGCCGTCCGGCTTGAACGGGTCCTTGACCTCCCGGACCACATCGCCGTCCGGGGCGAACGCGTCCCGCACGTTCTCCGCCAGTGTCCGGCCGTTCACCGACAGGGCGTCGCCGTCGACGAGCCCCGCCGACAGCAGCTCCTTGAGCACCACCGGCAGCCCGCCCGCCTGGTCGAGCTCGCTCATCACGAACCGGCCGACCGGGCGCATCGACACGATGTGCGGGGTCCGCCTGCTGACCGCGTCGAAGTCGTCCAGCGTCAGCTCGACCTCCGCCTCGCGCGCGATCGCCAGCAGGTGCAGCACGGCGTTGGTCGAGCCGGCCGTGGCCATCACCACAGCGGCGGCGTTCAGGAACGCGGCACGGGTCATCACCTGGCGCGGGCGCAGCCCGGCCGCGAGCGCCCGCACGACGGTCTCGCCAGTGCGCCGGGCAAGCTCGGTGCGCTCGGCCGACACCGCGGGCGCGGTGGCCGAGCCCGGCAGCGCCATGCCCAGCGCCTCGGCGCACGCCGACATCGTGTTCGCCGTGTACATGCCCGCGCACGACCCCGCGCCCGGGCAGGCGGCACGCTCGACGTCGAAAAGATCGCCGTCCGACATCTCGCCCGCCGCGTGAGCGCCGACCGCCTCGAACACGTCCTGGATCGTCAGCGACCGGCCATGCGCCCAGCCCGGCAGGATGGTGCCGCCGTACAGGAACACGGCAGGCACGTCCAGCCGCGCGCAGGCCATCAGCATGCCCGGCAGCGACTTGTCGCAGCCGGCGATCGCCACCAGCGCGTCGAACCGCTCGGCGCTCACCATCAGCTCGACGGAATCCGCGATCACCTCGCGGCTCACCAGCGAGGACTTCATGCCCTCGGTGCCCATCGAGATCCCGTCCGACACCGCGATGGTGCCGAACTCGAACGGCACCGCGCCGCCCTGCCGCACGCCCTCCTTGGCCGCGGCGGCCAGCCCGTTCAGGTGCAGGTTGCACGGCGTGACCTCGTTCCAGGACGAGGCGACGCCCACCTGCGGCCGGTCGAGATCGGCCTCGCTGAGCCCGACGGCACGCAGCATCGCGCGGGCGGGCGCGCGGGACGGGCCGGTGGTGAGCGGGCCGGAGCGCGGCCGCGGCAGCTTGCTGGTCATCGGGTAAGCCTCCTGTGGTTGGCTGGGCAGGCAGGGCAAAGTTCGGGATGAACGGATTTCTCCTGGCTAGGCAGGTGCGCCGGACGCCGTGAGCTCGGGGCTGGCCAGCGGCGCCGCACCCGCGCGCAGCAGGCCGTACGCGATGCCGTCGGCCAGGGCTTCCCAGGACGCGGTGACGATGTCGTCGGAGACCCCGACGGTCGTCCACTCGCCGTCGGCATCGGCCGAGGTGAGCATGACGCGGGTGACCGCGCTGGTGGCGGCCCGGCCGTCCAGGATGCGGACCTTGTAGTCGACCAGGTGGATGCCGGCCAGCGCCGGGTACACCTCGGCGAGGCCGCGGCGCAGTGCCTGGTCAAGCGCGTGCACGGGCCCCACGCCCTCGCCGACGGCTACCACCCGCTGCTCGCCGAGCAGCAGCCGGACGATCGCCTCGCTGCGGTCGTCGGCGGCGCCGCGCTCGATCACCACGCGGTAGCCCTCCAGCTCGAACCAGGCAGGCAGCAGGCCGGCGGTCTTGCGCACCAGCAGCTCGAAGGACGCGTCGGCGGCCTCGAATGCGTAGCCCCGGTGCTCGGCTTCCTTGATCTGGTCCAGGATCGTGCTGGCCAGTGCGGGGTCGCCGCTCAGGTCAAGGCCGAGATCCGCGGCCTTGGCCAGCACGTTGCTGCGGCCCGCCAGCTCGCTGACCAGCACCCGCGCGTGGTTGCCCACCGAGCCTGGGTCGATGTGGGAGTAGGCGTCCGGCCGCCGCGCGATCGCCGAGGCATGCAGCCCGGCCTTGGTGGCGAACGCCGACGACCCGACGTACGGCTGCCGCGACTCGAACGGCAGGTTGGCGAGCTCGGCGATCGTCCTGGCGGTGGATGCCAGCGCCGCGAGCCTGCCGGGCGGCAGCAGCTCGTGCCCGCGCTTGAGCTCGAGGCTGGCGATGACCGAGAACAGGTCGGCGTTACCGCACCGCTCGCCGTAGCCGTTGGCCGCGCCCTGCACGTGCAAGGCGCCGCCGGCCACCGCGACCACCGAGTTGGCGACCGCGCAGGCGGAGTCGTTGTGGAAGTGCACGCCGAGCCGGGTGCGGGTGGCGACGGCGACCTCGCCGAGGATCCGGACCGCCTCGTCGGGCAGGGTGCCTCCGTTGGTGTCGCAGAGCGCCAGCGTGTCGGCGCCCGCCTCGGCGGCGGCCGCCAGCACCTCAAGGGCGTAGCCGCGGTCGGCGCGGTAGCCGTCGAAGAAATGCTCGGCGTCGAAGATCACCCGGCGCCCCTCGGCGGCCATGAAGCGCACCGACTCGGCCACCATCGCGAGGTTCTCCTCGCGGGTGGTGCGCAGCGCCTCGTCGACGTGCAGCGTCCAGGCCTTGCCCACCAGGGTCACGATCGGGGTGCCGGCCGCCAGCAGCGCGCGGAGGTTGGGGTCGTCCTCGGCGGTGCGCCGCGGCGGCCTGGTGGAGCCGAACGCCGCGAGCTTGGCGTGCGCCCACGGCAGGTCGGCGGCACGCGCGAAGAACTCGGCGTCCTTCGGGTTCGATCCGGGCCAGCCGCCCTCGACGACGTCCACGCCGAGCGCGTCGAGCGCGACCGCGACGCGCAGCTTGTCGGCCACGGTCAGGTCCAGGCCGACCTGCTGGGACCCGTCGCGCAGGGTCGTGTCGTAGACCTCCACCTTCTCGGTGGCCGGCTCCCCCGCGGCGCCCGCCGGGCCGGCCAGCCCGGAAAGGCCGGACGGTCCGGCGGTACCCGGCTGGGCTGCGGCGCCGGCCTGCCCGGCGAGGCCGGGCTCCCCGGCGCTCATCGGGCCGCCGCCTTCGCGGAAAGCGCGGCATCCAGCGCTTCGTCCCAGCCGAACGTGGTGTCCGGCGGGCCGGCCTCAAGGACGGCCGACACCGCGTCGTCCAGGTCCTGCCCGGCGGCCGTCTCGCCCAGGTGATCGAGCATCAGCGCGGCGGACAGCACCGCGCCGGCCGGGTTCGCCCTGCCGGTCCCGGCGATGTCCGGCGCCGAGCCGTGCACCGGCTCGAACACCGAGGGGCCGGTCCGGGCCGGGTTGAGGTTCCCGCTCGGCGCGAACCCAAGACCGCCGGTCAGTGCCGCGCCGAGGTCACTGAGGATGTCGCCGAAGAGGTTGTCGGTGACGATCACGTCGAACCGCGCCGGGTTGTCGACGAGGTACAGGCAGGCCGCGTCGACGTGCGCGTAGTCCAGCGTGACGCCGGTCTCGGCGGCGACCTCCTCGGCGGTGCGCCGCCACAGGTCGCCCGCGTGGGTGAGCACGTTGGTCTTGTGCACCAGGGTCAGCCGGCCACGCCGCCGGCCCGCGAGATCGGCCGCGTACCTGACGCAGCGCTCGACGCCGCCCCGGGTGTTCAGCGATTCCTCGGTCGCCGTCTCCATCGTCGTGCCGCGGTGCACAGTTCCCCCGGCGCCTGCGTAAAGACCCTCGGTGTTCTCCCTGACGATGACGAGATCCAGGTCCTGAGGCCGGTGCCTGGCGACGGCGCCGCCGACGCCGGGCCGGAGCCTGGACGGGCGCAGGTTCACGTAGAGGTCGAGCTCGGCGCGGAGCCGCAGCAGCAGCCCGCGCTCCAGCACGCCGGGCGGCACCGCCGGGTCGCCGACGGCGCCGAGCAGGATCGCGTCGGCGGTGCGCAGCTCGGCGAGCACCCCGTCAGGCAGCACCTCGCCGGTGGACAGCCAGTGCCGCGCGCCGAGCGGGTAGGGCCGCCACTCGATCATGAAGCCGCGGCGGGCGGCGGCCGCGTCGACGCAGCGCCGCGCGACCGCCGTCACCTCCGGGCCGACGCCATCGCCGGGTATGGCGGCGATCGCGTAACGTACGTGGTCTCCCATCGTCAGGCGCCCTCTCCGTCGACCGGGGGGTTCAGCCAGCTCATCATCTGGCGCAGCGGGCGGCCCACCCGCTCGATCTGGCTGTCGGCGGCGGCCGCGCGCAGCCGCTCGAAGTTCGGCCGGCCGCGGTCGTCCTCCTCCACCCACTCGCGGGCGAACTCACCGGACTGGATATCGGCGAGCAGCTTCGCCATCGCCGCCCTGGTGGGCTCGCCGATGACGCGCGGGCCGCGGGTCAGGTCGCCGTACTCGGCAGTGTCGCTGACCGAGTAGCGCATCCCGTTCATGCCGCCCTCGTACATCAGGTCGACGATGAGCTTGAGCTCGTGCAGGCACTCGAAGTAGGCGACCTCCGGCTGGTAGCCGGCGTTCACGAGCGTCTCGAACCCGGCGTTCACCAGCTCCGTGACGCCGCCGCAGAGGACCGCCTGCTCGCCGAACAGGTCGCTCTCTGTCTCCTCCTTGAACGTCGTGACCAGCGCTCCCGCCTTGGTGCCGCCGATCGCGGCGGCATAGGACTTGGCCAGCTCCCAGGCCTTGCCGCTGGCGTCCTGGGCGACGGCCACCAGCACCGGGGTGCCCTGCCCGGCCTCGTACTGGCGGCGCACCAGGTGCCCGGGCGCCTTCGGGGCCACCATTGCCACGTCCACGTCGGCCGGCGCGGTGATGTAGCCGAAGTGGATGTTGAACCCGTGCGCGAAGAACAGCGCGTCGCCGGGCTGCAGGTTCGGCGCGATCGCGGTCGCGTACAGGCCGCGCTGCGTGGTGTCCGGGGTGAGCACCATAATCACGTCGGCCCAGGCGCAGGCCTCGGCGGGCTCGCTGACGGTCAGCCCGGCCGCCTCGGCGCGGTTGCGGGACCTGGACTGCGCGGGCAGCCCGACCCGGACCTCGCAGCCGGAGTCGCGCAGGCTGAGGGCATGGGCGTGGCCCTGCGAGCCGTAGCCGAGCACGGCGATCTTGCGCGCCTGGATGAGGCTGAGATCGGCGTCGGTGTCGTAGTAAACGGTGGCCATCGGAAATATGTCCTTTCGGGTGGATTCAGGAGGCCTGGCTGGCAGGGACGGCGGACAGGCCGCGGTCAGAAATCGAGCCGCTGTCGGTCATCGAGCCGGCGCCCCTGGCCAGCCCGACGCGGCCGGTGCGGACCAGCTCGCACACTCCGTAGGGCTCGAGCATGGCCAGCAGGGAGTCGAGCCTGGCGGGGCTGCCGGTCGCCTCGAGCACCAGGGTAGTGGGGCTCATGTCGACGATGTCGGCGTGGTAGACGGATGCCACCTCCAGCACCTGCGAGCGCAGCGCAGGCTCGGCGCGGACCTTGACCAGGGCGAGCTCGCGCTCGACCGCGGCGTCGGAGTGCAGCTCGGTGACCTTGAGCACGCGCACCAGCTTCTCCAGCTGCTTGGTGACCTGCTCGACCGGCGTCGACTGGCCGTCGCACACGATCGTCATGCGGCTGACCCGGTCGTCCTCGGTGGGGCCGACGGCCAGTGAGGTGATGTTGAACGCGCGGCGCGAGAACAGCCCGGCGACGTGCGCGAGCACGCCCGGCTTGTTCTCCACGAGCACGGACAGCGTGTGGGTGCTCAGCGAGTGGGTGCTCATGACGACAGGACCTCCCTGCGGGTGGCGGCCTGCTGCTCGTCGGCGCTAGGGTGCTGGCCCGGGGGACGACCCCCGGAACCCCCGGCGGAATTCGGCGTGCGGTTGCTCATGACGACAGGACCTCCCTGCGGGTGGCGGCCTGCTGCTCGTCGGCGCTGAACTCCGGGCCGAGCACGATCTCGTCGTTGGGGCGGCCCGCCGGGACCATCGGGAAGACGCCCTCGCGGTCGTGCACGCGGAAGTCGACCACGGTCGGCACGTCGGTCACGGCCAGCGCCTTGTCGAGCACTGCGTCCACGTCGTCGGCCCGCTCGCAGCGCAGCCCGACGCAGCCGTAGGCCTCGGCCAGCTTGACGTAGTCGGGGATGGCGGTGCCGAGCTCGACGTAGGAGTAGCGCTCGTCGTAGAAGAGCTCCTGCCACTGGCGCACCATGCCGAGGAAGCCGTTGTTCATGATCAGCACCTTGATCGGCAGCTTCTCGATCGCGCAGGTCGCCAGCTCCTGCGCGGTCATCTGGAAGCAGCCGTCGCCATCGATGGCGACGACGAGCTCGCCAGGCCGGCCGACCTGCGCGCCCATCGCGGCCGGGACGGCGAAGCCCATCGTGCCGAGGCCGCCGGAGTTGATCCAGGTCCGCGGCTTGGTGAAGGAATAGTGCTGGGCGGCGTGCATCTGGTGCTGCCCGACGCCGGACACCACGATCGCGTCACCGCCGGTCAGCGCCGACAGCCGCTCGATCACGTGCTGCGGCTTGAGCGGGCCGTCGGCGTCCTGGCTGTATCGCAGCGGGAACAGCCGCTTCCACTGGTCCACTGCCGCGGTCCAGCCGGCCGTATCCGGCGCTCCGCCGTCGCTGACCAGCTCCGCCAGGCTGGCGGTGATCCCGGCGATAGCGGCCCGGACGTCACCGATGATCGGCACGTCCGGCGCGCGGTTCTTGCCGATCTCGGCCGGGTCGATGTCGGCGTGCACAATCTTGGCGTGCGGGGCGAAGTCGGCCAGGCGGCCGGTCACCCGGTCGTCGAACCGCGCCCCGAGCGCGACCACCAGGTCGGCCTCCTGCAGGGCGGCGACCGCGGTGTAGCAGCCGTGCATGCCGGGCATGCCGAGCGCGAGCGGATGCGCGTCGGGGAACGCGCCGCGGGCCATCAGCGTCGTCGTGACCGGCGCCCTGGCGAGCTCGGCGAGGCGCCTGAGCTCGGCGTGCGCGTTGGCCTTGATCACGCCGCCGCCCACGTAGAGCACCGGCCGGCGAGCCTTGTGCAGCAGCTCGGCAGCGGCGCGCATCTGCCGCGGGTCGGGCGGCCCCGGCAGCTGGTAGCCGGGCAGCTGCAGGGCCGGCGGCCAGTCGCCCCAGCTCATCGGCGCCTGCAGGATGTCCTTGGGGATGTCGACGAGTACGGGCCCCGGCCGGCCCGTCGAGGCGACGTGGAACGCCTCGGCGATCGCCGCCGGGATGCGCTCGGCATCGGTCACCAGCTCGTTGTGCTTGGTGACCGGCAGCGTGATCCCGGTGATGTCGGCCTCCTGGAACGCGTCGCTGCCGATCAGCGCGCTCGGCACCTGGCCGGTGATGGCGACCATCGGCACCGAGTCCATGTAGGCGTCGGCCAGCGCGGTCACCAGGTTGGTCGCGCCGGGGCCGCTGGTGGCGATGCAGACGCCGACGCGCCCGGTCGCCCACGCGTAGCCCTCGGCGGCGTGCCCGGCGCCCTGCTCGTGCCGGACGAGGATGTGCCGGAGCGATGACGAGAGCAGCGGGTCGTAGGCGGGCAGGATCGCGCCGCCTGGCAGCCCGAAGACCACGTCGACGCCCTGATGCTCAAGGCTGCGGACGAGGGCCTGGGCTCCGGTCAGCTGCACGGGAATGCTCCTTCGCTGAGTGGTTCGTTCGCTGAGATGGTTCGCCAACAAAAAACCTCCTCGCCGTCCGGCGTAGGAGGTGGTAGCGCGAGCTCTGCGTGCGGGCTCGCGCTACGTGATGAGGAGTACCTGGTGGTGGTTGATGCGGGTAACTATTCCAGCAACTCGCCGGTCAGGCAAATCCGGCGCACAGGAACTCAGCGGGGCGCCGGCTGTGCCGGTGCCTGGGCGGGCAGCCAGGACGGCCTGCCCGCTTCGAACGCGGTGATCGCGTCGGCGTGCCGGAGGGTGAGCGCGACGTCGTCGAGCCCCTCCAGCAGCCGCCAGCGGGCGAAGTCGGGCAGCGCGAACGGCTCCTCGATCCCGGCCGACGGGATGGCGACCGTGCGCGCCGCGACGTCCACGACGACCTCGGCCTCCTCGTCTGCCGCGAGCGCGGCGAACAGCCTCGCCACGGCCGCGGCGCCGGCCTGGGCCGGCACCAGGCCGGAGCTGACGGCGTTGCCGCGGAAGATGTCGGCGAAGCCCGGCGAGACGACGGCGGCGAAGCCGAAGTCCTGCAGCGCCCAGACCGCGTGCTCGCGGGACGACCCGCAGCCGAAGTTGTTCCCGGCGACGAGGATCTTCGCGCCCGTCGCGCCTGGCCGGTTCAGCACGAATGCGGGGTCATCGCGCCAGGCCCCGAACAGGCCGGGCGCGAAGCCGGTGCGCTCCACCCGCTTGAGCCATGCCGCTGGGATGATCTGGTCGGTGTCGACGTCGTCGCGCTGCAGCGCGACGGCGCGTCCGGCGATGCGCTGTACCCCGGTCATGACAGGTCTCCTGGCAGCGTGAAGCGCCCGGCCACGGCTGTCGCCGCCGCCACCGCAGGCGATACGAGGTGGGTGCGGCCGCCGGGTCCCTGGCGGCCTTCGAAGTTCCGGTTGCTCGTCGATGCGGACCGCTGGCCCGGTGCCAGGATGTCCCCGTTCATGCCCAGGCACATGGAGCAGCCGGCCGAGCGCCACTCGAATCCGGCGTCGGTGAACAGCTTGTCCAGGCCCTCGGCCTCGGCCTCCGCCTTGACCCGTGCGGAGCCGGGCACCACCAGGGCCCGCACGCCGGGGTGGACGCGCCGGCCGCGGATCACGTCGGCCGCGACCTGCAGGTCCCGCAGGCGTCCGTTGGTGCAGGATCCGATGAAGACGACGTCGACGGGGATGTCCCTGATCGCGGTGCCGGGCTCCAGGCCCATGTAGGTCAGCGCGCGCTGCGCCGCCTGCTGCTGGGCCGGGCTGGCGAACGAGCTGGGGTCGGGGACCTTGTCGTCGATCGTGACTGACTGGGCGGGCGTGGTCCCCCAGGTGACGGCCGGGCGCAGCGACGCGGCGTCGATGCGGATGTCGTGGTCGAACTCGGCGCTCTCGTCGGTGACCAGGCTGCGCCAGTCATCGAGCGCCGCCTCCCAGTCCTTGCCGCGGGGGCTGTGCCTGCGGCCCTCCAGGTACGTGAAGGTGGTGTCGTCAGGGGCGATCATGCCCGCGCGCGCGCCGCCCTCGATGGACATGTTGCAGACCGTCATCCGGCCCGCCATCGACAGCGCGCGGATGGCCTCGCCGCGGTACTCGATAACGGATCCGACGCCGCCGCCGGGGCCGAGCGCCCGGACGATGCCGAGCACCAGGTCCTTGGCGCTGACCTCCTCACCGAGCTGGCCCTCCACGGTCACGGACATCGCGGCCGGCTTGACCTGCCGCAGCGTCTGGGTCGCGAGCACGTGCTCGACCTCGGTGGTGCCGATCCCGAAGGCCAGTGCGCCGAACGCGCCGTGCGTCGAGGTGTGGCTGTCGCCGCAGACGACCGTCATGCCCGGCTGGGTGAGGCCGAGCTGGGGCCCGATCACGTGCACGATGCCCTGGTCGATGCTGCCCAGTGCGTGCAGCGTGATCCCGTGCGCCGCGCAGTTGGCGCGCAGCCGCGAGATCTGCGCGGCGGCGAGCGGGTCGGCAATGGGCTTGTCCAGGCCGGCCGTCGGCACGTCGTGGTCCATGGTGGCCAGCGTCAGCTCGGGCCGGCGTACCGGCCTGCCCGCCAGCTCCAGGCCTTCGAAGGCCTGCGGCGAGGTGACCTCGTGCACCAGGTGCAGGTCGATGTAGAGCAGGGGCGGTTCCCCCTCGGGGCTGACCACGAGGTGACGGTCCCATACCTTGTCGAACAGGCGTCCGCTCACGCGTCTCTCAAATCTCGTCGTTGGTCGCGTTAATCTCGTCGTGGGTCGTGTTCCGGTCTGTCTCAAATAATGAGATACAGTGTCCGCGATATGGAAACTCTGCCACAGCTGCCGGCGGACGGCAAGCGGATCACCGCGGTCGGCGTGCTCGACCGGTCGGTGGCGCTGCTTGAGCTGCTCGGCGACGGCCCGCGGTCGCTGCGGTACCTGGCCGAGGCCAGCGGGCTGCCGCGGCCGACGGCGCACCGGCTGCTGGTCGCGCTCGAATCGCACGGCCTGCTCGCCCGGGCCGCCGACGGGGCATTCCGGCTCGGCCCGCGGCTGATCGAGCTCGCCGCGCGGGCCGGCCGGGGACTGGAACTCGGCACCCTCGCCGGGCCGGCGCTCAGCAGGCTGCACGAGCACACCGGCGAGAGCGGTCAGCTTTATGTCCGTTCCGGGGACCGGAGGTTGTGCGTGGCGGCGCGGGACGCGGGCGCGGGCCTGCGTGACAGCGTGCCAGTAGGGGCGCTGCTGCCGCTGGACGCGGGGTCCGGCGGCAAGGTGCTGCTGGCCTGGTCGGCCGACGGCGAGCGCTTCCCCGAGTTGCCGGCCGCCGAGCTCGCCGCGATCAGGCGGCGCGGCTGGGCGGCGAGCGTCGCCGAGCGCGAGGCGGGCGTGGCGAGCGTCAGCGCGCCGGTCCTGCGCGACGGCCGGCTGCTCGGCGCGCTATGCGTCTCCGGGCCGGCCAGCAGGCTAGGCCCGGCGGAATGCCGGCGGCTCGCGCCGGCCATCGCCACCGCGGCCGCCGACCTGGCCGCCGCAGCCGGCTAACTCCCCCACCCAGCCGCCACGCGACCGCCCGTAACCCGCGCAATGCCACATCGCACGGCACCCAACCCGCCCGCCGCCACATCGCACGGGTTGCACGCCGGGCCGCGGCCATCCCCCAGCGGCCCACGTAACCCGCGCAATGCCACATCGCACGGCACCCAACCCGCCCGCCGCCACATCGCACGGGTTGGGTGCCAGCTGATGAGGCGGGTGGCTAGCAGATCGGGTGGATCCAGCCGTAGGGGTCAGGCCGGCGCCCGTACTGGATGTCGAGCAGCTCGTCCCTGAGCCGCATGGTGACCGGGCCCGGCTTTCCGTCACCGATCATCCACTGCTGGCCGACGCCCTTGACGACGCCGACCGGCGTGATCACGGCGGCCGTACCGCACGCGAACACCTCGGTGATGTCGCCGGACGCGCAGCCCGCCCGCCACTGATCGACCGACATGGTGCCCTCCTCAGCGGGAATGCCGAGATCGGGACCCAGCTTCAGCAACGAGTCCCTGATGATCCCCTGCAGCAGGGTCCCGGTGGACGCGGGCGTCATGATCCGGGCTTCGGCGCCGGAGCCGCGGACGAAGAAGAGGTTCATCCCGCCCATCTCCTCGACCCAGCGATGCTCAGCCGCGTCGAGCCAGACCACCTGATCGCAGCCGTTCCGCACGGCCTCCATCTGGCCAGCGAACGCCGCGGCGTAGTTTCCGCCGCACTTCGCCTCGCCGGTGCCGCCCGGTGCGGCGCGTGTGTAGTTCTCCGACAGCCACACCGAGACCGGCTGCACTCCCCCGCTGAAGTACGCTGCGACCGGCGAGGCGATCAGGGTGAACAGGTAGGACGACGAAGGGTGGTTCACCCCGAGGCCCCGCTGTGTAGCGATCATGAACGGCCGCAGGTAAAGGCTGTGACCGTCAGCGGCCGGCACCCAGTCACGGTCCTGGCGGACCAGCAGCTCGATAGCGCGGACGAACGTCTGCTCTGGCAGCCTGGGCATCGCCATCCTGGTCGCCGACAGGTTGAACCTCGCGGCGTTCGCCAGCGGCCGGAACGCCACGACTGGTCCGCCAGCCTGGACGTACGCCTTAAGGCCCTCGAAGACTTCCTGCCCGTAGTGCAGCACGGACGTCGCCGGGTCCAGGGTGATCGGGCCATAGGGCTCCAGCCGGCCGTCGTGCCAGCCGCGATCCGCCGACCAGCGAATGGTGACCATGTGGTCGGTAAATACCTCGCCAAAGCCCGGCACGGCCATGATCCGTTCCCGCTCCGCTGCCGGGACGGGCTGGTCGGAGGCGCGAATATCGAAATCGATATCGGGGCTCTGGCTGGTGGTCATCAACGATCCCTCCTGCTCTTCCTGCCGGTATCTCGCGGATTAGGGCCGGCGGGCGCGCTCGGGTCCTGGGGGCTGGTCTCAGACACGGTAATTCTCCTGACGCGGGGCTGGATGGTGACTTGTCAGGCTCCCAGCAAAGGGCCGGGCCGCCGCCTCAGGAATCTGTGCCATGGCGCAAGTGATGTACCCCGGGAAGCGCCGCCCCACCCGCCCCGGCGGAATCGCCGATGCCCCGGTGGATGAACGCGCGGGCGGCCAGAAACTCAAGGCTCACGGCCAGCGCCTTAACCCGTAGCGGGTTGCTGGCCTGCCCTGATCAGGTCCCGCTACGGCTGCTAATGACGAGTACGTAGCGCCGCATGACAGAACACATGGTAGCGGACAACCCCGGTTCGTGTCGCGGCCCGGCTGGGCTGACAGTGACGGCTGGGCTGATAGTGACGGCTGGGCTGACAGTGTTCGTCCGGCATGCTAGAGCGATGCCATTGACCAACTCAGCTGACGCGGTCCGCGCAGTTGTCGCGGTGGCGGCCAGCTTCGGCGTGAACTGCAGCGCCCCGGCGGTGCTATCCGACGGCGCCAACGTGATCGTGCACCTGAGCCCGGCGCCGGTGGTCGCAAAGGTGGCGTCGGTGACGACCCTGGTGCGCCCGGACCCGGCCGCCGGGCTGCAGCGGGAACTCGACGTCGCCTCGTTCCTCGCGCGGCACGGCGCGCCGGTCGGTGAGCCCAGCCCCGAGATCCCCGCTGCCACCCATACCAGGGGCGGCAGCGTCATGTCGTTCTGGCGCTATCTGGGCCCGGGCGGCCCGGTAGCTGACGAGTGGACGATCGGGTCGATGCTCAGGGACCTGCATGGTGCCCTCCGCGGCTACCCCGGGTCTGTTCCGGCGCTCGCGCCGCTGCGCGACGTCGGGGAGTTCCTCGCCCGGGCGGAGACGCGGCTGAGCGCCACCGACAAGTCCCTGCTCGCGGCGGCCTTTGCCCGGCTGACCGCGGAACTCGACCAGGGGGAGCCCGTGGCCCAGGTCCTGCATGGCGACGCGGGCGCGGGAAACCTGATGGCCGCGGGCAGCGGATGGGTCTGGCACGACTTCGAGGACACTTGCACCGGGCCAGTCGCCTGGGATCTCGCCGCGTCGACAGCGAGCCAGCGGATGGACAGCGCACGCATCCTGAGTGCCTACGGCGCCGAGGTGGATCCCGCGCAGCTTGCGGTTTGCGAGCGGCTCCGGCTGCTGAATCTCACGGTCTGGTACTCCCTGTACGCCGAGCGTTTCCCCCGGCTCCGCGAGCGCGCGGCCGAACTGCTCGCCACCTGGCGAACGTCATAGCGCGACCTTCAGGCTGACCGTCCGGGACCTTGTGCCGGGCTGGCCCGCCGCGCCCGGCGCAGGTTGCGCCGTAGTTGCGTGATCCGCGCGGTTCCCGCCGCGGCCATCAGCAGCGCCCCGGCGAGGGCGGCGATCAGCAAGGCCACGGCGAGGGACATCCGAACATGCGCGCCGAGAAAGCCGATCTGGACGGCGGCGGTGTTCTGGATCAGGAAGATCACCAGCAGGATGAGGACGAAAACGCCCGCGATAAGTCCGGTGCGCAGGGCGCTAATGCGGGTCGACCGCCGGGGCCGCCGGCCTGCCGCCGGGACCAGTGCTGGCGGTACGGAGCCGCGAGGCGATAGCGGGACGGAGTCATGGGGCGGTGCAGGCGGCTGAGCGGTGGCCGTGCCCGCGTCACGTGCCGATGGATCTGGCATGGATTATGTTCCTTCCGGAGATTGGCGCGAACGCTTTATCGGCCGCGCTGCAGGCCGCCGCAATGTCCCTTTTTCATGAATGCCACGCACCGCTCCCTCCGGCCAGACGGGAACCGATCCTTGCGCCCGAACCGCCAGGGGCACGGCGCGAGCCAGTGCGCCCCCGGCGGCCCTTCAGTTGCCGCAAGCCCGGGGGTCTGCGGTGCGCGAACCAGCGGGTTAGCTGGCCCCAGCCAGCGGGTCAGCGGTGCGCGAACCAGCGGGATCGGCTCGACTGCCCGCCGCTGACCATGTGGTAGATGAGCAGCAGGACGGCGGCACCGGCGATGGCGGTGAGCCAGGTGGATAGGTGGAAGAACCCGTGCAGGGTGTGGATGTGGAACAGCTTGGTAGCCACCCAGCCGCCGCCGAGCGCCCCGACAATGCCGATCAGGCAGGTGATGATGAGCCCCTGTGATCTCCTGCCGGGGATCAGCATATTGGCGAGCAAGCCCGCGGCCAGGCCGAGAATGATCCACGCGATGATGCCCATAACCGACTCCTTAGTCAGTGACCAGGTAATGTACGCGGTAGTCGATCATGCTGGGCAGATCGCGCCGGGAGAAGATTTCTCCCTGGGGGTTTTCACCGTCCTCTGGCCGAAGCGTCGTGCCGGCACCGGTCCGTGTACGAGGAAAAAAAAGATCCGGGCCCTGCTGCGCTACCGCGAGAATCGCGGGAGCAGCCGCCGGGGTCCGGAGCAACATTTGCTATATTACACCCTTTTCTTGCCTTCCGCATAGATATCCGGACCGGCCAATAACGCGGTCTTTCGAGATCGCTGACATCTGACGAGTCCTGGGGCAGGTCAGACTACGCGGCTGGCGGCGGCGGGATCTGGCGGCCACCTCGGCCACCTCGGCCACCTCGGGCACCTCGGGCAATCGGGGCATCCCGCCGCGGGGCTAAACTAAGCTCGGAGGTGTGCGGGACCTGGTGGTCTCCGCGGTCTTCAAAACTGTTGAGCCCGAGCATCTCGGGCTGGCGGGTTCGATTCCCGTCCACCTCCGCGACTCCCGCGCGAACTCCCGCACGCGCTCGACCGACGGGAACGCAGGCACAATGGCTGTCATGACGAGTCGGCTGACCTCCTATGCCCACGGCGGCGGCTGCGCGTGCAAGATCGCGCCCGGTGAGCTCGAGCGCATGGTCGCCGGGCTGCTGGTACCTCCCCCGGCCAACTCCGAGGCCCGCCTTGTGGTCGGACTCGACGACGGCGACGACGCGGCGGTCGTATCCCTGACGGCGGCCGGGAACCTCGCCGTGCTCAGCACGGTGGACTTCTTCACCCCCGTCGTGGACGACCCGTTCGACTGGGGCAGGATCGCCGCCGCCAACGCCCTGTCGGACGTCTACGCTATGGGCGGGCGCCCCGTCCTCGGCGTTAACCTGCTCTGCTGGCCCCGCGACGTGCTGCCGCTCGAGCTGGCGACGGAGGTGCTGCGCGGGGGGCTGGCGGTGGCGACCGAGGCCGGCGTGCCGCTGGCCGGCGGGCACAGCGTCGACGACCCGGAGCCGAAGTACGGGCTGGCGGTCACCGGGCTGGCTGATCCTGGGCGGCTGCTGCGCAACGACGCGGGCAGGGCAGGGCAGCCGCTCTCGCTGACCAAGCCGCTCGGGCTCGGCGTGCTCAACAACCGGCATAAGACCACCGGCGAGGTGTTCGCGCAGGCCGTCGACTGCATGGTTGCGCTGAACGCCGCCGCGGCGGCGGCCGCGCTCGCGTCGGGCGCCGTGTGCGCGACGGACATTACCGGCTTCGGCCTGCTCGGTCACGTCTACAAGCTGGCTAGGGCGAGCGGCGTCACGGCGGTCATCGACGCCGCGAGCGTGCCCTACCTGACGGGCGCACGGGAGGCCGCCGCCGCCGGGTACGTGAGCGGTGGCACGCACCGCAACCTCTCCTGGGTCGAGCCGCATACCCGGTTCGCTGCCTCGGTCGGGGAACTCGACAGGCTGCTGCTGGCTGATCCGCAGACCAGCGGCGGCCTGCTGATCGCCGGGGAGATTCCCGGCGCGCCCGTCGTGGGCGAGCTGGTGCCGCGCGGCGAGTTCGCCGTCGAAGTTCGCTGAGTTCCTGGCTTCGCTATCCGACCGCGACGATAAGGCCGACGACCATCAGGACGAACCCGGCCAGGTAGTCGGCGCCGTACTGGACCACCGCGCCGAGCCGCCGCCCGAACTCCAGCCCGAGCAGGCTCAGGCACACGGTCACGGCGGCGAAGACGACGACCGCGTCGATTATCGAGATGTGCTGCACGCCGAGGCCGAAGCCGACCACCAGGTTGTCCAAGGAAAGGGCGAGGCCGGTGAGCAGCAGCCGCACGGTCGTGGTGGGCGACGCCGGCGCCTTGCCGCCGGCCCGGAATGCCTGGATCACCACCCACGCGCCGATCCCGATCAGCAGCGCCCCGCCCACATAGCCGGACACGTCACCCAGCGCCCGCGCGACGCCCCGGCCCGCCAGCAGGCCAACCAGCGGCATGCCGGCCTCGAAGATGACGAAGATGACTCCGACCTTGATCCGGGTGGCCAGGGTGGCACCGGACAGGCCGATGCTGATCGAGGCTCCGAAGTTGCCGAACCCCACGGCCAGAGCGGCCAGCGTCAGCGCCAGCACCGAAGAATCCGTTCAGCAGGAAACCTGGTCACCTCCTGAGAATACCGGGCATAGGCAGCGGGGTCAGGGCAGTCGATGACGAGGCCGTGCCAGCGTCCGATCGACAACGCGATTAACGGGGCCGTCCCGCTGACTGCACGCCGCAGCGGCTAGTACTACAGCAGCAGCTTGTGATTATTAAGTCTTCGGTTGTAGTGGCAGCGGCGGGCGCGGGCCTGGTGGGCGCGTCGCCAGTCTGACCAGTGCTGGTGGTGGGCCTGGTCGCGGGTGAGTCGGGTGCTGAGGTTGAACAGGCGGCGGGCCTCGGCGGCGGTCAGGGCGATCATCTCCTGGCCGTTGCTGCCG
>Ga0302314_10000712_pt1 | contig 61930 bp, 55 predicted proteins | sample III_Palsa_N2_3_FD_200533 | JGI IMG/M metagenome (GOLD analysis project Ga0302314, IMG submission 200533) | Peat permafrost microbial communities from Stordalen Mire near Abisko, Sweden - III_Palsa_N2_3 | ecosystem: Environmental > Terrestrial > Soil > Palsa > Peat permafrost | place: Sweden...
TTCCTCGGCCGTCAGCGCGCGGGCGTAGCCACCCTTGCCGGTCGCGTCGACGCCGGTGTCGACGAAGGTCGCGCCGAGGGAAAGCGCCTGTTCCTTCGTCGCCGGGCGAACATCGTAGCCTTCCACGACAGCGCCCAGGCGCTGGGCGGTGGCGATGGCTTCCAGTCCCGCGACACCCAGCCCCATGACCAGCACCTTGGCCGGGCCGATGACGCCCGCGGCGGAAGTGATCTTGGGCAGCACGCTGGCCATGTGGGTCATGCCGAGCGCGACCGCGTAGTAGCCGGCCAGCGCCGATTGGCTCGACAGGGCGTCCATCGACTGCGCCCGGGAGATGCGCGGAATGCGTTCCATGGCGAAGCAGGTGATCTTCTTCGCCAAAAGCCGCTTCACCAGTTCAGGCTCATTCGCCGCATAGATGAAGCAGACCAGGATCGCGCCCGACTTCATGGCGTCGATCACCGCCAAGGCGGGTGGCTGGACGCATAGGACGACATCAGCGTCCGCCACTAAGTCGGCTCGGTCTTCGATGAACTGGACGTCCTTGTAGGCGTCGTCGCCCAGCCGGATCGCCCCGCCCGCTCCTGCCTGCATATGCACCTTGGCGCCCAGCTTGATCAGCTTGGGCACGACAGAGGGCGTCAGGGCGACACGCCGTTCGTTGGCTTGAGTCTCCTTCAGGACGGCGACGTTCACGTACATTGGGGGGTCCAGTTCTCGGAAAGCGGAGCACGGAGCGAGGGCGCCGGATCGACGCCCTCGCATGGCCGGATCTAGGCCGGTGCGTGCTCGTTCGCGGTGCGAACCAGCTTCTTGTTGACGAACTCCTGGATGCCCATGTCGCCGAGCTCGCGGCCGTAGCCGGAGTTCTTGATGCCGCCGAAGGGAAGTTCGGCGTCGGACCAGTCGATGTTGTTGATGAACATCATGCCGGTCTCGACCTTGGAGGCGACCCGTTTGCCGCGGGCGACGTCCTTGGTCCAGACCGAGCCTCCGAGGCCAAAGTCGGAGTCATTGGCCAGGGCGATGGCGGCCGCCTCGTCCTTGACCCGGAAGAACAGGGCCACCGGACCGAAGAACTCGTCCCTGAAGGCGGGATTTTCTGGCCTGATGTCCGTCAGGATCGACGGCTCCATGTAGGAGCCGGCGCGATCGATCCGCTTACCGCCCATCAGCAGCTTGGCGCCCTTCGCCACAGCATTCTCGACCTGCTTCACCAGTTGCACCAAGGCTGCTTCGCTGGAGAGCGGACCGAGCGTCGTCTTCTCGTCCATCGGATCGCCGGCCTTCAGCGCCGCGAGCGCGGCCTGGAACCGTTCGATGAATTGGTCGGCGACGGCGTCGACCACGATGAAGCGCTTGGCCGCGCAGCAGGTCTGGCCGGTGTTGTACATTCGACCCCAGACCGCCCAGGGAATGGTGTGGTCGAGGTCGGCGTCCTCGAGCACGATGAAGGCGTCGCTGCCGCCGAGCTCCATGGACGAAACCTTGAGGTTCCTGCCGGCGCGCGCGGCGATGCTCTGGCCCGCCGCCACGCTGCCGGTCAGGCAGACACCCTTGATCCGGGGGTCATCCACCACCTGGTCGGACTGCGCATGCGAGATGAACAGGTTGGTGTAGAGGCCGACGGGCGCGCCGGCGTCGAGCAGCAGCTTCTCGAACGCTAGGGCGCATTGGGGCACGATCCCCGCGTGCTTCACCACCAGGGTGTTGCCGGCCATCAGATGCGGACCGGCGATGCGGGCGAGCTGGTAGTAGGGAAAATTCCAGGGCTCGACGCCGAAGATCACCCCGATCGGGCTGCTCTCCATATGGGCCTCGCCGACCGTCGGGTTGAGTTTGGTGGGCGCCAGGAAGCGTTCGGCGTTCTTGGCGTAGTAGGCGAGGATTCTTGAACTGAACTCGACTTCGCCGCGGGCCTCGCCGATGCGCTTGCCCATCTCCAGGGTCATGGTGCGGGCGAACGCGTCCGCCTGCTCATGGAGCAGCTGGGCGGCCTTGCCGATGATCACCCCCCGCTCCGCGTAGGTCTTGTGACGCCAGGTCTCGAAACAGGTTTGCGCCGCCGCCAGCTTGGTCTCGTATTGCGTGGCGTTGATGTCGTCGAAGTCTTTGATCAGCTTGCCGTCAAAGGGACTGAGGCTCTGGTAGGTCATGGTGTTGTTCTTTCACTGTCGTCCGTCGGAAGCCCCCGATGGGGTCGATTGAAGCGTCGCTAGGCTTCGATGAGCACCTTCAGCGCCTTGGTCTTCGCGGCGTTGCCGAAGGTCTCGTAAGCTTCGAGGATGTCGTCGAACTTGAAGCGGTGTGTGATCAGCAGCGTGGGATCGATCTTGTGCGCGCCGAGCACGTCGAGCAGCATCGGCGTAGAGGCCGTATCGACCAGCCGCGTGGTGATGCTGATGTTGCGGTCCCAGAGCCGCTCGAGATGCAGGGCCACCTGCACGCCGTGCACGCCAATGTTGGCGATGACGCCGCCGGGCGCGATGATCTGCTCGCACATCTCGAAGGTGGCCGGAATGCCGACCGCCTCGATCGCGGTGTCGACGCCCTTGTTGTCGGTCAGCTTCATCAGCGTCTCGACCGCGTGCCCGTCGGTGCTGTTGATGGTCTGGGTCGCGCCGAAGCGTTTGGCGACCGCCAGGCGGTTGTCGTCGAGGTCGATCATGATGATCTCGGCCGGGGAGTAGAACTGCGCCGTCAGCAGGGCGGCCAGGCCGATGGGGCCGGAGCCGACGATGGCCACGGTGGCGCCAGGCTGGACCTTGCCGTTGAGCACCCCGCATTCGAAACCCGTCGGCAGGATATCGCTCAGCATCACCAGCGCCTCTTCGTCGGCGCCTTCGGGGATGGGATAGAGGCTGGTGTCCGCGTGGGGCGTGCGGACGAACTGCGCCTGCGTGCCGTCGATGGTGTTACCGAGGATCCAGCCGCCCGTCGTGCAATGGGAGAACATGCCCTTGCGGCAGTACTGGCACTTGCCGCAGGCGCTGACGCAGGAGATCAGCACCCGGTCGCCAGCCTTGAACGCCGTGACCGCCGGCCCGACGCTGTCGACTACGCCGACGCCTTCATGGCCGAGAATGCGGCCAGGCTTGCAGCTGGCGAGGTCGCCTTTGAGAATATGCAGGTCGGTGCCGCAGATCGTCGTCTTGGTGACCCGGACGATGGCGTCGGTCGGATCGATCACCGTCGGTTTGGCGTGTTCCTCCCAGGCCTTCTCGCCAGGGCCGTGATAGACGAGCGCCTTCATGGTCGTCAGCTTGGTCATCGCGTTCATCGTTGATCCCTTGCGGTTTTGGCTCGGCGAGCGTGGCGGGGCGGCATGTGAGAGCCGTCCGATGCGCCGCCACGTTCGGCAGGAGGGCACGGAGCCCGAAGGTCCGCCGCCGCCGTCAGCCTGCCTTAAGGCCGTCACGACCATAGGCCGGCAGAGCATCGCCGCGTCAGGGCCGGAAATTACGTAGCAGTCGTCGCGCTCCGGTCGATCGCTGGGCAATCGAGGGGAAGGCCCGACATCGTTTGCGCACTTGCCGAACCCGTCGCCCCCGGCTCTGGCAGTGCGGGCGGCGAGGGTTCGATCTGGCCGCAAGATCGTACGCGGCGCCGCCCAGTAGATTCCGATCCTATTCGGCGGGCCACGGGGGCGATCAATCTGTCGCCTGGCCGCGGACGGAGATGAACACGCACACGGAGACTGGCTTCCAGCATCTTGACCTGGCGCTCCTGACGCCGAGCGACATCGGAGAGGCCGATCGCGCGGCGGAGGCGCTCGGCGTGAGCGGCGAGGCCCTGATGGAGGCCGCCGGCGGCGCCGTCGCGGTCGCCATCGGGGGACGCTGGCCGATGGGGCCTGTCACCGTCCTTTGCGGACCGGGCAACAATGGCGGCGACGGCTTTGTGGCCGCTCGTCACCTCGAGGCGGCCGGCTGGCCAGTGAAAGTCGCTCTGCTTGGCGTCCGCGAGAAGCTTGCGGGAGAGGCGGCTCATGCCGCCGCCCGATGGCGCGGCCAGCTAACGCCGTTCACGCCCGAATGCCTCGATGGGGCCGGTGTCGTCATCGACGCCATGTTCGGCGCGGGCCTCGCCAGGCCGCTGGACGAAGAGGCTCTCCTTCTTGTCGAGGCCTTGAAGGCCCGCAAGATGCGCATCTGCGCCGTTGACGTCCCGAGCGGCCTCGACGGCGCCTCCGGGACGGTGCGCGGCGCCGCGGCGTCGGCCGACCTGACGGTGACCTTCTTCCGCAAGCAGCCCGGGCACCTGCTCTATCCTGGGCGAGCGCTGTGCGGCGACGTGGTGGTGGCCGACATCGGCACGCCCGTCTCGGTGCTCGACGCCATCGGGCCGAACACCTGGGAGAACGGCCCCGGCCTGTGGCTGGACGGCTACCCATGGCCCGAGCCCGAAAGCTACAAGTACAGGCGCGGTGAGGTTCTTGTCCTGGGTGGAGAGGCGATCACGGGCGCGAGCCGCATGAGCGTCCAAGCCGCCTCACGCGCCGGCGCCGGCATGGTGACGCTTGCCGCGCCGGCGGCTGTGTGGAGCATCTACGCCACCTCCTTGACCAACGCGATCGTGCGCAGTTTCCAGACCACCGCGGATTGGCAGGCCCTGCTCGATGACAAGCGGCGCAACGTCATCGCGATCGGCCCGGGCGCTGGCGTGGGTGCGTCGACGCGCCGGTACGTCCTGGACGCGCTCGCGACCAAACGGGCGACGGTGCTCGACGCCGATGCACTGACGTCATTCGCGGAGGCGCCGGAGGACCTGTTTGGCGCAATCGGCGGCCCCTGCGTGCTGACCCCACATGCCGGGGAATTCATGCGCCTGTTCCACTTCGCCGGCGACAAGCTGCAACGCACCCGCGCCGCCGCCAAGCAGAGCGGGGCGGTCGTGGTGCTCAAGGGACCAGATACCGTCATCGCGGCGCCAGATGGGCGCGCGATCATCAATTCCAACGCACCGGCTCAGCTCGCCACCGGCGGCAGCGGCGATGTCCTGACCGGCTTTGTCGCCGCCCTGATGGCCCAGGGGATGGCGCCGTTCGAAGCTGCAGCGGCTGGCGTCTGGGTTCACGGCGCGGCGGCCACGGAATTTGGCCTGGGGCTTGTCGCAGAGGACCTGCCGAACGCCCTGCCTCGGGTGATCCAGAAGCTGAGAGCGCAGGTGGATGCCATGCCTGCTGAAGGCGACGATCCTTCGCCCGTGGTCAAGCGTCCAATCGCAACAGGGAAATGATAATGAAGGCGATGGTCCTCGACCGCCCGGGCGAGCCACTCGAATGGACCGAATTGCCCGACCGCCACCCCGGGGCCGGCGAGGTGCGGGTCAGGGTTCTCGCCTGCGGCGTCTGTCGCACCGACCTGCACGTTCTGGACGGCGAGTTGCCGGACCCGAAATCGCCGATCATCCCCGGCCACGAGATCGTCGGCCGGATCGACGCGATCGGACCGGGCGTCACAGGGCTGGCCATGGGTGAGCGGGTGGGAATCCCCTGGCTCGGCCATACCTGCGGGATCTGCCCCTATTGCGTGGCGAACAGGGAAAACCTCTGCGACGCCCCGCTCTTCACCGGCTACACGCGTGACGGCGGCTTCGCGACCGCCGTCATCGCCGACGCGCGCTTTGCGTTCCCGCTCGGCGAGACGGGCAGCGACGTTTCGCTGGCGCCACTGCTCTGCGCGGGCCTGATCGGCTGGCGTTCGCTTAAGATAGCCGGCGACGGCAAGCGGTTGGGACTCTACGGCTTCGGCGCCGCCGGCCACATCGCCGCCCAGGTCGCCAAATGGCAGGGCAGGGAGGTCTTCGCCTTCACCCGGCCGGGTGACGCCGGGACGCAAGCCTTCGCGCGAAGCCTGGGCGCCACGTGGGCAGGCGGCTCAGATGAAACGCCCCCACAGTTGCTCGACGCGGCGATCATCTACGCGACCGCCGGCGAGCTCGTGCCCCAAGCGCTCAAGGCGGTCCGCAAGGGCGGGCGCGTGGTTTGCGCCGGGATCCACATGAGCGACATCCCCAGCTTCCCATATCGAATTCTCTGGGAAGAACGGCAGCTGCTGTCCGTCGCCAACCTGACCCGGCAGGATGGCATCGATTTCCTCGGACTGGTCCTGAGAATCGGCATTGCCGTGAAGACGACAACCTACCCGCTCGAGCAAGCCAACCAGGCGCTGGAGGACTTGCGCGCCGGCCGGTTCGACGGGGCCGCCGTGCTCGTACCTTGAACAACCAAAACTATCGCAACCCGCAAGGACATCAGCGCGTGCTACCTTCTCGAAGGCGCAACGCCTGTCGCCCGGCGCCGGCCAAATTCGCCTCGCCCACGGCGGGACTAGGGGAGAGAAGGCGGTAGGATGAGGCGCGGCGTCATCGCTGTGGTCGTCATCGTCGCGGCTATCGCCGGCGGCCTGCTCGTCTGGCGTGTGTTTGCGCCCAGGCCGGCCGACGCCGATGTCTTGTCCGGATATGTCGAGGGTGAGGCGCTCTACCTCGCCCCGCCGATCTCCGGAACGGTCACCGCCGTGACTGTGGTGCGGGGGCAGCGGGTGAGGGCGGGCGCGGCGATCTTCAGCGTCGACGCCAAAGCTCTGCTGGCGGAGCGCGCCCAGGCGTTCGCCCAGCTCGACCAAGCCCGCGACCAACTCACAGCCGCCCAAGCGGCCGAGAGTCAACAGGAAGCCAACCTGTCTGGCATGAGGGCGCAGGCCGGCAATGCCGTCCGCGACGCGGCGCGCTACACCAACGTATCCGATGGCGCGGCCTCTCGTCAGGATGTCGAGCGTGCTCAGACAGCGGCTAGCAGCGCAAAGGCTACCCAAGAGGCTGCCGCGGAGATGGTTCGTAGCGCCGCAGCCCAGGTAGCCGCCGCAACCGCTTCGGCGGCCCATGCGGAGGCCGTCGGCGCCGAAGCGCAGGTCCGCCTCGACCAGCTGTCGGTCAAGGCGCCGCAAAGCGGACGGATCGAGGAAGTCTTCTACCAGACAGGCGAGTGGGCGACGGCTAACCAGCCGATCGTGAGCCTCATTCCGGACGGCAAGGTCAAGCTGAGGTTCTACGTGCCGGAAGCACAGATGGCGCTGTACCAGCTGGGGCGGACTGTCCACTTCGCCTGTGACGCCTGCGCCGGCGGTCAGACCGCCGTCATCTCCTACGTCAGTCCAAGGCCGGAATACACGCCGCCGGTCATCTACAGCCTGAAGTCCCGGGACAGGATGGTGTTCCTGGTCGAGGCGCAGCCCGCCAACGCACAAGCGCTGACGCCCGGCCTTCCGGTCGACGTGGTCCCGCTCAGCGGCGATAGGGTCGCTCGCCGGTGAGCCCCGCCATCGACGTGCGCGGCCTGAACAAGAGTTTCGGTGACAAACACGTCGTCCAGGACTTCTCGCTACAGGTGGAGGCGGGCCGAATCTGCGGTTTTCTGGGCCCCAATGGCTCCGGGAAGACCACCACCCTGCGGATGATCTGCGGCCTGCTCAAGCCCGACTCTGGATCGGGGCAATGCCTCGGGCTCGACATCCTCAGCCAGTCCGCCGAGATCAAGCGGCGCACCGGCTATATGACCCAGCGCTTCTCGCTCTACGAGGATCTGTCGATCGAGGAGAACCTGCAATTCGTCGCGCGGGTCTACAGCCTCGACCGCCGTCGCGAACGCGTCGATCAGTCCCTGGACCGGCTGGGCCTCGCCGACCGTCGCCGGCAGTTGGCCGGCGCACTCTCCGGTGGCTGGAAGCAGCGCCTGGCGCTCGCCGCCGCGGTCCTGCACGAGCCTCAACTGCTCCTGCTCGATGAGCCCACCGCCGGCGTCGATCCCAAGGCGCGCCGGGACTTCTGGGACGAGATCCACGGCCTGTCCAACCAGGGCCTGACGGTGCTGGTTTCCACCCACTACATGGACGAGGCCGAACGCTGTCATGAGATCGCCTATATCGCCTATGGCCGCCTGATCGCCCGCGGCAGCGCCGATCAGGTCATCCAGGGCGCCCATCTCGTCACCTTCGTCTGCCGCGGCGCGGGCGCGGATCGACTTGCCCACGACCTCAGCGCCGCGCCCGGCGTGCTGAGTGCCGCGGCCTTCGGACAGGACCTGCACGTCAGCGGCGGCGATCGCGTGGCCCTGGAAGCCGCGATCGCCCCCTATAGGAAGCCGCCGTTCGAGTGGCGGGAAGTCGCGCCGACGCTCGAGGATGTGTTCATCCGGCTGATGAGTGACATTCCGGACAACTACCGATGAGGGGCTTCCTCGATCGGGTGTTCGCGGTGCTGGTCAAGGAATTCACCCAGCTCACCCGCGATCGGCTGACCTACGCCATGATCCTGGCGGTGCCCGTCGTCCAGCTGCTGCTGTTCGGCTACGCCATCAATGACGACCCACACCACCTGCCCACGGCCGTTTTCGTTCAGGACGACGGCCGGTTTTCCCGCTCCATACTCTCCGCCCTCAAGCAGAGCGGCTACTTCGACCTGAAGGACAGCGCCCGCAGCCCGGCGGAACTCGACCGTCTGATCCTCAACGGTCAAGTCCAGTTCGCCGTGACCATTCCGGCCGACTTTACGCGCCGGGTCGTGCGCCGCGACCATCCGCAGATCCTGGTCGAGGCCGACGCGAGCGATCCAGCCGCAACCGGCAGCGCGCTGGCGGCGCTGGCGGCGTTGCCCGACCAGGCGCTCAGCCACGATCTTCTGGGCGCGGTCGCGCAACCCGCCGGACAAGCGGCGCCATTCGAAGTCGTCGTCCACCGGCGCTACAACCCCGAGAGCATCACCGCCTACAACGTCGTGCCCGGCCTACTGGGGATCATCCTGTCTCTGACCCTCGTGTTGATGACCGCACTTGCGGTCACCCGCGAGCGGGAGCGCGGGACCATGGAAAGCCTCCTGGCGACGCCGATCCGCCCGATCGAAGTGATGATCGGCAAATTGGCGCCCTACGTCCTGGTCGGCGTGATCCAGGCCGGCATGATCCTGGTCCTCGCCCGCGCCCTGTTCGACGTGCCGATGGTGGGCGGCTGGATCCCGTTCGCGATCGGCCTGCTCCTGTTTGTGATCGCCAGCCTCTCGCTGGGCTTTCTGATCTCCACGGTGGCCCGCACCCAGTTGCAGGCGATGCAGATGTCCTTTTTCTACATCATGCCGTCACTGCTGCTGTCCGGCTTCATGTTCCCCTTCGCCGGCATGCCGCGTTGGGCGCAGGTCCTGGGTACGGTCATCCCGGTGACCCACTTCCTGCGGATCGTCCGCGGTTCGTTGCTCCGGGGTGAGGGGCTGGGCGGCAGCCTTCCCAGCCTCGGCGCGCTGGCGGTCTTCGTGGTGGTCATCTCGTCGGTCGCGATCGCGCGATACAGGACGCGGCTGGATTAGGCGCCGGAGTGCTACGACCGCCGACCTGCCCGGCGGCGTCGTCGCGCGGTGAGGGCCACAATCTGCGGGGTCAAGATGGATGTGGCGTGTTCGGACAGGCGCGCCTCGCGTCGAACGAATTGGCGGAGAGGCGCCGCTAACCGCGGCCGGTCAGGCCGCGGGACCAGTCTTGCATGGACCGTCGCGACACCTGGTCCTTGGGCCCCTTTGTCACCTCGAACCTCGTCTTCTCGCCGCTCCGCACGAATTCGATGTCGAGCATCGTCGATCCCAGCCGCAAATCCCGCACCGTCAGATCTGGCATCCACGCCGGGAGGTGCGGATCGACGTACAGCATCTTGTTCGGGGCGTCAGGCTGGAAGCCGAGCATGGCTTGCAGGAGCGAGAACATCGCCCCGGCGGCCCAGCCCTGCGGAACATTGGCGCCGAGATACTGCACCGGGAAGTTCGAGGCGTCGCGCTGGGTGCCTGCATAGAGTTCCGGCAATTGATCCATGGCGAAATAGCCGACCGCCCGGGTGACCGCCTCCGCCACTGCGCAGGTTTCGTCGTGAAAGCCGTACCGCTTCAGGCCCTGGGCGATGAAGCCGTTGTCGTGGGGCCAGACCGCGCCGGTCTGGTAGTTGAACGGATTGAAGCTGTTGTGGTCGGCGGAGAGGGTGCGGATGCCCCAGCCGCTCCACATGTCCGGTTTCATCAGGCGCTGGGCCACGCGTCTGGCGCGATCGTGCGGCACGATGCCCGACCAAAGGCAATGGCCTGGATTGGACGCCACCGACCACACCGGCTTTTTGTCGCCGTCGAGCGTGTAGGCGTAGTAGCCCTCGGTCTCGCTCCAGAAGGTGGCGTTGAACTTTTCAAACAGCGAGGCGGCCTTTGCTCGAAGCGCCTCGGCCCGGTCGGGTCGGTCCAGCGCATCGTAGACCTGCGCCATGCGCACCCAGGCGTCGTAGACGTAGCCCTGCAGTTCGCAGAGCGCCTTCGGCCCCTTCACCAGCGAGCCGTCGACGTTCATCACCGCGTCGCCGGAATCCTTCCAGCCCTGGTTGGCGTACCCGACCGGCGATCGGGTCTCGTATTCCTGGAAGCCATCGCCGTCGCGGTCGCCGTACCGGTCGATCCAGTCGAGGCAGCGTTCGGCGGTGTCGATGTGCTCGTTCAACAGGTCGCAGTCGCCTGTCGACATCCAGGCCGAGTGCAGGGTGATTAGATAGAGCGGGGTCGCGTCGGCCGTGCCGTAATAGGGGGTATGCGGAATAAGCTTGAAGTGGGCCAGCTCGCCGCGGCGAAGCTCGTGATGGATCTTGCCGGGTTCGGCGTCCCGATAATCGTCGCGCTCCGTCGCCTGCCATTGGGCGAGGACCTTGAGCGCGCCCAGCGCGAATTGCGGATGCACGATGGCGTTCTGTAGCGAGACGATCAGGCTGTCACGGCCGAACAGGGCGACGAACCATGGCAGGCCCGCGGCCGGGACGAACTGGATATGGTCGGTGCCCTCGAGCGGCAGTCTCAGGGCGGCCATGTCATCGACCGACTGGGAGTAGGCGGTGGCGAAGGTGTCATTGCTGGTCTCGACCTTCAGCACCTCCTCTTTCCACCGCTTGGCGTCGCGCACCGAGGCCGGTCCCAACGGGTCGGTGATGCGTTCGTCGGGCGCATCGGTCCAGGTCTCGCCGTTGGCGAAGTCGTAGAGCAGGCTGGCGCGCCACGTCGCCCCCGACTCGAGCTCGACATTGAAGCTGAGCCGGCCGTTGGCATAAGTCATGAGCGAGCCTGCATCGCTGGCTCGAACTCTGATAGCCCGGGTAAAATCCTTGTTCGTGTAGGTGGTCGTCAGCGTCTGGGTCTTGGTGGACCAAGTGACGGTGATGTCACCGCGGCGTACGACGGACTTGCCCTTGACCTCGAAGATGTCCGCAAAATCACTGCGGATGGCGAGCTCCAGGTTGAAGCAGATAGCCTCAGACCCGTGATTTGTGATCGTGAAGTCCTCGTGCATCCCGCCGTCGATCCGACGTCCAAAGGCCAGACCCAGGGTGTTCTCGGCGATCGTGCCGCTGGCGGTTGGAATCGTGGGATTGGTGCAGAAGACGCGTCCGGAGTTTCCGGTAAGGCCGCCGCCGTTCAACAGCTTCCAGGGGACGCCGTCGGCGAACAATGTCCAGACGCAGATCAGCCGCGTGTCGAGGAAGAACAGCCCGTTTTGGCTCACATCAGGGATCTGTCCGTCGGGCTCGCTGACCATGACGGTATAGCCTTGATGGACGGTCAGCTGCGGCGGGCCGACTTTGATTTCCAGGGTCAAGGAAGGGCCTTCACGTTGAGGTTGGCGCGCAAGGAGAGCTTTTTTGCCGCAGGCTCATCTAGACCCGCTCACGCCGCTGCAGATGACGGACGATCATCGCTGCTCCAGCCATGGCGGCGACCGCAAAAGCCGCGCCGGCCGCGTAGCGATGGCGGCTGGTGAACATCTCCCAGCTGCCTGACCTGGCGCGGTCGTCGAAGCGACCGTGGGCGCCGTACGGGCCTCTGACAGGTTCGAACAGATTGCCAGGCGCGCTCGGATCGGAAGGCTGGTCCGTGAGCTGCCCGGAGTAGCCCGACTTCGCGAGATATCGATCGATCAGGCCCGGCGCGATGCGATTGGCGAGAATGGCCTTGATCGTCGGAAAGCCGACCCAGATCTGCCGCCTGGGGTGAAAGGCCCCGAAGTAGATGGCGCGGGCTGCGACTTCGGGCTGATAGATGGGTGGTACGGGCTGCGCCTTCCTGCCCATCTTGTTGCGGGCCCAATCGAACTGCGGCGTGTTGACCGCGGGCAGGTCGACCTCGGTCACGGTGACCTTGATCCTGTCGTGATAGAGTTCAGAACGCAGCGCCCCGAGGAAGCCGCGGATGGCGAACTTGGCCCCGCAGTAAACCGATTGCAGAGGCACCGAGCGATAAGCGAGGGCGGAGCCCACGCAGACGATCGACCCACGATTGCGCAGCCGCATATGTCTCAGCGCCGCCATCGTTCCATGGACCTGCCCCAGATAGGTCACCTTCGTGCCGCGCTCGAACTCATCGGGCGTCAGCAGGCGAACCGGGGCGAATACGGTGGCCATGGCTACATTGACCCAGACGTCGATCGGACCTAGCTCGGCTTCCACGCGATAGGCCGCATCGTTGACTGCCCCGGCGTCGGCGACATCGGTGGAAATCGGCAGAGCGCGCACGCCAAGCCGCCGAACCTCGCCCGCGGCCGCATCAAGCCTGTCCGGATCGCGAGAGAGCAGGGCGACATCGCATCCGTTGCGGGCGAATTCGAGCGCCGTGGCCAAGCCCACGCCTGCGCCCGCCCCTGTAATGACCACGACCTTGTTCATGTAGAACCTTGGCCCGCCAGGGCGCGACCGGATGGGCCTGGTTGAGGGAGAGATTCCAACGAGGGCGGCCGGCTCTCGCTTTACCTCAGGCGAACGCCCGCTGCGCGCCGGTGTTCCAAATCCCGCACCCATCGCTCGAAGTCGCGAAAAGCGGCGTGGCACAGAAGGCGCGGTCAGCCCCCGCCATGAGCCGTCGCGAGCACAACGCTCCAGGGAACTACGCGTTAGTCAGTGCAATCGGTCCGGTCTCGCGACCGCAGGAGCGTTGCGATGCGCATGGATAAGGAGCTCCGTCCCGGTCGCCTGCTGCGGCGCGCTGGGGCGCCGCAGCTCGTCGAGTCGTTCCCGGGTGTTCAGATCGATGACGATCGGCTGGCGACGATTCTGCCACCGAACCAGCCGCTGATTCAGCTCTATGAGGGGACCGTCCACGGCGAGGGCCCCGCCTGGCAGCCGCCGCGACAGCGGCTTGTCTGGTCGGACGTGCCCAATCGGCGGCTGCTGGGCTGGTATCCCGACGGTCGGGTCGAGGTCTTGATCGACGGAACCTGGTTTATGAACGGCAACGCCGTCGAACGCGATGGAACGCTGGTCCATTGCGAGCACGGCCGGCGATGCATCAGCCGGGGCGGCGACTACGACCACGAGCCGGAGCCCATCGTGACCCATTACCAAGGCCGGCGGATGAATTCCCCCAACGATGTCGCCGTGGCCCCGGACGGCGCCATCTGGTTCACCGACCCCACTTTCGGCGTCATCATGCCGAACCAGGGCGCCCTCGCCGAGCCGGAACTCGACCATCGCAGCGTTTACCGCTTCGATCCCGCGACTGGCGATCTGCGACGAATGGCGGACTTCGAGGAACCCAACGGCCTGGCGTTCACGGCCGACGGCGCCACGCTCTATGTTTCGGACACGTCCCTCTCATTGGGCGAGGTCCCCGGATTTGACGCGGGCGGCAAGCACGAGATCATCGCGTTCGACGTTGGCGAGACTGGCGTGCTCTCCAATCGTCGTTTCTTCTGCCATACCGATCATGGCTATCCGGACGGGTTCGCCGTCGACGATCGCGGCTGGATGTGGACGACCGCGGCCGACGGCGTGCACATCTGGTCTCCAGACCGCTGCAAGCTTGGCTTCATCCCCACCCCTTCGGTCGCCTCGAACTGCGCCTTGGGCGGCGTGGACGGTCGACGGCTGTTCATCGCCGCAACGCAATTCCTCCTGGCGATCGACCTCAACGCGTGAACTGGTGGAGGTGCCCATCGGGATCACGCAATAGCGCCTCCTGGGGTGATCGCCACACGATCCGCGTCGCGGCGACGTCGTTGGGGGCGAGCCAACCGCCGGCGACGCCCGCCGGAAGCCGATATCCGAGCAATTCCACGTGTGGCGGACGTTTGGACGGAATCATCGGCACCACATCCACCTCGACGTCGTCGAGGCCATCGAGCGCCACCTGGGTAGGCCCATGGTTGAGTGATTGTTTGCCCGCACCAAGCCCATGACCGAGGTAGAAGCGTTCGCTCGCCGCAACGTCGGCGACGCAGATCGCGCTGTGGTCGATCCCCAGCATGCCCTTGCCAGACCAGTCTGCATCGGAGCCCCGCGGGAACTGAAGGAACTCGAGCGGGTGACCCTCGGGATCGCGAAACTTGACCGCGGTCACGCCGCCCGCCGACATCGGCAATCGAACAGGTCCTTCGCGGCTGATCGGCGTCGCGCCCGCCTCACGCGCCTTGCGCCATGCGGCGCCTGCGTCGTCGGTGACGAGCGCGAGGTGTTGAAAGATCGGGTCGCAGGCCGTCGCACCGGTGGGGTAGCCGCGGCCGGGATGATCGAAGACATCCAGATCGACCCGGCTTGGACCCAGGGTCATCGTCCGCCGGGCGCCGCCGCCACGCAGGCCCAGCGCCCCCATTTCCTCCATCGGGATCGGGATTGCCTCGCCGACTTCGAATCCGATCGCCCGATAGAAGCCGGCAAGCCGCTCCGGCGCAGCGGTGACGAGCCGAAACCCCGTGATCGCGTTGAACGTCACGTCAGGTGGCATGGCTCACGGTTCGGATCGCCATGAATTTGTACGGTCATCAGGCAGCAGGGCTCGTCGCCGACGACGCCCGATCTATGGCCTTTCTTGCCGTCGCTTTCGCTGCAGCCCTGGTCCTCACCAAACGAGAATTCGCCCGGTCCCTGTTCGACGCGGGCGCCATCCATCGACTCCACCCACCAGCGTCCCGACAGCACGACGATCCATTGCGGCGCGGGATTTTCATGCCAGTCACCGACCCAGCCAACCGGCTGCACGGTGAAGACGACCGTGGCCTCGCCACGCTCCATCTTGTCGTTCCACTGCGGATCGGCCGGACCGACGCCTTTCAGTTCATAGTTGGTCAGCGCGCATCTGGTTTGATGACTGACCCCGTTCTCATCGACGTGCAGATGCCAATAGGGGACGGCCGGCGAAGGACCAGCCTTGTCAGCGACCTCGCCGTTCATGGCTGTCCTCCGTAAGGATAGGTGGAGGCGAAGGGGTGGGCGACGAACGGCCCGACGCCCGATCCGTCTAGACCGACCACGATCAGTAGAAAGCCCGCGCCTAACGACAGGTTCTTGAGAAAATCCCACAACAGCGCGCGACCCTTGCCGTCGGGATCGCCCCAGAAATCCCCCTGCGCCCAGAACGGCTTGTAGAGCAGGGCGGTCACGGCGCAGTAACCGGCGATCACGAAGGCGCAGGCGCGATCGGCAATGCCGCTGACGACCCCCAACGTGCAGACGACCTCGACGAACAGGCCGGCCAGGATCATCGCTGTCGCGATCGGCCGGGGCTTGACCACTTGCCGGGCCTGCCCGACGGCGTGAGCGAAGCCGAAAATCTTGTCGAGCGCGCTGAACGGCAGGAAAAGCAGGACGAGGCCGCAGCGAACGATCAGTTCGACCAGGCCGGCGGTCGTCACAGACGATCCTTCAGAATGTCGGCGACGCGCAAGGCGTTGGCGATGATCGTCAGCGTCGGGTTGACCGCGCCGATCGATGGAAAGAAGCTCGCGTCGGTGATGTAGAGGTTATCGACCTCGTGCGCGCGGCAATCGAGGTTCAACACCGAGGTCGCCGGATCCACCCCGAACCGGCAGGTGCCGGCCTGATGCGCCGTTCCGCTCAACGGGATGTTTTTGCCGAGATAGAGCGACCGCTCGACGAGAACGGCGGGCCAGCCGATATCGGATAGCACCTGCTCCAGCTTGCGCTTCAGGCGTTTGAGCGCCTCGGGATTGGTTTCGACGAGGTCAAGGTGGACCTTGCCGTCCTTGTACGAGACGCGGTTGTCGGGATGCGGCAGATCCTCGGCCTGCAGCCAGAAATCCATCGAATGCCGCGCCATCTCCTCGAAAGGCATCTCAGGCAGCCAGTCGAGCCAGCTGGGCAGGGACTCGCCGATGATCTGGTCGGTATGGCTCTTGGCGCACATCTGGATGAGGCCAAGCGGAAAGTCCCAGTCGTCGCTGCCGAAATAGAAGTCGCTGAGCGCCAGCGTCTTCTGGAATACCGTCGAGTTGACGTGACGCATCACCGCCATGACGATGCTCATGTCGTGGCGCATGTAGTTGCGCCCGACCTGCCCGGAACCATTGGCCAGACCATCGGGATGCCGGGCGTCGGCGGAGCGCAGCAGCAGCAAGGCGGACGACAGCGCCCCGCAAGCGACGACAACCGTATCGGCGCAGTAGATTTCCGAACGGCCCGCGCGCTCGACCTGCACGGTCTCGATGCGTCGGCCGGTTGGATCGGCGTTGAGGCGCGAGACATAGGCGCCGGTGAGCAGCGTCACGTTGTCATGGCTCGCCAGCATCGGATCGATGCAGATCACCTGCGCGTCGGCCTTGCCGTTGAGCAGACACGGGAAGCCGTCGAAGGCGCTGCAGCGCATGCACACGCTGGTCGGCGTGGCGAAACCGTCGTCGTTCTGGTCCAGCAGGATGCCGAGCGGCAGGTGGAACGGCTTCAGGCCGATACCCGCCAGCCGGTCGGACAGTTCTGCGACCTCCGGCTCGTGCCTGACCGGCGCGAAGGGGTAAGGCTGCTTGGACGGCGGCTCGCCCGGATCCTCGCCGCGTCGCCCGTGGACGTGGAACAGCACCTCCGCCTCGTCGTAGTAAGGGGCGAACGCGTCGTACTTCAGGGGCCATGCGGGTGAGAGGCCGCCCGCATGCCGGACCTCGTCGAAATCGCGCTCGCGCAGGCGGAAAAGCGCGGCGCCATAGACCTTGGAGTTGCCCCCGACATAGTAGTGGAGCGCCGGACTGAAGGTTTCGCCGCGGGCGTTGGTCCAGGTCTCGTGCGCCTGGTATTTCGCGTCCACGAACACGGCTTGGGCGCTCCAGTTCGCTTCCTCGCGCGGCAGATAGCCACCGCGTTCGAGGATCAGGATGCGCTTGCCGGTCGGCGCCAGGCGATGGGCGAGTGCGGCCCCGCCGGGCCCGCTTCCGACGACAATCAGGTCATAGGGCTCTGCCACGGGCTGCTCCAGCAGGATCGGAGCCGATCCCTCGACACAAAGTGAACGGTGGCAGGACCGGTCTGTTTCATCCCGGCGGCGAATTAAGCTGCGCGGCGGGTCGGCGCCGCCTCAGCCACCGGTGGCAAACCCGGGATAGAGCGTCATGCCGCCGTCGACGAACAATGTGGCGCCGGTGACGTAGTCGGAGGCGTCGGACGCCAGCCAGACGGCCGCCCGGGCGATATCGTCGGGTTCGCCGATGCGCTTGTAGGGCACCAGGGTCATTAGGTCGGCGTAGGCCAGCGGTGTGTTCCAGGCTTCGGTGTTGATCGGTGTACGGATCGCGCCGGGTGCGATCGAATTGACTCGTATCCGCCTGGGCGCGACTTCCTGCGCCAGGGTGCGCATCAGCATGTTGATGCCGCCCTTCGACGCGGCGTAGTTGGCGTGACCCGCCCAGGGTATCTGCTGGTGAACGGAGCTCATGGCGATGATCTTCCCGGCGGCCACCGAGAGCGCCTCGTTCAGCCCGCGGCGATTGAACTCCCGCACCGCTTCGCGCATGCAGAGGAACTGGCCGGTCAGGTTGACGCCGATGACGGTGTTCCATTGCTCCAGGGTCATTGCCTCGAACGCGGCGTCGCGTTGAAGGCCGGCGTTGCTGACGACGACGTGGAGCGTTCCGAAGGCCCTGACCGTTTCGGCGAACATCCCGATGACATCGTCCTCACGACTGACGTCCGCCTTTACCGTGATCGCCCTGCGGCCGAGGGCCGTGATCTCGTGAGCGACTTCGTCCGCCGCGGCAGGGTTCGTGATGTAGTTGACGGCGACGTCGGCGCCGGCGCGGGCGAGGCCGATCGCCACCGCGCGACCGATGCCGGAGTTGGCGCCGGTCACCAGCGCCGGCTGTCCCTCAAGCACCACCTGATAAGGAATGTCGGGGCGTCGGGACGGATCCTCCGGCGCGGGCGCGGCGGGAGCATTGGAAACGTTGGCGGAGGTCATGCCCTGGCTATCCCCAGAATTGCGGCGCCGTTCGCGCCTTCTTCACAACGCGCGGCGCCGCGCTTGGTGGGCAGGCTGTTCCGCGGCGCATGATTGGCGCTGCCTGGCAGGCATGGCTCAAGGTCCCAGCGATGGCGGATTCATCTCGACAGCGGCGAAATTGCGTAATGGTCGGCGCGCCGCTCTGACCTCTCAGGCGCGATGCCCCTCCCCGTCGATCCGGAACTCATGACAGCGCCTGGTCAGGATCAAAGTATCGGCGCGGGTGGATCGATCGCTAACAAACCTTGCCTTGTCCCGATTTGGAGTCGCGCAATCGGGTCGTTCGCAAGTGTTTTCTAAATATTCACTTGCCTTGCGGCAGCGCGAGAATAATCGTCCGGCACAAATGGTCTCTTGGAATTATAACGCTGGGCTTGCGTCGTCCTTGCTCGTAGCCAGGTCCAAGCTTGGGTGCTCACCCTCGTCTCCTGCTAAGCTTACATGGAGCCTGCCTGATGCCTAGCGACCGCCGTCCCGACGAAACGCGAGCGAACCCGGCTCCGCAGCTTCGCAGTCCCGATGACATCGCCAACGCCGAGGATCTTTCGCGCGATCAAAAGATCGAGTTCCTCCGGCAGCGGGAGCAGGATTTGCGGCAGCTGATGACGGCGTCAGGCGAACGCATGATCCCCGTTCAGCCCACGCAGGCGCCGGAGATGCTTCGCACCGTGCGAGCGCTGCTTCGCCGGCTCGAGCAGGCCGACAGCTGATCAAGCGGCAAGTTGGTTCGGTTTGCGGCACAGTGAGAGGAACCTCCATGTCCTTCTGGGGACGCTCTATCCGGACTTCCGCACACGCCGACGGCGTGCGTTATGTCGTTGGGCGCGCCAGCATCTTCGCTGCCGACGAATTCGCTCCCCCATACGACCAGGTCAGCCCAGTCTTTGCCGCGCCTGCGACGGTCCTTGGCCGTTATGGAGGCTTCCGGACCAACGCGCGCATCCGGGCGATGCGTGTGACCGAGAAGGACAAGAGTCCGCGGCGCGCGATGGCGAAGGCGGCTCAGTGAGACCACGCCAGTTTCGGACGGATCGTCCCGAACGGCGGATGAGGCCTCCGGGGGCGATGCAGCCGGGTTCCGCTTCGGTATCGAGCCGCGGATGACGAAATCAATCCCTGCTGACGCGCTTGCCCTTCAAGCCGAGCCGACAAGGCGGGACTTCATCTACATCCTGACCGGGGCCGCGGCCGCTGGCGGCGTGGCGGCCGTCGCATGGCCATTCATCGATCAGATGAATCCGGCCTCCGACACGCTCGCCCTGGGATCGCCGATGACCGTCGATCTCTCGAAGATCGAGCCCGGTCAGCAAATCGTGGTGCTGTGGCGCAAGAGCCCGATGTTCATTGTCCACCGCACGCCGGCCATCCTGGCGGAGCTGAAGAACCCGGGCGCCCTAGCGCTTGTGCGCGACCCAGATTCCGACAGCGCCCAGCAGCCGCCCTATGCAAAGAACTGGGCGCGCTCGATCAAGCCTGAGTATCTCGTATTGGTCGGTGTCTGCACGCACCTGGGCTGCACCCCGAACTTCAGGCCGGGCCTTGGAGAGGTAGGCCCAGCTTGGCCGGGCGGCTGGTACTGCCCCTGCCACGGCTCGAAATACGACCTCGCTGGGCGCGTGTTCAAGGGCGTTCCGGCGCCCCTGAACCTGCCGGTGCCGCCCTACTACTTCGCAAGCGAGACTTCCCTCGTCCTCGGCGCGAATCCGCCGGGCGGAACCTTCCAGATGTCAGACATCGGGACAATGTGACCGGGGCTGACGCCTTCGACCGTTGGCCCGGTTATGAGCCGACGGAGCGGCCGGTTCACTGAGGTGAGCTGGGGAGATCGGGGGGCGTCTTGCCGGCGAAGCGCGCCCCGATGCGCTCCATCGCCGAAACCATGATCCCCAGCGTCGACCACTGGCGGGACAGGCCCTCAAATCTGAGCGCCGCCGCATCGCTGGAAGATTCGGCCGCCAACCGCGAGTAGCGAGTGGCCTTGTTGCGGCAGGTTTCAGCTGTCAGCACGCGCAGAGCGTATCGTGGCAGATGCAACAGATCGATAACAGCTGGATAGTGCGCGACGCGGCGCGCGAACGCGCGGGCGCGGCGTGAGGGAACCACGCATTGTTGCGGTCACTTCCAGGTCCTGATGGCCCGATGGCTTTGATTCGCTTCCGGCCGTCTCGATGTCGGCCGGGCGCGCACTTGATAACTGGCTCAGCCTTCCAACGCGGCGGCTCGGCGCGCCAGGCTCTCGGCCGGCCAGAGCATCTCCATATCGTAGTAGACTTCGAACGCGGGGATCTCGGGCGGCAGGACCACCCAGGGCAGCTTGGAGCGGGTGAAAATGAAGGCGCCGGGCGTGACCGCCGCGGCGTCGTCCAGCGCGCCGGCCCGGACAAACGCCATCGCGGTGCGTTCGCCGTAGTGGCTCCATAGCGCGACATGGCAGCCCGGGCACCGGTGAATTATCTGTCCACGTCCGCTCTCGCTCGGCGTCGGCGCCGCTTCGCTCACGCCTTTCGTCACAACGACGCGAGAGGTCTCGATGATTGCGTTGATGGCGAACCCGCCGCCGGTCTCCCGCTGACACCACGTGCAATGGCAGCAGTTGACGAACATCGGCGCTGCGGCGAGCCGATAGCGCACTGCGCCGCACGCACATCCACCTTCGAGCAAGGACTCCATGTCGGCAGGCTAGTCGATCGACCGGTCAATTCTGTCAGCAGAACCCGCCTGGACCGCAAGGGCTGTCACCCGCGGGGCGGGCCGCTCCGCCCTCTGAGCGTTGGAGTGTCGGCTTCGGCTGCCTGCCGAGCGCGAGTGCGGCATGTAAGCTCAGAATTCACTCATCGCGCCGCTGCGGTTCGATCTGCCCCGGATAGCTCGGTAGTCCTGCCGGCTTTCACACCCCGGGGAGGAGGCGCCCAGCCTAGGACGGGCCCAGGCCCTGCCGCACGTCGATATCGAGCTTCTTGACCATCTGCATGAGGATATCGTTCTGCTCTTCCAGCCGGTGGAGGATCACCTCGATCTCCTGCTCGGCCTTCACGTTGATTTCCAGGTCGTGCTGGGCGCGGGCCTCAGAGTGGGAGCCCTGGATATTCTGCCCCACCATGATCAGCGGCATCAGCAGCAGTTGGATCACGTTCGACATGAAGAGGTAGAAGATAAAGCCCATCGGCGGATCGAACCGCAGGCGTGCCGGCGCAAGGAAGTTCCACCCCAGCCAACAGGTCGTCCAGGCGAGGATGACCAGGAAGAACGCCATCGTGCCCACGCGCTCGGTGATCCAGACGGCCAGCCTCGTCAGCGGCGTCAGCTTGTTCATCACGTCGGCGTGGGTGTTGCGCGGGGCCTTGTGACGCTTGCGCAGGTCTCGCAAGGCGGCAAGCGGATGCATCCCCGCGACGTGATTTTCACTCATATTCGGTGCTCCCTCGTGACAGCAGCCCCCCAATCTCACCGAGGCGCGATGCTCCGTCCTCTGTTCAGGGGCACGCAGTCGCGCTTTGCAAGATTGTCGCGAAGGCGGGGCGGGATCTTTCTCCTACCCGGCGCCGACTGGCTCGGGAGGATTCGGAGGGGGCTTGAGTTCCTCGTGCCGACACGCCGGAAGCCGACGGGCCCAGTGTCGCTGTCACAGCGGTGTTGGAGGGTTAGTGCCGCCGGCGATCAAGGCGTTGGCGATGGCCGTGGACTTGGCCATTTGCCGAATCCGGGCGGGTCGCCACCGCGAATGTCGATGATCGGCGACCGGCGGACGCTCGCGCTTCAAGCGGACCCCTTCGAGGGTCCCGGCGACTTTGCGGCGGCCGACTCGTCGGAATCCGCCGGATTGAGCAGATCCTGCATCGCATCGTTGCGCCCGTGCGGAGCGCGCCCTTTCGGAGCGGCCGCGTTCCCGGGGGTGAGGCCCAGGGCCTGCAGCCCGGCGTCGCCCTCGCGGCCCAGAACGCTTCGTAGCCGAAGGTCCAGCTGTGCAAACGGCATTTCGATGCCCTTGCCCCGTAGTGCGTCTTCGATCGCCCAGGTGTAGGCGGCATACATGGACGCTGGACGCTTCACCGCCTCAAGGGTTGGCCATACAAGCAGCTCGAAGTTGAGCGCAGACTCCCCGAACCCGACCAGCCAGACCTGAGTCCGGCGATTGCCTTCATTCGGCAAGGTGATGGGGACGCCGTTCGCGGCGTCGCATACGGCCTGGCGAACGAGCGCTTTGTCGACGCCGTACGCCACTGAGAATGGCACGTGAATTCGTCGGGTCGAGCCGTGCAGCGTCCAATTCACGAAGCGCTCTTCGATGAGCTTCGAGTTGGGGACCAGGATGTCAACGTTGTCGTTGGTGCGCACGCGGGTGGCGCGCGGGCCGATTTCAGCGATAAGACCCCGCACGCCGCTCCCCGGTAATTCGACAAAGTCGCCCACGTTCACAACGCTGCCGAAGATCAGCACCAGGCCCGAGACGAACTCCTTGACGATTCCCTGAAGACCGAGCCCGACGCCGACGCCGATCGCGCCGGCGAAAACGGCGATCGAACTGAGGTTAAGGCCTAGTGCGGACAGCGAGAACAGGCCGCCGACACAAACGATGGCGTATCCGACCAGTTTTTCGACGATGTAGAGGGAGGCGCCGCCATCAGGCAGCCGACCGCGAATCCGACGAACGAGGTCCGACAACACCCGCGCCAAGATCATTGCGGCCACGAAGACCGCGACGGCCGCCAGCAAACCCCCGAGGGTGATGGGGCGGCCGCCGACGTCGCCCAGCACCCGCGATAGCCAGCTGGGCGACGGAATTTCTATCGGAGTCATGAAAGCTGCTGTCCTTGGCCCTTCCGGTAGCGTGGCGATTGCTTGATAGGTTGCATCAGGACCCGGTCGCATCGGTGCGGCCGCGAGACGTCGAACCTAGTCCGCCCAACACCAGGCTCGGGCTGCAACTTGAAGGATTGGCCGTTGCGATGTCCAGACAGGTCGTCCGTCCCGTAAGGCGGTCCGTTCGCGGCGGCGCAATCCAGCTCTGGGCGGCGGACGATTTGACGCCGCCGCTCTGGCGCCGCCGGATAGCCGATCGCCGCCGCACGCACCTCAGCGGTTAGCCCCAGAGGTTCAAGGAGCACGACGTGCTGATCTTCCTCGCCGCCTGCGTGGTCGCGCTCGTCGTGCTGGCGGTGCTGAGCTTCGGGCCGGTGGGGCGATCCCCGGTTTGGACCGCCACTGTCACGCCGCTCGCGTCGATCATTGGCAGCGGGTTCCTGATCTGCGGGCCGCTGCTCGCGCGCGAGTTCGGGGGCGCGGCGGCGCTGGCCATGGCGGCGCTGCTGGTGCTTGCGTATGCCCTGGGTGCGGTGGTTCGGTTCAACATCGCCAACCTCGAGCCGCTGCTCGCCGATGCCGGCTTCCACGATCTGCTGTCCTGGACGGCGCGTGCGACCCAGGCGATCCTCGCCGGCGCATATGCCGTGTCCGTGGCCTACTATCTGAAGCTGTTGGCCGAGTTTTCCCTGAAACCATTCGCTTTCTCGGGCGAGATCCACACCCTGATCTCCAGGTGGGCGGTGACCGCCTTGATCGGCGTATTTGCCGTGCTGGCAGCCAGCGGCGGCCAAAAGCGGATGGAGCGCCTGGCTCACATGAGCGTCTCCCTGAAGATCGGCGTGATCGCGGGAATGCTGACGGCGCTCGCGATGTATTGGATGCTGCGCTGGACCGGGCCAGCGTCGGTACCCGCCGCGAAGGTCACGCCGGGCAGCGTCGCGCTCGTTCTGGGGCTTCTGGTCACCGTCCAGGGTTTCGAGACCTCACGATATCTGGGCCAGACCTATGACGCCGCGCTACGCATCCGCACGATGCGCTATGCGCAATGGCTTTCGTCGGCGATCTACATCGGCTTCTTGCTGTTGCTGACCCCGCTCCTGGGACCAGCCTCCAAGGCGCAGGGCGTCGCTGGCATCCTCGACATCATGAATCTTGCTGCGCCGTTCATGGGCATTCTGGTGCTCGTCGGCGCGTTGGCCAGCCAACTCAGCGCCGCTGTCGCCGATTCTATCGGCTCGGCGGGACTGGCGAGCGAGGTCAGCCGCGGAAGGTTGGGACTGAGGACCGGTTTCCTGCTCTCGGCGGCGCTCGCCGTCGCGGTCGTCTGGCTGACCGACCCATTCCAGGTGGTCGCGGTCGCCTCCCGCTCGTTCGCGGTGTTCTATCTGATGCAGTGCGTGCTGGCGTTCATGGCGTCGTGCCGCACAGGGGCGGGCGGGCCTCTGGCCATGGCCGGTTTTGCCGTGTTGGCGGCGATCTCGCTGCTCGCAGCTTTGGTCGGAGCGCCGGCGGAATAGACGCGTTACGCCAATTCGGGCGCGCCGCCCCGGCCGTCGATCTTGACTGCCGCGGTCGGGTCCAGTTCCGCCGCGCAAGCCCGGCAGAGGCCGCTATCGTAGAACTCATGGCGCCGATGCAACGCCGGCGGCTCGCAACAGATAAAGCAGACCAGACCTTGCGCCTTGGCGACCCTGGTCCACGCATCTCTCTGTTGTTCGGTGTACACGTTCAGGCCTCCACTTCCAATGCAACATATCGGAGAAACGGCGGTGATGGGGTAACACTCAGCTCACGTTCACTTCATCCTGGCGTGATACTATTGGAGCCGCTGTCGCGAGACCTATCCAAGGGCCGTCGGCGTGGTCACCCCAACTGAGCCGCACGCGCGCCAGCAGAGCGGCGGCAGCTGCGTTGCTATCGGCGCCGGCGCCGTGGCGGCGCCAGGCGACAAGGCGTGGCGACGACCGCGCCACGCATCGCGACCTACATGCTTTCCTCCAGTGCTTCATCGCGCGAACTTGACCGACCGGCGTCGGGGAGCAGGATCAGGCGAACCTAAGGGTGGTGCGGTCTCATTCGCCCATCTTTCGCAGCAGCTCGCGGACCTCTCGCAGCAGTTCGGGGACCGGGTTGGGCGTTGGGGGGCGCATGCCTTCGCGTGAGGCGGTCATCTGCTCTCTAAGGTCTTGTTCCCACTGCTTTAAAAAGGTGACCTTCTGTTCACGGGTGAGCTCCCCTGCATCCATGATCTGGGCTGGATTGCTGAACTTCATGGGACCGCCCTCGCCGGATCGATCCCGGCCGAGGGACGACCCGACAGAGCCGTGATGTCGTCGGCAAGGCGAATAAGTTGCGTCCGCTGCGATTCCAGATTGGTCGCCACGGAAATCCTCACCCCTGCGGCTTCGGTCTTCAGGGCCGTCAGCGATCCGTTGTCGAGCCCAGCGGCCGACGCGTCCACCGCGCTCAGACTGGCGACGACCTTCGCCACATCGTCGTTGGCGACGCCGAAGTTTCGATTGTCGAGCGCGACAGCGGCGCGATAGGCCCACACGTCCGCGGTTAGAAGCTGTCTAAACGACTGAAGGGAGGCAACCTTCGTCCGGGCGCTTTGCAGCTGAATCTTGGCCGCGGCGGCCTCGCGGGTTCGAGCCGCATGCTCGACGGCGATTCCCGCGAAATAGGCGGCCACGCCCGCGACGATCAGTATGCCGACGACAATCAGCCAGTTCCGGGTGCCAGATGAACGCCAATTCACGGAAAACCACCTTTCATGTTCGGTGCAGCCACCAGCAAAGCTCAGACCTAGTCGCCAAATCTGCTTTGTCGCCAGTCGTCAAATATTTTCGCCGCTTGCGGCTAGACAAACAGCGCGACGACTTCGGGATCCTTCGAGCATACCTTGTCTTCGAGGTTGATCACCAGCTCTTCAATGTCGGCTGTGCGCAATTCATCGGCAAATTCGAGGCTGAGCGCCACGACGACCTGGTTCGGTGAGAGTTGCATCGTAACCAGGGCCTTCGCACCGATGAGATCACGCTCCCCGGCCGCGATCTTCACGATCGTTCTTGAAAGCACGGATCGGCGCGCGCACCTAAGCCTCGCAGTAGGGCGACTTGCGGAATTGGTAGCTCTTAAGACTAAGCGAATAGGTTTCGTGTTTGTCTTGCGTTCTGACCAAACAAACTTCAGCTTAAGGGCCCCAGTGAGAAAGTTCCTATCTCGTTTCGTTGAGGATCAATCCGCCGCCACGGCCATCGAATACGGTCTGATCGTAGCACTGATCGCGGTAGCGATTATCAGCGCCGTCACGGCGCTGGGCACAAACCTGAATACCAGTCTATCCAAGGCCGGTAGCGCGATAAAGGGTCACTAAGCCTCGGGGTCGAACAGCCGGAAGCGTTTAGGTCGCGAGCTACGATGCGTTGTTCGCGAGCGCTGCAGCCTGCACCAAAGGGTTGGTTTGCTGTCGGCCCTCGACGCCGCGGCTGGCGCCGACATCGCCCGCGTTATCGAAAATGCGCCTGGTCGTGGCGGGCGGAACGTCTTCGCCCTATTGGAGCTCGGTCAGTCGTGGTTGCCGGTCATGCTTGTTCCTCCTGAACTTAGAAGGCGCTAAGGGCTCCAGCGGTTGCTCGCGGAACGGTTACCGCCGTCATTTGAAGGCCGATGGCTTGGCATTGCGACGTGCGCGGCAACGCGGCGACCTTCCGACAAGATGTCATTCGATGCTAACTTGGCTCGATGCGCCGTTACATCCTGACGATTTATTGGTGTCACACAGAAGGTCGCAGTAGCTGCGGTGTGTATCCGTTCGACGCTTCCGACGACGCTGGCGCTTTGGCTTACGCGCGGACCAATCTCGAAGAGCAAATCGAATTGGCGGATCAATCCGTTCTCTGCGAGCAGGGCGGCCGGTTGGTATGGGAGAATCAATGGCCCGTTCGAGGCGACAATCCTCGCATCCCGTCCGCCTAGGTGGCTTGGCCGTCGCGAACGACTTTGCCTAGGGCAGACGGCAATTCCCGAATCCAGATTTCGACATCGCGAGATTCGGCCTCCTCGGACATGTTCCAGCCGCGGGTTCGTTCTAAGCGACATGGGCTTGGATCGCGGCGCTTACAGAACCCATAAGGGTACGCGGCGCGACCATCATCGAGTTCCGTGTCGGCTCCGCTGGTTCAGCAATCACGCATCGCCGCTGAGAACCATCCGAGGTCTGGAGGGGGTTGTCGTCGCTTTCACCGCGACGAACTCCTCGGCAAGGGCGAGAAAGGGCGCGATCTGCGCCCGCCAGCGCTCGGTTCCCTGTCGCCATCGCCACCGCCCATCATCGCCCACCTGAAGGACCGCCTTCGGCGAGAACCGGAAGTACCAGTTGCTCGAACCGTCCCGGGCTCTGGAGAGGTGGACGCTGAACTGGCTGCACCTCAGGAGCGCGATCAACACGATGGGCATGGTGATCAGCGGCGCGCCCGCTGGCCGCGCCGCTTTGGTCCCGATCGCTGTGTCGCGTAGTTCCAACATGATGCCACCCCTTCCACCAAAAACAGTGTTGCATGAAAGACGAACGAGCCCGGCCGATACCCTGGCCTCGGCGAAACGTCAGCCGGCAAAGGCTTCGCCGTGGACCCCGTTCATCGCTCGCGCCCCGTGGCGCCGCTGAGCTGAGCCCGCGATCGCTGATCGGACAGCGCGGCGCTTTCATCGAACCAAACTCGGCTGCCGGCGTTGGGATGGACCGATCGTCTTTCCAAGGATCCCGGGATGCTCATTCGCGCCGGCTATGAAATCGCCTACGACTGTCCGGCGCCCACGCCGATGACGCTGTTGCTCAGCGTGCGACCAGAGCGGCTAGTCGATCTGGTGACCGTGCAGCGGATCACCGCCAGCCCTCAAGTCGAGCTGTGCCAGCACCGCGACATCTTCGGCAACATCGCCCATCGGCTTGTCGCGCCGGCGGGCCGCACAACCTTCCGGTCCGATTTCGTCGTCGAGGACTCAGGCCTGCCGGACGAGGTCGAGCCGACCGCGGTCGCCCACCCCGTCCAAGAGCTGCCCGACGAGGTGCTGCCCTATCTGACGGGCAGCCGCTATTGCGAAACGCAGCTGCTCTCCGACATGGCCTGGTCGCTGTTCGGCGCGGTCGAGCCCGGGTGGGCGCGGGCGCAGGCGATCGTCGACTATGTGCACGACCGGATCAGCTTCGGTTACCAGCACGCCCGTTCGACCCGCACCGCGGCCGAGGCGCACGAGGACCGGCGCGGGGTATGCCGCGACTTCGCCCACCTCACGGTGGCGCTGTGTCGCTGCATGAACATCCCGGCGCGTTATTGCACGGGCTACCTGGGCGATATCGGCGTCGACCCGATCGATGCGCCGATGGATTTCAGCGCCTGGTTCGAAGCCTACCTCGGCGGATCATGGCGGACCTTCGATGCCCGCCACAACACCCCGCGAATAGGCCGCATCCCGATGGCTTACGGCCGCGACGCCGCCGACGTGCCGATCTCGACCTCCTTCGGCGCGGCGTGGCTGGCCGGATTCCAGGTCGTGACCGAGGAAGTCGCGGCGCAAGCGGAGCGCAGAACCGCCTGAGCCGAAGCAAGCGGGGCGGCTCAGATCAAGGTGCGAACGGCAGGACAGCGACTCAGTGGCGGACAGCGACCATTCGAGGTTCGTTGGCTATCGCTCGATGCGTCTGGGCTTACTGCATTTGGACGAACCTAGGAGCGCCTACCGATCGAGCCGCAGATTGGTCGCCGCCGCCTTACCCGTCTTTCGATCCTGCTCGATCTCGTAGGAAATCGACTGGCCCTCCTCCAGACCGCGAAGGCCGGCGCGCTCCACGGCGGAGATGTGGACGAAGACGTCGCCGCCGCCGTCGCTCGGCTGGATGAAGCCGAAGCCCTTGGTCGAATTGAACCACTTGACCACCCCTGAGCCCGAGCCGGCCGCAACGCGCTCACCGCCGCGCGAAGGCGGACCCCGGTCGGGCCGATCGAATCCGCGGCTGCCGGCCGCGGGGCGGCTGGATCTAGCCGACGGCGGCGCCGAGCCGAGGAATTGCAGATCAACCGCCGAGGCCTTGCCGGATCGATGGTCTTGCTCGATCTCGAACTCGACCTCGTCGCCCTCACTCAAACCCGGCAGCCCCGCGCGCTCGACGGCTGAGACGTGGACAAAAACATCGCCGCCGCCGCTCTCCGGCGCGATAAAGCCAAATCCCTTGGCGTCATTGAAGAACTTCACCGTGCCCCTGGCCATCCGCCGTCTCCGTCTGCAATGGACCGGTTCTAACGCCCGTGCGCCGGAGTCGAAACCATCCCGAGCAGGATCTCGGCAGATCGCCGGGCTCGCACTGATCCGCGGCCGGTCGCGCGTGACCACCTCGCCGACGTGATCGGCCAGCAAGCGCAGGATGCGGTCCGCGTCGTCGTGCGCGAGTTTCTCGCCGGTGAACGCCCGGCCTTCGCCGATCTTGTCGATCCAGATTTTGCCGTCGGGATTGACCATCACCTCGACCACCAGGCGGTCGGCCAAGGCCTTGGCGATCACAGGTCCCATGGCCTGGCGAAGCGCGGCCACCTTGCGGTCAGCAACGACGGCGTTGATCTGGCTCATCGCCGTCGCCTACGCCAGGCCGTCGTCGGCGGGATGATGCCGGTGCGCGTGGTCCGCCGATGAGGCCATGTAGTCCTCCGGATCGATCGTACCTGGATGGCCGTCCAAACCCCCGGCGCGCGGCGTCCTGAGCCCCTGGAACGGCGCCGGGGCAGGCCCCACGGCGAGCACCCCCAGCCAATCGATGTGCGGCGGCCCTGGCAGGTCCGCATGGCCGGGACGCTGTTGATATTTCGCCAGCGCGCCGTGGAAATAGTCGCCGGTCCGGGCCTTGAAGAAGGGCTCCTCGTAATAGCGGATCTTGTCGGCGAGGATCGGCTTGGTGTTGTTGACGAACAGGAACTGCTTGCGGTCATCAAGCCCGCGGACGTCCTCCTCGGACAGGATGTACCGCTGCTGCTCCGACTGCGAAGTCGAGCGGTGCGCCCGCCCGAAGATCGTCCGCGGATCGCTGTAGCTGTCGCGCAACTCCAGCGCCTTGCCGGCGCGGCGGGTGACCTTTTCGATGCTGGTCGGTTCCGACGTCGCGAACGCGGCGGTGATGTGCATGTTGTCGAACAGAGGGGTCTTGTCCCCGTATTTCGAGAACACATCGTTGAAGCTCTGGCAGATCAGGTGGGCGGTGATGCCGTAGCTCGCCATTTCGCCCATGGCGTTCTCGAGGAACGGCAGGGCGCCCAGCTTGGGGAACTCGTCCAGCAACAGCAGCAGGCGATGCTTCTTGGGCCGCCGGCGGCTGTCGAAGTGCTCGCTCTCCATCAAGCTGTTGATGGTCTGGCGGGTGAAGACGCGGACCAGGAAGGCCAGCCGGTCGGCGTGGGCCTGCGGGGTGTTGATATAGAAGCTGACCGGCGCCTCGGCGCACACGAGATCGCCGATCGAGAAATCGGACCAGCTGGTGGCGTACTCCACCAGCGGATCGGCCCACAGCGACAGCGAGGCGCGGCAGGTCGCCAGCACGTTGGATTTCACGCGCTCGTCCATGCTGTCGAGCGCCCGCGCGCCCAGCAGGACCTCGGGATGGACCTCCGGAATGGGCTCGCCCCGTTGGTCGCGCGCCAGCCCGTCGGCCGCGTGGAGGTCGGGCTTGTAGCGGTGATGGGTGTTCATCATCGCCTGCAAGGTCGGGTCGATATTGATCAGCAGGCGCCGCACCTGGGCCAGGTTCTTGCGCTCGTCCGGCTCGGCGTACAGGACGTGCAGGATCACCGCGGTGAAGAAGTCCGTCGCGCTTTGGTCCCAGAAGTTCAGGTCGCCCGCCTTGCGGCCCAGCGGGTCCACCAGGATGCCCACCACGTTCTGGATGTCTGCGATCTCCATGACGCCCTTGCGGACTTCGAAGAGAGCGTTCCAGCGCACCGTGTTGGGGTCGGTCGGCGCGAAATAAAAGACGTGGCTGAACCGCTTTCGATGGTCGGCGGTGATGTGCCAGAGCTCGCCCTTTCGGTCATAGACGAAGACGCTTTGCGTCCAGGCGATCAGGGTCGGCACGACGTGACCGGCCCCCTTCCCGCTCCGGGACGCGCCGACGATGATGGCGTGCTCGATACCCGCATAGGTCAGGTAGCGCCCAGCGAACCGACCGAGCACGCGGCCGCCGATGGCCCCCCTGGAGTCGATCAGCCGCGCTCGGCGCACATCATCGAGTTGCGCCCAGGCGTCCGCGCCGAACGCGGGCGGACTGCGGCGGAACCGCCGCGCCATGCCGATCGCAAACATCACTGGCACGATGGCCGCCAGCAGGCCCCAGAGGCTGGCCTCATCGAACGGCCGCGGGTAGCTGTGCTCGAACGTCAGATACCACCCGACGAACGCCCAAGGCGGGTAGATGCGCACCCGCCCGGCGTCGATCAGGCCGCCGCCGAACTCGTGCGGATAGTGGAAGGCGGCCGCGACCTCCTGGCTGGCGACGCAAAGGCCTGCCAGGAGGGCAAGGACCGCCAGGGGCAGCATGATCCTGAGACGTTGGGCGAAGACCATGGGCGAACTCCTAGCGACCTGGGAAGAGGGTTCGGAGGATCGAGCGTCCCTGGCCGCGGTTCAGGCGCTCGATGGCCTGGCGGCGGGCCTGCTCCGGGTATCGGGCGATCGCTTCACGGGCCGGCGCACCGACGTCGCGAATGAACCGCGTGGCGTCCGGCGATCGGCTGGGCGCGCGCAGCTGGCGTTGGCCCAGTTCGCGGGCCACCACCAGGTCCGTCAGGGTCCTTCCCGCGGTCTCGATGCGGCGGTCCATCCGCCTGATCTTGCGAACCAGCGTGCGGCGCTCGCGCACTGCGGCGGCGGCCTGGTCGAGGGCCGGCTGGCGGCGGGCCGCGACCACAGCCTGGCCCGCCGGCGACTGAAGCCATTGCCGGCGATAATCGAAGCGAAGCTCGGCGCGGCGGGCTTCCTTCCGGGCGCGGGCCAGCGCGTTGAGCTCGGCGTGTTTAGCCCAGATCATCCGCGCCGGGTTGCGGATCCAGTTCGCCAGTTCGAGCCTGCGGCTGCGCACGCGGGCGATCCGCGTTTCGGTGGCCCGGAGCCGCCCGCGAGCACGGGCCCGCCCTTCCGAGTCGGCCCCGAGAAGCTCGGTCTCGATCTGTCGCGACGTGGGAACCGGCGGACCGATCAGCCGGTCGTGCTGGGTCTGCCATCCCGCCCGCTCCTCGATCATCGCTTCGCGCACGCGGCGGGTTTCATCGACCAACCTGGCGATCGGCGTTTCGACGCTCGGCGCCCGCGCAGCCAGCCGCTCGGCGGTCTGCGAATAGTCCTGGCGCAGGCGCGATGTTGTCCGGTTCCGGGCGTCGATGTCCCGGTTGCGATCCCCCCGTTCGGTGCGCCGTTCCCGCCGCTCAAGGGCCGTCGCCGACGGCCCCATGTGAGCGGTGGGCGCGCGGTCGACACCTTGCTCGGCGAGCGTTTGATGGGAGACCTGCGGGGCGTCCGGTCCAAGGTGGCCGCGCAGGTGCTCGTTCTGTATCTCGGCCCAGCCGGCGCGCCAGTCGCGAACCTGCTGAGGCGACCACCAGGCCGGGTCCTTGCGCCCGAATCCATCCGGCCCCACCTGCCGAGTCGTCACCAGGATGTGGGCGTGGAAATTGCGCTGATCGCCCTCCTTGCCAGGGCAGTGCATGGTTATGTCGGCGATCATCCCGCGCGCGGTGACGTGCTCCCTGACGAAGGCGCGAACGAGGTCCCGGCGTTGCTCGAAATCCAGCTCGTGAGGCAGCGCCAGAAGGATTTCGCGCGCCGGAACCGCGTCCTTGCGCGCCTCGCTTTTCTCGGCCGCGTTCCACAACGTCTGACGATCAAGGAACGCCGACGGCGCGCTCGGCGGCGCCAGAATCTCGGCGTGCTCGACCCCCTCCTTGGCCGCGAAATCGAAGTCCATCGCCAGGCGCTCGTCGGTCAGCGCCTGGCCGGACCGATAGGCCGCCGCGGCGACGACCGAGCGGCCGGCGCTGCGCTGGATGGTCTGCACGCGGCAAACGTATGAGGCCACGTCTCTGCCCTCTCATCATCGGCCCGCGGCCGGGGATCGCTAAGGGCTCTGCCCTTGGCTCAAACCGACCAGCAGGCGACTGCTGGGGCGGATTGAAGCGTGTCGGGCGCCGCCTGACCGCGAGGGTCGGTGGGCGTAGCCCAACAGACCCGTAAATGCGCCATTGTCCTCAACCTGCTCCTTCGACCACTATGGACCGATTTGCAGTATTTTGGTATAAAAACAGCTCGAGGTCGGAAACGAGGGTTTTTCGGGTGTCCGGGAGAATCGACAAACGCCGGCGAAACGCCCGAGCATCAAAGTATCGGCCAAGAACCGACGCGCAAAAAGCCCGCCGAGTGTATCTGCGGGCCGCGCGCGCCGAAGAACGAGATCAACGCCAGACAATCGACAGGGAGGCAGCGCTTCTGGCCCGTCTTGCCGAGTTGGAGATCGCGCTTCGTGACGAAGGCAGAAGCGGCGTGCACGCGCGTCGCCATAGCCGGCCACTGGAGTCGATCACCGACGACGCCGAACGGTTCGCGGTCCTGAAAGCCCGGGTCGAGCGTCTCGAGGCGCTCTGGTCCGTCGACCGCCGCAAGCGCGAGACCCGGGGCAAAATCATCATCGGCGGCGCGCTGCTGGCAGAACTGATCGACGCCGTCAGCGCCGGCGACCAGACCCTCATCGCCACCGTGCTGGACGTCCTGGACCGGCGCGTCGATGCGGTCCGGGACCGTCTTACGGTGCGCGAACTCTTGGGGGGCGCCCCCCTCCCGCTGCGCCCCGGCGGCAGTCTCGAAGAGGCGGCGGAGGAGGCGCTTCGCCAAGCCTCGGGGGAGACGCCCGATTTCGATGCGATGGCTCAGACGGTAATGGCGGAAGAGCCGGTCCTGCGGCCATCGGACATCGATGGCGATTACGCCGATCTCGACGGCGAATGGAGTCCCGGAAGCTAGGTCCCGTATTCCTCGAGGCGCCGCGACGACCGAGATGCGCCATCTGCTGACATTGGTCGCCGTCCAACAATCGGACGTTCGCTGGCGGCGGGCTTGGGCATCGCCCTGCGCCGCGAACCCTCCGGGGGGCACGCTCCTCACCGTCGGAGGCCGTCGACAAAGACATCGATGATGCGCAGCGCGGATGTCTCCCAATTCTCCGAACTGTCGGCGTAGAAGATTCCCACCACCGTACGCAGCAGGTCCGCCGCCGTAATATCGGCGCGGAGTTCGCCGGCCGAGACACCCCGTTCGAGGAGCAGGGCGAGCCCGTCGGTGAGGCGCTCGAACGAATAGGCCTTCAGCTCGGAAGAGCCATGTGCGACCAGCTGGAGCGCTTCGACCATGCCCTTCTTGGTCGCCACCAGCCGGACGTTGGCGTGCAGCCATTTGCGCAGCGCCTCCACGGGCGCGGCGTCTTGCGCCAGCCGTTGGGCCAATTCCGCGAGATGATCGACCTCTCGCCGATAGACGGCCTCGAACAAAGCCTCGCGTGTCGGGAAGTGGCGGTAGAGCGTGCCGATTCCGACTCCGGCTTCCCGGGCCACGGCGTCGAGCTTGGCCTGCCGGCCGCCGGTGCTGAAGATGCGGGTCGCCGCCTCCACTAAACGTTCGCGGTTGCGGATGGCATCGCCGCGCGCACGGCGTGTCGACTTGGCGGCTCCGTTCCCCATCTTTCTCGTTCGGGCTCTTTTCTTCTTGCTAAACGGAGAGTCTCTCCGTTAAAGTGTAGCGGCTTGATCGGGAACCGTCGACGTCCCTGGTCACTCCCTCGCACCTGAACACCCCGAGCTCCTCAGCGCGTCCTCCCCGTCGCGCAGCCTTCACCCTTCACGTGTCCCCTTCCGGAGCGGAGTCCGATGACGCTCTCCCTACGCCTCAAGATCAACGGCCAGCCGCGCGATGTCGAGATCGACGATCCGCGCATCACCCTGCTCGACCTCCTGCGAGAGCGCCTCGCCTTGACCGGCGCCAAGAAGGGCTGCGACCGCGGACAGTGCGGCGCCTGCACGGTCCTCGTCGATGGCCGGCGCATCAATTCGTGCCTCACGCTAGCCGCCAGCCTTGATGGCTGTGAGGTCGTCACCATTGAAGGCCTTGCCGACGGCGGGCGGCTCCACCCGGTCCAGGCCGCCTTCATCGCGCACGACGCCTTTCAATGCGGGTTCTGCACGCCAGGACAGATCCTGAGCGCCGTCGGCCTGATCGCCGAGGGCCATGCGGGCGATGACCCCGAGCGCGTACGCGAGCTGATGAGCGGCAATATCTGTCGCTGCGGCGCCTACAAGGGCGTCACCGAAGCGGTGCTGGAAGCGCGGAAGATCCTCGCGGGCGATATCCAGGAGGACGCGGCATGAAGCGCTTCGACTACATCCGCCCCGCGAACGTCGCAGAGGCCATCGCGGCGGGCGCCGAGCCGGACTCGGCCTACCTCGCCGCCGGGACCAATCTGCTCGACCTCATGAAGGGCGGCGCGGCGCGACCGGACCGCATCGTCGACATCACGCGCCTTCCGGGCCTCGACCAAATCGCATGGCTGCCCGAGGGCGGCGTACGGATCGGCGCCCTGGTGCGTAACTCCGACCTCGCGTACGACGCGCGCTTCCAGCGGACCTTCCCGGCGGTCACCGAGGCTCTGCTCTCGGGCGCCTCGGCGCAGCTTCGCAACGCCGCCACCCTGGGCGGGAACCTGATGCAGCGCACCCGCTGCGCGTACTTCTACGATGTGGCCAGCGCCTGCAATCGCCGTGCCCCGGGCTCGGGCTGCGACGCCCTGCATGGCGAGAACCGCCTGCACGCCGTGCTCGGCTGGAGCGAGCAATGTATCGCCGTCCACGCCTCCGACCTGTGCGTGCCGCTGGCGGCCCTGGACGCCGTGGTCGAGGTGGAAGGCCTGGACGGCCCCCGCGAGATCGCGTTCGACGCCTTGCATCGCCTGCCGGGCGACACGCCTGGGCAGGAAACGGATCTGGCGCCGGGCGAGCTCATCATCGCGGTGCGGCTGCCGGCCCAGGCGGCGGCCTTCGCCGGCCACGCGCGCTACCTGAAACTGCGCGAGCGCACCTCCTACGCCTTCGCGGTCGTCTCTGCCGCTGCGGCGCTGCAGCTGGAGGACGGCGTCATCCGCCAGGCGCGCCTGGCCCTGGGCGGCGTCGCCGCCCGGCCCTGGCGCGCCCGCGAGGCCGAGGTCGTGCTCGCCGGCGCCCCGCCATCGCCCGAGGTGTTCGCGCGGGCGGCCGCGGCGGCGCTCGCGGCCGCCAGGCCCTCTGGCGACAACGCGTTTAAAATCGAACTCGCCCGCCGCATCCTCGTCCGCGCGCTGGGCCAAGCCCTGGACGGGACGCCCGAGCGGACGCCCGCGCTTCCGGCCTCGCCCTTCGCCTCCGCCTCCGGAGCTTCCTATGCCGCTTGAGACCGCGTCCCCGATCGCCCCCTACCGCCGCCATGGCTCGAACGCCGGCCAGCCGCTGACCCGGCGCGACGGTGAGCTCAAGGTCACCGGGCGGGCTACCTACGCCGCCGACAATCATCCCGCGGGCATGCTCTACGGCGTGACCGCCGTGAGCGCGATCGCCCGCGGCCGGGTCACCTCGCTCGACGTCGAAGCCGCCAAGGCCCACCCGGGCGTCGTCGAGGTGCTAACGCCCGCCAACCGGCCACCCCTGTCGCACGATCCCGACGTCAAGCTCGGCCCGTTCGGATTCCGCGTGGAGGTGCTGCAGGACGACACGGTCCGCTATGCCAACCAGCCCATCGCCCTGGTGGTCGCTGAAAGCTTGGAGGCCGCCACCGAGGGGGCCGCGCTGCTCAGTCCCCGATACGCCGCCGAGCCCGCCCGCACGGCGCTCGACGACGGCGAACGCTATGCCCCCGCGGCCATCGGCGTCGGCGCGCCGCCGCGCACGGGCCATGGCGACCTCGAAGCGGGCTTCGACGCTGCCGAGCGCATCGTTGAGGCTGACTACGTCACCCCGGCCCAGTTCCACAACGCCATGGAGCCGCACGCCGTCGTCGCCCAATGGGACGGCGACCACCTGACGCTGGACATGCCCAACCAGGCGCTGGTCATGAGTCGTGAGGCCTACGCCGTCTGGTTCGGCGTCCCGCCCGAGAACGTCCTGATCCGCTCACCTTTCCTTGGCGGAGGCTTCGGATCGAAGGCGATCCTGAACGGGCCGCAGATCCTCGCGATCGCCGCGGCCCGTCTGCTGCAGCGACCGGTCAAGCTGGTGCTCACCCGCGCGCAGATGTTCGGCCCGGTCGGCCATCGAGGCGCCACCTGGCAGAAGCTGCGCATGGGGATGGACGGCAAAGGTCGCCTCACTGCCCTTCATCATCACTGCATCTCCGCGACCTCCAGCTTCGAGGACTTCCTGGAGCCGGCGGCCAACGCCTCTTTGCACCTCTACGCCAGCCCGGCGATCCTCGCCGAGACCGAGGGGCTGCGGCTCGATATCGGTACGCCAGGCCCCATGCGCGCGCCGGGCGAGGCCTCAGGGTCGGCAGCCCTCGAGGCGGCGATCGACGAGGCCGCCGAGGCCTGTGGCATGGACCCGCTGGCGTTCCGCCTCGCCAACTATGCCGAGACCGAGCCGGGGACCGGACGGCCCTATTCGTCCAAGGCGCTGCGCGAATGCTACGCTGAGGGCGCGAAGGCCTTCGGATGGGCCGGTCGGCCGCTGGCGCCACGCCAGATGCGCGATGCAGACGGCCTCCTCGTGGGCTGGGGCGTCGGCACCGCCCTCTTTCCCTGCCCACATTTCGCGGCCCAGGCGCGCGCCACCCTGCGCGCCGACGGAACGGCGCTCGTGGAGACCGCCGGCGTCGACATGGGCCAGGGGGCGTGGACCGCGCTCGCGCAGATCGCCGCCGAGGCCCTCGGCCTCGACCCCGATGAGGTGGAGTTCCACTCCGGTGTCTCGAGCCTCCCCGACGGCGGCGTCGCGGGCGGATCCGGCCACACGGCCAGCGCGGGCCTCGCCCTGCACAACGCCGGCGAGGACGCCATCGGGCGGTTGGCCGAACTCGCCAGCGCCGATCCCGCCTCGCCGCTGTTCGGGACCGGCAACATCGGCGTCATCGCCCGCGGGGGCCGCCTGCACCGCCGCGACGATGAGAGCCGGAGCGAACGCTACGTCGACATCATGGCTCGCGCCGGCCAAGACAAACTCGTCGGCACGGGACGCATGGCCCGCGATGAGGAAGCCGTCCGATCCTGGGCGATGAACGCGCACGGAGCGGTCTTTGCCGAGGTGAAGGTCGATCCCGACCTTGGTCAGGTGCGCGTCACCCGTCTGGTGGGCGCCTTCGCCGCTGGTCGGATCATCAATCCCCGACTGGTGCGCAGCCAATACTACGGCGGCATGATCTGGGGCGTGTCCTTCGCCCTGCAGGAGGGCGCCCTCACGGACCGGCGAACCGGTCGGATCATGAACGCAGACCTTGCCGAGTATCATGTGCCGGTGAACGCCGACGTCCCCAGTCTCGAAGCGATCCTGGTTCCGGAGGAGGACGCCTACGTGAACCCGCTCGGCGTGAAGGGGGTGGGCGAGATCGGGATTGTCGGCACGGTCGGCGCCATTGCCAATGCGGTCTGGCACGCCACGGGATCGCGTATCCGCCGGTTCCCGATCCGCATCGAGGATCTCATGCACTGGCAAGCTGAGCCGGAGGTTTGAGCGTTCTCGGCACGCCGCAGTGTCGGCGTTCGGATCGCGCAACCGGGGACGCCCGAATTGCGGTTCCTCGATCGTCACGGCCAAGCGGTGCCGTGGTTGCGCGCGGCGACAGCGCTGGCCAACCATAGCCAGAAGCGGACGTCCCCAACGGCAGAGACGAGCCAGACTCGGCCGTTAAGATGGTCGGGTGGGGACGTCCTCTGAGGGTTCGGTAGATTGCGTTCTCGCCCGAGGAGGAGCTTGGCCGACACCTCGGTGAACGTCTAGGGATGGACCTCACTGACCACCCCGTCCCGCGAGACGAACAGCCCTCGCGACGGGTCAGTCAGCTGCGTCGCGGAGGGTAGGCCCGAGTCCGCTGCCGGCGCGGAAACGGATGGCGAGCCAGTGATACGCGGCGCCCTGTTCTCACCCACGAAGATCGAGGCTCCGCCGCTCGGCCCGATGCCCGGCATGGACGCCCTTGCGACCTCAGCCGCAGCGCGGCGTCTCCCCCCAGCACCGGTATAGAAGCTGTGAGCGCCGATGATCGCCGATGGCGGCTGGCCGCCGAAGTCAACGAGGCTTGGCGAGACCTCGCCGGACTGGGCCCGAGCCGCGACGATCCGGGGATTCTGGAAATACCGGGCGCCGTTCGTCAGGTCGGGAAGCCGCCCGTCCAGGGCGAGGTTGAGGATCGTGTCGATGCGGGCCTGCTGGGCTGGCGAAACCGGCGCGAGCCGGCGCCAGTCGCCCCCCACCCTCAGCACCGGCTCGAACTGGTCGCGGGCGTTCAGGACGCCATCGATGGTGTCGCCCCAGCGCCCGTCTGCCAGACGGTTCAGGATCGTATAGACCACGGTCGCCAGGCCGGAGTCGCCCTGGTTTCCGGCTTCCGCAAAGCTCACACGTGCAATGCCCGCGCGGGCCTCCGGCGAGGATACCCGTTCGGCGAGCCGGCTGACCGACGACTTGACGGGCGGGGCAGCCGCGGAAGCAACAGCCGGCGAACAGGTCACCCCGTCCGGCGGCTGGGCTGGCGGAGCGCCATGGGCGAGCACCGCGCAGAGCCCGGCGACAGCGGCGGCGTCCATCAACCCCTTCCCGTGGTCGAAAACACCGGCCTGTAGACGCCGACAACCGAAGAGCGGTCGATCGGGCCGAAATATCGGCTGTCGAAGCTGTTCGGCGCCCAGTCGGAGAAGGCAAAGAGCTCGTTGGCGCCCAGCCGACGGCATCCAGACCATCGCGGCAAGGTCACGCCGACGCTGTCGCGCACCGCGATCGGCGCACGGTCTCGACCGTTGATGCGCAGGCGCCCGGCGGTGGCGCAGACCACATCGCCCGGGCCAGCCGCGACCGCCTTCAGCAGCGTCGTGTGGCGCAGGTAGCCCAGGCGCCGATCGGCGTAGGGAAAGGCCGCCGCTGGGGCTCTGAACGCCACCAGCCGCCCAGTCGAGACCTGACCGGGCGTCTCGATGTAGAGACCCAGCGGCTCGCTCGGCGTCGTATTGAAAAGGAAGACTGGCCGGACGGCGAAAGCGCCGAGGAGCGAGAGCGCCGTGACGGCGCCGGCGAGGCCCAGGCTGGCCCAGCGTGGGCGCCATCCATCGCACCGGAGACGGCGCGAATCCGGCGCTGTCGCGAGAGCTGTCACCTTCAATCCCAGTCGGTACGTTGTATTTGTACTTATTTACGACGACACGGCCCGTCAATGCCCATAGCCGAGGCGCGGACACCGATCCCCGCCGAGCCTGGGCCGCAAACCTCAGGTGAGCGAGCTGCTTCGACTCCAAACAAGCAACGAAAGAGCCCCGCCCGGGGAACCCGGGCGGGGCGTCTCGAGATCAGTGCTCGCTGTCGTCGGCTTGCTCGGGCCGATCGAGGGACTTCAGCTCGTGGCCGGGCATCGCGATGACGATCTTCGAGAAGAAGCGCTCGACGCCGTCGTTGTCGGCGTAGCGATCGTGGCGGATCTCGCCCTGGACGAACACCTTGGCGCCTTTCGGCAGGCTCCGCGAGGCGAGCCAGTTCACCGTGGCCTGGTTCCAGATCTCGACCTGGTGCCAGGTGGGGTAGTCCTTCCGCTCGCCGCTCTTCTTGCTGTAGCGGCTGGTGCAGACCCGCAGGGTGGCGACCTTCTTGCCGCCTTGGGTGGTGCGGATTTCGGCTTCCGCGCCGGTGAAACCGATCAGTTGGACTTGGTTCAGCATCGTCTTTCTCCGTCTTCCGCCCGGAGGAGCCCGGGCGGCTCGCGGTCCCTGCCGCGATCACGCGACCGCCCAGGTCGGGGACAAGCGAAGGGATGAAGCCCGGCCGTGCTGGAAGCCGGTCTGCACGAGAGCGCAGCGAAGGAAGACCGGAGGGTCCGGCACGGCCGCCTGGCCACGCCAGGTCGGCTTCAACCTCGAGCGACCCGGCCTAGGTTTGCGTGATTGATCGCGGGGGGACCGAGCGCCGCCTCGGCCGCATCTGGCCAAGACGAGCACGATGAAGGGTCGAGCCACGCCAGGGTCACCGCCCGACGATCCCACCGACACCCACAATGCCGGCCCGGGCGCCCCGTTGCCTTGACCCCTGCCAGCCAAGCACGGCGCCGCACGGGGTTTTCAGAGGCGCCAGACGCGACAGCGGGACCGGCCGGTGATCTCAGGCAACCCACTGCCGAATTTCCTGACAAGCTGCAGACTGGCCTGGGGCGTGATCCCGGGGGCTAGCACAAACAGCTCGGTCGTCAGCCCCTTCGCGTGTTCGATGGCCAGGGCAGCAAGCGCCAGGCATTGCCATGGCGCCAATCGCCCGCCGCCGTGCGCTCCAGGGGCGTCTTCTGATGCCCGAGCCGTACAACCTCGTCGAGCTCAAGCGTGGCCGCCAGCTCGAAGGTCGCCAGCCAAAGCCAAACGATGTCCTGGCGGTGACCACGCCAGTGGCCGCGGCGGCGGGCCGCGCGGGTCGTCCGGACGCACCAGCTGGCCGGCGCTATTCATGACCGCCGTGACCGCCCCCGGATGCGCCGCCCCCGCTACACTACAGTTTGATCTTTGTTCCCTTACCGTTCCGCTCAAAGGGCGGCCGCTAAAGCGGCCGCCCTGGCGCCGATCAGTGCATGAACCGGTCGACCTCGACGATCCTGGCGAAATGGGAGATCGCGCCGACATCGAGCACGAACGGGACCTCGGTTTCGTCTTCCACCCGGTTCAGCTCTTCCAGGACCGACCACACGTCCCAGCACTCGGCGACCACGTACCAGGTGCTTACGTTGTAGAATGCCTGGGCGTGTTCCATCACCGCCTGCGCCATCGCCACGCTCGCCATAGTCGTCTCCCGCTTGCTTCCACCGGCGGGCTCATCCCGCGATCGTGCGACCGGCGAGGTCGGGGATACGGACGGCCCCAAGGCCGAGGCTGGGGGAGACCGGTCTGCACGGAGCAAAGCGGCGGAAGACCGGAGGGTCCGCTTAGGCTCGCCTCGCACGGCGAGGTCGCCTTGGGTCCGGACGGACCCGTCCTAGGTTGCTGATCGATCGCGGAGAGCCCGCGTCAGATGCAAAGCGGGGAAGTGGGCGTCGAAAGCAGAATGCAGGTCGCGAGATGCACAGGCACGCCGTCAGCGCCAAAAGTGTCGCCAGCAGAGTGCGCGGCGGCCCGGAGGCCGCCGCATGCGGGCAATCAGGCCCGCGCCCGCACCAGATGGTGCCGGATACCCTTTTGCCCCGCCTTCTCGGCCAGGTTCAACGCCGGCCCGAAGGGACGCAGCGTCGCGCCGCGTTCAAGGTTGATCGAATTGGCCAGGGTCAGCACGCACACCGGCTCAAGCTCCAGCAGTTCGTCGTTCGCCCGGAACGGCGCCGCACGGCCATGGCGATCGAAGTCGGCCCTCGCCAGCACCAGAGTCACGCCCTTCTGCTTGGCCCACTTGATGGCCAGCTTCTCGCCGCCCTTCGCCCCGGAGGTCGCCAGGGCCATGTCAGGCCATTGGGCCAGCGCCCAGTTCAAGGCGTCGAAGATGCGGCCGGCGTCCTCGGCCGTATCGGCCTGGGGAGCCGCCCGGAAGGCGACGATCACTGCACCCGGGCTGGCGGCGGCATGTCTGCGGGCCCTGGAGGCCCGCAAGGCCTCCCTGGCGTCGATCTGCGCGGCGGTGACGCGCGAAGCCCGGACGGAGCCCTTCCACGGACTCCACACTTCGCCCGTCGAGGTCGTGTAACTCGCCGCGGCGGCGTCTCGCACGATCTCCAGTGCGAGGGTGGCGATATCCGCCGCCCGCGCCTTGCGCGTGGCGTCCTGGATCTCGGTGTCCAGAACCTCGGATCCGTCGAAGTCACGGACCAGGCCGTTGAGCGTGTCCCGGCTCTTGTCGGCCTCGCGCTCGATCCGTTGCGCCGCCGAGTGAAAGGCGCCGATCAGCGCCTCGCAGATCGGTCCGCTGAAGTCCTCCAGGGCGGTCTCCGAAAGGAGATCGACGAGCTCGTTCATGACGCCGGCGCCGAGCTGAAACAGCGCCTCTTCCGGGGGATGCGGCCTCGGATCCTCCAGCAGGAGGGTCTGGGCCTCGAAGTGGGTCAAGGCGTCCGCGGTGGGGGAAGGATTGGGGGATAGCAGCATGGAAAGCTCCTGTCGGGTTGGGGGCGAGCCCGTCGGCTCGTGACCGCCCCGCGCCGACAGGCGGCGCGGCCCACAAGGGCTTTGAGCGCAGCGTCCCTTGTGGGCCGGGGCGGCTGGTGGCGAGGTCACAGGAGCCAGAGGGCCGCCCCTCGCGGACAGGTTACACGCGCCGCTATCGACCGGCGCCCGCGCCCGCCCAAGCCGTTGACCGTCCGCGCGCGGCGCCTCTGCGCCCGACAGGCGCCGATGATGTTGGATTAGAGGGTCGAGGCGAACATCCAGCGCGGGGCACTACCGCCCACGCGCTCCCGGTAGCGGGTCAGGCGCCGGACTTTTTGGACCGAGCAGCGCGAGTCGCCGGGACTTTCGGCGATTCTACGTCTGGCGCCTTCGCCGCGCGAGGCGCGCTGGGCTTCTTGGGCGCAGGCGCCGGGGGCTCCGGGGGCATGACCTTGCGGCCTAACCCGCGGGCCTTGGCCAGGGCGGACCGTTCGGCGCTGTAGGCGGGCGCCACCATCGGATAGTCCGAGGACAGCCCCCACTTCGCGCGATAGGCGGCCGGCGTAAGGTCAAGCGCAGCCAGGTGGCGGCGCAGCATCTTGTAGCCGCGGCCATCTTCGAAGCTGATGATCGCGTCGGGCGTTACGGACTTGCGGATTTGCGCCTTGCTCGGTCCTGGGGTGGGGGCGCTCGCCGGCTCTGGCTCATCGGTGAACGCGCCATAGATGGTTCGAATGAGGGCGGGGAGATCGCTGGCGGCGATCTGATGGTTGCCCACGTACGAAGCCACGACTTCGGCCGTCAGTTCAATTGTCGTGGCTGTTTCCGACACTGCGCGCCCTCTGAGATGTCCGACCACTATCCCTGATCGTCGAGAAGCCGCCAACCCGCAACTCGGATCGGCCTCGACCTCCCGTCGGGCACGAAGCGACATGGTCAGCCAAGCCCGGCCAACACGCGCCGTACGATTGGGTCACGGTCCGCGCGCCACGCAGTCCCTGGTTGGAAGGCGGCCGCCTGGTGGCTCGGACAGTAGGACCCGTTCGCGAGCCGCCCGCAGAAGCTGAAATCGGCGGCCTTCGGATCGCCGATCGGCCACTTGCAGGCGTGAGCGCCCAGGGCGGCCAGAGATGGGACGAGACCCGGACCCTCGGCGGCCGGCTGCGGACGAGCCGGCGCGGGAGCAACGCGCGCCAAAGGCCGTGGCCGCGGCGCCGAGGCCGCCCGCCGGGGAGCGCGGGCCAGCCGCGCCGTGCGGGAAGGCTGAGCTCGTCCGCTCAAGCCAAGCCGGTGGACCTTGCCGATAACGGCATTGCGCGTGACCCCGCCCAGTTGCTTGGCGATCTGTGAGGCGCTGAGGCCGTTCAGCCAAAGTGACGTCAGCGTGGTGATGCGGTCCTCGGACCAGTTGGACTCGGTCATGGCGCTTCTCCGGGCGCTCCCAGCGAGCGCGCCCGAACCCACCCTTCCTCCAAGCTCCTGGACCCGCGCCTCCGCTCACATCAGCCCCAGGCCTTTGAAGCTAACGACCTGGTCGCCGGCGACCAGGAAGTGGTCGTGGATGGCGATGCCAATCGCCTTTCCGGCCTCGACCACGCGGCGCGTCATCTCGATGTCCGCGCCGGAGGGCGTGGATGAGCCAGTCGGATGGTTATGCACCAGGCAGCAGGCGGACGCCGCCAGCTCCAGCGCCCGCCGCATGATCTCGCGCGGATAGACCGGCGCGTGGTCGATGGTCCCCTCGCCCATGCGCTCGTCCGCGATCAGCTGGTTGGCCCTGTCCAGGAAAAGGACGTGGAAGGCCTCGCGGCTTCGGCCGCCCAGGCTGAGCTTCAGATAGGCCAGCACGGCCGACCACGAGCTCAACACCGACCGCTTGTGCAGCGGGAATTCCAGGATCTGGCGGGCGAGGTCGTGAAACAGCGCCAGTTCGACGGCGACCTCGTCGCCCGCGACCAGCGAGATTTCCGGGATCGTCGCGCCGATGATCTTGGGGATGGATCCGAAACGGCCGAGGAGCGCGCCCGCGATGGCGCCGGCCTCGGGCGCGGTGGAACAGCAGCGTCCGAGCAGCAGCACCAGAACTTCTGTCTCTTGAAGCGACCCGGCACCCTGATCGCGCACGCGCCGGCGGAGCGCGCTGAGCCGGTCGTCCGTCCTCATGGGCTGGAACCTTCGCATCCGCGAGGCCTCCTGCACGTCGCCACCCGCTGAGCGGGATGCGAGCGGGGATGGGAAGCTGTCCACGGACGGCGCCCGGTCGTAGCCGGCGTGGTCGAGGAGGCCGGCGAGGTCCTTGTGGCAATGCCACAGGGTCTTCTGCGCCGCCGCCAGATTCTGCGCACCGCGTTCCGGCCCGTCCTCGAAGCGGTGGAGCCCGAGGGCGAGATAGGGGACGCACCAGTCGCAGTCCTCCTCGAACCAGCCGCCGCTGCTGTAGGCGGTGACGCGGAGCGGTTCAGGGATCGTCTCGAGCGCTTGGGCCGTAACCCAGATGCCGCCATGGGATGGCGTGCTGACGGCGACAGCGTCGGGACCCAGCGGCGTCGTGGTGTCGATCAGGCCCCAGGGGGAGCAATCGCCCGGTCTGGGCAGCGTGTCTCTGAACATGGCGGGCTTCCGTCGCGCGGGCAGGGTTCATTCCCCGACCGGCTCAGCCCTCCAGGCCCTTCCTCTCCCTCCGCCGCGGATAGCGCAGGCGCACCCTCAAGCCGCATGAGGCAGGATGGTCTGCGCCGGCCACTTCGCCAGGACCGCCGACAGCACCTCGGGCCTATCGGTCGGCACGAACACCCGGGGCGTATAGGCGATGATCTCCACAAAACAGCCGAGTGCGGTGAACGCCGGCCGCTGCAGGGCGGCGCCGACGACCTCGATCCTCATCCGATCCATGACCTTGGCGCGGCGCAGCCACAGACCGGTAGGCAGCGCCAGCGACACGCCTTCCTGCAGGATCATGCGAGCCGCGGCGGCGCCGTCGCCGACCGCCGTGGCGGCGTCGGTGAGGCCGAGCGCCATTCTCAGCTGTGGAATTCGCGACGGGTCGAGCACCCGCCCCAGCCAACGCCGGCCGTCGGGCGCCTTGAGCCGTCGGACCGATGTCGCCTTGTCCGGGAGGCTGGACCAGATCGGCAGCAGGAGGCCGCAGACCAGCACGAGCTCGCGCGAGATCCAGGGGTCGGCCTGCGCAATCTCGGCCTCCCAGGCCGACCGCCATGCGGCTTCGCCCACGTCTTCCCAGGCCGACTCCTGATAGCCCTTCAGCGGCGCGATCGATCGCTTCTCCGGGCGGACCAGCCGGACCGCAGGGATGAGGCGGTCCTCGTCGTTGGTGGTCGTCAGGCCACGGACGACCAGGGCGGCGCAGCCGGACTTGCTGTTGACCGCGAAGATCGCGTCGTCGCGTTCGAGCCCGGCCAGGGCCTCTTCGGCCGAGCTCAGCTGGCGCGCGGTGCGGACCTGGAAGCGGGTGAGCCGAGTCTCCGCCCCGGTGACAGCGTCAGTGCGGATCACTTCCTCGTCCAAGATGACCACGTCGTCGGCGACGATGTCCTCCATGCCTCGGTCCAGGGCGCCGGACGCCTGGGCCCGCTCCAGGATCGAGGTGAGGATCGCGTCGAAGGCGGCGAACAGGGCGTTCTGATCAGCGATGCGCAGGGCCAGCAGCCGATTAAGGAAGGTGTTCATCGGCGGCAGGTCGTCCGACTTCCGCAGGTTGCCCTCGTGATCGACGAGCCGCAGGCCGGTCTTGGCCTCGAAGGTCCCTCGGTCCATCGCCTCGACGCCGCCGAAATGCAGCGCGACATAGAAGGCCTGCAGGGCCCGGTGCGCCCACGGGCTCTCCAGATTGTCCTCAGGCCGGAAGAGGCCATTGCCGGCCGTGCGCCGCTCGCCACGGGTCAGGGCCCCCAGGCTGTCGAGGCGCCGGGCGATCGTCGAAGTGAACCGCTTCTCGCCGTGGATATCCGTCGTCACGGGCCGAAACAGCGGGGCGATGGCCTGGTTGGTGCGGTGCGAGCGGCCGAGACCCTGGATCGCCGCGTCGGCCCGCCAGCCCGGCTCGACCAGATAGTGGACCCGGCGCTGCTGGTTCGCCGCGCCGAGATCGGCGTGGTAGCTGCGGCCCGTGCCGCCGGCGTCGGAGAACACCAGCACGCGCTTCTTGCCAGCCATGAAAGCGTCGGTCTCGGCCTTGGCGGCCGAGGCGCTGCGCCGCTCGACGACGCGGCGGCCATCTCGCTGGATCACGCGGCGGCTGCGGCCGGTGATCTCCGCCACCAGCTCGGTCCCCAGCGCCGCCAGCACGGCGTCGAGGACGCCGGGTACAGCCGGGAGACAGGCGAGTTCGGCGACCAACTCGTCGCGTAGCCGCACGGCCTCCTGGCTGACCACGGGCGCGCCGTCCGCCATGACGGGGACCATGGTGACATTGCCGTCTTCGTCCTCGACCGCATCCATGGCCATGATCGGGAAGCCGCCCATCAAATAGTCGAGCACCTGGTCCTTCGGCGTAAGGTCGACGGTGAGGTTGTTCCACTCCTCGGCCGGGATCTCCGCCAGGCGGCGCTCCATCACCGCCTCATTGGTCGAGACCACCTGCACCACGGCGGAGCGGCCTTCGACGAGGTCCTGCCGGATCGAGGCCACCAAGGAGGGCGATTTCAGCCCGGCGAGCAGATGGCCGAAGAAGCGCAGCTTGGCGCCTTCGAAGGCCGACATGACCGCCGAGGCCGCCTGGCCCGACTTGGGCTTGCCATCCTCGCTTATCCCGACCGCCTCTAGGGCGGCGCGCAGGTTCTGGTGGATCAGCTGATAGGCGTCGGCCCAGGCGTCCCAGATGGCGATATCATCCTCCGTAAGCGGATGATGCAACGCTTCGTATTCGACGCCGTCGAACGACAGCGAACGGGCGATGTAGAGACCCATGGCCTTCAGCTCGCGCGCGATCAGCTCCATCACCGCGACGCCGCCGGTCTCGACCGCGTCCATGAAGGCGTCGCGAGTCGGGAAGGGCGCTTCGGCTCCGCCCCAGAGGCCCAGCCGAGCCGCATAGGCCAGGTTCTCCGGCGTCGTGGCGCCGGTGGCCGAGACGTAGAGGATGCGGGCGCCGGGCAGGCGGTTCTGCAACGCCAGCCCCGCCATGCCCTGCTGCGAGGCCTTCTTCGGGCCACGGCTCCCCCCACTCCGACTCTTTGGGCCGACACCCGCAGCATTGGCCATGGCGTGGGCCTCGTCGAAGACGATCACGCCGTCGAAGTCGGCCCCAAGCCAGGACACGATCTGGTCCAGCCGCGAGGGACGATCCCCCCGCGCCGGCTGCCGCAAGGTGGCGTAGGTCGTGTAGAGGATGCCCCCGTCGAGCCGGATCGCATCGGACTGCTTCCAGGCGGATTGAGGCGTGATGTCCGCGCCGGATCCGCCAATCGCAGTCCAGTCGCGACGGGCGTCCTCCAGGAGGGAATCGTTCCTCGACAGCCACACCGCCCGCTGCCGGCCCTGCGCGAGGTTGTCGGCGATGACGCCAGCGATCTGGCGGCCCTTGCCGCAGCCGGTCCCGTCGCCCAGGAAGAAGCCCTTTCGGAACGACACCGCGCCTTGGTGGTCGTCCTTGACCAGGATGACCTGGTGCGGGGCCTCCCCGAGGATCCACCAGCCCGGCAGCATCGCCCTGTGGGCTTCGCCGGCGTAGATCACCGTCTCCATCTGGGCGTCTGACACCAGGCCTTCGCTGGCGATCCTCGTAGGCAGGACCGCCCGGTAGGTCGGCGCGGGTGGCGGGACCGAGGCCATCGGCCCGGATTCGACGAGCGGTGAGGGATGGGGCGCGACTTGCGGGAAGCGGACGCGGCCAAGTGTGTAGGCTTGGTAGAGGCCGACATCGTGGCCCTCGCCCGACCAGGCGCACGTCTCATAGGGGACGGCCGACGTGTGCGAGAGGAACGCCAGCCGGTTGGACGGCATCGCCAATGCCCGGGCCTTTGGGACCAGCAGCGCGGCGTGGTCGACGGTCCTGAATTGGCGGGGCTGCGCCGTCGGCCGGGCCGAGACGCCAGCGGCGGCCTGGGCGGCGTCGGCCAGCGTCTCCGCCGACAGGACAGGCGCGATCTCGTCGCAAGGGCCGTCGCGATCGACCACGAGGAGGCCGGTGTCGATCGAGGTTCCATGCTTGGCGTAGGCACGGGTGGGGAAGGCCAGGCGCAGGACCATGCGGCCCCGCGCGGCAAGGGATCTCATGGCCGGCGCATCCTCGAACAGTCGGGCGGGCACGATCGCCGAGAGGCGCCCGCCGTAGGCGAGGCAGTCGAGGGCGGCGTGCAGGTGCGCCTCGAGGCGCTGGAACGGTGGATTGACGAGCGCGACATGGAAGCTGCCCGACGCCGGCAGGATGTCGCGCAGGTGCTCGGCGTCGTGCTGCGACCGAGCCGCGGCCGGAAACAGGCCCTCGAGCAGCCCGAAACGTCCGGCGGAGACCTCGTTCACGGTCAGGCCTGCGCCGCAGGCCTCCGCCAGGATGGCCAGGAGCCCCGTGCCGGCCGATGGTTCCAGCACCTGGTCGCCCGGACGGACCTGGGCGGCGAGCACCGCCAAGGCGCCGAGCTGCGGCGGGGTGGAAAACTGGTCGAGCGCCACCTGCTCCTCGCTGCGCCGCGAGTGCGTCAGGCTGAGATCGGCGTGGTTCGCCAGCAGGGCGACGATCTCGGCCGGCGCGTCTTCCAGCCGTCCGACCTGCGGGCCTAGCCGGCGCACCTGCAGGACCAGAGCCGCCTCGATGGCGTCATAGGCGTCGCGCCAGAGCCACGCGCCGTCGGCGTCGGACCCGCCGAACGTCGTCGTCATCACGCTGGACACCAGTTTGCGATCCAGCGGGCGCGAGCGATTGAGCTGCGGCGTCAGCGCGCGGGCGGCGGCCAGGATGTTGGCGGCGCGGTGCTCAGAGGCGTCGCCGGCGGCGGCGAACAGGGGAAGCAGGGCATTCATCGGCGGGCTCCGAAGACCCGCGGCGGAGGGCGCCTCCCTCCAGTCCCGACGGGCTCGCCCGTCCGGCCCCTTCCTCCCGCACTGCCTTCGCCGCTTGCGCCAACCCCTGGCGTCCCACAGCAAGAGCCCCCGCCCGGTGGCGGAGGCTCGAGCCGTCTTAGGCGGCGATTTGCTCGCTAGCTGTCGCCGGTTCCGCGCCAGCGATCGGTTCGGCGGCGGGTTCGTCGCCCTCAGACGTGGACGCGCCGGCCGTGTCGTCAGTCGTCGTTCTGTCCCAGGCGAGCGCGGCGGGCGCCCACTGCCGCTCGGCCGCGGACTCGGCCACGAAGGCGACGAGGTCGGCCTTCTTCAGGCCCTTCGCCCGGTCGTCTTCCACGCCCATTTCCTCCAGCAGCGCGAGTAGCTGCTTCTTGGAATGGACCTCCAGGTAGGCCTGGTCCGGCGTCCAGTGGGCCGCGATGTCGGCGCCGCAAAGGGCCGCGATCTCGGCCGCCTCAGCGCGCGCGCCGTGGCGGAGGCTCGTCGTGCGGGCCTCCCGCACGTTCAGGGAGATGGCGGTCAACTCCGCCATCAGCGCCATCTTCTCGCCGTGGGGCAGGGTCTCGACCCAGCTGATCGGCCGCAGGCCCGACGCCTTGTAGGCCGCCCGGCGGGCGTCGAGCCGGACGCGGATCTCGCCGTCCAGCGCCGCGATCGGCGACGTTGTCCCGCGCGCGTAGCGGGTCGCCGAGATCTGGGCCGCGGACGACTCCAGGCTGCCGCTCGACTGCAGGGCCAGCGACTTGAAGAGCTGGGCCACCAGCACCGTCAGGGCCGCGCCCGGATCGTCGGCGAGGTCGCGGATCAAGCCGCGGGTGGCGACGTCGGTACGGGTCTCATGGAAGACGTGGCTCGACCCTTCCACCTCGACGTCGGACCGGGGGACCTCTACGTCGTTGGCAGAGGGGCCGTAGCGTCCGCCGCCGATGGTCTCGTCGTCGCCATCCCCCGGGTCCTCATCGGGCCGTTCTTCGACGGGGAGCGGGACCGAGTAGAACGTCGCCGCCAGGCCGTAGCCGTCGGCGGGGGTCAGAAGGACCGCCGCGATGCGGCTGCCGGTGAGCGCCGCTCCGGCCGCCGCGCCCATGGCGCGGACGAGAGGACCCAGCGCCGCCGGCGTCTCGTCGGCCGACGGATCGGCATCCTGCAACGCGCTGGAGAGCTGGGTCACCGCGTAGCGGGCGTCCGCGAGCGCGGTCTTTTGCGCCTCATTGAGATCGCGTTCCCAGGCGTGCTGCAGGCGGAAGAAGCCGTCCGGCGCGCCGTAGCCGACGTCGCGTCCGACGAAGACCTTGAGCCCTTCGGCCTGCAGGTGTTCGACGATTGGCTGCACCCGGTCCTGCCAGGCCGCGTGCAGGATCTCTGGATCGAGCAGCTCATCGGGGTATTCGGCGAACAGGTCGGACGAGACCCGGCCGCCGGCGGCGATGTAGCGGTCCATGCCAACCAGGATGAAGCGGTCATCCTCGACCGTTGCCCGGTCGTGCTCGACCACCTGGCGCAGCTGATAGTCCTGGAAATAGCCGTCGAGCGCGGTCTGGGCGATCTCAGCCTGCTGCTTCTTGTCCGGCAGGCGCGCGAAAAGGCGCACCTGCTTCAGGGTCAGCTTGCCCAGGCGCAGGGCTGTCAGCACGCTCGGATGGACCGCGGACAGAGCTTCCAGGCGTTTGATCTCCAACTCGGCGTAGCCCAAGGCGCGGGCGATGCCGACGGTGTCCATCTTGGCTTTCCGCAGCTTGCCGATGGCGCCGATGATGTCGGCGACGTGGACCGGGGCGACTTCGGCGTTGGGTAGAACGATTGCGGCGACCTGCTGCGCCTTGGTCACCGCCAGCTTGCACACCACCGGGTGGTCGTCGCCGATGGCGCCACGGTCACGCAGGAACAGCAGGCTGAACCGGCGGCGCCGGCCGTCGAGCGTCATGAAGGCCTGTTCGCCCTTGCGGCCCGCCCGCACGATCGGTGGGATCAGGACACCGGCGGCCAGCACGGTTTCGGCGAGCTGCGGCACGCCGTCGTCCGCCGGTTCATGGAAGCGCAGGTTCTCGGGCGCGAGGCCAAGGTCGCCGAGGCGGACGGTGATTTCGTCCATCGGGGTCGGCGGGGCGGTCTGGGTATCGGTCATCGGGATCAGGCTCCAGCGCCTGGGCGAGGGACATCCTGCCCCTGGGCGCGCCCGGCCCCTCCCTTCCTTTCTCCTCCCGACCCCACGGCCTCAGACGCGGCAGTCCCATTCGTTCCAGTCCCCGAACGGCGCCGGCGGCAGGGCGACCGTGACCGCGACGCGGTCGCTGACCAGGCGGGAGCGCAAGACCTCTGCGGACGCCTCGCCGTCCTTGCCCCGATCGGCGGCGATCAGCACCGAGCGCACGCCCGCCGGCGGCGACCAGGCGCGCAGGTTGCGCGTTGACATCAGGGCCCAGCCCGGCAGGCCGAACCAATCGCTGGCCGAAAGGGTGGAGAAGACACCTTCGCCCACCAGCATCTCATCATCGACCGGATCCAGCCGAACGGCGCAACCGCCCGGCGCCGGCCCGACCGTTTTGCGCGGCAGCCGCAGATCCACAGCCCGGCGGCCATTCGGCGACAGATAGGTCACCTCGACGGCGGTGAACCGGCCGTCTGCCATCTGGATCGCGGCCAGCAGCGCGGGGCGGGCGTAGCGCGAGCGCGCATAGGCGGCGACGGGCGCCTCGGCGCAGTGGCGCAGAACCCCGGGCCCCGGCAGGTCGCGCTTTATCCCCCGCAGCCGGCAATGCCGCTCCGAGGCCGTCCGCTGGATGGGCCGGCCGGACTCCCAGAGCCGCAGCGCCGCAGCGCGGCGCTCGGGCGCCGATCGCGACGCGGCCCGACTCGCCCTCTCGATCGTCCCGCTCACCGAGAGCGGTGAATTGGCGGCGTCGATCAGGTTGAGGCGGCGCAGGTAGTCGATCACCGATCGCCAATCGCCGTCGCCGAAGGTGTGCACCACAACCCGGTCGTCCTGCAGCAGCAAGGAGACCGACCGGTCCGCGGCGCTGTGACCGGGCGCGGGGATGTTGGCGCGGCGGCCGCCGTCGTAGAGGTCACCGCCGAGCGCCTGCACGATCGATCTCAGCGACATGGCGCCCCTCCACGGTCCCGGATCGGTCGGGCCTCGGCGCCTGCCGAGCCCTCCGAGTCCGCCGGTCCCGGTCCCTACCTCCACCTTCCATCGCTCCAGAATAGCGCAGTAAATAAGTCGAAATACAACCAGTCGCTCCGTCCTCGGGGCGTTGCGGGGTGTCCCGGCTCCAGGGGGTCGACGAAGAAGTGGCGCGGCTTCGGCGCAGGGGGAGAGCGCTCCCCCAAAGCCTGACATTTCTCGACAAACGTCGCGCATGCTGGCCTATCCACGGCGGCCGCCTTTGAACGGGACTTTGGGAGCGTTTCAGTCTAGCCTTGGCCGCCGACAGGGGAGGGTTCAGACCCGTGGCGGCGAAGCCGGCTAGCACACGTCAAGAGGATCCCGCCGACGAGGCGTGGGTGCGGACAGCCGACGGCGAGCGCAGCGTTCGCCTGCGCAGCCTCAGCCAATACATCAAGAAGGGCGGCGCCCTGACGGAGGCGCGCCTGATCGAGAGCGCCGACGGCCTCTGGACGATCTGGTTCCGCCTCTCCGACCGGCCCGGCGAGTTTCGCCTCAACCAGTTCGACTACGACCAGCCCAAGACCTACAAGGACGTCGCCCTGGCGATCGCCACCATCCGCGACGATTTTGGCTTCTATGGCACGATCGCCCTGTCGACGGAACGAAGGCCCGCGGCGCACGGCGGGTAAGCGCAACACGGTTGGCTGGCCGATTGGCGGTGCTGACGCTGGGTTCTGGCATCCTCTAGCGATCGGCCACGTTGGGGAATGGGTCATCGTCGCGGATCGGTTGGTTGAGCAGATCGATGAAACGGTCGGCGTCATCGCCGGCGAGCCGGTGGTTAGTATGGCGGCGTGTCGGGTCGCTATTGCTGCAGCCAGGAAGCGCGCGCTGCTCCCGCAGACGTGCGCGTCGCTTATCGCCTTCCGGCAGATCGAAGCTGTTGTAGATGGACCTTAAATGCCCCTGGGGGGTTACGCCACGATGGCGCAGTTCAATCGGCTAAAGCCCGCGACCGTTCTGGTCGTCGAAGACGACGCGCTTGTTCAGCTTGAACTTGCCGATTGGTTGAAGGAACTGGGGCTCTGCGTCTTCACGGCCGACAACGCCGACGAGGCTATCCTGCTCCTCGAAGCTCACCCCGAGATCGAACTGCTGCTGACCGACATTCGCATGCCAGGCTCGATGGATGGCATCCGTCTCGCCCACTTCGTGGCGGACCGCTGGCCGCCTGTGAAGATCATCGTGCTTTCAGGAAATTTGGCGACCGCGCTTTCTGAGCTGCCGCCGCAAAGCATCTTCATTCCAAAGCCTTACCAGCACGAAACGCTACTGCGCGCGCTGTGGCGGCACCGGACGACAACAGATCGCCCGCGAGGCAGAGCGTCGTCTAACTAGACTGCCATCTCCTCGGTCTCGACGGCCGAGATTTGTTTGCGCACGACGGACACCTTCGTACCCGGTGACGCTGCAGCCACGCTGACTCGAGCGTTAAGCTGGCGCGCCAGCGCCTCGACAATGCTGGTGCCGAGCCCCGGCTTGGCAGATGCGGGAGCCGTGGGCATACCGACACCGTCGTCGCCGACCGAGAGCGCCCAGTTGGGTCCGCGCGATTGATAGTCGACGCTGATCTCGCCTGGCCGACCGCCCGGAAAGGCGTGCTTCAGGGCATTGATCACCAATTCGGTGACGATCAGCCCAAGGCTCACAGAGACATCCGCTGGGACCCAGCTGCGGTCTACGCTGACCACAATCGATTGTTCCTTTTGGTCGCGGATCATCGACGCGCCGAGGCTGTCGCAAAGCTGAGTGAAATAGGGTTGCAGCTCGACCTCGCCGAGCCTGGATTCAGCCAGTTGCCGCTGAACCGCGGCGATCGACATGACGCGATGATGGGCGTCGTGCAGGTGAACGCGCGTCTCCTCCGACTGAACTTTTCTGGCGCTCTGCATCAACACGCTTGCGATGATCTGCAGGCTGTTCGCAACGCGGTGCTGGACTTCTTGCAGCAAGATCGCCTTCTCTTGCAGCAACTCTTCCTTGAGCTTTTCCGCGATGAGGGCGTCGGTCACGTCTGAGACCGTCAGCAGCAGGCTGACGCCATCGCCCTCATCCAGCCGATGCCCTTCCATCACCAATTGGCGGTCGCCGTGCCCGGGGCGCTTCAGATCGATGTGATAGGGGTCGAGATCGGTCGCGGACGTGAGCGTCGCCCGAAGAAAAGAGCGGAGCTTCGGCGTCGCCCATTCGCCGTCCCCAAGCTCCGATAGCTCGCGGCCCGCCGCGTCTTCAGGTCTCAGTCCAAAGGCGCGAAAGAACGACCGGCTCGCGGCAATGATCCTCAGCTCGCCATCCAGCAAGACGAGGGGAGCGGTCGAAACAGCCACCATTGCCAGAGCGAGCTTGTTGGCTACGGCTGACTGAAGCGGCGGGCCGGCGGCCATGACTGGCCTTTCGGGTAACCAGAGGCTCGCGAAGCGAAAGCCCTACCTGGCAGCGTAGCATGTGGGTCATCGTCCCTGCTCGGGCCGATCAATCATTCCGGATATAGGCTTTAGATGGCCCTGGCGCACCTCGCCGGCGATGCTCTCGCAGGAACGACACAGCCGCGCTTGGGAGTCATCGGAACGTCGGATCGCACAGTTGGTTGCGACGCGACCGCGACTTGAGGCGAGAGCCAGGCCATTGCGGCCGGCACGCCCCGAGTTTCCCCAGCTGTTGTACTGGCCGCTCGGGCCACATGCCCGCACGGCAACCGGGCAACCGTAAAAGCAATGTGGCTAGCCCTTGCAGACATCGGCCGACCCGTGCGGCAAAGCGCGCGGAGCCGGAACGTCCGTGAACGCCAGCGGATTGTCCACGTGTGCTGCGCGAGGGGCCCCCATGCATTCCCCGCGACGGCGCGCTTAGCTAGAGAGGCCCCGGTGCAGCCTTGCTACGCCGCCGGGGCCATTTCCAATGCCGGCCCTCACGAACTTGGGTCATTTGTCCAACCTGGCTTAGGTTGAAATACCGGAATCGCGGAGAGGCGCTATTGGTGCGGGCGGTCGGGGTCGAACCGACACTCTGTCACCAGAACCGGATTTTGAATCCGGCGCGTCTACCAGTTCCGCCACGCCCGCATTTCGCCCTCGGGCGAGGGCGGTCGTCTAGCAGGTGACCGGGGTGATTTCCAGATCGCGCCACACGGTGGGACTCCTGGTCACCGATGCGGCGACGCCCGACGGCGGCGTCAGGCAAAATCGCCCGTCCTGATAAGTATTGAGCCATCAGGCTCTAATTGGCCGCGCGCGTATTTACGGCTTGCGAACGCCTCGATTTCTTCGCGGTGCGTAAGGAAGGCATCGTCCGGCCTAAGGCGATCTCCGTCCGAGAAGTGGTCGTCGAGCGCCTCGCGGCTGATCAGGCAGAAGACGCGCCTGTCGCCGGCCTCGCCCCAGAACATGGCGCCGCGCGTCGTATCAGTGCGGTGGGTCCTATCCGTAAAGGCGAGAGCGTTTTTCGCCTCGGGTTCGACCAGGGAATAGCTCGTGCTGCGCCCGCCGCCGGAGTCCCTGTCGAGAATGCGCTGTTTGATCAGATCGTCGATGTCGCGCGAGGCGGTGTCTTGCGAGGTCTTGGCGATGAGCGCGTACTTCGACGAGGTCAGTTTGCCCTCGAACCCGTCGAGGAGCTGGTTGACGATCAGACGCTGACGGTCGTTGAGCTTGGCGTCGGCGTTGGCATCCCAGAAGTCGGCCTTCATGAGAACCGCGGCGAGCATGGTCTCGGCGCTGTCGAACGCCCGATCGAGGCAGCCGAGAAACCAGTCGAGCCAGTCCGTTATGTCGAGGTCGCCCTTCTGGGTGGCTTCCAGGATGTCGTAGTAGTCCCTGCGTTCGGCGCGGATCTGGCTCGACATGCTGTAGAAACGCCACGGCGTTTTCTCCGACCTTGCGAGCGCCATGTCGGCGATGGCGCGGGCGATACGGCCGTTGCCATCTTCGAACGGGTGAACGGTGACGAACCACAGGTGAGCGAGGGCGGCCTCGATGACCGGATCGAGCCCGGACTTGGCGTTGAACCAGTCGAGGAAGGCTCCCATTTCGGCGTCGAGGCGTATAGCGGCCGGCGCCTCGTAGTGGACGCGCTCCTTGCCGACGTAGCCCGATGTCACTTGCATCGGACCGTCTTTGTCGCTGCGCCATTGCCCCACTTCGATCTTGTTCATGCCGCTGCGCCCTGTCGGAAACAGCGACGCCTGCCAGCCGAATAGCCGTTCAGCGGTGAGGGGCTGGTGGTAGTCTTGGGTGGCGTCGACCATCATGGCGACGACGCCTTCGACGTTGCGGTCGACAGGTGCGAGTGCGCCGGTTTCCATACCGAGCCGCCGCGCGATCGATGTGCGGACCTGATCGCGATCGAGGTTTTCCCCCTCGATCTCGCTCGACTTGATGACTTCCTCGGTGAGCGATGGCAGGACCGCTTCGGTTCTGAGCTTGAAACCAAGCCCTTCCATCCGGCCAATCAGACGACCTTGGCGGTGTCGGACAGCCGCCAGCTTGGCAGCGAGCCTCTCGTCGCTCCACCGGAACTTCGGCCAGTTGGGCCGTTTATATATGAAGGTCGACATTCTCCGCGCCTTTCGCGGAGATTATGCCCCCGATACTCCGCAAACCGCAAGAGCAATCTCCGCATAGTATGCGGCGATTGAACCGACCTATCTCCGCAAAGGTCAAGCCATCGGGCTGCGAAGCGGAGCGGCGCGGCTATCCCAGCTCGGCCGTGAGGCCGACGACTCCCGGATCGCCAGACAAGAGCGTTCACCGTAAAGTCGGCGCCAGCTTGCCCGGGATGATCTTCCGGATACGGCAGGTCGCCGGGCCCCCGAGGTAAAGCGCTTGGGGCAATGAGGAGGCGGCGATGGATGGGTCCTGTCACTGCGGCGCGGTGCGCTGGCGCTTCGAAGGCGTGCCGACATCGGCGACGTCCTGCAACTGCAGCGTCTGCCGTCGGCACGGCGCGCTCTGGGCTTATGGCTTTGATGGCGAGGCTTTCACTCTCTCGGGGGAGACCGCGACCAATGTCTGGAATCGCAAATGGCTTGCTTTTCACTTCTGCGCCCGGTGTGCGTGCGGGGCGGCCTGGCTCGCCACAAGTCGCGGCCAGGACGGACGCCTCTACGGCGCGGTGAACCTGCGCCTTGCCGTCGAACCGGCCGCCGTCACCGCCGTCCCGATCGTTCGCCACGACACGGTGACGATGATCGATCTTCCCCGCGCCGGGCGGTGTGTCGCGGACGTGTGGTTTTGATTCCAGCGCGTCTATATTGCGTCGCTCGGGCAGTACGGACCCGCTGGCGAGTCGCCCCCTCAAAGGGAGGATCGGCGTCGATCCGGCCCGGATGCAGCCTGAGATCTCGCCGCCTCTCGACGAGCCTGCGGCTTTCTACGGACATTGATGGCGGCCGTGTCGAGCAGGTTTTTGATGTGGGCGGCGTAGAAGGTTTCGATCATCTCCACGCTGGTCCGGCAGTTCTTCGCGATCTGGTAGATGTCGGCGCCCTCCATGAGGCGCATGCAGATGTAGGTGTGGCGAAGGCTGTAGGCCGTCCGCCGAAGGCCCTCGCGGTCGAACTTGAGATCGAGCTCGCCCAGGACGGCGTTCAACAGCTCGCGCTGCACCTTCCCGAACACCAGATCAGACGGACTCGGACGGTTGCGCTTGCACACCCGCTCATAAGGCACCACGGCGCCGGGCATGCTCTTGCAGTAGCCGACCCCGCGCTTGCCTCGGACATCGATCTCGAGGATGCGCTGGTTCGTGTCCCGGTCCAGAACAGGTGTCACGTCCCGGTGCTGCAGGCGCGACGCCTCGTCCGGCCGCAGGCCGGTGTTGGCCATGAACAGCACATAGTCGTGGAGCTGCTCGCATTCCGTACGCCAGCGCTCGGCCCTAGGGTTTTGAGCCCGCTCGCGGGTCGCCTCGTAGAGGCGCTTGTACTCGTCGGGCGAGAACCAGGCGCGATGGGTGACCTTCCCGGACTGCTTGTAGGGCGCGGACATGTCCGGAAGGGCGGCGATCCAGCCTTTGCGGTTTGCGCTCTTCAGCACCTGGCGAAGCGTGACCATCTCCTTGTGCAAGGTGCTCCGAGCAGGGCGGCGGTAGGGCTTGGCTGCCGCGGCCTCGCCGGTCGTGGACCTGTCGGGCGGGGTCGGAGGCGTCAGTCGCTGCACCCGATACGCCTGAATCGCTCCGGCCGTGATGTCCGCCAAAGGCATGTCGCCGAAGAAGGGCAAGAGGTAGAGCCGCAGATGGCTCCCTTTCTGCGCCACGTAGCCGGGGTTGCGCTCTCCCAGAGTGAGCACTTGGTACTCGGCGACGAACAGATCTCCGGCGTCGCGAAAGCTTGGCCCTGTCCGTTTCTTCACCGAGCGATTGTCGCGCAGGCGAGTCTGCAACGGCCCGACACCGGCCTGCTCATAGTCCGCAGCGGAGGGCGCAATCACGCCGCGGCGGCGCAGGCGCTCATCGGCAAGACGCTCAAGCCCCCACTCCTCTGCGAACTCAAGGGCCAGCGACATCCTGTCCTGACCGGTGGACACGCGGTGGTTACGGCCGCCGAGATACACCGAACACTGCCAGTATCGGCTGTTCTCGCGGCGGTAGATGTGAACCTTCCCGTCCAGAATGGTCTGGCTTTCCGTCGGCATCCTCCAACTCCAGGCCGGAGGATAATTGTAAGTCAGCCGCCAACGGCCCGCAGTAGCTAAGCGGTTGATTCAAGCGAGTAACCTTACCCCTTGAAGCGGACGTTCGTCAGATAGGCGGCGTTCGCCGGGAGGCGCTCAGGCGTTCGCCAGCGCCTTGGTCGCGGAAGGCGTCTTCCGCGATTGGGCAGGCTTTGCAGGGCCTTTGCGGACATTGATGGCCGAGGCGTCCAGCAGGTTCTTGATATGAGAGGCGTAGAATTTCTCGATCATCTCGACGCTGGTGCGGCAGTTTTTTGCCAGCTGATAGATGTCGGCGCCCTCCATCAGCCGCATGCAGATGTAGGTGTGGCGCAGGCTGTAGGCCGTCCGCTGCTGACCCTCGCGGTCCGTTTTCATGTCCAGCTCATCCAGGATCGCGTTGAGCAGCTCGCGCTGCACCTTGCCGAAGATGACGTCGTTGGGGTCGGAGCGGTTACGCTTTCGAAGCCGTAGGAAGGGTTGGACGGCCGCGGGGAGGCTCTTGCAGTAGCCAAAACCGCGCTTGCCACGAACTTCGATTTCCAGGATGCGCTCCCCGCTGCCCTCGTCCATGACGACAGACACGTCGCGGTACTGCAGATTGGAGGCTTCGTCCGGACGCAGGCCCGTGTTCCCCATGAAGAGCACGTAGTCGTAAAACTGCTCGCATTCCGGACGCCACCGCTCGTTCAGCGGATTGCGGGCGCGCGCCTTGGCCGCGTCACAGAACCGCTTGTACTCGTCCGGTGAGAACCACGCCCTATGCGTGACCTTTCCCGAGGATTTGTAGGGCGCCGTCATATCCGGGACGGCATAGATCCACCCCTTGCGATTGGCGGTCTTCAGCACCTGACGCAGGGTCACGATCTCCTGGTGCAAGGTGCTGCGAGCGGGCCGCTTGTAGGGGCGTGGTTGCTGTCCAGGCTTCAAACGGGCCTTCTTGCCGGCGGCGGCTTCGTCCGGGGCTGTCAGCCGGTGCACGCGGTATTCCTGGATCAACCCGGCGGTGACCTGGCCGATCGGGCGGTCGCCGAAGAAGGGCAGGAGGCGGAGTCTGAGATAACGTGTCTTTCCCTCGACGAATTTCGCGTTCCGCTCGCCTTGGGTCATGACGACGTACTCGGCGAGAAAGGCCTTGGCCGCGTCTCGGAAGGTCGGCCCTTTCGCGGCTGAGTCGACCCTCGTCGCAGCATCCGGCAATCGCGAAACCGTGGCGGCGAAGTTGCCTTGAACCAGGCCGCCTGAGGGCGGCAATGCAACCCCGCGCCGGCGCATCCACTCGTCGGCGAAGCGGTCCATGCACCAGTCGCGGGCGAAGTCGAGGGCGAGCGCCAGGCGATGTTGTCGGGTGGACACCCTTAGGTTTCGGCCGTTGAGGTACACGGCGCACTGCCAGAATCGACTGTGCTCCCGTCGGTAGACGTGAACCTTGCCGTCCATGATCGTATGGCTGTCGGCGACCATCCTTACACTCCTGTCTCGGGTTGTGTAAGGCCTGTGTAACTTTCTGAGTTTTCAACCCATTGATTTCACAGAGTAATTTCTCTGAAAATCGGGCGATTGCCCTTTTGAGTCCGGCGCGTCTACCAGTTCCGCCACGCCCGCGACGGCGGATGCCGGTTAGCCGGTCAGGCCCGCCGCGTCCACTCTGCGCACCGATCTAAC